>WNFR01002218.1_pt1 | contig 20272 bp, 17 predicted proteins | sample 5400221 | NCBI WGS metagenome assembly WNFR01 (sample SAMN13153357, study PRJNA577476) | soil metagenome | isolation source: 40 cm soil under Madrone tree | place: USA:California | collected 2016-06-14 | reverse complement strand
AGACTTAACTTCGATTTGGACCGAATAGGTCAAGTTTTGACCACCCAAGATACCAGTCTTTTCAGGAGGATTCCCATGATTAAAGTTGCTCCAGCCGTCCGGGCCAGTTTCATCCTCGTAACAATGCTCTCGGTTACGGCGTTGGCGCAGGGCACGCATAGCGTCTGGTCAAAAAAACCACTTCTGGTTAAGGACGGCCAAACCTCCGCCGAATACAACGCCTTCGTCAAAGGCCAAGCCGCCTTTGCCTGGACGGAGTCAACAGTCAGGGCTTATGCGCATGCGGTGGCGGTAATAACGCCGAAGTTGAAATACGACTTTATGCTGATTAAAGCCACCGGTAGCACTGCCGATGGCATTGACGGATTGTGGGACGTCAGACGGAATGGCGTGCTTGTCTGTAACAACTGCATCGGAAAGGCGTATATGCTAAGTCCGTCGGCAATACCTCTCGGCAATTACTTCAAGATCTACGTCGGAACCCCCTCCGCGTATGCCGAGAAGTGGTTATATAGTGGGGACCGGACAGAAAGATTTGATTTCTAACGTTCGATCCCAGGTGCGTCTTAACGGCTATCTTAGCCCTGCGCGCCAGCCGCCGGTTTTGGCAAGGGTTTGTCTAAGAGCCGGTTGACGATGTGCGTCAACTCAGCCAGCGTGTCGTCGATCTCTTCAGCCGTGTTATAGCGCCCCAGCGAAAATCGGATTGATCCCCGCGCCGCCTGGTAAGAAATCTTCATCGCTCTCAGGACCGCCGAGACGTCCTGAGAGTCTGAGTTGCATGCCGATCCGGTTGACACGCAAATACCTTCGTCGTCCAGCATCGTCAGAATTTCCCCGCCTTCCAATCCTTCGAAGGATATGTTCGCGGTGTTGGGCAATCGCTTTGAACGATCCGCTGTACCGTTCAAGCGCGCCTGTGGAAACCTTGCGAGTACTTCATCCTCCAATCGATCTCTTAACGCGCGGGTTCCTTGATGTTCGGTGAACTGGCGAGCAAGTTGGCAAGCACGACCCAGGGCGACAATGTTCGGCACAGCTTCAGTGCCTGAGCGACGGCCCCGCTCCTGGCCGCCGCCGATGATAAAAGGTGGAAGTGCGACACCGTCCCGGATGTAGAGGGCGCCGATACCCTTGGGCGCGTGGAACTTGTGCCCCGACACCGCAAACAAATCGACAGGCCACGCGCGTAGATTGATCGGAATTTTTCCCACGGCCTGCACGCCATCGACGTGAAAGACAGCCTCGGAATTCTCGCGCACGATGCGGCCAATCTCCTCAATAGGGAACAAGACTCCCGTTTCGTTGTTGGCAAGCATCACTGAGACCAGACCCGTGTCGCGGCGCAACGCCCGGCGCAGATCGTCGAGATCAAGCTCTCCGTTTCGATCTACATCCAGCCAGGTTACTTCATAGCCGATCGCCGCCAGATGTTCGCACAGATTCCGCACTGCCTCGTGTTCGACGCGCGTAGTGATTATATGACGCCGGGTTGGGTTCTGTTCCAGGAAGCCGCCAATCGCCCAGTTGTCGGATTCTGAGCCACAGGAGGTAAAGACGATTTCGCTTGCGCCGCCTGCTCCCAATAATTCGGCTACCTGATCCCGAGCTCGTTCCACCGCGTTCCGCATCTCCTGGCCCAGCGCATGGGCCGAAGATGGATTGCCATAGGAATCCTTCAAATAGGGCTCCATCGCTTCGAAGACTTCCGGCGCGACCTGCGTGGTGGCGTTGTTGTCGAGGTAGATCATTTCTTTTCAACTGACGACCGGCTAGAACGATCGATACAAAATGTACTCTCCGCTTTTCCTGATGAGTTCGCAGTTTACGCAGTTGGGTTCAGATCCGATGACCAGCGAGCCAGCGGGGGGGCGCCCACCCTCATCCAGATGAATGAACTCTGAATGGTTCCGACCTTCAACCGACGCGTACCAGTAGGCATGTTCATACGCCGGTTCCGTTCCGTCGCGCAAATAGATTGGCCGCTCGGGCAGTGCGACCGCCACGTCATAGACGTCTTTGTAATCTGCATCAAAGACCCAACCTCGATCGGGGCCTTCGCGACGATAAACGGATTGAAAATAGATAGCCTGCAGTGCGATAGCGGCCAAAAGCACCGCCAGTATTGTCCGACGCGCGACGAGCGACAGAGTCGGCGAAGGAGTCGAGTTGCCGGTATGGATGTCCGCGTTTGCCGGCAACCCATCATCGATGCCGGGCGGCTGCTCAAGCAGGAAGCTCAGCCCGGGTATCATCAGCACCAACAGAAAAACCGGATAGGCGACGATGCGCAGCGAATGAAACTGATCGGCCGTCAAGGCGCCGGGCACGATCGAGGCCGCCGCGCCAAAGATTACAAAGCGCCACCATGGCTCGCGCCAATGGCGCACCAGCACAACCACGATTCCTATCAGCGAGAGAATGAATGCAGCGATTAGAAAACTGCCCAGCGAACCAGGCACGTGATGGCGAGGGTTCCCGTCCCCGTCCATTAGCAGGCTCACGAGACTAAAGTCTGACAGATAGCGCCGGACAAATGTCGGCGCGATCTCTTTCCACGGCGAATTAGGTTTGATGTAGGAGATTAGATAAAACCTCTGGGTCAGCGCAACAGGATGCTTCGACCTGAATATCAGCAACGGAATAAGCGTCAGGGCAAATACAACCCACGTCTTCAAAATGCTAATCAGACGGTCCTGCGAACCAATAAAGAACACCAGACCGAGGGCCATTAAGGGCCCCAGCAATCTTCCGATGGTGTAGCTATAGGTCAAAAGCATCAGCGTGCCGGCCAGCATTCCCACAGTGGTCCAACTCCAACTCTCCTTTCTCTGTGCGTGAAACACAGCCAGCAGGAATAGCACCAGGGCCATCGGGTAAAAATATGTCTCCATTACCAGCCGGCTTACTTCAAACAGCCATGGAGTTACGATCGCGGTGACGCCCACAATGATGCCGATCCTTCGCTGACCTGAGACTCGTGTTGCCAGAAAGCCCAGCAGCACACAGGCGGCAAAAACCCAGGTTGCGCTGAACGCGCGGGCTAACAGGACGCTCGGCCGGAATACAGAGAAGGGAATTGCGAGCAGGTAAATCTGGGTCGGGTTGGCGTATTGGATCCAACCGCTCGTATAGACCGGGAAAAAAAGCGGAAAGCGATTCCCGAATTCGCCGGCGCCGGTATGGGCGATGCAGTAAGCGTTATAAGCGATGGCGGACTCGTCAATATAAAAGCCCGGCGGGTTTGTGGACACGGCATCAATGTAGAAAAGGAAGAGGACGATAATACCCAGCAGTGTAACCACCAGCCGATGTCTGCGAAGAATCTGCATTACGCGCGCCGCGAAGGGCGGCCCGCTGGCTTTGTGAGTTTCATTCAGAGGATCCATTCGAGTGCTAACCGACTAATCACGTTCAGCGCGCGAGAATATATTTGACTCGGGCCAGAGTCAACGGCTTCTGTTTGCTGAGAGCCCGGACGCCTCGTCCCCACAGCGTGCGCAGCACTCATCTTCGTCTAAAGGCCTAAACGACCAACTACATTCGCGCTTCGCCTCAGTGCGGGTGGGACGCTCGCGCTCCCCAGCAGTAACAGCCGCCCTGACTCCCAACCTGAGCACGCAATAAGTGCTCGTTCGACAAACGCCGCGCCGTTTCGGCATAATCCGACCATGTCTCAGTTGAATGAAGGTGCGGTGCTCGACGCGCTGCGCCAGATAAAAGATCCCGATCTGCACAAAGATATCGTCACGCTCGGATTCATTAAAGATCTGAAGATCGACGGCGGCGATGTTTCCTTTCGCATAGTCCTGACGACTCCCGCGTGTCCGGTGCGAGAAGAAATGGAAAGCTCTGCCCGTGAACTGGTTGGATCGATTCCCGGAGTTCAGTCTGTTTCGGTAACCATGGATGCCGAAGTGCCCAAGGGCCGCGGCCTCGGTGACAAAGTCTCGGTGCCCGGCGTCAAAAATATCGTCGCGGTTTCGTCGGGCAAAGGAGGCGTCGGCAAATCGACTGTCGCGGTGAATCTCGCCGTTGCCCTGGCGCTCGACGGCGCGCGGGTTGGTTTGATGGACGCGGATGTGTACGGCCCGAACGTGCCCATCATGATGGGCGCTAGTCAGGCCAAGCCTGAAATCGAAATCAACAAGTTGATTCCGGTCGAAGCTTATGGGGTAAAACTGATTTCGATGGCCGTGCTGCAACCGGGCGACAAACCTTTGATCGTGCGTGGCCCAATCCTGCACGGGCTGGTGAAACAGTTTCTGACTGACGTGAAGTGGGGCGAACTCGATTATCTGATCGTGGACATGCCGCCGGGAACTGGCGATGTGCAGTTGAGTCTCGCCCAACTCGTGCCGGTGCAAGGGGCGGTCCTGGTAACAACGCCGCAGGAAGTCGCGCTTATCGATGTGCGCCGGGCGTTGCGCATGTTCGAGACTGTTGCGGTACCCGTGCTTGGGGTGATCGAGAACATGAGTTACTTCATCGCGCCCGACACTGGAAATCGGTACAACATCTTTGGCGAGGGCGGCGGAGCACGGCTGGCGGAGGAATACGGAGTTGCATTCCTGGGATCGATTCCGATGGGGATCGAAGTACGTGAAGGCGGAGACAAGGGAGTACCGGTCGTAATTGGTAAGCCTGACTCGCCGCAGGCCCAGGCCTTCCGAAAAGTGGCCGAAGAAGTCGCCCGGCAAGTCTCGATCGAGGCCATGAAGCCAGAGCTTGTCGTTTTGCGAAAATCTCAGTAAGATAACTTCGAGGGCATTAATAATCAAACAAAGATTGAAAAACAGGAGTTAAATGAATATGTCAGCGAATCCAACCACCACAACGCCAACGGCGACCCCGGTGCCGTCAGCCCCGAGCGTGAGCTTGAGCGTCACTGAGCCGGCGGCGGGCGAGATTAAGAAATTTATGTCCAGCGAAGAGGGCCTGCCCGAAACTGCGGGCCTGCGCGTTCGCGTCGTTCCCGGCGGCTGTTCGGGATTTCAGTACAGCTTGAATATTGAAGAGGAATCACGCCAGGGCGACTTCGTCCTCGACGACAAGGGTGTGCGCCTGTTCGTTGATATGTTCAGCGCACAATACCTGAATGGCGTCGAGATCGACTATGTTCAGAACGTCATGGGTTCCGGCTTTACCTTCAAGAACCCGAACTCGACGGGAAGCTGCGGCTGCGGCTCTTCGTTCACAGCATAAGTTAAGACAAGAAGAACGCGCATGGCGCGGTTAAGCAAAGAGGCTCGGCTTGATTCAGTTGGACTGAAGGCCGAGCCAGCTTTTTGCTTACCCGCGCGTTTTGTTTTTGGGTTGGCACCAGGTGACATGGGGTCAGTACCGGGAGCGGTAGCGACCGGGTCTCAACGGGCAGACGAATCGAGATCGCGAAACCAGACCCGGTCGCTACCGCTGACCTCATCGCGCAGTCAACTGTTGTCAGGTATAAGCGCATGAGCAAGTTTTCATCCACCAACATCATCCAATCTCAATCCGCCGAAGACATCACGGACGCTCGCGAACTCTTCAGAGAATACGAGGGGTGGCTCGAAGTTGATCTCTGCTTTCAAAGCTTTGAAAAGGAACTCACGGAACTCCCAGGCAAATATGCACCGCCTGACGGACGATTATTGCTCGCCATGAACAACGGACAAGTTGCCGGCTGTGCGGCGTTGCGCAAGATTGACCACGGCATCTGCGAAATCAAACGTCTGTTCTTGCGGCCCCAGTTTCGAGGGAAGGGACTGGGACGGCAACTTGCTGAGGCAATTATTCGTGAGGCAAAGCAGATAGGTTATGAACGGATGCGACTCGATACCTTGCCACCCAAGATGAACGACGCGATCGCGCTCTACCGCTCACTCGGTTTCAAAGATATCGAACCCTACTATGACAATCCGGTGCCGGGTGCGAAGTTTATGGAGTTGGATCTGGTGTCAGAAGCCCGACCGTGAGGGAGGGCAACTTCCGGTGCCGATCACTGTGATCATAACTCAAACGGTTCGTCACCCTGGCCATTGATGACATAATCAATCGCTCTTTCGCCGGCTTCCTCGGTCCAAAGATAAGGAGTGCTCCCGTGTCTTGCCCACGGTTTTGTTTTGGGGATCCAATAGACCGGTCTCGCGTAGACGTCTCGTAGCATACGCTTTGAACGTATCCATCACGTGTTCCGGCTTACAAGACGCCTTCACGACCGAATGAACGTGATTAGTGCGGACGTTAAGGGCCACGAGACCATATCCTCGATGCTCGCACACTTCGCGAATTGCATCTTCAGCCACAACTCGCTGAACTCGATTGAGTTTGATCGCTGCATGTCTTAGTTTATGCTTTTCTTCTGCGGCGAGCTTTCTGTTTGCAGGCATGTCTGATGCCCCAAACGTATGGAAGTTCTTGCGATCGACTGAACCCCGCTCATCTCCGTGCAACCACGTACCATAACAGCGGAAGGTGATAAGGAAAGCTAAGGGCTCAGTACGTCGCTGAAACTCAACGTAGTCATTTTTCTCCATCATGAGAGGCCATGACGTTGCCCTCCCTGACGGTCGGGCTTCTGACACTATCGCTTCACCAATTTCCAGCCCGACGGCAGCACGGCTGCGGCGAGTGAGATCTTGATGATGTCGCCGGGAATAAACTTAATCACGGTCGTGTAAAGAGTCAGCATGGGAGATGTGCGCATGACGACTGAGAACCAGGCCCAGCCGCTCAGCATAACGATCGCTGATCCGATCGCCATCGCCGCGGCTGCCGTAAGAAAACGGCGATCCCAACCATGTTCGGCAAAGGCCCCGGTTATGTAGGCTGCCGCCGGAAATGCAATCAGATAGCCTCCAGTAGGTCCCATCAAGTAGAGAAGGCCGCCGTGCCCGCCAGAGAAGAATGGTAACCCGCTGGCTCCCTCGATCAAATAAGTGATCATCGCCATCGCGCCCAGACGCGATCCCAGCAACGCGCCGGTGAGCAATACGGCGAACGTCTGTCCGGTGATTGGTATCGGACCGACCGGAATCACTACCTGTGCGGCGAGGGCGGTGAGTAAACTAAAACCGATTACCAGACCGACTTGACGCACGACATCAAAAGGCGCCAGGGCCACGCTCAGTAGTGTCTCGCTTTTTGCAAATGCTGTATCCATTTTTCTGACCTCTGACCTCCGCCGTCTATGGTCGCATACACAAAACCGGACAAGGCGCGTTCCGCAGAATGAACTCGGCCGTGTCCGTTAACTTTGGATCGCCACCCGAACCAAGGGAAGTAGTGATTGCCACCAGGTCAGCCTTGTGGCGCCCCGCGTATTCGACTACTTCTTCGCCCACGCCGCCGTGCAAGCGACGAAACTTGCCGCATGATGATCCAGCTTCAGTAAAGAACCGCTGCAGGATGGCCTTACCGCCGTCGGCCGGCTCTTCGTCACCCTCGTTAAAAATGCAAAGCGTTTCCAAATCTGCTTTTGTCTTGCCGGCTATCGCCGCAGCGACGGTCAAAATGTGTTTTGACTCCTCCCTCAAGTCAGTTACGAAAAGAATCCGTTTGAAACGATCAATCGGGCGGGTAGTGCGGCGCGGCCCATACATCCGGGCGATGATCGTAGGGATCTTCGAGTCGCGCGCCACTTGTTCGGCAACGCTGCGGCCCAGAAAGAACTGCGCTACGTCAGAACGTCCGTGCGAGGCCATTACAATCAGATCGCAGATGCGCTCCGCGGCATGGCGCATGATTACCTGCGCTGGGTCATCGTCACCTTTGGGAATAATCGCTTCGATCACCCGCACCGACGACGAACCTGTGGGCAGGCCGGGAAACTCGTATCGCGATGTTTCGGTGATGTGCGGATCGCCGCCATGCGAGATATGAACGGAATGAACGATCGCGTCGAACTGCGCCGCGAGCGCCACCGCCAGCGGGAACGCGCTGTTGGCAACGGCCGAAAAATCCGTCGGAAACAGAATCGAACGAATCATTGGATTCAGTATAGGCCCAATTGGTACTATAAGTCCTACTAAAAACTATTCCGCGCCGATGCGCATCTTGTGGAACGAGCGCCAGACGAAAAAGACCGAGATCAGAAAAAAGACCGCGGCTAGAACGTGAGTCACCATTGGGCCGTTCTGGCCAAATTGTCCCGCGGTGCTGCCGATACTCACCGCGAGTTCCACGGCCAGTAGACCGAACAGCGTCGTGAACTTAATCACCGGATTCAACGCTACTGACGAAGTGTCTTTGAAAGGATCGCCCACCGTGTCGCCGACTACTGTGGCATCATGCAGCGGCGTGCCTTTTTGTTTCAGATCAACCTCGACGACCTTCTTGGCGTTGTCCCATGCGCCGCCGGCGTTGGCCATAAAGATAGCCTGGTATAGCCCGAACACGGCGATCGAGATCAGGTACCCAATAAAGAAGAACGGCTCGAGGAAAGCAAAGGCCAGGGTAGAAAAGAAGACGGTGAGGAAAATATTGAACATACCCTTCTGCGCGTATTTGGTGCAGATTTCCACGACCTTCTTACTGTCTTCGACTGACGCCTTTTCCACACCTTCCAGCTTGATGTTCGCTTTGATGAACTCTACCGCCCGGTAAGCTCCGGTCGTCACCGCCTGGATAGATGCGCCAGTGAACCAATAAATGATCGCGCCGCCGGTAATCAGGCCCAGCACAAAGGGGGCGTGCAGCAAAGACAGGCTTTCAGTGTTTTTGGTGAGCCCGTCGGTTAAGGCCATGATGATCGAGAAGATCATCGTAGTGGCGCCCACGACCGCCGTCCCTATCAGCACCGGCTTTGCCGTGGCCTTAAAGGTGTTGCCGGCTCCGTCATTCTCTTCCAGCAGATGCTTGGCCCGCGCGAATACCACGTTGATGTTGTAATCGCTCTTAAGCTCTTCAGTTATGTTGGGCACCTGCTCAATCAGCGAAAGCTCGAAAACCGATTGCGCGTTGTCGGTCACCGGGCCGTAGGAATCAACGGCGATCGTTACCGGGCCCATGCCCAGAAATCCGAAGGCTACCAGACCGAAAGCAAATACCGCGGGGGCAGCCATGAGTATCGAGAGCCCCAGCGTGCTCACGAGAAAAGCCACGCCCATCAGACCGACGATGCTGATACCCAGCCAGTACGCCGAGAAATTACCGGCCACCAGGCCCGATAGGATGTTGAGCGAGGCGCCACCTTCACGTGATGACTTAACGACTTCCTGTACGTGGCGAGAGCTGGTTGAGGTAAATATTTTGACAAGTTCAGGTATGACCGCTCCGGCGAGCGTGCCGCACGAAATGATCGATGCCAATTTCCACCACAGCGTCCCATCACCGTCGAGCACCGGAATAATCAGGTAAGAGACGACGTAGGTGAGCGCTATCGACACGATCGACGTGAGCCACACCAGCGAAGTCAGCGGGGCTTCAAAGTTCATCTCGCCGGCATTGGCATAACGCGCCTTTGCGATTGCCGCATTAACGAAATACGACACCGCGCTGGACACCAGCATCATGATGCGCATAACGAAAATCCAAACCAGCAACTGGACCTGGATTTTGGTGTTCGGCACCGCCAGCAGAATAAAAGTAATCAAAGCGACGCCGGTAACACCGTAAGTCTCAAAACCTTCGGCGCTGGGCCCGACAGAGTCGCCCGCGTTGTCGCCCGTGCAGTCGGCAATTACGCCGGGATTGCGGGCGTCGTCTTCCTTGATCTTGAAAACGATCTTCATCAGGTCCGAACCGATGTCGGCAATCTTGGTAAAGATGCCGCCAGCGATTCGCAAGGCCGCCGCGCCCAGACTTTCGCCAATGGCAAAGCCGATAAAGCAGGGACCGGCATACTCACCGGGTATGAAAAGGAGAATAAAGAGCATGATCAGCAGCTCGACGCTGATCAAAAGCATGCCTATGCTCATTCCGGCCTTCAGCGGAATCGCGTAGATCGGGTAAGGCTTGCCTTCCAAACTCGCGAACGCGGTGCGTGAATTCGCAAACGTGTTGACGCGAATTCCAAACCAGGCCACGCCGTAACTCCCGGCGATGCCGACCAAGCTGAAAAACAAGATCATCGGCACCGTGAGCGCCACCGGATGCCCCGGCACGGGCCGCAGCACGCCGAAGTAAGCGACTACGATTACCGCGATGAATACCCACAGGATCATTATGAATTTGCCCTGAGTAGTCAGATACGTCTTGCAGGTTTCGTAGATCAGCTCTGAGATTTCCCGCATTGAACGGTGCACCGGCAGGTTCTTCAACTGGATGTAAATCGCCAAACCGAACATCAAGCCAAGAAAACAAAACACCAGGCCGACCAGTAATAGCTTGTGTCCATCAATTCCCAGGAACGTTACCGAGGACAAATCCGGAAGTTTCAATGCGGCTTCGCCACCTTCGCGTGGTTGGCCCAGGACTGCCGGCGCGCCGAGCGCACTTCCGATCATTACAAATAAGAGCGTCAATAGCCGGCGGCGCATCGCCGTGGCAAAGTTCGACATTAAATTCACTATTAAAAGAATCCTTTCCGTTTCGTTTACGCGATTGGCGAGATAAAGCCGCCCTGAAAAGTCGGTTATTATGGCCGATTTAGGAGGGAACTGTCCAACAGGGAGGGAAATCGCTATGTTGGAATTCAGCTTTGCACGTTTCGTCTTGTTTTTGTTTCACGCAAAGGCGTTAAGTCGACTTGGGAAGGCGCAAAGAAAAACCATTTGGTGTTCAAAACAATCAGGGATGAATTAGGCTTCCACGACGGCAACATCCGCGGGTAGTTCAGGCTGCCTGCGACCGCCAATCCACCGGCGTACCGAATCGACCAGGACAATCACTGCCGCAGTCATGATCAGAACGGTAAGCGAAGTGTTGATATAGCCCTGAGTTGCCGTCGCCGCAGTTTGCGCCTGCGGCCAGAAGATGTCGCGGATTGATTCCCACCCGGCGACCAGTGTCGTCGTGGCGACGAATGAAAGAGGAGCTATCGTCACCCAACTGTATCTCGCTTTACCCATGTTGATGATTACTGTAGTAGCTACGCATAACGCGACTGCCGCGAGAAGTTGATTGGCGATACCGAACATCGGCCAGATCGTGGAGATTGATCCATTCCAAATGAAGGTAGCCCAGGCCGCGACGACGAGCGCGCTGGTAATGATCGATCCCGGCAGCCAGTTAGGTTCTTCCAGTTTTTGGAAGACACGTCCCCCGAATTCGCCCAAAAGAAAACGGGCGACACGAGTGCCGGTGTCAATAGTTGTCAGAATGAATAGCGCTTCGAACATGATCGCGAAGTGATACCAATATTTCATCAAACCCCGTAGGCCGGGAATGCCGTCGAAAATTTTGGCGATGCCCAGGGCGAGTGTCACCGCGCCGCCGGTGCGGCCGCGCAAATTCTTTTCGCCGGATTCTTCCTGTAGGCGATCGATTTCCTGTGGTTGCAAATTGAAGCCCTGTGCGGATTCCGCGTCGACCATGCGGACGTAATTTGCCTTCTGGGCGTCGGTCTTCTGCTGAGTGTTGATCGCAAAGTAGTCGCCGGGAAACAGAGACGTCGCGGCGATCAACGCGACTACTCCAACCACACCTTCCATCAACATGCTGCCATAGCCGATCATGCGCGCATCGCTTTCCTTCGCGATCATCTTGGGTGTGGTGCCCGATGAAATCAGAGAATGAAATCCACTAATAGCTCCGCAGGCAATTGTGATAAAGACAAACGGATAGACTTTCCCGGGGACCACCGGACCGCCGCCTGAGACGAATGGCGTCACCGCCGGCATCTGCAGGTTTGGATGGACGAGGATCACGCCGATGATCAAGACCGCAACTGTTCCGATCTTGAGATAGGAGGAAAGGTAATCGCGTGGGCACAGCAGCAACCACACGGGCAAGACCGAAGCAATAAAACCGTATCCGGCCATTAGCAGCGTTACCTTATGCGGTGACAGGGTAAAGGCCGCTGCCCACGATGAATCTGCGATTTTGCCGCCGAAATAGACGGCGAACAGCAATCCAATAACGCCGATCACGCTTGCTTCCACGATCTTTCCCTTGCGAAAGCGATACATGTAAAGCCCCATGAAAAGGGCCAGCGGAATAGTGAAGCCAACCGTGAAAGTCCCCCATGGCGATTCAGCCAGCGCATTCACGACCACCAGACCGAGCCCGGCCAGGGCAATTACTACAATGAACAGAATGGCGATGCCGGCGACCATTCCCGACAGCGGGCTGATTTCAGTGCGCGCGATCTCGGCCAGCGATTTTCCTTTGCGCCTGACGCTCGCGGCAAGGATCATGAAGTCGTGCACTGCGCCGCCCAGGCATACGCCGATGACCAGCCAGAGCAGTCCCGGGAGGAAGCCGAATTGCGCTGCCAGCACCGGACCGATCAAAGGCCCGGCGCCGGAGATAGCAGCAAAGTGGTGCCCGAACAAAACCCACTTGTTGGTTGGATAGTAGTTGTGGCCGTCGTACATAGTCTGCGACGGCACAGCTCGCGAGTCGTCGAGCGCCAGAACTTTTGCAGCGATGAAAGCCGAATAATAGCGATAGGCGATCGCCAGGATGCACAATGTGCCGACAATGATGGGTAGGGCATTCATCTCTTGATCCGTGCCGGGCTATCATAACTGCCACGCCAGTTTTTGCGAAACAAAAAGTTTAGAGAGCAGTCTTCAGGTTGCCGTTTTCTGAGACGCTAGCTGAAGCTTGCACTCTAAACCCGATTTCTCATCTTTGACTTACCGTGCACCCATGCACTAGAGTTACCGCCACTAATCAATTTGATTGTGGAGATTTCTCCCGATTAGCTCGACTAGATTTTCCCCCGAAGTCGTACCCTCGGTTACTTAGATTGTGGCTCCGTCGGGCAAGCCTCTTAGTCGGGCGGAGTCTGTGAAAAGGAATGATATGAAATTCGCAAAGTCAATTCTCTTCATTGTGGTGTTGTGCCTGGGCGCGAGCTTTTTCCTGACCGTCTGTGGGCCGGTTTATGGACAGGCGGCCGCCACCAATCGGCTTTCTCCGAATGCTCTGGTCGCGGATCTCTACCGCGAGCATAACCGGAAGCACAGCCCGTTTTTCCAAACCAGAAGTCGGGCTTTGCTCTACAAGTATTTTGAAAAGAGCCTGGCCGATGCGATTTGGAAAGACGCCGTTACTTCCAAAGGCGAAGTCGGTGCCCTGGACGGTGATCCGCTTTATGACGCCCAGGACATGGACATCAAGAAGTTCGCGATCGGCAAATCCAGGTTTGAAGACGGCAAGGCCCGGGTAAACGTTACGTTTGAAAACTTCGGCCAGCCAAAATCGTTTGTCTTTACCCTGGTGAATGGAAGAAGCGGTTGGCGGATAAACAACATCGAATACGGCGAGGGACGATCACTGCGGGGATATCTGAAAAGCTAAGTACCAACCCTAAACGCAGATCGTGGTTTGTGAAGGTACATGCCGAACGATCCACAGTCGGATTTATTTCAAACTCCGGCCTTCAAATCTGCCGACAGCAATCTGTGAAAGAGATGCTCGCCTGCTTCGCGTCGCACCGACAGGCGTCCCGCTTCATAAGCCCGCGAACTCAATCCTTTTTGCACTGATTCGCAGATGTCCAGGTCCTCCTGCTGAATGCGGTCGCCAATATTGATGCTTGCCAGATTGCGCTCGCGGGCCGACTCAGAGACGTCGGCAAAATAAAAGTCGAACACAACTTCGGTGCGATCAATGGCGATGGGCCGAACGAGGTTGGTGTCCAGCACGCCTTCGTAATAATTCATCATAAAGTTGGGGTACAGCCAATAATACAAAGCTCGCTGGCCGGTTCGGACCGCGCGCACTTCATCATTCCCATCCGAACTCACCATGGAACTCGATTGTAGACAGAAGTATTCCCCGGTTTCAATTGTGTAGCTGCTGTAGTCGAGCACACTGTCCAGGCCTTTGTGCAGGTGCGGCACGTGATAGCCGCCATCAAGATAATTATCGACAAAAACCTTCCAATTACAGTTCAGGCTGTAGCGACGTTGTTCCATCCAATGAAGATTTTCAAATCCCAAAACCTCGATTTGAGCGACCAGATCGTTTCCAGGAAATTCTGTTACGGAAGAGTTTGACTTGACTGGAGGACGGGTTTGCTTTTGATTGAGTCGAACAAAGACCCATTTCTCCCAGGTGGCGATGGCAACCGGCGCCAGGCCATTGGCAGCGCGATCAAAGTTGCAGACTCCGCTGAAATCCGGCGTACCTTTCAATTCGCCCGCCAAAGAATAGGTCCAGCCATGATAAGGACAGCGCATCTGGGTTGCGTGTCCCTCCGGTTCGGTCACTACCGCAGCCGCGTGGTGACGACAGACGTTGAAGAAGCCGCGCAACTCGCCATCGCTGCCGCGCACGATCACAATCGGTTCGCCGGCAATTTCGGTCGTTACGTAATGGCCCGGTTCGCGCACTTGGTCAAGGCGCGCCGCAACCTGCCATGAGCCACTAAAAGCGGTTTGCTGCTCGAGCTCGTAGAGGCGTGCGTCGGTGTACCATGATGAGGGGACGGTAGAAGCTTCCGCGAGAGGCGTGTTTGGATCGTAACTGGCAATGATGTCGCGAAGGGAATCTTTCACGATTCTGACCACCTTATTGTCATATCGGTGTCGCAGTCTTATGTTTCGGATTATAGAACGGGGTCTTCGCCACCTTTGCGCCGACTCGATGTCTGACTGCTTCCACAGTGATCTCAATTTCGATCTTCGTTCCCGGCCTGACAAAGTCCCTCTTTAAAGTTGCCAGCGCAATCATTTTCTTCAACAGAGGCGACCAGGTCGTCGAGGTAGCTTTACCGATTTGGTTGCCATTGCCGTAAACCGGCACGGCTACCCGCGAAGCAATAGGTGATACTGACGGCGGCAAGCCAACGTCTTCAAAACGCCGCTCGACTTCGGTCCAGTCGATCTCGATTCCCACGATTCGCCGGGTAGCCCCCTGCTTAACTTCCTTGATCAATGACTGGCGGCCAATAAATCGATCCTTGTCGAGGTTCACCAGACGGTCCAGGCCCATTTCAAATGGCGAATACTTTTGCTCCTCAACCAAAGCTTTTTTGCTGCTGTTGAAATCGACATCAATCAGCAGCAGGCCCGCTTCGATGCGCGCTACGTCCAGCGCCAGCATGCCCGACGGCTTGATCTCAAACGGCTGCCCGCGATCAACCAGGACGTCCCAGACCCGCAATGCCTGATCCGTATCCACCCAGATTTCATAGCCCAGGTCCCCCGTATATCCGGTGCGCGAAATCTCTACCGGCAGGCCGGCGATAGTGCCCCTGGTGACGCGAAAATATTTCAGGCCGCCGATGTCGGTACCCTCCACCACAGTCTTCAAAAGCCTTCCCGAGGTTGGTCCCTGCAGGGCCAGCGCGGCTACGCTCTCGGAAATATCTTCGATTTGTACATCGAGACCGGCGCCGTTTTGAGTGAACCAGCGCAGACTTGGATCGGCCGCGGTCCAGCGATAGACGTTCTCTTCCAGGCGTGACACGGTCCCGTCGTCGATTACTTTGCCTTGTTCGTCGCACCAGGGCGTATAGACTACCTGCCCCACCGCTACCTTGCGCATATCGCGTGTAATGATGCGGTCGACCAGGCGCGTCGCATCTCTTCCGGTGACTCGGTACTTGAACAGCGGCGAGATGTCGATCAGCGCAGCCGCATTACGAATCGCGTTGTACTCGTGCTCGTGATGTGTCTCGTAAGCGCTGACCGTGTAGTAGCCTGACCACTCGCGATAGTTCAGACTTTCGCACAACGGAAACGTTCGTTGATGAAATGGAGTGCCGATGGGCATGATTATTAGCTCAGAGTTCAAGCTTTAGCTTGTCCCGTGCCAAACGCAACCTAAAGGTTGAACTCTGAACTACCGGGGTTCGATCTGCGTGTTTGTCAGAGGGAGTGATTATAAGTATGCTGGCGGATAGCCGCAAGAAACATTTGGCCCCATCCAGATCAGAGGTTACCGAAAGAGGGGGACTATTATGAAAAGAGTCATCAAGTCAGATCGTGCCAGTGCGTTCATTTCCGCGTCGCTGCTTTTGATCTTGAGCGCCGCCACGGTCGTTCAAAGTCAATCGAAGGATGCGAAGAGAGTTGCTGAGGCAACAAAGGAAGCTCAGAAAGCGGCCCAGGTTTTTACTGAGATCATGAATGTGCCTGATCGCCCCATTCCGCGGAAATTGCTGGACAACGCGCGGGCGATCGCCGTGTTTCCTGGTGTCATTAAGGCGGGATTCATTATTGGTGGCCGGGCCGGTGATGGCGTAATCAGCCGCCGGGTAAAGGGTGGTTGGAGTGCGCCGGCGTTTTTCAATCTCGCCGGAGGCAGCATTGGCCTGCAAATCGGCGCTTCGAAGACTGACTTTGTTTTATTGTTTATGAATGATGATGCATTGACCGGATTGTTGAAGGACAAGTTCGAGATTGGTGGGGAAGGAAGTGCAGCCGCCGGACCGGTGGGGCGTTCCACAAGCGCTACAACCGACGCGCTGTTGAGGGCGCAAATCATTTCTTATTCACGCAGCAAGGGTCTTTTTGCCGGACTTGAGCTTAAGGGAACTGTGATTAGTCCGGACAACGACGACAATCTGGCCGCGTATGGAATGAAGGCGAGCGAGGTGCTATCGCCCGCGAGGAAGTGGGTAATTAACAAGATGCCAGCCGGAGTGCGCATTTTTCCGAAAACGCTCTCCCGATATTCGCCGGTTCGTTGATTGGAGCGCAGGCATCCTGCCTGCGGTTCACCGGCATCTTGCCGGGCTTTGCTCCTATTGGAAAATGACAACTAACGAGGTCAATTGATGAACAGATCAGTCAAAGAAACGTTTTTGTTTGCGCTTAGCATCTGTGTGCTGTCTTCTGCCTTTAATACCGCGTCTGCGCAGCAAGGACGCGAACGCAGTACCAAAAAAGCGCGCGCCGCGGCCGCCCAGTCAGCCAGGGCCGCTCGTGTCTTCGATCAAATCATGGGCACGCGCGAGAAATCGATCCCACAGGACCTGATCGATCGTGCCGAAGCCGTCGCGGTGTTCCCGGGCGTTTTGAAGGGCGGCTTTATCGTGGGCGGCCGCGGCGGTAGCGGTGTGATTAGCCGGCGCGTCGCCGGTGGCTGGAGCGCGCCCGCTTTTTTCGATCTTGGTGGCGGCAGTATCGGCTTGCAAATTGGTGTGGCTTCGACTGATTACATTCTGCTCTTCATGAACGAGCGGGCAGTGGATAGTCTTCTTAACGATAAGTTTGAAATAGGCGGCGAGGGGAGTGCGGCCGCGGGACCGGTAGGCCGCTCGGCGAGCGCTTCGACAGATGCGAGACTCAACGCGCAGATTCTTTCTTATTCACGAAGCAAAGGCGCGTTCGCGGGCCTCGAATTGAAAGGCGTTGTGATCAAGCCTGACAACGAAGACAACCTCCAGGTCTATGGCATGAACGCGCGCGACATTCTCACGGGCGCGGATAAGATTTCGCTCGAGAAGATGCCTGAAGGCGTGCGCGTGTTTCCGCTGACGCTGGCAAGGTATTCCAAGCGGAAATAATTTTAAGCGACGATAGAAGTATTTCCACGAGGCTGCCGTTCAAAAGTGATGGCTGGTGTCAGTTCGCAACCAGCGACGGTCGCAGAATAAGACTGAGGGCGAGTCAAAACGCTTTTATTCCTAGCCTAGTGCGCGCATAAACGTTTTGAAGTTCTGAATTCTCTCTGGCACAGCATGCGGCGGGCTGCCATTCACGGCGACCGAGACCCTCGTCACCGTAGCATCATCCGCACCTCTATCACAGATCGCCCAAATCTTATTTGAGTTGAAGTAGAATGCAGCTGAAGCAAGCGGATATTTGGTAGCTACCAAATCAGGGTTAGCCACGCAGTCTTCCCCAACAAATGTAGAGAAGCTGGTGTAGTTGTTCTTACCCGTCAGTTGGATATAACCTCTGCCGCGGAACTTGAATCCATCACCTGACGCTTCATCGCCGTTCCCCATCCTGTTTGCATATACTCGGTTGGCAATCTTGGCGGGGTTGTTGGCATACGCCGCCGGGTCCACACCGCGAAAGTATTTTGGGAATACTTGCATAAGACGGGCAGCCCGGTAGTTCAAATTTTCTACCGTAGCTGTAAACCCAGTTGACTCAAGCGCGCACTGGGCGAGGAAGTGGGCCAGTCTCAAGTTTGAGGTAATGCCGAACTCGGCGGCAGTGTCTGGGATTTGCGCAATGACTGCCGCCGGGAGCTTTCCGGTAAGACCGTTCAGATTCAATGCCCCGGCTGCGCTGCTGATCACGGGAGTGGGTTCAGGATTAGCCGTGGCATCATCGCCCGCTGCCGCAGTAGTGCCTGCATTTGCTGAATCAGTGGTCGCCGCGTCGTTCGCGCCAGTACTCTCAAGCGCAGCCAATGTCGCCGGTCCCGCTATGCCGTCAGCCTGTAAACCTTTGCTTTGCTGAAAGGCAATAACGGCCTTCCTGGTGCCGGGCCCGAAGTTCCCGTCTGTTCCGTTCGGATCGAAACCGAGAGCTTTCAGTTTCTGTTGAAGACTGGTCACGTCCGAGCCTGATGAACCCTGTTTGAGTACTGGCATAAGTCTGTCCTTTGTACGGTTAAGTTTTTAGATGTCTCTTGACCTAGCGAGGAAACAATATTGGCGGACGAGCTTTATGTCAATTGTTTGCAGCGCGGAAGATTCGGAAGGCTAGCAAAATCTCGACAGACCCACTGCCCAACTCCGCTCGAGTTCGGGAGGTATTAGACACGAACCAGATATATCTTTCCCGCGTCCGTTCTTAATGGTTGGCACTCGCCTTAAGCAACTCGAAGAGTTTGTCCGTGTCGAGGCGCATTCCAAAGTTGAATCTAAAGTGGGTCTTCTTCTCGTCTTCGGTCGCGTTCGCGTAGGTCGCTGACAACGGCAGGCTGAGGCCTTTGAAGAAAGGAATCTCCATCACGAACTGGAAGGTCCCGATATCCGGCGTCCGCTTTGGCAATCGCCTGTTCTCGAACATCCGCTCGTAACGGCCTACGAATGAATAGGTGATCTTGCTTTGGTTCTCGGCTTCGGTGAACGGACTCCTGCTCGTTCCGTCAAAGGACAGTGCGGCCGAGACGTCGCGGAGCTTTTTCTGATTCAGAGTTGGGTCCGGCTTGTTGTAGAAAGAGAGACCAAAATTCCCGGTTAGCTTAAGGGGACGAAAGAAGCTCTTGTCCTGTTCGAACAGGAACTTGGCCTCCGAGTAATCTGATCCCGCTGGGACACGATGGTTTGTATAGGCGAACGTCCCCAACGGTCCCGTGTTCAAATCTTCCAGTTGTTTCTCAATTAATCCGCCTGCCCCCTTTAGATTGTCGAGAGCCGCCTTCAGATTCGGAACATACTGCGTTTCGATGTTGTTGACGATGTCGTCGGCAAGTTTGAATTGGCCAGATCTGATTCGGTCATAAATATTAGTCTTTAACACTACTAGCATAGCGCCGCTAAGCATTTTCACGTGCTCGGCCTCAGTCGTTGCGGCCTTGTAGTCGGCATCCTGGAGACGGTTACGAACCGCATCTCGCAAGCAGTTGCCCCCCTGAATGCGCAGCCTTCGATAATCTGCATTGCTGGTAGTTAGGTCTTCGAGCGGTTTTCCCAAAGCCTCGAGGCGGGCGTCGATCAGTGGCTCGATCTTTTCTCTCCAGAACTTTTGAAACTTCGGGGCACGCGTGCTCCTGTCGCCAAACAATCTCGCTTTGATTGACCATTCTGAAAGATTGTTTCGGCGGGCATTGGCTAGGTCGGAGTTGGTATCAGTGACTGCGAATGTCGTGAAGAGGCCGACCCGATTGAGGATCCCAGCCTTCGAGTAAGTCTCCGCGGTGTCGCCGCGGTTTATCGTGTACAGGGAATAAAGGGAGGTGCTTAATGTTAGGTTTGTCCCGTCATTCTTCTTATTGATCGCCCCGTGCTCGACGGCAAGACCCAGTAAACGCGCAAACCCTGGCTTCTCAATCGCGCTGACGGACCCCTCGGATGTGGGGGACGCGCCAAGCTGCTTATCTGTGCGAGCGGTCTCACTCAGATACTGATAAGGTTCCAGATCACGGAGCAGTTTTGAACTGGTTGGTGATGCAGCATCGAGAGTGGAGTAAAGGATCATCTTGGCAACACTGGCGATGGCCCCACCGTTGAGCCCGCGCGCGATATCCGTTGCGTCCCTCGTCACGATGTCGGTGAGCAAGGGGGGGGCATCGGCATATTCCGCACCCGCCAGGCAGGGGAACGCCGCCT
>WNFR01007405.1_pt1 | contig 20273 bp, 17 predicted proteins | sample 5400221 | NCBI WGS metagenome assembly WNFR01 (sample SAMN13153357, study PRJNA577476) | soil metagenome | isolation source: 40 cm soil under Madrone tree | place: USA:California | collected 2016-06-14 | reverse complement strand
CTCTCCTGGTCCTTCACCACGCTCGCCGTCGCTGCGAAACAGCCCATGACGTCGATCCCGGGGTTCATGGCGATCGAGACCGGGTTCACCATCGTGCAGTTCCTGCTCGTTGGCCCGTTGTGGACTCTCGCTGCTCGCTCGGGCGGGGGCGTGCCTGTCTCCGTCCCGGTCGGCGCAGATAGTCGATGAAAGACTGACGTCCGGATTCCGTCGGCTATAATTCAGTAGTATGCGCAGACTGGGTGAAGTACTAATGATTCTCGGTGCGACGCTCGGCGTACTCGTCGCACTTGCGATTGTCGCGCACCTCGGGCCGGGCAATTCGTGGTTGATCAACGTCGCGCTGGCCAAGCTTACGCTGATCGCAGCCGGTGGTTTGATGGGTGGCGGTGCGGTGGCGATTCGCCTCGACAATCGCGAACGGTCGAAACAGCTTCCTGACAATACCGATCAAGACACGACTGTCTGAGTCGAGTGCGGTAAGCTCGGGGTCCGAGCGCCGAGCGGTTGGGACCGAGAGCCGAGGGCTTGGGACCGAGGGCCGAGCACCAACGGCATTGATAATCGCGGAGATGCCCTTAGTCCTCGGCCCTCAGTCTCCATAGAGTCGTTCCTAATCGGCTTCCATTATCCCTTCAAACCTTCGCCCGGCCTGGTTGATCCAATTGCAGGGGACGTCTACTGCGCGCTTTACTGCCAACTTTTCCCGCTTCATCGATGACAAGCTGGCGGTAATCGTGCTAACCAACCTAATGCCATTGGATATCGGCACTATCACAAGGAGGGTCGCTGGGTTCTATGTCCCAGCACTTCTCCCTGCCAACATCGGAGCGCCGTAGAAGATGAATCGACGCGATCTGCTCGCCGCGAGCGGACTGTTTCTGCTTACGGGAAAGCGCGCCCGCAGGCAGAGTGCCGCGCTTCCTCGCGTGGAGCAGCAAGCCGGTCCGCAAGCGCGCCTTCTCGCTGCTCTCCAAGGGAACAGGCTTCCGATAACACTGGGCGACGGTCCCGCGGGAGCGGGCTGGGATTGGCTCGTTCAGAAAGCGCGGGAGGCGCGCTTCACTCTGATCGGCGAAGAACACGGAGTCGCGGAAACCGCGCAGCTCTCAGCGGCCCTCTTCAAAGCGCTTCGTGGATCAGGCTACAGCCGAATGGCGATTGAACTTTCACCGATCATCGCGCAGGAGATCGAGGCGGCGGCGAGGCGTAAAGGCCTTCAGGGGATTCTGGATTTTTATGCTTCCCCCGATACCTGGAGCCCGATGTATCTGCGTGAGGAAGCGCAGCTCATCGCAGCTGTCATGAACGCCGCGCCTAAAAATGAGCGAGTTCTATGGGGATTCGACCGCGAGATTTTCAGCGATCGTTATTTGATCTCCAGGCTCGAGGCCAGAGTGCCGCGGAGCGCAAAGCAATCTTTCACGCGCTTGAGGGATGCGTCGACGAACTCCTGGGCGAACCGCGAGAAAAATCCGGGACCGCCCTTCCTTTTTACGCAAGATCCGGCAATCGTGGCGGCGGTGCGTGCCGACTGGCCCAACCCAGACCGTGACAGTGACACGATCCTGCGCACGCTCGAGGAATCACTTGCCATCAACGCTGTGGCGCGGACCGGCACTGCGTGGGATTCCTCAGAGCGCCGCGCGCAATGGATGCGGAATAATCTGGCTGAGCGGCTAAGAGAAGAACGGGGGCGCGGATCGCCGCCAAAAGTGATGATGAAATTCGGTTACAACCACATGATCCGCGGCGCCAATTACGTCAACGTTTTCGATCTCGGCACGATGCCGGATGAAGTCGCGGCGCTCAGCGGGGGTCGCGCTTTCCATATTCTCGTCCTGCCTGGTCCGGGTTCTCATCAGGCTGTCCTCGGCCCAGGCCGGAGCTTCGTCTCCGTCTCGAGCGATGAGTTCGACGAATTCCGAGCCGGCGACCAACGTCTCACGCACGTGCTTTCAAACGCCAATGCCACGGGTCATGAAGTGATCGACCTTCGCGCGTTGCGGCCACTGGCAGTGCGTGGCCTCGAGAGCTGGAACTCCGACATCGTCCGGACGATCCTTGGCTACGACGCGGCCGTGATCTGGAAAGGCGCACACGCCTCTTCATCCTGAGGTGATAGGACTCACGCCGGCGCCTTGGCTACGGGCGTTTCGGCGATCGCGATCTTGCGACCGACGCTTCCCGCCGTAATACTCGTGGGGAGGTCACTGTGAGTCGCCCACTTAGGCGGCGGTCCTCCCTACACTATGACGCATGCCAGCGATCGGGTGAGTAACGCACCATCTGCAACTCCCGCGGAGCCATCTGCGCCCGGGACGGCGAACAAAATGCGCCCCTCGCGGCGTGCTCGGCGAGCATCTACGGAGACTGTGCTGGCTCGTATCCCGGCGCGAATGATCGACCTCGCTGTCGCGGAGGGCCTCGATCGCAAGGAGCTAGTTGACGCCGCCGGCCTGGGCGGAATCGATCTGACTGCCGGCGACGCGCGCGTGCCGATCGCAACCCAGGTTGCGCTCTGGCAGCTAATCGCCAAGCGCCTTCCCAGCTCCAACTTCGGTCTTCGCGCCGGGACTTCGTTCAAGGTGCGCGAGGCGGGCCTGCTCGGTTACGTTGTCGCGCACAGCGCAACACTAGAGACCGCCCTTGAACGGCTCGTGCGCTATAGCTGGGTGCTCAACGATGCGGTGAAGTGCGAGATGGTGAAGAACCAGCATTCGCTCGCTGTCACCCAATCTTATCCGGAGCACGGCGTCGGGCTCCAGGACGCCGTCGACTACCGGCCAGGAATACGCACGAACATCGCCGCTTCTTTCTTTGTCCGCTTCGATTCGGCGCATCGATCTCGAGGGTGGTGTTTTCCGCGCACGATCTGCAGTTGCAAATTCGACACGCCGACGAGACCCTCGCGGAATACCTGCGTGAGCATGCTGAACGCTTGCTTCGGTCGCTGATGACGGGAAGCTCGGCGCGAGAGCGCGTTCGATCGGCCATCTGGAACGTGCTGAGTGACGGACGGCCAACGCTAAAGCGTATCGCATCCGCGCTGCAAGTGCCTTCGCGCACCCTCCAGCGGCGCCTTGCGGACGAGGGCACTTCGGTGGAGCAGGAGATCGAGGCAATCAGAAAGTCTATGGCGATGGCGATGCTGCGTGATCCGGCAAATGCAACTGACGAAGTTGCATTTCTCCTCGGTTACAGGGAGCCCAGTACGCTTTTCCGCTCGTTCCGCCGCTGGACAGGGATGACCCCACAGGAATACCGGAGTTCGCAACTGGCGTGAAACGCGTCAAAGGGTGGCGCGAACCGCCACCGTGAGTCCGGCAATACCCCGCGAACTTTCGCCGACACAATTCAGCGGGGAAATCGGATGGGTAACGATGGCGGTGAATTCAGTCGCCTTTCACACCGCCTCAGCGTGCAGCTACTGGCGACGATAGTCGAGACAATCCCTGACACGATCTTCGTCAAGGATGCCGATAATCTGCGCTATGTGCTGCTGAACAAAGCGGGCGAGGAACTGCTCGGCGTGCCACGGGAGGAGCTGTTGGGCAGAACCGATCACGATCTGTTCGGCCGTGGCCAGGCTGACAGCGCGGTCGCCAGGGATCGCGAGGTTCTCACAAAGCGCACAACGGTTGAAACGGAGGACGAGGAAATTCTCAATTCCAAGAACGGGCTGCGCGTGCTGCACAGCAAGCGTTGCCTGCTAGAGGACGAGACCGGTCCACGCTACATCCTGGGAATTTTCCGCGACATCACCGATTCCAAAGCCGCCGCTCGGGAACGTGATCAGCTGGAGCGACAGCTGCAGGAAGCGCAGAAGATGGAGGCGATCGGCCTTCTCGCCGGAAGTATTGCGCACGATTTCAACAATATGCTGACGGTGATGCTGGCGGCTGGTCAGGTCCTGCTGGAGACCCTCGATTCAGCGAGTCCCGAGTATCGCGACGCCGAAGACATCGTCGCATCAGTCCACAGGGCGTCCGCACTAACTCGGCAATTGCTCGCCTTCAGCAGGAGACAGGTCTTGCAGCCGCGAGTGCTCGACGTCAACGCCATTCTGGCCAACATCGAGCGCCTGATGCGGCGGTTACTCGACGGAGAGATCAACCTCATTATCGTTCCAGTCCGCGATGTCTGGCCTGTACGAGCTGATGCGAGTCAACTCGAGCAGGTGATCATCAACCTCGCCATCAATGCGCGCGACGCGATGCCGGAGGGCGGAACGCTGACGTTCGCGACAGCGAACACTCTTCTCGATGAAGCGTTTGCGCGGGCACATCCCGGCACGGCAGTCGGCCCACACGTCATGCTTTCGGTAAGTGACACCGGCATCGGCATGAGCGCGGAAGTCAAAGCGCATCTCTTCGAGCCTTTCTTCACCACCAAGAAGCCCGGCAAGGGAACAGGGCTTGGACTTTCAACCGTCTACGGCATTGTTCGTCAAAGCGGTGGTTACATCTACGCCGAGAGCGAGCTGGGGCGCGGCACGACGTTTCGCATCTTTCTTCCTCGAGCGAGCGTCGACGAGTCGCCGGACCACGATGTGCTTCCGACGGCACCACTGTACGGTAACGAAACCATCCTCGTGATCGAAGACGATGCCGCTCTGAGGGAGCTCGAAGTTGTCGTGCTGCGCCGTTACGGCTACTCGGTTCTTGCTGCTCCCGACTTCGATACTGCTATGGGTCTTGTGGCGCACCGCAAGACAGCGTTTGATCTGGTCGTAACCGACGCTTTGCCGTACGCGGGCGGCAGATTGCCGGGCGAGTTGACGAATTTGCATCCCGACGGACGGGTGCTTTACGTCTCCAGTCATGGAGTCGTCGATGGTGTACTCGCGCCGCGGGTGAGCGTGTTGCGGAAACCCTTCACGCCGGTGTCGTTCGCGGAGGCGGTGCGGGAAGCTCTCGACAGAAGCTAGCTCTCGCCCTCACGACCATCGCCTGCACGTGGTCGTTCCGAATTGGTTGCCCGAGTTGAATAAGCGTCTCGCCGGCGGGCGTTAACGCCTCCCATTCTAGGTAAGTAATGCTGGCGTGCAAGCAGGGCCGCGGGCTATTATCGGCGAAGTTGATAGAGTCGGGTGAGCTCTTCTAACCTGGAGCGACACATGACGCCACGAGTTTCGCTGTTTCTGCTTCTCTGGGTCACGCCCCTAAAAAAGCCTGCATACGCCCAGGACTCTGCTGTCGTTTCATGGATGCGAGAGACTGCAATTCCGCTCCGAACGCTGGATGCGGGGACCGGATTCGCGGACCTCGCGCCACTGAAGCCGATCCTCATTAACGCCCGGATCGTCGGCCTCGGCGAGTCGACTCATGGCACCAGCGAATTCCAGCGCGTCAAGCACCGCCTGCTCGAGTTCCTCGTGAAGGAGATGGGCTACACCGTTTTCACTATGGAGACCCCGTACTCGGACGCGCAGCCGATGAATGACTACGTCCTGCACGGCAAGGGCAACCGCGCGGACGTGCTCAGCAAGCTCGGCTATGTCGCGTGGGATATGGAAGAATTCGCCGCGATGGTCGACTGGATGCGCGCGTACAATCGCACCGTTCCCGATGCGAAGAAGGTTCGCTTCTACGGAGTCGATCTGTATCGAAACAGCGTGGGACGGGACAAGGTACTCGCCGCTGTGCGTCGGGCGCTACCGGCGGCGGTCGCAACGACCGATTCCTTGTTTCGCACGCTCGCGGAGCAGGAAAGGCGTTGGCCGCGCTGGGACACCACGGTCGTTGCGGCGACGCGTGCACCACTCGATATCCTGTCGAGCAAGCTCGAAGCTCGGCGTCATGCGGCGCCCACGGTGCTCACGCCAGCGGAGTGGGACGAGGTCATTCAGTCGGTCGAAGTCATGCGCCAGGCAGCGGTCCTCAAGCATCGCGACCAGTACATGGCGCAAAACCTGGTGTACGTGATCGATCATGAAGCACCAGGTGCCAAGTTCGTCCACTGGGCGCACGACGACCACATCACAACGGATTCCCTTTCGCTCGGTTATTTCATGCGGCGGCGATATGGTGACGGATACTATGCGGTCGGCTTGTACTTCAACCAGGGCACGTACCTTACCCGGTCAATCCGTCCGCTTGGCGACTTCCAGATCAAAACCCAGCGGGCCACGGAGGGGATGTTGGACTGGTTCCTCGCTCGCGCGGGGCTGCCGTGTTTTTTCCTCGATTTGCGCGCGCCATCCGGCAAGCCGCCGGTCGACGCGTGGATGCGAACACCACGCGAGGCTTTTTTCGGCAGTTGGGGCGCTGCTCCTGAGGCCAACGACACCCTCAAGGTGCGCGACTGGTACGACGGACTGCTCTTTGTGAGCGAGTCGACGCCAACGCATCCCACGTCGAATGCACGTAACATAGTGGCGCGGAAAGAGGGCTTCTGAGGATGGCGTCGCATAAGGAGGGATTGAAACCACCGGCCCCTCCGGCCGTAGGTAATGACTAACTCTTTAGTTATTCCAACAGGCCCCACCGGAGGTCTCGTGAGCTCAGTACAGTCCTATGCCCGCGCGGCAGGAATCATGTTTCTGATTTCGTTCGTTGCCGGCTCGTTTGGCGAGTTCTACGTGCCGAGCAAGCTGATCGTGGCGGGAAACGCGGCGGCGACGGTGAGCAACATTCTCGACCATGAAATGCTGTTTCGACTTGGTTTTGCCGGCTATCTGCTCGAGGCGCTCTGCGATGTTGGGCTCGCGCTGGTTCTGTACGTCCTGCTCAAGCCGGTCCACCGTAATCTGGCGCTGCTGTCTGCGTTCTTTGGACTGATATCCACTGCCCTGTTCGCGGTCTGCGAAATGTTTTTCTTTTGCGCGCCCTTCCTGGTCAGGAATCCCGCGTTTGCGCAAAGCTTTACGAGCGGGCAGCTGGACGCCTTGGTTTACTTCTTTGTTCGCGTTTACTCGTTGGGCGCGGGCTTGTTCATGGTGTTTTACGGCTCGGCTTCACTCGTTCGGGGATATCTGATATATCGTTCGCGCTATCTCCCGCGCTTTATCGGCGTGCTATTCGCGCTAGTCGGTGTGGGATTCGTCGTCAAGAACTTCACCCTGGTGCTGGCACCGGCCTACTCGTGGGACCTGCTGCTGATTCCCGCGCCGATTACTGTACTGGTGCTGGCGGTGTGGTTTCTCACCAAGGGTGTCGATGTCGACAAATGGAACGAGCGCGTCATTGGTATGCGGGCCGTCAATCGACCGTCGCTTGTTTGATGCTGTGAAATGACTTTTCTTCAATGTTGGGACCTTTTGGGTCCACCGCATGTCGAATTGGAACCACGCCGTTCGTCGTATGGTCAACAAGGAGAGTGACCCATGCGGAAGATTATCGTCGGCGCCCAGGTTTCCATGGATGGCGTCATGCAAGCGCCCGGCGGACCGACCGAGGATCCGACCAAGGGCTTCGAGTTCGGCGGCTGGTCGATGCCCTATTTCGATGAAGCGGCCGGCGAAGAGATCGACCGCCTCTTCAAGGAGAAATTCGACCTCCTGATGGGCCGCAAGACCTACGAGATTTTCGCCGCGTACTGGCCCTATTATGATGAAGGCGCCCCAGCGGGCGGCATCGCCAAGCTGTTCAAGCAGATCAAGAAGTACGTGGTTTCGCGCTCAGGCGAAGTCGATACGGGCTGGGCCGGCTCAGTGCTCCTGCGCGATATCGCCGAGGTCAAGCGCCTGAAGCAGGAAGACGGCCCGGACCTCGTCACCCAGGGCAGTACCGAGCTGGTCCACGCGCTGCTCGGCAATGACCTCGTCGACGCGATCAGCATCTTCACGGTGCCGGTCGTGCTTGGCACCGGCAAAAGGCTGTTCGCCGATGGCTCGGCGCCGCATTCGTTCAAGCTGACCAGGTCCCGCGTCTCTCCAAATGGCCTGATCGTCGGTCATTACGAGCGAGAGGGTGAGGTCAAGGTCGCCAGCGCCATGCTCGATTCCCCCAGCGAACGGGAGATTGCCCGCCAGAAGCGCATGAAGCGCGAGGGCTAAAGCGGCAGCGAATGCTTGATCGGATCTCATTGAATCCGTTCACGCTCGATACGTGCGAGCTCAGTGCGCACCTTCACGACCTGCGGCTGCAGCGACGGTTCTGCGTTCTCGCGCAGGGTGAGATACCGTCGATAGGCGCGGGCCGCTCCCTCACGATCCCCAGTCGCCGCGGCGAGGCGTCCTTCCTCGCGGAGATACGTCGCGTACAACTCGGGACCGCCGATGAGCCGCACTCTGCGGCGCACGGCTGCCAGAGCGTGAGGCAGATCCCCCGATCGCTCCCAAAGACGAGCGGCAATCAGATTCCCCGCCTGAATGAGTGGACCGAGGGTGACCGGCGCATCCCGTAACATGGAATCGAGCTGAGCGAGCTTCGCACTCGCGTCGGGTCTTCGGTCCGCCGAGGCGAGAAGCGCGTCGAGGATCAACGCATATCCGGCGCACATCGAGGGAGCCTCGGCCCAACAGGCGTTATGCGCACGAAATCTCTGCAGAACCATTCTCGCCGTCTGCGGATTTCCACGCATGAAGTCGTAGAGGCCGGCGGTAAACCAGGTGCAGATCATCGGGCCAAGGCAATCGACTGTGACACCGGAGTCCAGCGCGCGCCGCGCCTGCTCTCCCAACGTCGAGTCGGCATCATCCAGCACGGCCTCGAGCACGAGAATGTGCGTCGGCCAGTCGTCGCGCAAAATCCCGGGTACCGAACGCAGCAGCCTGGCCTGGCGATCAGGCTGGCCGCGGATGTGAGCCAGTCCAGCCGCTCGCCACGTCGACCATCCCCGTTCCCAGTCGGTGACGGCTCGCCGCGTTGCAAAAGCTGTGAGTGCGCTGTCCAGTGGGGCCAATGGCAGGGCGAGGTCCTCGGCGAAGAACATGAACCGGTTCAGCGCGTTAAAGTTGTCGCGCGCTTCAGCACGCCATTGAGCGGCGCTTTTCGCGTCATGCAGGACAACGTCCGCCAAATACAGATATGAGTCGCTGCCGCTGCTGTCGCGGTTGATTGATGCTTCGAGCCAACGTCGCATGGCCGGCATATCACCGCGCTCGTAGTACAGCCACGCCAGATGCTCCATAGCTGTGTGAGCACTCGAGTCGATCGCCAGGGCTCGCTCAAACGCCGCGATAGAACGCTGCGGTGCGCTATCTACTCCCGCGGCGGCTCCGAAGTGGAAAAGCACATCGCCGAGGTGGTCCCACGCGTACGGGTCCTCTCGCGCGACCACTGTCGCGCGTTCGGCGAGCAAGTATCTCTCTCGGATGGACGGAGAGATGGGGTAATGCGGGCCGATCCGCGCGTCAACCATTGCGCGCATCGCTGGCGTCAGGTGGTCGCGGAGACGCGCCAACTCACGTGAGGCTGTATCGGCCAGGCTGCTAGCTCCCCACCAGCCCTCGACCACGCCAAACCACGCCGCGGCAAAGTTGGAGTCTGCTCTGGTGGCAGCCCGATAGCGTTCGCCAGCCTCCCGATACCGACCAAGACGCGTGAGCCGCTGGCCTTCCAGATAATCGCGAATCGCGGAGAAGGGTGTCGCGCCGAGATCGCCCAACGCATTGATATCGGCTCGGGCACGAAACGCGAGGAGCTGTACCGCCAGGCGGTTCACTAAAAGGGGGATACTGTCCTGCCGGCCGTCGACGGTCGCGTTGCGTGACTCGCCGCCGTTCACGTTGACGAGCGACGCATGAAGCGTGACGCGCTCGCCGCTGCCGGTGACCTCGCCGAGCAGCACCGCCTGCGCGCCGAGCTTGTCGCCGACCTGGATGGCAGCGGCGCGATCGATGTCACTCGATTCGCTGCCACCGGCTGCGCGCCACGCCGGCAGCAACGACCGCGCATCGGCGACTCGCGTTGTTCCGGTGAGCTTCGCCGCGAGCAAGTCGATCATGCCCTCGCGCAAGTAATGGAGCGACGGATCGGCACCAACGACACGAAATGGCAGGACGGCGACGAGGCGCTCGTCACTCGCGGTCTTGGAAGGCCACTTCCACCACGCCGAAAGGATCACTAGCGTGATAGCGAGCGTGACCGCGACCACGCTCGCAGGCCGCGCGCGCACTCGTGGACGTTTGTGTTTCCGCGCGGCGATAGTCAGCCGTTCCATGTTGCTACTCGGCGCGTTGATGGCGTCGAGCATCTCCACAATTTCTCCGGCGCTCTGCGGCCTCTCCTTCGGATCCTTTTCGAGCATCCGGAGGATGAGATCCTTCAGCCGCGCTGGCGCTTCGTCGACATCGCTTGGGAATGGGGCGACGTCATCGTGCAGAATGGCGTGTGCGATTGCGACTTCTCTCTCACCGACGAATGGCTTTCGCCCGGTCAGCATCTGGTAGAGAACGACACCGAGAGCCCACAGGTCCGCGCGCGCGTCCACAGCGTCGCCCCGAATCTGTTCGGGAGCCATGTACGATGTCGTGCCGAGAATCGCACCCGCATCACTGCCGCTTTGATCGTGGGCCTTCGCCAGCCCAAAGTCGAGAATCCGAATATCGTCGTTAGGCAGCAACATGACGTTGCCCGGCTTGAGATCGCGGTGGACGATCCCCGCCGCGTGCGCGGCCTGGAGGCCGAGGGCGATCTGGCGGCCGATCGCCAGAAGCGCGGGCACCGGCAGTGGTCCCTCGCGGTCGAGTCGGTTCCGCAACGTCTCGCCCCCGTATAGCGCCATCGCGATGAACAGCCATCCATCGTCGCTCGTGCCGATCTCGTAGATCGTGCAGAGATTGGGATGATCGAGCGCCGCCGCGGCGTGCGCTTCGCGAAGAAAACGCGCCTTGGCGACCTCGTCGAAGCTGTAGGGCGGCAGGAGGAACTTCAGGGCGACGGCTCGGTTCAGTCGTACATCCTGGGCGCGATAAACGACGCCAACACCGCCCATGCCGAGGAGCTCGAGCACTCGGAAGTGTGAGATCGTGCGGCCAATCAATCCGAGCGGATCGACCAATGGCGCAGAGGATGAGCGCAGCTGACCCTCGAATGCGTCGAGACGATCAACCGCATCTGAATCCGAGATGAGCAGCGACTCGACCGCAGCACGGAGCTCCGGATCGGTGCTGCCGAGTGCCGTTAGACGATCGCCTCGTTCGGCGAAGTCCAGCTCGACGAGGGCGTCGAACGTGTGTTGGATCTCCGGCCAGCGCCGGGCGTCGATGTCGTGCTTCAACGAAGCGCCTCACGCTCGAGCTCGCGCGCCAGCCACGCCCGAGCCGAGCGCAACTCCCGTTTCACCGTTGCCAGCGACACACCTAACGCGGTCGCGCTTTCCTCGAGCGAGAGACCTGCAAAATACCGATGTTGCAACAGTTGTCCCTGGCGCGGGCTGAAGGCACTGAGTCGGGTCAGCGCGTCATCGAGCTCCGTGACCCTTTCCATATTTTCATCCGAGACCCACAGCGCGTCGTGGAACTCCAGCGGCGCGACTCCCCCGCCGCGTTTGGCGGCGAGACGCGTGCGCGCTCGGTCGACGAGCAGATTGCGCATGACCTCGGACGCCAGCGCTAAGAAATGAGCACGGTCCTGGACGTCGACCTGCGGAGTGTCCACTAGCCGGAGATAGGCTTCGTGAACGAGACCGGTTGTGTTGAGAGAGTCATCGGCCGGTGCGCCGCGAAGCCGCCGGTGAGCGAGCTCGCGCAACCGCTCGTAGACGAGGGGGATGAGGCGATCGCGAGCACTCTGGTCGCCCCCGCTCCAGCGCTGGAGCAGACCAGTGACCTCGGATACGGAAGTTGCCATACGTCCCTCCGCCGGCTAGGCGTCGGCACGGATAGCATATGTTTTCTTGCCAGACGCGGCAAGTCGGTGAGCCGTTTCGGCGGGCAATTCCGTTTCTGAAGGGTGCAAAACCGGTCATTCCCCTTCATCGTCAACCAGGAGCCCGTATGCGAAGAACCGCGCTCATCTTCATCCCATTATTCCTCGTCGCTTGTAACGGCGAGACCACGGCGCCGAACCTCGCGCGACCGGGCGCACCGTCGATTGCATCGCAGAGCGCTTCGGCCGGAGCTCAGGTTTTCCAGAGTTCGTTCGATGTACCCATCGACTGGTTGCTCACACCCACAGATTACGCGTGTCTTAAAGAGCCGATCCAGGTCAGCGGGAGCTTCCGCGAACACGACGTTTTTGTCGCTGGCAGTACCGAGTTGCAGTTGACCCAGCATCAGTCAACCGACAATGTCACGGCAACCGGGGTGATCAGCGGTGATAAATACGCTTTCAGCGGTCCGTTAACTTTTAGCGGAACCGCACCAACGGACGGCGTCTCGGTGAGAGAGCTCACTTTTCACAACATCAACCACATAGTGGGGCCCGGTAAGGATTCTGACATTCTTTTCCGCACGGTTTACCACATTACTCTCAATCCAGTAACGGGTGAGATCAGGACGGAAATCCTCAAAGACGCCGTGCTGTGCAGTTGACGTCGCAATCCTGAACTACTACGGCGGAACGGGCGAGCTAACCACTCGCCCGTTTGGTCTATAATGCGGGATCATGTCGAATTGGAAGCAGGCCGTTCGTCGTATGGTCAACAAAGAGAGTGACCCAGCGGAAGATTATTGTCGGCGCCCATGTTTCCATGGATGGCGTCATGGAGGCGCCCGGCGGGCCGACCGAGGATCCGACCAACGGCTTCGAGTTCGGCGGCTGGTCGATGCCCTATTTCGATTAAGCGGTATTCCACCCGCGGACGCGGTGCGGATCGCGACGCTCATGGCTGCGCGCGTGACGAAACACGATAACGATCGCGGCTCGATCACGCCTGGAAAGCTCGCCGACGTGATTCTGGTCAACGGAGATCCGGCGACGAACATCAGCGGCATTCGAAAACTTCGCACCGTCGTCAAGGACGGTGTCGTTTTTCAGAGCGCCGACCTGTTCGGGCGATTGCGATCAAGCCGCAGTGAGGCATTCCATCCTGTGCCGCTACTCCGCGGGCAACCGCATCTCTATAGTTGTGCCCTTTCCCAGAGTGGCGCGAGATCACCGTGATCTGGCGGGACGATGCGATAGCTGTGATCGGCATCGTCGTGAGTAAGCGCAATGCTGGCGCACTCAACGGCGTTCGCGTCGGGGACGTGTAGCGGAGATGACGCGACTCGCCGCAGGGTAGCTCACCGGATCCTTGTCAGCAGCAAGTGTCCGAATGCGCAGAAGGACCCCGTATAACGCCGACGAGACAGCTGCGTTACGCCGGACGATTAATAAGTCTCCGAACACTCGACCAGATCGCCCGCACGGGCGCTCCTGAGAAGAGTCCCTCGCTCGATTCCCTGATCAAGGAGAGAACAATGCTGAGCCACATGACTCGTCTTCGGGCCGTCACGATGACTGCCCTCCCCATCCTGTTCGCGCCGGCGTGCGCGACGCTGTCCACGAACGTGGATCCGATGGCGCGCGACGCCGGAGTTCGCGGAGGCGCGCAAGTAATTCTTTACGGCACCAGGGATAACATCGATAACTTGACGATCTCGCAGAACGACGGCCGGGATACGCTCAAGATCGTCATGGTCAACAATCCGACCTTCGGCCAGGTGCTGAAGAACCTGTCGCGCGAGGAGATAGCGAAGGGCTCGCTCCAGGGGCAGCCGGCGGGAACCTCGGCGTCCTACACAACGACCGAACGGATCTCCCCAGCGATCTATCTCAACCAGAAGGGCACGCACACACTGCACTTGGTCCGCAAAGACGGTCAGCAGGCGACCGTCGTTGACGGGGAAGTGGAACGCGTACGACGCTATCGAAGTGGACAAGTACTTCCCGACGCCAACGGCCGCGCAGGCCACAGTGCAGCAAAATCCGCAGAGGTAGTTCGTTCACGGCCTTATTCATCTCGCGGTGAATAGGGCCCGAGCTCCGCTTCTCGAAGAACTAGAGGGAACCGGCAGCAGCGGAACCGTTGATTACTCGTCGGCTACGACCGCGCGGGGCGAAGAATCGTCTCGATGGATAAGTCGACGTCTTCCTCTGTCGTCATCCACGAGATCACGCTCACGCGCGATGCCGTCTGACCATGCCACACGGTCGGACCACACCAGCAAGTCCCGTCCTCCTGAATCGCAGCGACGACCTTGCGCGTATGCTCCGGCTCGCCAAACGACACCAGAACCTGATTCAACACGACGTCGTTGAGCACTGGGAAACCGGCGACGACGAAGTTAACAAGGAGGGTAACCCACGCGGAAGATTATTGTCGGCGCCCAGGTCGACGCGATCAGCACCTTCACGGTGCCGGTCGTGCTTGGCGCCAGCAAAAGGCTAGTTAGCCGGTTGCTCGCGCCGTTGGTCTTGTAGCGCACTCCACACTGCGACGGCGATGCTCGCGACGCCCCACTAGCGCCGCGATCGCGCGCTGGTTGCCGCGTAGTTCGCGCGCCGCCATAATACGCTGCCTGATCCTCTCTAGCGGGGTTGCGACGCGACCTAGTTGAGCTGCGATGACAGATCCAATCGCTCCTGTTCGAGCTGCTGTCGCCGGTCGGTACGAGATCGAGCACGAGATCGGACAGGGAGCTTTCGCAACTGTCTATTTGGCGCGGGATCTTCGTCACGACCGGCTCGTCGCGTTCAAGGTGTTGAACGCCGACCCAGCTTCAGAACACAGCGAACTGCGGTTTCTGAGGGAGATACGCCTCCTGGCGAAGCTTCAGCATCCGAACATCGTCCCACTGATCGACTCGGGACACGCCGAGACGATGCTCTACTACGTCATGCCTTACGTAAAAGGCGAATCGCTTCGTGAACGCATACACCGTGAGAGACAGCTGCCGCTCGATGCTGCGATCGCAATCGCGCACGAGGCGGCCGACGCCCTGGCTTGTGCGCACGAACAGGGAATCATTCACAGAGATATAAAGCCTGAGAACATTTTACTCTCTGGCGGCCACTCGATGGTTGCGGACTTCGGTGTAGCGCGAGCGATCGATCTCGCAGGCGTCCGCCAGCTGACGAGGACGGGGGTAGGTACTCCTGGCACTCCCGCGTATATGAGTCCCGAGCAGATGCTGGGGGACACCCAGATCGATCAACGGACCGACATATACAGCCTGGGCTGTGTTCTCTACGAAATGCTGACGGGAAAGGCGCCATTTCTTGGCAGGAACGGTTTGGTCAAACGTTTCACCGAACCGCCGCCGCTGCCGTCTGCTATGCGGCGCGATCTTCCGCCAGTACTAGATACGATCGTTAGCAAGGCGCTCTCACGCGATCCGAAAGATCGGTATCCGACGGCCACCGACTTTGCGCGATCACTCTCGGCCGCGTCCCACACCAGCGTCGTACAACCACACATCTCACACGCAACCGAAAAACGCAGACTTTTCATGACGGTCGGCTTAACGTCGCTATTGCTGCTGCTCGCTTCGTCGAGCTGGTACTGGTACAGTCACAAACTACCGGTGACTACCCCTGTTGTCGCTGAGAGCCCTCCATCGCTCGCGGTGCTTCCGTTCGAAAACCTTGGCAATCCGGACGATGCCTATTTTGCCGACGGAATGACGGAGGAGATATCCAGTCGGCTCGGCAAGCTGTCCGGACTTAAACTGATCGGGCGGTTACCTGTTGACTGGGACAGTGAGATGGGACCGCTCCCGGTCCGGTCAGAATCTGGTGAAAATCTCTCCGGTGCTTCAGCGCGCGAGCGATGGCGCGCAGGTGTGGGCGGAGCCTTACCAGGACGAAGTGACAGGTGTGTTCGACATCCAGGGAAAAGTGGCTGGTCGCGTCGCGCAAGCACTCAAGATTCAGCTCACTCAAGGTCAACAGAAAACACTGGCTTGGAGGCCGACGAACAACCTCGAGGCCTACGACTATTATCTGCGTGGCAAGGCGTTGGGATCGGCGACGGGAGATCCATCAGAGTTTTCTCGCGCAATCGTCAACTATCAGCACGCCGTAGCTCTGGACTCTGGTTTTGCAGAGGCGTATGCCGCGCTTGGCACCGCGCACCTACTGGTATACTGGTTCCGCGGCGATGCCTCGTCCCGACGGTTGGAGGCGGCCAAGGCTGCGATAGATAGAGCGCTCGCACTTGATCCAAAGCTGCCTGCCGCGCAAATCGCTCTCGCCAACTACCACTATCGTGGCGAGCTCGATTATCCGCGCGCGCTTGATGCGATCAGGATTGCACAGCAGCTCTCCGCCAATGACCATGAGGCATTTCACCTCAAGGCGTTGATAGAGCGCCGGCAGAGTCAGTGGAACGACGCAATTCGGGACGCGACGCGCGCATCAGAGCTCGACCCCCGCACTACAGTGTACCTCGTCAACCTTGGCTTTTCGCAGCTGTTCACTCGAAGGTACGAAGACGCTCAGAACACTGCCGCCCGCATCGTCGCGATCGAGCCTGAGAAGTGGCTGGGCTACGCCCTTCTCGCTCGTGCTGCGCTGCTGCGCGCAGGGGATGTGAAACAGGCACTGAGTGTGCTCGAGCGGGCTCGAATGCACGTTGGCGCCGAGCAACTGGGCGCTGGTTTGATGTCGCCGGACACGAGATTGATTTGGCCGGCGCTACTCAGTCCTGAGCTTACGCGCGACATGCAGGGCGTGGCGAAGCCGGCCGAGGATGCGCAACGACTCGACAATTTCACGAGCAAGCTCGTGCTCGCGGCATATCTGAAAGATGTCTCTGCGATGCGTCAATCTGCGGATTCAATCATTTTCTACGTTCCGCGATCTCTCCGCCGCGGTTTCTTCGATTCGGAAATGCACGCTGAGCTCTCCCTCGCCTACGCCGCGAAAGGAGACAAGAACAAAACTCTGGATGAAGGCAGGCGAGCAATGGCGATTTTGCCTCTCGAGGCGGATGCAGTCCGGGGGGTCGCGAATCTCCAGCTAAGCGCCGCGGCGGCGGTATTAGTCGGAGCAAACGACCAAGCATTCACGCTTCTTCAGAAGCTGTTGAGTATCCCCAGTCAAGTGTCCCCGGCGTTGCTCCGAGTGGACCCATGGTTTGATCCGATACGACAGGATGCACGCTTCAAGCAGTTGGTATCTGGTCGTTGACAGCCGTTGAAGGTCTGGTCATAGACCGTAAACTCGACATGATCAACGCTGCGGCAAAACTGAGCGATTTCTTGTCAGAAATAGATAGAACTATGGAGACTAGGATGAAGGTCGAATCGGAATAATAGCGTCTCCGCATTCGCGTTATTCGCCGCAGAGTTGTTGAAATAGCCAACTCGCATCCCAAGCTCGGAAGGAGATCTGATGGAGGCTTCTAGCGATCCACCCTCACACAACCACTACGACGACCGTCTCGGCATGACCGAGTCGATTTCCCGCCGCGACTTCCTCAACGGCGTTCTTCTAACTGGCGCCGGCCTTCTCCTCCACAACAAAGTCCCAAGTATTTCGCCCGAAGACGCCTTCAACGGCTACGGCGGCATCGGCGACTACGCACACTCCAACGGCAACACCTGGGAAGTCCTGAGCGCCGGACACGCGATGCGCGATGGCGCTTTCGAAACGCGAATCGCCAACGCTACAGACACCGGCGAGATCTACGACCTCGTCGCCGTCGGCGGCGGAATCAGCGGACTCGCTGCCGCGATTTTCTTCCGGAAATACCGTGGTGGTCGTTGCCTCGTGATGGATAATCACATGATCTTCGGCGGCGAAGCGAAGCGCAACGAATTCCTCGTCGACGGACAGCGGCTCACCGCGCACCAGGGCTCGGCCATCTTCCTCGTGCCGAAGAAGGGAGGATACACCAGTCAGTTCTACGACATGATCGGAATGGATCGCTCCTCGTTCGCCTACCAGACGTGGCGCGGTCCGCTGCCCGAGATGGCCCTCGCGCACTCGCCGTACGAAAGCCCAAGGAATTACGGGTTCTACTTCACATCGCAATTCACCCGACGATCCGGGATGTGGGTGATGGATCCGTGGCGTCGTCAGCTCGAGGGCGCGCCGATCAGTGCGACGGAGAAGGCGGAGCTGCTGCGTTGGGGAACGAGTCGCGTTCCCTTCCCCGGACCGCAGACCGAAGGCGACGCGATCTCGCGACAGCTCGACTCCATCACGCTCGAAGATCATCTCATGGAGCGACATCAGGTCAGTCGCGAAACCGTGCGAAAGTTTCTGTCGCCGGTCGAAGGCGGTGGATATGGTCTCGGCCCCGACGTGCTGTCGGCGTACTGCAACTACGCGATCGAGAACCAGTTTCCCGAAGACGGCGACGACACACTCGGCGACCAGATGTTCCCCGATGGCAACGGTGGATTCGCGCGACTGATGGTGAAGACGCTCATCCCCGACGCCTTCGCCGGTCCACGCACCGTCGACGCGGTATGGCAGAATCGCGTCAACTTCCGCGCGCTCGATCGCGCGGGTCAATCGACAAGGATTCGGCTGAATTCCACGGTCGTGCGCGTCGAGCACGCGGGTAATCCGTCGAGCGCGCCGCACGTCGTCGTCACTTACGCGAAAGGGAATCGACTATACAAAGTCAGAGCGCGCCGAGTGGTGATGGCGGGCGGCAGCTGGACGACCAAGCACATCGTCCACGACCTGCCGGCGAGCCATCGCGAAGCATACGCGCAGTTCTATCGATCGCCGGCGTTGATGGCGAATATCGCCGTCCGCAACTGGCGCTTCCTCTACAAGATGGGACTCTCCGGCTGCCGCTGGTTCGGCGGACTCGGCGATTATCTCTCCGTGCGCAAAATGGCGCTCGTCGGCAATGAGCCGCGCACAATCGATCCTGATTCGCCGACGGTGCTCACTATTAAGGTATTGTTCGCCCAGCCTGGGCTCTCAATCGCCGAGCAAGGCTCACAGGGGCGTGCGAAGCTGCTCGGCACTTCGTTCGCGCAGTACGAGCGCGCGTTCCGCGAGCAGCTCGGCGACATGTTTGCGCCGGGAGGATTCGATCCGCGCCGAGACATCGCGGGAATTATTCTCAATCGGTGGGGACACGCGTACGTGAATCCGCAGCCGGGATTCTTTTTCGGCACGAATGGCAAGCCGGCGCCGAGGGAGGTGCTCAGGAATCAGCCGCATGGTCGGATAGCGTTTGCGAATACCGATCTTGCGGGCGCGTCGGATCATCGTAACTCTATCCGCGAGGCGGATCGCGCGGTGAAGCAGCTCATAGGGGTCTAGCCACCCGCTCGCCTCGACCATCACGGCATCGTTTCACATGCTTACGAGGGCTCATTCATGATTCGGATTTCGGCTCACTTGGTTGCTGGTTTGATAATGGCAGGACTCGCAGCGCCGAGTGCTGTGAACGCCACCCAGCAGGGCTCGACATTTGTTGGCCACACCGCAACGGTCGACGGCACCCGGATCTATTACCGAACTGGCGGCACCGGCCCAGCGCTGATCCTGTTGCACGGGTACGCTCAGACCTCGCGCATGTGGAACCGGATAATGCCCGAGCTGGCGAAGCGATTCACGCTGATCGTTCCTGATCTGCCCGGAATCGGCGACTCGGATATCCCGGCCAATGGTATGGACATGAAAACCGCCGCGGTTCGCATCCACTCGCTCGTTCGCTCCCTCGGAGTCACTAAGGCAAGCGTCGTCGGCCACGACATCGGCTTGATGGTCGCATACGCATATGCCGCGCAGTTCCCGTCCGAGACCACGAAGCTGGTGGAGATGGATGCGTTTCTTCCCGGGGTCGGCGCCTGGCGAGACATCTACGATAACCCCAACCTCTGGCACTTTCGGTTTCATGGACGGAGCCCGGAGCTGCTCGTCAAAGGACGTGAGCGGAACTACTTCGACTACTATTGGGACGAGTTCGCGGCGGACAGCACCCGCTCCATTTCCCCGACGGATCGCAACGCCTATGTCGCGGCGTATTCCAGACCGGGTCGCATGCGCGCCGGTTGGGCATACTTCGCGTCGTTCCCGCAAACTGCGAAGGACTTCGCCCAGCTAGCGAAGACTCGACTGACCATGCCCATTCTCGCCCTGGGCGGCGAGCGCTCCAATGGCGTCGCGCTGGGACAGCAGATCAAGCTCGTCGGAACCAATGTGACAGTCGTCGTTCTTCGTAACACCGGCCATTGGCTGCTGGACGAGAATCCGCGCGAGACGACGGCCGCCTTGCTTCGATTTCTCTGAAGCATCGTATGCGCCAACGCCGCGACCAATGGGGATGTTGTGAACCAGCAGAAGAGGCTCAATCAATGATCTCAAAGCACTCCGTCATCACTGCACTCTCGTGCATCGCCCTCCTTCCGGGCCTGGCACTTTTCGGCCGTCTGCGCGCGCAGACGCCTAACCAGTGGGTGGTTCCCGCGGGATTTCACGTCACGGTGT
>WNFR01003254.1_pt1 | contig 20280 bp, 10 predicted proteins | sample 5400221 | NCBI WGS metagenome assembly WNFR01 (sample SAMN13153357, study PRJNA577476) | soil metagenome | isolation source: 40 cm soil under Madrone tree | place: USA:California | collected 2016-06-14 | reverse complement strand
GTACTCTTAATTAATGAACAGTAGGGCGAGAAAGAAGCAGGCAGAGATGAACGGGAATTCTCTTGGTGTGGTTCTTTCCCCTGGGGGTTTGGCTGGCGCGGAACGGAGCGAAGGCTCGCCTCCGGGCGAGCCGCAGCGGAGTGCGTACGTTGAACATGAATGATCGATTGAGGGTGCAAGTCCCTTACAGAGCCTGTTGGAGGCAACTGTGAGTCAAAGGCAACTGCGTGTTAAATGTGAAGGGATGTTCCCGTGAGGGCGCGTGGAAAGGAAGCCGGAGACAAACTGCAGCACCTAACGCAAGTGAATCCCCGTAAGGCTGGTCTGATCGAGGCAAGCGTGCGCACCAATGCGACGCCCGATATCCAACCACAATCAGAACAGTATTGGGGAAGGCGGCGGCAGGACATTGGTCATTCTTACTTCAAGAGAGCTCCGCAAGTCCGCCTCGGCGGTAGGGTCGGAGAAGGAAACGACGACGACCTGATGCTTGCGGAGAAGTCGGATCTCCTCATACGAGCGGTGAAGCTGACGAAAGTCAGTGGAGCAAAGGGGGAGATGGATTGAAAAGCGCAGGATCACGGCAACTGGCCCTCGCATTCGCCGACAGCCCGACAGGGAGCAGGGACCGCGGAACTCAGGACGAATCCCGAGGGAAACGGTACCTGCTGCATACGGCGAAGGTCAACAACCGCAAAGATCCGGCCACTTCCACGGCCGCCGCGGATAGCGAGCGGGCGATGGAGTCGGTAGCGTTGGCACATAATTTAGCGCAGGCGCTGCTGAACGTATCACGAAACAAAGGAGCACCTGGCGTAGACGATCAGACAGTAGAAGAGGTGGTCGAACAGGCCCCGAGTCTACTGCCCAAGCTACAAACTGCACTCCTTCAGGGCACATATCAACCGGGAGACATCCGGCGGGTATGGATTGAAAAACCAGGAGGCGGGCAGAGAGGTTTGGGAATTCCGAATGTGATGGACCGTTGGGTTCAACAGGCCGCGCTGCAAATACTGGAGCCGATCTTTGAACCAACCTTCCACGCAAGCAGTCACGGATTTCGTCCGAACCGGGGCGCTCATACCGCTATTGCTGAAGCAAAAGAACACCTCAAGGCAGGATACCGAGTCTTGGTGGACCTTGATTTATCGAAATTTTTCGATCGGGTTCATCATCAACGCTTGCTCGAACGATTGAGACAGCAGGTGTGTGACTCGCGCATTCTGGACTTGGTGAAACGAATGCTGACAGCAAAAGTGGTTATGCCTGATGGTACAAAAGTAGCCACGATACAAGGAACGCCGCAAGGCGGACCGCTTTCCCCGCTGCTATCCAACATCGTCTTGGACGAATGGGATCGGGAGTTGGGGCGTCGTGGTCTCCGGTTCGTACGCTACGCCGACGATTGTAATATTTTCGTCCGTAGTCGGCGAGCTGGGCGGAGGGTGATGGAATCGACTCGGCGATTTTTGGAGACGAAGTTACGGCTTCAGATCAACGAGGAGAAAAGCTCCGTCACCACACCGGGAAAGGTCCACTTCCTGGGTTTTCGTTTTAAGCTCCAAAGCAACAATCGGGTTGCGGTCCTGCTGTCGGCCAAGACCAAAGCGAAGCTGCTCGTCAAGATCCAGGAGTTAACACCGCGATCGTGGGGGCAATCGCTACGTAATTGCTTTGAGAAAATAAACGAATATTTCCGAGGATGGGTCGGGCACTTTCGAATCTGCACTGAAGAAGGAGCGTCCGAATTCCGGAGGCACGATGCACACCTGCAGCGCAGGCTGCGGGCCATCATCATTCGCCAAAAGAAACGGGCGCGCTTTCTGTACCGTCATCTCCTGCGACGGGGAGCTAACCCTCGACAAGCTGCCGGCACCGCCTACAGTCGGCGGGGCATCTGGCATCGCAGTAACCGCAAGGGGATCAATGTGGCGTACTCGAATACGTGGTTCGCTACCCAGTGGACTCCATCCTACGACCTCTGGTGCATTGCGAACCCTCCAGCAGAAGTCTCTGACCAGCTTAGTCTGGCGTTTTGAGTCAACAATCCAAAGAGCCGGATGCGAGGCCCGCAGCGGCAGCCAAAGCGGGCGCCGATTCGGGGTCGGCTTCGCGGCCGGATCCTGAGGTGGTAGCTAAAGCCAAGCGGCGTACCTACACCGCTGAATATAAGCAACGCATTCTCGACGAAGCCGATGCCGCTGCAGCGACACGCGGTGCGGTCGGTGCTCTTCTTCGCCGGGAAGGCTTGTACTACTCGTTGCTCGCCACCTGGCGGCGCGAACGAGCCAGCGGCATTCGCGAAGCGTTGACCGCACAGCGACGCGGACCGAAAGCAAAGCGCAATCCGTTCGAAGAAGAAAATCAGAAGCTACGTCGTCAGCTAGGCCAATTAACGGAAAAACTTCGCAAAGCGGAGATCATCATCGACGTGCAAAAAAAAGTCGCTGCGCTGTTGGGGAACCCGCTTCCCGATGTGGACCCGGAGGAGAAATCCTGATGGCCGCGGTCAGCGAACTCGCGAACGACGTGGGCACCAGCGCTGCTTGCCAGGCTCTGTATATGCCGCGCGCTTCTTACTACCGGGATCGCCGTAAGAATTCTTCTCCGGCGCTGACCGCGTCGCGGCCTTCGCCGGCACGCGCACTGCGCCCGGCGGAACGAGAGGTTGTCTTGTCTCGTTTGCACGAAGAACGCTTCCAAGATCGCTCGCCAGCCGCTGTTTATGCGACGTTGCTCGATGAAGGCGAGTATCACTGCTCGATTCGCACCATGCATCGCTTGCTCAAGCAGAGCGGCGAATCTCGCGAGCGCCGCGATCAGTTGGTCCATCCGCCCTACCAAAAGCCAGAGCTACTGGCCACGGCTCCGAATCAGCTGTGGAGTTGGGACATCACCAAGCTACTCGGTCCCGCGAAATGGACGTACTTCTACCTGTACGTGATCCTCGATGTTTTCAGCCGTTACGTCACCGGCTGGATGGTCGCCTATCGCGAAAGCGCGGAGTTGGCCAAGCGACTGATCGAGGAGAGCTGCAAGAAACAACACATCCAGCTCGATCAACTCACACTGCACGCCGATCGTGGCACCTCGATGAGGTCCAAGCCGGTAGCTCTTTTACTGGCCGATCTGGGTGTCACAAAAACGCATAGTCGGCCGCACGTCTCCAACGACAATCCTTACTCCGAGAGCCAATTCCGAACCCTGAAATATCGGCCGGAGTTCCCGGACCGCTTTGGGTGCATCCAGGACAGTCGTGCTTTCTGTCAGAGGTTTTTTCGGTGGTACAACGAGGAGCACCGTCACTCCGGTATAGGCCTGTTGACGCCAGCGACGGTTCACTATGGTCAAGCGGAAAACTTCCTACGGCAACGCCAGGATGTGCTCGATGTTGCTTACCAACGCCACGCTTTGTACGAAGCGCTCCCAAACCACCGGCTCTTCCCAGCGAGGTCTGGATTAACAAACCGGTTTCCACTCCGAAACCGCCGTCTGTAGGCGAAGGCAGATGAAACAGCAGCGATCTACTTTGGAAAAGCGAAACCCACTTGAGGAGAGAAAAAGTGGGGATGCTGTGGGTCGACCGAGTCGGCGATCGTCGTTGCTAGTCTAGGCGATCCTGGCGAGAAATTTCTTGGTGGAAAACTGAAAAGCTCACTAAATTCCGTGAGTGCCTGTCTCAAAGTCGTTGACACGCTTCGCCTTGATTGGAACGATCGACAAAACCGTCATGCACGTGAAAGGAAAAAAGAAAATGAAGAATAAGGAGATGTTTGTGGGCTTCAATGTTGCCGTAGGGAAAGACCGATTCGATGAGCGTGTGAAACTCGGCGGCGAACCGAATGATTGTAAGGTGTCCGCACAGGACACTGACAGTGCGATGTGTGTTTTCGAGTTCACCGGCGGAGGCGGTGGGCCGCGCCACCTCCACCACGACCAGGACGAGTGGATCTACGTCATTGATGGCGAATTTAACTTTGAGGTTGGTGATAAGCGATTTCGCGTGGGAGCCGGTGAGTCCGTTTTCATGCCGCGCAAGGTTCCTCACGTGTGGGCTTGCGTGGGCGGGAAGCCGACGCGCATTCTCGGTCTCGACTGTCATTCGGGCAAGATCATTAACGTGTACCAACCCGCAGGCAAGATGGAGGAGTTCTTCCGCGAGTTAGGCAAGTATAACGGCAAGCCATACGTCCATGAGGCCCTGTCGATTGATGAATTTCGTCGGTTGTTCCACAACCACGGGATGGATCTTCTCGGCCCACCCCTCCTAGGAGAATGGAAAGTCGAAGAAGGTGGACGAGTAAAGCTCACCGCCTAGCGATGCGTTGAAGGGCGACGGGTTGTCGGCAACCGGGATGTTGTCACCGGAACCATTTACCCACACAGGAACAGTGTTGCCGCCGTAAAGCAATCCCCTTCGGCGGCCGTGCTGCGGCAGCCGCGGGATCGACGGGACTCGAACGAGCAACCTCTTGCGTGACAGGCGGACGTGAGCGCCGCAGCGATGTGAGTGCCGTAAATTTCCCTGAATCTACGAGACTTAATCAATGAGTAGAACATCTGCTTTCGAGGCATCCTTCTTGATTCTTCATTTTCACTACAAGGTTTGTCCGAACGCCTCCCAAGCAGATACTCCAGTATTCGAATTACTTCATAAACAGTAGCGGCCTTCAAGACGGAAATTGCACGATTGCCGCTCCCACGTTTAATTAGTCCGCACCAGGGGTTCAAAAAAATAGCTCATCTCATGTCACTTTGTGTATGCACCCGCCGGAACTGCAACAGAACTGGGAATAAAGAGGCCAACAAAGAAGGCCACTCGGGACAACAACGACTCCTGTAGACAGCCTCGTGAATCGTGTTCATGTCGTGCGGTACACACTGTGTGTTGTACGACACGAAGCGGCGCAAACCCGTTGTTCAAGAAATCGGCTAGTTTGGGCTGAAAATACTCTGGCGGCCAGCTTGCTGTAGCGATTAAAGAACTAGATTGTAATACGCACGAAAGCTGACTGTATTGAGGAAACTAATGCGGCAGACACGGAAGATGGTGGTTCGTGCCAGTGTGGCAGCCGCCGCGGCACTGATGGTGCTAATGGTTGGATTTACAGAGTGGCGCGCCAAGCGCGCACTGCGGCTTTCTACGGAAGAGATTCAGGCGGAACGCGAAACTCGCTTCGACACTCGACCATTCGCTCCGCCCGCGGGAGCCAGTTTCGAGTTAGTTAGCGCCCCTGCGGTCTTCCTGCGGGCAGCGCGTTTTCAGGAACACCTCTATATAGGCGGGCCGGGCGGCCTCCTGGAATACGATCTTAGTGGTGCCCCCTCCCGGCAATTCCTCCCTGGCCGGGACCTGCCACCGTCTCCGCTCGTAACTCTGGCTCCGGCCCTGCTGGCGGACAGCCGGGAACCGGAACTTGTGGTAGCCACCGCGCAGGATGGACTGCTGGTCTTTAATGGTCATGGTTTCCGTCAGATCCGTCCTCAGGATTCCGAAGACCGCGCGATAACCGCGATACTCCCGGCGTCTGCCGGACATCTCTTGATCGGAACAAAGAAGCGGGGTGTCTTGATTTACGACAGCAAGCACCTGGCGTCCTTGCATCCCTCGTTGAATAGTTTGTATGTCACCGCGCTTGCGGGTACCGAGTCCGATTTGTGGATCGGCACGCTCAACCAAGGCGTGTTCCACTGGCATGCCGGCGCGGTCGATTCTTTTGGCGAGGAGCAAGGCTTGCCAGACCGGCAGGTACAGTGCCTCGCGACTTCCGGCGAAAAAACTTATGTGGGTACCGTGCTAGGTGTGGCAGTTTTCGATAGAGGACGTTTTTCACAAGTCCTCGCACCGGGTGTACTTGTTACTTCCTTGCTGGCTACGGGATCGAACCTGAACGTGGGATCTGAGGATCAGGGGGTCCTGACCATCCCGATTAGTAGCCCGCAGCTTGACCCGCATTTGATGCATTCGGGCAAAACTGCGCAATTGGCCAAGGTCCGCCAGTTCTTTATGTCGGGGAATGACGTGTATGTGCTTTCAAGCGATGCGCTCTATCGTATGAGTACGCGCGGGCTGGGTTGGCAACAACTGCTACGGCCGGGTCCTGCCATTCTCAGCGATCGGAATATTTCGGCGCTGGCCGCAGACAGAAGCGGGCGCGTTTGGATTGGCTATTTCGACCGTGGGCTCGATCTTCTTGACCCGGAGGCGGGGCGCGCGACGCATGTGGAAGACGATCACGTTTTCTGTATCAACCGCATCGTGGCGGATGGCCGAACCGGGACGGTAGCGGTGGCGACGGCAAACGGTCTCGTCCGTTTCGATTCGAATGGCGGCCAGCAGCAAATTCTCACGCGAGCCGACGGGCTCATCGCGGACCACGTTACGGACGTATCCATCTACCGCAACGGCCTGGTGGCAGGCACGCCGGCGGGCTTGACCTTTCTCGGTGAGGGCGGTGCACACAGCATGTATGCGTTTCACGGCCTGGTAAACAATCACGTGTACGCCCTGGGCGTTTCGGGCGATGAACTCATGGTCGGCACGCTGGGCGGCCTCTCTGAACTCAACAAAGAGATCGTGCGCGTAAATTACACGGCAGGCGCGAGCTCCGGCCTGAAACACAATTGGATCACAGCGGTTGTTCCGATAGGCGATGAATGGATCGTGGGAACCTACGGCGCGGGGATTTTTCGGCTGGACCGCGCGGGACGCTTTCAAACCTTCGAGAAAGCCACTGCACCCTTCGAAGTCAATCCCAACGCCATGCTCGTCACACCGAGCCACGTTTTGGCCGGCTCGCTCGGAAATGGTTTATACGTGTACGACCGTGAAGCCGCGCGCTGGACAGTTATTACTGAGGGCCTGCCATCGCTCAATGTCACGGCGCTAGCGGAAAGCAACGGCACGATCTACGCCGGCACGGACAACGGATTGGCAAAGATTCTGGAGCAGAAACTGCATCCATGAAAAAAACACTCGTCGTAGTTACGTTCTTGCTCCTTACGCCGTACCTCCTGCTCGCGGATGGAGGCGTGCTGATCCCGCGCGATAAGGCGCAACCCGATCCTAAGATCCTATCTCTCGAAGAGATGGAGATCACGATCCGCATTGACAACGGCGATGCGCGCATTTTCGTGCGGCAGATTTTTGCCAACCACACCAGCCAGATCGAGGAAGGAAATTATGTCTTCGCGCTGCCGAGCCGCGCGACAGTATCCGACTTCGCCGTATGGGACGGGCCCGTGAGAATTCCCGCGGTGGTGATGGAACGCAAGCGCGCCGAGGAGATCTACAATCAATTGAAACAGCAAACGATCGATCCTGGGCTGTTGCAAATGGGAGAGCGTGGCGCTACGGAAGCCTCCCGCAGCAGCATCTTCAGCGCACGCATCGTGCCTATTGCGCCCTTCGGGACAAAGCGCCTGGAATTCGAATACCACGAATCGATACCTGTAGAGAATTTGAAAACGTACTTTGCGATTCCGTTGCACCCTGATGCCTACCAAGCACAGATGGCCCGGCACTTGTCGATCAACTATGAGTTGCAATCGGCGCATGCCATCACGAACTTTCAGGCTGCCGCGAACACCTTTCCCTTACAGATCGAGCAGAATTCGCCGCATCACGTGAAAGGACATTTCGAGGGACAGAACGTCAATCTGACGGAAGACTTCGTCACCACATTCGAACTCGACCGCACTGGGAATGACACGTTGCGAGTGCTGGCGTTTCGTAACCCTGTGAGCGGCCAACCTTCGCCGCCAGAGACGGCTCCCGTGCGCAGCACCGACGAACCCGGCTTTTTCGCCGTGGACGCTTTGCTTGGTGGTGGGAAGCAAATCCTATCGGCCAGCGGGAATGGGGATCAAGACTCTGGCCCGGCAAAGACCCTCGTGCTTCTCTTCGATACTTCTCTCTCCATGCAGTGGGACAAACTAGAGCGCAGCTATCAAGCTCTGGAAACGCTTCTTCGCAGACTGCGTCCGTCGGATAGTTTCAATCTGATTTTGTTTAATCAACATGCGCAATTGTTCGAGCCCGCTCCCTTACCCGCGGACACCGTAGCCGTTCAGCGGGCGTTGGACTTCGTTCGCGGAAGCAAGCTGCGCGGTGGCACCGATATCCAGCGCGTTTTGGATGAGGGCTTAAGGCAATGCGCCGGAGGTGAAAAAGGCAGCCGTTATATCGTCCTGCTCAGCGACGGCGGTGCGACGCGCGGGCCTATTCAGAATGGCAAGATTGCAGCGTGGTACGAGGCTGCCTGGAAAAAGCTTCCCGAGGCGCAACGTCCGAAAACATACATCTTTGGCGTTGGCGATGATGCAAACTTGCCGCTCTTGCGTGTGCTCGCGCGGGAAGACGGAGTGCTTGAGCAAGTTCTTTCGACTGAGCCGCTCGACTTTAAGCTCAATTCCTTCCTCTCCAAAATCGGCAGAAGCCCTGTGGGTCAGTTGCGCGTGGAGGTGCCCCAGGACGCGGGGATTGACGCTGTCTATCCTTTGCAAGACTCGGCTTTCTCGGGCTCGCTCGCGGCTTGGGTCGGGCGATATCAGAGGCCAAAACAGGATGCTGGTTTTGCGGTTCACGGCGTGAGGGAAGGCGTTCCGCTGGAAATCTCGGGAAAGGCCAGCCTGCCGCGCGAGGCCCTCGAACACCCGCAGTTGCCTAGGCTGTGGGCGCGCGCGCGTGTGGACGCGCTGTTGGAAAGGATTCAGCGCGAAGGCGAAGATCAGGCGACCATTGATGAAATCATTCGCCTCGCGCGGCAGTACAAATTTGTCACGCCGTATACATCGTTTCTCGCAGTTCCCCGGGCTTTGCTCCGCCCCAGGGTGATTCGTCCGGGCGACCCAGTGTTGCGCGTAAAGACCGACGAATCTATCGTCTCAGTTGTTGCATTGTTCCCGTTCGGCTTGGTTCAAAAGCTTCGCTACCTGTCCGGCGAAGATATCTGGCAGACGCGATTCTTTGCGCCCGTAGACATGCAAGACGGCACCTACAACGTGCGCCTCGTTTTGCGCGACAAAGCAGGGCACACCTACCGCGAATCGAAGAGCTTCGTGATTGCCAGTAAGCCGCCAGTAATTCAGATCTGGCTGGACCAGAAGCGGTTTCGCCGAGGCCAAGTGCTGGAGCTGAAAGTCTCAGCGTCGCAGAGCACGCGAACGCTGATCGCGCGCCTTGAAGGAGTCGCTCCCGTCGGCTTGAAATGGGATGCGAACGCAGGCGCGAACACTGGCCAACTTGCGATTCCCGAGCAGTTGATCCCCGGCATCTACCGGCTGACGGTAACCGGCGAAGACGTCGCTCACAATATCGGTTCGCAGGGGGTGGACCTTGAGATCGTTCCGTAAATATTCCCGCAAACCCCTGAGCGTTCTCTGTGCGACTACGTTCGCGATTCTTGCCGCAGGGTGGGTGGCCACAGCCAGTGGAGCGCTTCCTGCATGGATTCGAAACATAGAAGCCCGCACGCCGATCGAAGCCGCATTTTTCCGGCTGATGGCGCTTCCAGGCGGCGAAGTGGCGTTTCGCAGGCCGCCTAGCGAGACGCGACAGGCGCTGGGAGAACTGCTAAAGAATCAGCCAGCGAACGCTGAACTGTACTCGCTGCGCGCGCTCGAAGACGAACAGCAATTGGATTTCAGCGCTGCGGAGGCGGATTGGAAAAGTTTCGCGGAAAAATCGGCGGATAACTCCGCCGCCCAGCTTTCCCTTGCTGACTTCTATCACCGCAGACTACGGCCCCTCGACGAGATCAAGGCGCTTTCCGCCGCCGCATCTGCCCCGCCGGACGCTTCGGAAAAACTCACACCTGCGTCCGAGCAGCGTTCCTGGCGAGCGTTCGAACGCATTTTCGGCTTGATCCGCGCGCAAGGACTGCCGGCGGAGGTCTCCGTGGCACAGTACCGCAGCTGGCTGGCGCGATACCCGCAAGAGCCGTCCCTCTACCCGCGTTTTCTCGAGTACCTGATCTCCATTAAGGATTATTCCGCCGCGACCCAACTCATCGCGCAGTATCATGAAAAATTTCCCGCCGATGAGATTCTTCCAGTAAAGGCGCGGGCGCTCGTCGAATATCGCCAGGGATCGATTCAGCAGGGGATTGCCGTTTATGAAAAGGGATTTCAGCCACTGTGGGCGCCGGAACTGATCAAGAGCTACTTCGATCTGCTGACGCAAACGCACAGCCTGAGAAAATTCCTCGATGAAGCCAAGGCAGCACAGCAAGCAAGTCCCGAGGATCTCAACCCCGCGGCGCGCGTCTTCTATTACTACCAGCAGCAAGGCAGACTCGAAGCCGCGCAGGAAACCATCGCCAAATTCCGTTTACGCAAGGACACCTCCGGATCGGCCTGGAACGCACAGGAACTGTACGTATGCGCGCGCCTGCTTGAGGAAATCCACGCATACCCTGAATCCGCGCGCTTCTACTTCGCGCTCTACAACAGCAAAGGAATGAACGATGCGCAGGAACTCGCGCTCGGCGGTCTTGCCAATCTTCTACTCACTGCTCCCGAGACTCCCATCCGCTTCGGCGCCGGTGAGCTCTCAATGTATCGTCACATCGCTACGATGGATCAGGGGCCGGGCTACTTGAACGGCATTCTCTCGCTGTTACTTAATACCACCTCTCCGGCGAGTGAATTCTCCGGAGAGGAGGATCGCGCGGTCTCTTATTTTCACCGTTCGCGGGCGGCAGAGCTGGTTGCGCTTTTTGACGCTAAGTTTCCGGGCTCGCCCCGCCGTGCCGAACTTCATTTTGCGATTTTGGAGTTCTACGCCTCCTCCGGCGAAAGCGAAGCGGTGATCAAGGGCGGCAAGGAGTATCTCGTCAGTTTTCCCAGTGCAGCGCAGCGCACTGCGGTTGCGCTTCTGATGGCCGATGCTTATTCGCGGACGGAGAAACCCCAGGAGGAGTTCGCTATTTACGATTCCGTCTTGCAAGAATTGGCGCTGAAGGCGGACAGAATTCCTCTGGGAGCGCGTGATTCGGAAGTGGAAATTTATTCCGCCGTGGAAAACAGAGCGCAGGACAGCGAAGAATCGAACGCAGAAGACACACAGAATCGCGCAATCGTCCGCGGAACAGCCGGACAACAGAACACGGCATTCCAAGTGAATGCCGCGTTAGCGTCAGCGCAGGCCGGCGCGCGCTCCCCAGAGTATGCGCGTGTTCTGGAACGGTATCTGGCCCGGCTTGTCGAGCTGAAGGAGATTCCTCAGGCGCTTGCCGTGCTTCGGCGCGAGTTGGACCACAACCCCGACGATCCTGGGCTGTACGAGCGGCTGGCGGTTTTTTTGGACCAGAACCGCCTTGGTGTGGAGCAGGGGGAGATCTACCGCCGCGCGATGGCGCGATTTCCAGACCGCTCGTGGTATCACAAGCTGGCACGCCTTTATCTGCGGCAGAAAAGGACCGCGGAGTTCGAAAAACTGACTCAAGATGCCGTCCGGATCTTCCAGGGCAGCGAGTTGGAACAATATTTTCAGTCGCTCGTCGGCGGCAGTGCCGAGATGTATCTTCGCTTGAACCTGTATGCCAGCCGGCGATTTCCTCACAATCCGGTTTTTGTACGCAATCTGCTTACGGCTTACCTGCGAGCCGAAACCCACGACGAAGCGGCCTGGGAGTCGGTTCTACGGCAGCACTGGTTCGAGGAACCGGATTTGCGAAATCAATTCTTCGAATTTCTGGCGCGAACCGGAAAGCTCGACGCCGAAATCAAATCGCTACAACAGGGCGCGCCCGCGCAAGGAAATGGGCGCTGGAGCGAATTTGTGCAACAAAATCCCGCTGCGGGGCAATACCTCGCTCAGGCCCATCTCTGGCGTTCTCATTTTGAAGAGAGCGCGCCCGCGCTGCAAGCCCTCGCAGAAGAGTATCCAGCCGATGCAGAACTTGGGAGTACAGCTTCTTCGGTGTTTCGCTCGCTCGCGTATTTTGATCCTGCTGCAACCGTCGCGGCGGTCAAGATTGAAGAGCGGCTGCTCGCCGCCAATCCAGGGAACACGCAAAATCTTGCTCGCATCGGAGACATTTACGCCGACCGCGAACTTTTCGCCAAGTCTGCTCCTTATTGGGAGCGAATTCCGCGAGTATCCCCGGGCGAGGCGGGCGGTTACCTCGAAGCCGCGACAATTTATTGGGATTATTTTGATTTTGACAATGCCATGCGGCTGCTCACGGAGGGCCGCAGTAAACTCGCCGACGATGCTCTCTATTCTTACGAGGCTGGGGCCATTTACGAAGGAAAGCGTGACTATCCCCGTGCTGTGCACGAATACGTCAAGGGCGCGCTGGCTGCAGGCGGGGAATCACCGGCCCAGTCGCGCCTCTTGGCGCTAGCCATGCGGGCGAAGTTCCGCGACCTCGTCGATCGTGAAACGCAAAAGCCTGCCGCCGTTCCAGGCGCTCCCATGGCCGCTGTTCTTTTGCGCGTTCGCGTCCTCGAGGCGGAGAACCGCAAGCCTGAACTGGTCAGCCTTCTGGATTCCGTGGTCAGCGGCGCCTCCACGATCGAACAGGCAGCCGAAATCGAAAATCTCGCGCAGCAGAAATCCCTGGAAGCCGTGAGGCAGCATGCCCTGGAAAAACAGGCGGCCCTGGCTTCGGACCCCGTCACGCGGCTGCAGTTGCGTTACACACTCGCACGTTTGTACGAGAGCCGAAAGGATTTCGCCGCCGCGCAGAGAAATGTGGAGTCTCTTTACCGTGAAAATCCCAAGATACTCGGCGTGGTGCGTTCCACTGCGGACTTCTACTGGCGCATGAAACTCCATCCTCAAGCCATTGCTGTGCTCGAGCAGGCTTCGAAAGACGCCTACCCCGAGCTTGGCAAGCAATTTTCCTTCGAGGCCGCGCGCAAATCGACCGAGGCACGATTCTTCCCTCAGGCACGGGAAATACTCGTTCAACTTCTGAAGGACTCTCCCTACGACAGTCAGTACCTCGCTGCGATGGCAGACACTTATGCCCAATCAGGCGATCAGCAGGGGCTGAAGCAGTTCTATCTCGACAAGATCGCGGCGTTTCGAAACGCTCCTCTCTCCGGCGATGATCGCAAAGCGCGCATCGCCGCACTTCGCCGCGGGTTGATTCCGGCGCTTACTCGCCTCGACGACCACGCTGGGGCAACAGACCAGTACATTGAGATCATCAACGCATTCCCCGAGGACGAAAACGTGGTCACCGAAGCCGCACTCTATGCGGCGCGGTACAAGCGCCAGCAGCTCGTGGAATATTACGCCAAGACCATTCAGCAATCGCCGCGCGACTACCGCTGGCCCATGGTTCTCGCTCGTATCCAGACCAGCCTCGAAGATTTCCCCGGCGCCATCGAAACCTACGCCAAGGCTATCGCTATCCGTCCGGACCGCGCGGACCTCCGCATTGCCCGTGCCGGTCTCGCCGAACGCATGATGCGCTTCGATGACGCGATCGGCGAATACGAGCGTGTCTATCAGCTTGCGTACAAGGACCCGAAGTGGATGGAAAAAATTGCGGAGATTCGTGCCAGGCAGGGCAAGGCGGACGACGCGGTCGTGGCACTAAAAACCGCACTGATCGATGGCCGTCCGGCGAAGGCAGAGAACTTTTTTGCAGCGGCACGGCGCTTGGAATCCTGGGGCCTGCTGACTCAGGCGCGCGGGTTCGCCGAACAGGGCGTCACTTTCGCCGGAGCCGAGCTCCTGGCTGCCACCGACAATCATGCGGGTGCAAAGCTCTACACGCGCATTCTTACGCGGCTCCGGCAGCAGGAGATCGCTTACGCAACTTTGCAGAACGCTTTCTCTGGTGCGTCTTCGTTCTTGCCGGTAATCAAGGAACAGATCGCCAAGGAAGGCATCGCAGCAGTGAGGGACGCCGAATGGCGCCAGCGTCAGAAAGAAACCCGTATAGAAAACGCGCGCCAAGGAGTGCACGATGCCTTGTTGGAGATGGGCAGCGCCTCGGCGCTCTACTTTACACCAGAGGAGAAGGTTTCCTTCGCGCGGTTCGCCCAGAGGCTGCGTGAATCGATGAGTACGCCTGATTTGGTGGAGAGGTTCGCTATTCCACTAGCCCAGAGTGCAGGCCTTGCGGAAAAAGAAGCCACTTGGCGCTACGAACTTTTGATGAGCGTCAACAAGCCGCCTGAACAATTAATCGGCGACATGAACGCCTACATTGAATTGCAGCGGCGACGGTTGACCCTGACGGATCTTGGTCCACAGTTGGAGCGCTTCTCATCGCGCTTAACCGGAGGCAACCGGTCCGAGGCGTTTATTGCCGCGGCACAGGCTCATCGCTCAGTGGGCGACGAAGAAGATGAGCTGCGGCTGCTTTCTTCCGTAGGTCCCAATTTTCTGAATGGTGAGAATCAGAAGCGGTTTTTCTCATTATTGTTGATCCACAAGCCGGACCAACTTGTGCAAATCGCCGCGAGCTGGACTCCCTGGGGCCAACAGGCTGCCGACTTTGCGGTTGCCAATGGCGGCCCTGCGCTCGCCCACGCAGTTGTCGCCGCGCGCGGCCGTGTGCGCCCGCCAGTCTGGTCCAAATCCTACGACGCTTTGGCGGGCCTTTACTTTGTTGAGTCTTCAACCGAAATAAACAAAGTCTTTCTATCAACACTTGGGGACAATACGATCGGCGAGCGGCTCGGCAAACCGATCGACCGCAATGCCCAGCTTGCCGGCGACATTTGGTTCTACTATGGTTCGCGCTACGGCGAGTATCTCGGCGTCACAAAACAAGGTACTTCCGAGGATTATCTCCCTGCGCTTCTCGAGCAGAGTCCCGCGACGGCTTCCGTCTATCTGGCCCTCGCTGACTACTTCGCTGAAAGCGGTGACCCTCATCCCGCCATAAGTGATTACCGCCATGCGCTCGAACTCACTCCAGGACGTGCCGACGTGCTGGACCGCTTGGCCCTCGCCTATGACAAGCAGGGTTTCCATTCAGAAGCTTTGACACATTGGAAACTGGCGCTATCCACGCTCACGCGGCAGATCGACTCTGCGCGCGTCCCTGAAAGTTTTTGGGCGGACTTTGGGCACATTTCCGATCACCTGCAGACGCGACGCCTCTTCGCGCCATTGAAGCCGGACGCCGATGCGCTTCTTCGCGCCTATCTTCACCGAAACGGAAACTACCGCTCCAACGCTCCGCTCCGGAGCGCCTATCTCGCAGCCGCTGACCCCGCTGCAGCTACGTCATGGCTGCTTGATTTGGCTTCTGCTGCCCCGGACCCTACACAGGTTCTTGCCGACGTTGCAGACGCTTTGTGGATTCCGCTAGCGCAACGCGCGCCGATTTACCAGCGCATCTTGGAAAACAAGCAGAACGCTCTCTCCCTCGCCGAAGGCTTCCAGAAAGACAGCGCTCAGGAAGATCTGCGTTCGTGGCAAGTCCGCTGGGCAGGATATCTCATTCAAACCAAGCAGTTCTCCCGAGCTGCCGATTTCCTGGGCACGCTCTCGATCGAAACGCAACGCGCTCGCGCAGGCGTATTCGTCCCCTTCGAATTGCAAGCTGCCGCGCAACTTGGAACGCTCGACGCGAAGATCGCTGGCTACCGCGCCGATACTTCCTTTGCACCTTCACCCGATATTCTTCGAGCGGCTGCGCGCCAGCTCTTCGACGTCGGTGACAAACAATCCGCCCGCAAGCTCATCGAATTTGTCTTCGCTCGAGAGATCGAGAATCATCAGCTTGTCGCCTCCAACTTCCTGGGACTCGCCGAAATTCGCATCGCAGCCGGGGACACGCCAGGCGCGCTCGATCTACTACGACGTTTGGTCGTCGTCGTAGGCAATCCCTATGAGAATCTCGATCCGGCCGCTGCGCTTCTCGAAAAAACCGGCCACCCTGCTGAAGCTGTCGAATTTCTCGACCAGCTTGTGAAATCAGCTCCGTGGGAAGCTTCCTTTCGGCTGCGCCTGGCGAGGGCCCGGCTTGCAGCGAAGGACCGAAACACATCCGCGGATGGACTTGTGAAAATCGCTTTCAGCGCAGAGGCCGCATACAGCGTTCGCGTCGAAGCGGCGATTGCGCTTTCCGGGAATCAGACGGCCGCTGATCTTGGGAGCGCAGAGTTGAAACTCCTGTCCGGCAGGCCGCATTCTATTTCCAGCGCTGAAGCGGACCAGACTTTCTTCTACGACGCCCGGATGAGGGCTGCTGAAAAGGCGACGGACGCACGCGCAAAAGTGCAACTCCTCTGCAAGGCTCTTGCCGACACCCCGGCGCGCGGCGACGCTCGCATCCCACTCTTCAAATCAGCGGAGAACATCCATTCGGACGAACTCGCCCTTTTGTCGATCGAGCCGTTGCTCCGCGATCTGTTGCTGCAACGCGCCTCGCGTGAAGAAAGCAACGAAGAAGGAATTGTGAGCTCCGGAGATACGGATGCGGATGCAGGCGACGAGAAAGCGCCCGCGCACGTTTACGCTGCGTCAAAGTTGTCACCGGCCGAACAGACAGAAATCTCGTTGGCTGTGGCCAATGTTCTTGTCCGGTTGAATCGCCGGAGCGAAGGCCTGCCCTATCTGCAGCTCGCTCAAAAGCTGGAAAAGGTTCCTTCGCGACGCAAGGAAATCGCCGGAAAGCTCGCTGAGGTGAGAACTGTCCTTCGCCGCGACCGGTTGAATCTAGCACGGCAGCCGATCTTCCATCAGGAACTCGAACAGGACCGTGTCGTTCGCCCGCGACTCGTTGCGCACGTCACTACGCCTCGCAAAGCAAGTACAACAGGAGGTGAATAACCATGAGACGTGTCGCCATTCTCCTGCTTGCGAGCATTGCCTCCATCGGCGCGAGCTGGGCCGCATTCCATACCCTCACTCCTCAACCGCCTCCCCTCTCTCGCTACGTTCCCGCGGGCTCCTTGCTCTATCTGCAGGCCAAGGATTTTTCCGCACTGCTCGGCGATTGGAATGTCTCGCCGCAAAAGGCAAGCTGGTTGAAGAGCAAGAACTACGAAGTTTATTCCCGCTCCCGCCTGTTCTTGCGATTGCAGGGCGCCAGTGAGCAGTTCGCCGCCGCGGCCGGCCTGCCTCCGGACATGAATTTTCTTACGCAAATCGCCGGTACGCAGAGCGCCCTCGCGCTTTACGACATCGGCAAACTGGAATTTCTCTATGTCACGAAGCTGCCTTCAGCCAGCTCCATGCAATCTGCACTCTGGCAAACACGCGCAAAATTCGAAACTCGCAGCGTGGCGGGTGTTACGTTCTACCTTCGGCGCGATCCTGAATCCGAGCGTATAGTGGCGTTCGCCATCAACGGCGATTGTTTGGTTCTTGCCACGCGCGAGGATCTTCTCGCTGGCGCGCTGCAACTCATGGCCGACAACAAGGATCGCACTATCGAAGGCGAGCAATGGTGGTCCCAATCCGTGGCCGCCGCTGGACCAGCGGGCGATCTGCGCATGGTCCTCAATCTCGAAAAAATCGTACCCAGTCCATATTTCCGTTCCTACTGGATTCAGCGCAATAGCACGGACATGAAGCAGTACACCGCCGCGGTTTCTGATCTTTTCCGTTCCAGCAACGAGTACCGTGAAGAACGCGTTCTGCTGAAGAAACCCGCGACCCCGGGCAATCCTACCACCGAAGATGCTGCAACCGCCGCCGCCGAACTGGTTCGTCTCGCTCCCGCCGATACCGGCACTTACGAAGTAAGGGGCGCCCCTTCGGCCGCGGATTGCTTCGATCTACTCGAGACCAAGATTCTTGCGCCTCACAGGGGCCTTGCCGTTGCCCGGCAGACCGCTCCCGATGTTCAACTGTCTTCCGGCGAAACCGGCAGCAGTTCCGACCTCGAAACCCGTATCGATCAACCCCCGTTGAAAACCTCGGCCTCCTCGGATCCCTCCAGCTCGCTAAAGGATCTGTTCCAAAAAAGTCAGGTACGCGCTGTCCTGCACGTTCAGGCTACAGAACGAGACAAAGATGGCGTATTCGTCCGCATCCATTCCGGTGTCGCGTTCATTGCGGCCACCGACTGGCCGGACAATACCGTACGGTCCACCCTTGTCGAATTCTTGCGGCCTTCTTTAACGACAGGCAATCTCGGTTTGCAATGGCAGGCCAAATCCGGCTATCAAGAGTTCGATGGTCTCTGGAATTTCGCCGTCGCGGTTCGAGGAAAGTATCTGCTGATTTCGGATGACTCCTCGCTGCTGAAAAACATGCTTCGAAACATGAGCCAGAAGCCGGCACAAGAGCCCGCAGTGCTGGTCGCAGGTTTCCATCACGCGCGGGAACGCGAGAACTTCGCCCGGCTCACTGGACTCCTCGACCACGCAAACGCAAACCCTAAAGGCGGGGCATCGGAGGCTTATCCGCGGTTCTTCTCCGACAATCTCGCGAGCTTCAGCTCTGTGCTGGCGGGTGTTTCTTCGCAAACCATTGTGATTCGTGAGGCGAGTGATAGAGTCTTCGAGACGGTCACTTACGAATGGTCCCGCTGAGAATAGCCACAGGTCTGGTTATCGCGGGACTCGCGATGACATTGGGGTATTCCGGGCGTCCTGACATAATGTCATCTGCGGCCCAGGATTCTGCCGCACCTTCGAAGTCTCTTTTTAGCCAGTCCGCCGTCCTTGTTCTTGAGCGGGAGTTCTCTAGCGCTGATATCTCGTATCTTCTCTTGGATGCCCGCACTGGCACCCTCTTGTCGTCCCGTTGGGACGACCCTGCCAAGCCCATTCCACTCGGCTCACTCGTCAAACCCTTCACAGCGCTCGCCTACGGCGATACGCATCAGAATCAGTTTCCACGTCATTTTTGCCGAGGCGAGGCCAGCGGTTGCTGGCAAGTGCACCCGCACGGAAAGCTGGACCTTGTTACTGCCATTTCGCTCTCGTGTAATTCCTATTTCCGTGCGCTGGCGGAGAACCTGACGGGCGAACAATTGATTCCTATAGCAAAGCGCTTTGCACTCGATCCTCCAGATCCTACTTTGTCCGGACCGCCTCTGATGGGCCTTGGTGATCGCTGGCCCATCGCCCCTATCAGAATGGCTCGCGCGTACCTCGAGTTGTATCACCGGCGAGATCAGCCCGTCGTTCGCGAAATACTAGCTGGAATGGCGCAGTCGGCCCGCAACGGTACCGGCAAAGGAGTCGGCGAGGCGTTGATCCATGCGGACGCTCTTGTGAAGACCGGGACGGCGCTGTGCACCCATCCGCGCTTCGCTCCCGGTGACGGGTTCGTCGTCGCCATGGTCCCCGCGAACCAGCCCGAGCTTTTGCTCCTTGTCCGCGTTCACTCGGTACCCGGAGCCACTGCTGCGCTCACCGCGGGCCACATGCTTCACCGTTTGGAGGAATAATCGCGTGCTGGCCAGGGTTGTCGTTCTCCTACTCCTCGAGTGGGTTTCTAGTCCCGGCGCAATCACCAATGAAGTTCGTATCGGCGTTTTCGGTCTCTTTCATCCTCGTCAACTGACGCTACAGGCCTCGCGCACGGAGACTGTCGTCCTTCAAACTAAAGGCCAAACATTCATCCTTGAGCCAGATTCGCGTGTGACCGCTTCCTTTCTGATCTCGGACGGCGCGCTGCTTCTCGATTTCGGCGGCCGCGTGTTCCGAACCACAGAGATCCACGCGGCAGCCCGCAATCATGGCGAAGTTTCCTTTCTTCTTTCGGTCCCCGGAAAGGTCACTCGCGCTTATCGCGGTACACTCGATATAAAGGCCTTGAACGGAGAAATAGTTCCCATCATCAGCATGGATCTGGAAACGGCGGTTGCCTCCGCCGTTGCGGCGGAGGCCGGCCCGGATACGCCCATCGAAGCCTTGAAGGCCCAGGCGGTCGTCGCGCGCTCCTACTTCGTGGCCGGAGGAGGGCGGCACCACGACTTTGATTTTTGTGATCTCACTCATTGCCAATTCCTCCGCGAGCCGCCGCCTCAGGATAGCCGCTTTATGACGGTCACCCGTGAAACGCGCGGAATCGTCCTCACTTTTAAGGAGAAGCCTTTTGCGGCTATGTTCTCGCGCAGTTGTGGCGGACATGCCCGCACTCCTGCCGAAGTAGGTCTTCCCGGCAGCGATTATCCATACTTTTCTATCCTCTGCGACTTTTGCCACAAGAGTCCCTATCGTTGGACCCGCAAATTGTCCTTGCAAGATGCCGCGCTGCTGACAAAAGGCGAATCTGGAAGACTCGCCGTGGACCGGCGTCTCGGCTGGAATGCTGTGCCCAGCAATAACTTCACCTCGCACCAAGAGGGCGAGTGGGTGATCCTCGAAGGTACAGGTCAGGGACACGGCATCGGCCTCTGTCAA
>WNFR01014917.1_pt1 | contig 20287 bp, 21 predicted proteins | sample 5400221 | NCBI WGS metagenome assembly WNFR01 (sample SAMN13153357, study PRJNA577476) | soil metagenome | isolation source: 40 cm soil under Madrone tree | place: USA:California | collected 2016-06-14 | reverse complement strand
TCGAAGTGCTCGACGTCGACCCTCGGCGCATCCGCCGGCTGCGCGTGCGGCCGGCAGCCCGACCAATCAGCTAAGCCCCGCGATGAAGTTGCAGGGATGGCGCGCGCTTGGCGCCGCATTGCTCGCGGGCGCCTTGACGGGCCTCGCCATGCCGCCGTGGTATTGGCTGCCGCTGGGCGTTGTCGGCATCGTGGCCTTCGTCTGGTTGTGGGACACCGCCGATACGGTGCGCACGGCACTGCTGCGCGGCTGGGCATGGGGGACCGGCTACTTCGTCGTAGGCTCCTACTGGATGATCGAGGCCTTCTTCGTGCCGCCGGCGGATTTCGCCGCCCTAGGTCCGCCGGCGGTGATCGGGCTCGCCGCCGTCCTTGGCCTCTATCCCGGCGCGGCGGCGGCCGCGGCGCGCTGGGCGGCCTTGCGCTGGCCGATGCTGGGGGGCCGCTATCGCCGCCTGATTCTGCTGGCGCTTGCCTGGATGATCGCGGAATGGCTGCGAGGCCATCTTTTCACCGGCTTCCCGTGGAATCCGCTGGCCCATGCCTTTGGCTTCGCCACGCCGCTGCTCCAAGGTGCTTCGGTGGTCGGAGTCTATGGGGTAAGCGCCTTCACCTTCCTGATCCTCGCGGCACCGGCTGCCGGCTGGCGGGCCATCACAGCAGCGCTTGCCGCGCTGGTGCTGGCCGGTATGGGAGGCCTGCTCGCCATGTCGTCCGCTCCCGGTGGCCCTGCCACTGCCGCCGGCCCCCTGCTGCGTATCGTGCAGCCCAATATCTCCCAGTCGGAGAAATGGCTGCCGCAGACGCGGGCGCGCCATATGGCCAAACTGATCGACCTAAGCCGCCGCGATGGCTTCGACCGGGTGGCGGCGGTGATCTGGCCCGAAACCGCGGTGCCCTTCATCGTCGAGCCGGGGTCGCTCGGCCTGCCGATGCTGGCAAAAGCGGCGCCCCCCGGAGGCTATCTGCTGGCCGGCGCGCCGCGTATGGCCGACCGGCCGCAGGACGAGGTATGGAATTCACTCCTGGTCATCACGCCGGAGGGCGCCGTCGCCGACCATTACGACAAGGTCCATCTGGTGCCCTTTGGCGAATACATCCCCTGGCATAAGCAAATCACACCCTTGGCGGGCTTCCTGGGGCGCGGCTCGTTCGAGGCGGGCGACTCGTTTGCCACCTTGCGCATGGGTAGCCTGCCGCCATTTTCGCCGATTATCTGCTTTGAGGCGATCTTCCCAGGCGGGGTCACCGGGCCGGGGGAGCGGCCACTCTGGCTGCTCAATGTCACCAACGATGCCTGGTTCGGCACTTCAAGCGGACCCTACCAGCATCTGGTAAGCGCTCGGTTGCGGGCGATCGAGGAAGGCCTACCGATGATCAGGGCGGCCAATACGGGCATATCGGCGGTTGTGGATGCTTTCGGGAATGTTCTCGCCTCTCTCGACATGGATCAGGAAGGAATCATTGATCATATACTTCCGCCCGCGCGTTCAATTACACCCTATGGACGGTGGGGCGACGGAACCCTGCTAGGGGTTGTCATGCTCTTCCTGGTTGCTCTTGTCACGCGTTGGCCACGTGCGACACAAAGGCCTTGACGCAAAAAAACCGCGCGGAATCAGTAGCTAATGTTCACTTGCATTCCTGATGCAAGCCGCTTATGCCAACTTCTAGCCTTATTTCACGCGCTACTATCTGCGCGCGAAACGGCACGTGCAGTGACATGAGTATCTGCAACGAGGTCCAGCTTGGCCGGCCGCGTGCAGCAGTGTGAAACACGAAATTGAGGACACGACGCTATGGCAAGATCACATCCGGTGGACGTACATGTAGGCGCTCGCATGCGTCAGCGGCGCACGCTCCTCGGGATGAGCCAGGAAAAACTCGGCACAGCCGTCGGGTTGACCTTCCAGCAAATTCAAAAATATGAACGCGGTTCAAATCGCATCGGTTCGAGCCGCCTGTTCGAGTTCGCCAAAGTGCTCGATGTGCCGATTTCATATTTCTTCGATGAGATGCCGTCCAACGCCCTCGCCGGCCGCCCGATGTCGGGCCGTGGCCGCAAGGGCTTCGGCGAGGCCGGCACGCCGTTCGAGCAGGAGAAGGATCCGCTGATCAAGCGAGAAACCCTCGAACTCGTCCGCGCCTATTACAAGATCGACGGAGAGCGCGTACGCAAGCGCATCTTCGAAATGGTCAAGGCCGTGGGCGCCGCCAGCCATGCAGAAAGCCTGGGCCGCGTGGCCCGCAAGGGCGCAGTCAAGCAGGCGGGGCGTTAAATCGCGGCCTATTGGCCGCGGACCTCTTGATTTCCGATGACATTTGGAGTTTTTGTCACGGCGCGGCGTCGATGGTCGACGCCGCCGCGGACGGATTTGGACGACTTGCCACCGCGCAAATAAAGGCTAAGCCGGACGATGGCGGCCCTGCGCCCTATCCCGGAGTCCAAGAAAGCTTGGGAGGGCGGCTGCAATGGCATTCAAAGATTATTTGTTCACCAGCGAATCGGTTTCGGAAGGTCATCCGGACAAAGTCTGCGATCAGATTTCGGATGCGATCCTCGACGCCTTCATCGCCAACGATATAAAACTCGGCATCGCCGACGACAGCCACGCCAACACCCGGCTGGGCTGCGAGACGCTGGCGACGACCAACAAGATCGTTGTCGCTGGCGAAGGCCGCGCGTCGGAGCCGTACATTCGCAAGTACGGCAAGAACACGGTCGTGAACCGCGAGGCGATCGGCGAGATCGCGCGTGGCGTGGTGCGCGACATCGGCTACGACCAGGATGGCTTCAGCTACGCGGGCGCTGATATCGAGGTGCTGCTGCATGGCCAGTCGCCCGACATCGCGATGGGCGTCGATGCCAAGAAGAAGGGCGGCAACCTCGGCGATCAGGAAGGCGCTGGCGACCAGGGCCTGATGTTCGGCTTCGCCTGCCGCGACAGCGAGGAGTACGAGAAGAACTCCTTCATGCCCGCGCCGATCTATTTTTCGCACCGTATTCTGGAGGCGCTGAGCAAGGCGCGCCGCTCGGGCGAGCTGGGCGATCTCCAGCCCGACGCCAAGAGCCAGGTGACCGTGCGCTACGCGGACGGCAAAGCCGTTGGTGCCGCCAAGGTGGTGGTCTCGACCCAGCACCGCGAGACCAACGCCAAGGGCAGGAAATACAACTCTGGCCTGATCAAGGAGATGATCCGCGCTCACGTCATCAAGTCGCTGCCGCAGGGCTGGATGCCGAAGAAGGAGATCGATTTCTTCGTCAATCCGACCGGCAATTTCGTGGTCGGTGGGCCGGACGGCGATTGCGGACTGACCGGTCGAAAGATCATCGTCGATACTTACGGCGGCTTTGCCCCGCATGGCGGCGGCGCCTTCTCCGGCAAGGATCCGACCAAGGTTGATCGCTCGGCCGCCTATGCCGCGCGCTATCTCGCCAAGAACGTCGTGGCCGCTGGCCTCGCCGACCGTTGCCTCATCCAGGTCGCCTACGCGATCGGTGTGGCCGACCCGATGTCGCTTTATGTCGACACCCAGGGCACCAGCAAGGTCGACGAGCGCAAGCTCGAGAAAGTTCTGTCGGACGTCTTTCCGCTGCGCCCGACCAACATTCGCCGCGGCCTGCAGCTCAACAAGCCGATCTACCAGCGCACCGCGGCCTATGGCCATTTCGGCCGCAAGCCCGAGAAGGACGGTGGCTTCTCGTGGGAACGCACGGACCTGGTGGCCGAGCTCAAGCGCGCCTTCGGAGCACGCTAGGCGAGATGAACTAAACGGCAGTCGCTCATCGACTGCCGTTCAAAGCTGCCTTGCGGCAAACGCTTCGCTCAAGACAAACATGAGCAGCCTTTTAGCGTGGCAGGCTCTGATACACAGAGTTGAAACGCGTGCGCAGCGCCGGGTCGTCCCGCAGCGACTCATGGACGGCCGGCAGGCCAAGGTATTCGCGTGCCTGAATGGCAAGCGCGCGCGGATCCAGTTGAGCGGCACGCTTGATCTGGAAACCACCCAGTGCCCGCGTCGCGGGGTCGAGCCGTGACCAGTGGCGCATGGCGAGTGAAATGCGCAAGGCGCGCAGGCGAGGGTCGTAGGGGGCGATGTGGATGGCGCGGGTGAGTGCCGGCACTACTGCCGGGTCGCGAGGATTGCGCGCGTCGAGCGATGCGGCGAGCAACACCCAGGCGATCAGATTGGACGGCGATACCCGGATGGTGGCGCGCGCCACCTCGGCTGCCTGGGCGTGCCGCTGGTTGGCCAGCGCCGGGTCGGCCGTGCGATCGGCCTGCGCCTTATAGAGGTAGGCCAGCATGGTTCCGAGGTAAGGTTCCGAGGATCGCTTGAAGCCTTGGCGCAGCGCCTCGATTGCCGCCTGCAAAGCAGCGTCGTCGACGTTGGCATCACCGTTGAGAAGGTGGTCGTGGACGGGCTTGGCGCGGGCTAATTCTAGGGCGGCGTCAAGACGGGGGACCGCCAGCACGATCAGGAGCAGTCCCCCGAGCAAGGCGACACTGGCCACGATGAGGCGCGGCAATGCCGAGGTCGCGACCGACGGCGGCGCGTCAATAGAGGCAGGTTGGGGGGCGACCGGGACGGCCATGATCAGGCAATCGGACGTTTCCGCTACTCGGTATAGTAGCGCTTGGAGCCGCCATAGTAGTAAGCGTGACTGTCGGTATAGTCGTATTGCGCGTGGCGCCGCAGGTCGACCTGGGACAGCACAAGGCCCGCAAGCCGCGCGCCGGCTTCATAGACCATCTTGATGCCGGCTATCGCCACATCGCGCCGCGTCTTTTCCCAGCGCACGACGAACAGCGTGGCATCGGCGCCGCGAACCAGCAGCAGCGCATCCGAAACCACCATGACCGGCGGCGTGTCGAGCGCCACCATCTCGAACGCCTCGCCGAGCTGCTGCATCAGGCGCTGCATGCGCACGCCGCCCAGCAGATCGGTGGGCGACGGCGGCCGGCGCCCCGCAAGCATGTAGTAGAGGCCGGTGCGCGGCTCGACACGCACGACTTCTTCGAGGTTGTGCTGGCCCGAGAGAAATTCCGACAGGCCGACGTCGTTCTCGATCCCGAGGTTCGTGTGCAGCGAGGGCTGCCGCATGTCGCAGTCGATAATCAATGTGCGCGCGCCCGACACCGCCGACGCCGTGGCAAGCGATATTGCCGTGGTGGTTTTGCCTTCATCCGGAACCGAGGACGTCACCACGACGGTGCGGTGCCGGCTGTCGGCCGAACTCAACTGAATGCCGGTGCGGATGGTTCGCAAGGCTTCGGAATAGGCCGAGTTGGGCTTCTCGACGATGTTCAGCCAGGGACGTCCGACGCTGCGCGTCGCTTGCATCGGCACCATACCCAGCACCGGGATGCCGCTTTGCTCCTCGAGCTGGTTGATGCTGCGAAAGCCCGCGTCCATGAGTTCGATAATGATGGACAGACCGACGCCAAGCGCCAGCGAAGCTATGAACGCGATTATCGTGATCAAGTCTTTGCGTGGGGCAAAAGGCAGGCTGCTGGGTTCGGCGAGGCTGAGCCGGCGGGCCTGGCGTTGAACCTGCTGGCTGGCCTGGTTTTCGAGGTTCTGCAGCCGGGCAAGCATAGCGGTGTAGTGGGTCTTGGACGATTCGACATCGGTCTGCAGCGCCCGCAGCGATACCGAGTTCGTGGTCTGGCCCTGCAGCAGCGCCTCGACTTGCTCGAGTTGCTTCTTGATCTGGTTTGCGGTGGCGCGCAGCGATACAGCCTTGTTGCGACTGTTGTCGGCGTCGGCCCTTTTGAGTGCCGCGAGCTGGCCGCAGGTCGCGCCAGCTTCCTTCTGGGCGGCGATGTAGGCCGGGTGGCCGGGACCGAGGACCTGCTGCGCCTGGCTGAACTTGGCATTGGCGGCGGCGCAGCCCGCCTCCAGAGTGCCGCCGGCTTCCGTTGTGACCACGCCGTTGGTCAACTGGGTCTCGATCGCCGCCGCGGCGCTTTCCGCCACGTTGTACTGGCCACGCAGGTCATTGGCGTTCTTTTGCAGCACCGATGTGGTGTCATCCAACCCAAGCAGACCGATCTGGGCGCGAAACTCGGTGAGCGCGCGCTCGGCCGCGACGATTTTCTGGCGCGCTTCCTCGACCTGCTGCAAGGCATTCTTGATCTGCTCGCGCAGCACGCCCGACACTTCATCGGCCTGCTGCTCGAGATAGGTGTCGAGCGTCTTGTTGACGATATCGGCGGCCGCCTTGGCATTAGTCGAGACGCAGCGCAACGTGACCACGCGGTTGCCGGGTTCGGAGAGGGCCGACAAGCAACCGGCGACCTGCCGGGCAATGCCGCTATAAATTTGATCCTGCTCGGCGGGTGTCATGCGCGCTAAGGTTTCTCGCCAGTCGGCGACACGAGGCATGTCGCCCGCAGGTGGTGCAAGGCCCAGGAGCTGACGCACCGGCGCGAAAATCGCCTTGATGCGCGAGGGCGGCGGCGGCGCCAGCGCTGTATTGAATGCCGGATTCTCGATCAGATTGAGATTGCGCGCAGTGACTTCGGCCACCAATGGCGCGGTCATCTTCTTGGCTTCCGTGGCGATGAAGTCCGGACCGACATAGGCGGAATTGCCGCTCGATCCGCGGCCGACATCGACGATCGGATCCTTGGGCTCGAGGGCCACCTGGGCGTCAGCACGATAAAGCGGCGTGATCTGGTTGGCGATGAGCCAGGCCAGTACGGTACCCATCAGCGCGATACCGCCAATCAGGAATTTGTGCCGCCGCAACGTGCCGAAGATCTGCCGCACGGAAATGACGGTGTCGCCGGCGTCCTTGGGCCCCGGCACCGGGCCCGATGGTCCAGCATAATGCTGCTGCGGCGCTTCAACCGGCAGTTGGGAAATTGGTGAGGGGCGCAAACCGTTGGCCATGAATTATTGGTGCTACAATCGCTCTCTGCGCTGCTGCGGCAGCTTTCGGCCAACGGTACTAACCTACCTTAAACGGAAGACGTTCTCTACTCATGGAGGGCGATCGATCGCTAAGGGTGAGCGTTATCTCCAATAATAGTTAGGATGCTACCGCCTGGGTACTTCCAACGTATCGCCCGGCTGGAGTTGGCTATCGGGTTTTGCTTCGTACGGCTGGCCGTCGCGATAAACAACCGCGACTTCCTTGCTGCCGCGCTTGTCGACACCGCCGGCCATCGCGACGGCTCCTCGAGCGTCCATGCCAAAGGTGAACTTGTAACGACCAGGGGATTTAACCTCTCCGGTGACGGTCACGGGGCGATATTCGATTACCTGGATGGCGACCTTGGGATCGCGCAGGATCTGGTCGACGTAGCGGGTGCGAATTTCCGCCTCCACCTCGGCCACAGTATGGCCGGCCGCGTCGATGCCGCCGGCGAGCGCCACCACGATCTTGCCGCCGGCGTCGACTTCCGATTCGCCGCTGAGGTCGGGCTGGCCCAATACGATGATCTTCAGGCGATCGCCGATGCCAAGGCGATAGCTGGTGCCGCTGTCGGGTGCTTGCGAGGGCAGATGAGCGATCTTTCCGCCGTTGGCATTGCGCGGAAGATCACTACCGCAGGCGACGACGAAAAAGAGGGCCGTTAACGAAACGACGAGCAGACGCAGAGTCACGGAAAACCCTCTCAAGCGACAAACATCATTGGTTTAAGCATATCACAGCCTCGACCCCAGTGTGAGCATGATGCCGATGAAGAAGTTCTCGTTGAAGAAGTAACGCGCCCCGATGTCGAAGCCATAGTAGTTGTCGGTGCGGCTGACATCGGGAAACGTGTAGACGGCATAGGCAAATCCTGCATCGATCAGGAAATTGTCGTTGGCAAGCCAGCCGACCCGGGCCGCGATATCGGTTCCGATGGCGTTTCCGGACGGCGTGCTGCCGGTGTAAATTCGATATTCCGACAAAGAACGTTGGCCCACGACTTCCAGGCTCCAGTTTTCAGTCGGGTTCCAATAGAAAGCGAGTTTGGCCGATAGTCCCCCATCGGGGGGCAGGGCGCTGGATTGATACCAGCGCCGATAGTAGCCAACCGCCGCTTCCAGACCGATTTCCGTGCTGACGTCGTAAGTCACGCCGAGCTTGAAGTCGTAGCCCTGCGAATTGGGGTTGTAACCGGTGAAATCGGTACCCCCAGGATAACTGACGAACTGGACCGAGGGGTCGACGAATACCGAGAAATCCTCCGACACGCGGTAGCCGACGCGCGCGACTAAGTTGAGGTAGTTGTAATTGCTGCTCGGTGCGGTGCCTTCGAACGCGCGATATTCGTAATGCGGTCCGATGCGCAGGTAAAACGGCTCACCGGTGTAAACATAGAGCACTTCGGCGCGCATCACGCTGGCGATGCTCTGGCTGCCGTTTACGCCGACGCCGGGACTGCCGCGCGGCAGAATCGCTCGGGTATACTCGAGCAGGCCGGTCAGTTGCTTGTCGTCGTCAAGGTCATAGCGGCCGTGAGTGCCCAAGGCGAAATTAAAATAGTTCTGACTTGGATTGTTGAGGTGCTGACCCAGTTCGCCCTGGAGATAAAAGTCGAGCGAGTGATCGCTCCAATCGCTTTGCAGCGTCACCCTCGGGCGGACGCGGGCGATGAAATCCGCGACCGGGGGCGTATTGCCCTGATAGCTGTTGCTGCGGAAGATATTGTCATCGTATTCAATATCGCCATCGACGCTGCCATGAGCGATGAAGTCGCCGACGATATAGCCGTCAGGTGTATCCTCAAGCTGGCGGCGCAACACCGATTCGGTGCGCGCGGTCGTGGCTTCCTTGGGCGGGCCTGCTGCCTTCTTCTGCAGCTGGGCGTAGCCCGGCGTTAGCGCGGCATCTGCGGCAAAGACGGCGATACAGGCAATCAGCCAGCGTCCTAAAACGCGAGATGGTCGAGACTGGCTCGATTTTGGAATACGGATATTAAAGGAAAACATATCTAATAAGATATTTGTCTTATAGCAAAATAATGTCTGCTGCATACGATATTCGAGTCGACTGCAAATCATCGCGGGCAACATGGCTAGGCAATCACCCGTCAGATTGCGCAGCAATTGTGCGTGTCCACGGAAACGAAGTCATTTAAATATTTGATTCCATGGGGTTAAAGGTGCCCCAAGGCGTCTTGGAAATACGTTGCGGCAGCGCCAGACCGCTTGCCTGCGTCAGCAGCGCATCGCCGTGCGCATCACGATGACCTAAACTTCACACCATGCTGTTTCGTCCTGATGCATCCAAGTCCCCTGCGCGTGGGACGCCGGCCCACACCAATACTGCGGCGGCACTGATGATTTATGCGATCGCGATCGCGATCGCTGCCGGCATAGGCTGGATGTCGATCACCGAGGTCGACGCGGTTGCCACCGCAGCCGGGGTTGTCCGCTTTGCCGCCAAAGCGGTTCCTGTCAGCCATTCCGAGGGCGGACGTGCGACGCGCGTGCAGGTCAAGGAGGGCGCCGTGGTCAAGGCAGGCGACACCCTGATCGATCTCGAAAACGACGCGGTCGACCAGGAGATCATGCGCAAGCGCGCGTCGTATTTTGAGCTGACGGCCGAGATTGCCCGCCTGGAGGGTGAAATCGTCGAAGAGCCGCCGCGTTATCCCCCTGAGATCGCCTCCAAGCCAGAGCGGCTCAACGCGACGGTCGCCCTATACCGCGCCCATCAGGCCCAGATCAGGGCCAAGCGCGCCGCCGCCGAGCAGCAGATCGAGCAAGCGCGCAGCCAGATCGCCGACCTTGCCCCGCAGGTGAAAGCGCTCGGGGAGCAGGTGCCGCTGCTCGAGCGGCGCGCGCGCGATCTCGGAACGCTGGCAAAGCAAGGATATTATTCGGAAGCCCAGCAGGTCGAAGCGCGCCAGCAGCTGGTCGATGCGCAGGCCCGCTATGCCCAGGCGCAACGGCAGCTCAAGCAAGCCGAGCAGGCATTGATCGAGGCCAGCGAACGCCAGAACCAGATGGAGCGCGAGTGGAATGCGGGCAACCGCAAACGTCTCGCCGAGGCCCGGTTGGAACGCGAAAGCGTCCAGCTTGCCCTGACGCGGCAGAGCCAGAACGCACAAAACCTCGTCATTCGCGCGCCGATCGACGGGATCGTCGAGGGGCTGAAGATCACGAGCGTGGGTGAGGCCGTTCCCGTCGGCAAGCCGGTTGCCGGCATCATCCCCATGGCCGAGGCGCGCAGGATCGAGCTAGAGGCGTATGTATCGAGCACCGATATCGGCCGGATCAGCCCGGGCATGCACGTGATCGTGAAGTTGCAGCCCTTCGACTGGACGCGCTACGGCAGGTGGCCGACAGGCCCGCCAGCAACACCGAGCCCGCCGCCGCGGAATCGGCCGCTACCAGATCCGATCCGGCAACCGGGGCGCAGTCTTATTTCCTGGTGATGGTGGCGCTCGACAAGGATTATCTCGGCGAGAATACCAGGGACCGCCGTGTGGTCCCTGGGATGACCGCCACAGCGGACTTCTCCCTCGGCCAACGCACCGTCCTGGCCGATCTCATCGACCGATTTGGCCGCCTCATCCGCGAGCGCCTGAGCGCGCGCTGAGCATCGCGGTGGGTCAAAGGACAAGGCCATCGAAATCGGGATCCTCTAGCCGCGCCAGACGCTCGGCGGCCAGACGGGCACAGTCGACCAGCAATGCCTTGCGGCGGGCGGCAGTAACGGGCCGCCGCGCCGGTTCGCGCAGGATCTCGCCGCCATAGGCGTCGGCCACGATCAGCCCGACCTCGACCGGGATCAGCGCTTGCGGAAAATCGATCGGCAATGCGACGTAGAACAGATCGCACCAATTGAAATAATCCGGCCATTTGAGATCGACGCGCCAATCCTCGATCGACGACTTCACCTCGACGATGGTGAGGCAGCCGTCACGGCCGATGGCGAAGATATCGGCGCGACGACCATCGGGCAGGGGCATCTCGAGCACCACGGAGCTGCCCGACTGACGCATCAGGCGGCAGGTGCCGCGGCATACCGCGAGCGTCACTTCCGGGCGCCTTTGCGGGGCTGTCATGTCGGGACCAGGCATCGGGACGAGGGCCCGAACCGTCAGGGACGGATGGTTGGCGGACCGAGGCGCGGCATGCTGCCGTCGAGCGGACGCTCGGACACCGGCTTGAAGATAGCTGCCAGAGCCTCGGCGCGGCGCCGATCACTCTCGGAGACCTTTTCGCCCGCCTTGTCGCGCACGGTGCGGGAGTCGGGGTGTCCGCCGGCTTCGGCCAGCAGCAGCCATTTGTAGCCTTCGACCGGGTCGGATACGCCGGACAGGCCGGCGAGAAGCCAGACGCCCATGGCATGCTCCGCCTCGGGTTGGCCCTGGCGCGCGGCGCGGTCGTACCATTGCATCGCTTGCGCCTGGTCGCGGGCCACGCCGGCGCCGGCGAAATAGGCATTGGCGAGCTTGAACTGGGCGGAGGCGACGCCGGCGCGCGCGGCCGTCTCGTACCAGCTGATCGCCGTTTGTACGACCTTGTCATTGGCGGCTTTATCGCGTCCCGCCGGCCGGCGCACGGCGATGTCGCCCAGCGCCAGAGCAGCTTCCGGCGCGCCGCTGGCATTGGCATAGAGAACCCAGCGCTGACCCGCCTCCAGATCGCGTTTGACCCCGTTGCCGTCGTAGAGCGCCAGCCCGTAGCGCAAAGCGGCCAATGGATGGCCCTTCTCGGCTGCGCGGCGGTAGAGATCGGCGGCGCGCACCGGGTCGTACTGTGCAGCGCCCTGGCTGTCGTCCATGGCGCGAGCAAGCGCGTAGAGCGCGTAGGGATCGTTGTCGCTCGCGGCCTTTTCCAGCCAGAAGCGCGCCTGGATGAGATCGCGCGGCGTGCCCTGGCCACGGAAATAGAGCGTGCCGAGGTTGAGCTGCGCGCGATGGAGTCCGGCTGAGGCGGCTTTTTGCAAAAGCTCCAGGGCACGGCCGTCGTCGCGCGGCACGCCGCGTCCCTCGGCATAAGCCAAAGCAAGCTGCTGGGCGCCTTCGCTCGATCCGCTATCGACCGCCTTCTGCAGCAGTTGCAGCCCATCGCGGCTGGCGCCGCGATCGATCAGTACGGCGCCCAGCCAAGCCATGGCGTCGGCACTGCCGGCGGCGACGAGCGGGCGCAAGGCAGCTTCGGCCGAGGCGAGATCACCGGAGCGATATGCGCTGACGGCGGGAAGCAGGGCACCCGCCACGTCGTTCGATTGCGCGCGGGCGACGATGGGGGCGGCGATCAACGCCGCGATCAGCGCCGCGCGCGCGCCGATCATTTCGTCTTGACCGTCATTTCGTCTTGAAGGTGTAGGCGAGGGCGAGCGCCTTGGCCTTTTCGATCTCGTCCGGCTTCAGTTCTTTCGACACCTGCTCGAGCAGGGGCCCGGCGTTGGGCACATTCCAATGGTCGGCGATGGCGACCCATTTGTAGGATTCGAAGAAGCTCTTGGGCAGCCCCTTGCCCTGGGCGTAGCAGTCCGCCAGCGGAATCATGGCTGGAGTATAGCCCCGCTCGGCGGCGTCGAGCAGCAGGGGCGCCGCCTTGTTGAGATCGAGTAGTTTGGAGTCCGCGTTGCCATAGACATAAAGGCCCATCAAGAATTCTGCGCGCGGATCGCGCTCCTTGGCGAGAACTTCTAGCTCCTTGCCGGCGGTCGCAGGATCGTTGGCCTGCAGGGCCTTAATGGCCTCCTCCATGCCGGCGGCGGCGGGCTGAGCGAAGGTCGCAAGCGCTAAAGCTGCGAGCGAGGCCGGAACGAAACGGACGAGGCGCACGATAGGAACTCCCAAGAACGGCAGGCGGCGGGTCGTCTAGCATGGAATTGAGGCTGAAACACGAAGTGAACCAGTGTTTGTGGGCCACAGCACCAAATCGCTAAAAGACGCTTTGCCTACCCATATTTGAATATGAAGAGGTAAAAAAGACAGTAATTGCTGGTCTTAGTGTTCCAAGATATGCAAATTTGCAGATGAACGACATCATATGCTTTTGTTAACCTTCTTCACGCCTAGCCCGCCGGCGGTCGCCCAAACCGCTTATCGAAGCCCATTCCCAGACCCCAGGGCTTCGAGGTCTCCCACCAAGGCGGGTTCTCAAGGAAGGTCGGTCGTTTCCCAGCGGCCGACCTTTCGCTTTCCGGAGCGTAACAAAGGCGCATAACGAAAAAGGCGACGGAACCCCGTCGCCTTTGTTGTTTTCGATGCCGAAGCGTTAGTTGGCTTTGGCGCGGAACTTCTCGTGGCAGGCGCCGCAGGATTTGCCGGTTGCCCCGAATGCCGTGGTAAGCTGGGCGAGGTCGCCCGATGCAGCTGCCACGGCGAGTGCGTCGTCGGCCGTTTCGGCATTCTTGGCGGTCGCCTGGAAACCGGCCGTGTCGCTCCACACCGTCGGCAGCGCCTTGGTGTCACCCTTGTCGCTTCCCGCCGGGAACATTGTCATGAACGCCACTTGCAGCTCTTTCAGCTTGGCGGCGTTCGCCTGTGCAGCCTTCGCATCGCCCTTGGCGTCGATGATACCCTTGATGGCCCGCAGCTCGGCGGCGGCGGCCTTGCGATTGTCCTGGCGCGCCTTGATCACGTCGGCCTGTGCCAGTGCGATCGTTGCACCGCCCACCATCGCGCCGGCCGCGAGCGCGCCGACCACGGCTGCAATCAAAATCTTCCTCATGTATCCATCCCCTTCATTCTCGTCGAATTATCCAGCTATTTGTCGCAGAGAGCGGGAATAAAACGAACAGGCACGCGCTCCTATCGCAATCACGAGTGCGTGTGCTCGTCCGGCGCGGATTCTGCTAAGGTTGAGGAACAATGATCGGCAAGAGCCAAGAAAAAATCCGCGTCTGGGACCTCCCGGTCCGCCTGTTCCACTGGACCCTCGTCGTCCTGATGGTCTTCTCCTACTTCACCGGCCGATGGGGCGGCGACTGGATGAAATTCCATTTCTGGTCGGGCTACGCGATCCTCACCTTGATCCTTTTCCGCATCGCCTGGGGCTTTGTCGGCAGCACCACCGCTCGCTTCTCGAATTTCGTCAAAGGCCCCGCAGCCGGCATCGCGCATCTGCGCGAATTGCTCAGTCAGCATGCGCCGCGCGATGCCGGCCATAACGCGGTCGGCGGCCTGATGGTCGTGGCGCTGCTAGCAGCCGTGCTGGCCCAGGTTACTGCCGGCCTCTTCTCGGCCGACACCGACACGGGCACCGTCACCGGTCCGCTCGCGCACCTGGTCGCCGACAAGTGGATCGACAAAGCGACCGCCTTCCACGCCTACTGGGTGAACGTTCTTCTGGTCCTGGTCGGACTCCACGTCGTGGCGGCCTTCGCTTATCTCGTGTGGAAAAAGCAGAACCTGATCCTGGCCATGATCAGCGGCCGCAAGCCGCTCGGCGACACGGTCCCGCCCGGTGCGCCGCCACCGGCTTTGACCTTTGCGCCGACCCGCCTTGCGCTATCAGTGCTGATCGTTTGCGCGGCCGTCGTTTATTTCATCGTTCGGTAGGGGGCGCCCGCGGCCTTGCTGGCCGGGAAAGCGGCCTCTAGGGTGATTACCACTCCTGTGAATCTGGATTTTGCATCATGAAATTTGCCGGTACCGATTCCTATGTCGCCAGCGACGATCTGCGCGTCGCGGTGAATGCCGCCATCGCCCTCGAACGACCGCTTCTGATCAAGGGCGAGCCGGGTACCGGCAAGACCGTGCTGGCGCATGAAGTCGCCAAGGCGCTGGGCGCGCCGCTGATCGAGTGGCACATCAAATCGACCACCAAGGCCCAGCAGGGCCTCTACGAATATGATGCGGTCTCGCGCCTGCGCGATTCGCAGCTCGGCGACGAGAAGGTCAAGGACATCGCCAACTACATCAAGCGCGGCAAGATGTGGGACGCCTTCACCTCGGACCAGCGGCCGGTGCTGCTGATCGACGAGATCGACAAGGCCGACATCGAGTTTCCCAACGATCTGCTGCTCGAGCTCGATCGCATGGAGTTCTTCGTCTACGAGACGCAGCAGGTGGTGAAAGCCTCGCAGCGGCCGGTGGTGATGATTACCTCCAACAACGAGAAGGAGCTGCCGGACGCCTTCCTGCGGCGCTGCTTCTTCCACTATATCCGCTTCCCCGACCGCGAGACGATGACCCAGATCGTCGACGTCCACTTTCCCGACCTCCAGCGCACCCTTTTGCGCGAGGCGCTGAACGTCTTCTACGACATCCGCGAAGTGCCGGGCCTCAAGAAGAAGCCCTCGACCTCGGAGCTGCTCGACTGGCTGAAGCTCTTGATGGTCGAGGACATGTCGCCCGACGCGCTGCGCAGCAAGGACTCCAAGCAGCTCATCCCGCCGCTGCATGGCGCGCTGCTCAAGAACGAGCAGGACGTCCATTTGTTCGAGCGTCTCGCCTTCATGGCGCGGAGAGAGCAGCGTCAGTAACGAGGAGATCGCGATGTTCGTGAACTTCTTTCTCGAGCTGCGTCAGGCGAAGCTGCCGGTCTCCATCAAGGAATATCTCGCCTTGATGGAGGGCATGGACAAGGGCGTCGCCGATTTCAGCGTCGACGATTTCTACTTCCTCTCCCGCGCCATCCTGGTGAAGGACGAGCGCAACCTCGACAAGTTCGATCGCGTCTTCGGCCATGTCTTCAAGGGCCTCGAATCGGTGGCCGAGGGCGGCACCGAGGCGGAGATCCCGGAGGAGTGGCTGCGCAAGCTCGCCGAGAAGCTGCTGACCGACGAGGAGAAGGCGCAGATCGAGGCGCTGGGCGGCTGGGAGAAGATCATGGAGACGCTGAAGAAGCGTCTCGAGGAGCAGCAGAAGCGCCACCAGGGCGGCAGCAAGTGGATCGGAACGGCAGGTACCTCGCCGTTCGGCGCCTATGGCTTCAATCCCGAGGGCGTGCGCATCGGCCAGGACAAGAGCCGCGAGGGTCGCGCGGTCAAGGTGTGGGACAAGCGCGAATACAAGAACCTCGACGACACGGTCGAGATCGGCACGCGCAACATCAAGATCGCGCTCCGCCGCCTGCGCAAGTTCGCGCGCGAGGGCGCCGAGGTCGAGCTCGACATGCCCGACACCATCAGCAGCACGGCGCGCAACGCGGGCTACCTCGACATCAAGATGGTGCCGGAGCGGCGCAACAAGGTGAAGCTGCTGATCCTGTTCGATATCGGCGGCTCGATGGACGCCCATATCCGCGTCTGCGAGGAATTGTTCTCTGCCGCGCGCAGCGAGTTCAAGCATCTCGAGTTCTTCTACTTCCACAATTGCCTCTACGAGAAATTGTGGAAGGACAACCGGCGCCGCCACGTCGACACTTTTTCGACATCCGAGCTGCTCCACACCTATCCGGCCGACTACAAGGTGCTGTTCGTCGGCGACGCCTCGATGAGCCCGTACGAAATCGCCTATCCGGGCGGCTCGGTCGAGCATTGGAACGAGGAATCGGGTCAGGCATGGATCCAGCGCGTGTGCGACACCTACCGCAGCACGGTCTGGCTTAATCCGGTGCCCGAGCGGCACTGGAGCTACACGCCATCGATCCAGCTCCTGCAGCAGCTCGTCACCAACCGCATGTTTCCGCTGACGCTGGGCGGCCTCGACAGCGCGATGAAGGAATTGAACAAATAATTAAGCGACCGCTGTCATCGCGCGGAGTAATCTCCGCGCTGGAGCGAAGCGAAGGATCCTTCGCTTCGCTCAGGATGACAGCGGTGGGTATTTCAGGGGAGGGACAAAACAATGAAAACCGGTCCGGCAATCGCTGAGATCCTCAAGCGCGAGGGCGTCGAATATCTCTTTGCCTATCCCGTCAATCATCTGATCGAGCATTGCGCGGCGATCGACATCCGACCGATCATCGTGCGCCAAGAGCGCATCGGCCTGCATATGGCCGACGCCATGTCGCGCATGACCAAGGGTCGCAAGATGGGTGTGTTCTGCATGCAGAGCGGCCCGGGCTCGGAGAACGCCTATGGCGGCATTGCCCAGGCCTTTGGCGAATCGGTACCTCTGCTGGTCATTCCGGCCGGCTATCCGCGGCGCATCGCGCACGTGCCGCCCAATTTCAATTCGACGCTGACCATGGCGCATGTTGCCAAGCACGCCGAGCCGATCACCTCCGGCCCGATCCGGCGGCGGTGAGAGCCGCCGCCAAGGTGCTGGTCGAGGCCAAGCGCCCTGTCATCTATGCCGGCCATGGCGTGCATTGGGCCGAGGCCTATGACGAGTTGAAGGAGCTGGCCGAATTGCTGGCCATTCCCGTCTGCACGTCGCTGCAGGGCAAGAGCAGCTTCGACGAGTCCCATCCGCTATCACTGGGTTCGGGTGGCCGCGCCTACCCCAAGCAGGTCCGCCACTTCCTCGACCAGTGCGACGTGCTGTTCGGCGTCGGCTGCTCCTTCACCGAAACGAACTTCGGCATCTCGATGCCCAAGGGCAAGACGGTGATCCACACCACGCTCGATCCCAACCATCTCAACAAGGACGTGCGCGCCCAGTACGGCCTGATCGGCGATGCCAAGTTGGCACTGCGCGCCATGATCGACGCGTGCAAGGCGCTGGCGGGCGACAAGAAGCGCGATCCGGGCCCGGTCGTGGCCGAGATCAAGCCGATGGCCGACGAGTGGCTCAAGGAGTGGATGCCCAAGCTCACCAACAACGACGCGCCGCTCAATCCCTACCGCGTATTGTGGGACCTGCAGAACACCGTCGACAAGGCCAACACCATCATCACCCACGACGCCGGCAGCCCGCGCGACCAGCTCTCGCCGTTCTGGAAGACCACCGCGCCGCACACCTATATCGGCTGGGGCAAGACCACCCAGCTGGGCTATGGCCTCGGTCTCGCCATGGGCGCCAAGCTCGCCTGCCCGGACAAGCTCTGCATCAATGTCTGGGGCGACGCCGCCATCGGCTTCACCGGCATGGATTTCGAGACCGCGGTGCGCGAGCGCATTCCCATCATGTCGATCCTGCTCAACAATTTCTCGATGGCGATCGAGCTTCACATCATGAAGGTCTCGACCGAGAAATACCGCAGCACCGACATCTCCGGCGACTACGCCGCGATGGCCCGTGCCTTCGGCGGCTATGGCGAGCGCGTGACCAAGCCGGAGGACATCATCCCGGCGATCAAGCGCGGCATCGAGCAGACCAGGAAGGGCGTGCCGGTGCTGCTCGAGTTCATCACCTCGAAGGAAGTGACGATCTCCGTTCCGAAGTAACCTCTGCGCTTACCTTCCCCGCAGGGCAGGGAATTTCCGAGTATCTAGTAACGCAGACGTGTCGTCGCCGGCACAGCGAGGGTCTTTCCAGTCGGGCGGAAAGGTGCTTCGCTGTGTGGTATGACGATCATCCTCACCCCAGCCGCTGAGCACGAAGTCGCCGCGCGCGACGGACTCTGGCTGGGCGCCGCCGACGCTGAGCGCGTGACTGGCTGGACGCTGAAACCCGAGGGCATGTGCCGCGCAGAACTCTGCGTGCCGATGCCGGCGCAGTCGGTGAGCGGCGACGAGGTCGATGTCGCGGCCTTCTGGCGGAAGCTCGGCGGCCCGGCGATCGGCAGCGACGCGCACGACGTGTGGGCGCTCGGCGCGCCGGCCGACGAGCGCAATGCCGCGCTTGAAGGACTGCAGGCGCCCGATTTCACCTTGCCCGATGTAAACGGCATCCCGCGCACGCTCTCGCAGCTCAGGGGCAAGAAGGTCTTTCTCGCCACCTGGGCCAGTTGGTGAGGCTGCCGTTTCGACTTGCCCGTGTGGCAGTCTCTTTACGATGAGCTGAAGGACCGGGGCTTCATGGTCGTGGCGGTGGCCGAGGAGAGCCGCGGCGCCGATCATGCACGGCCCTGGATCGACGAAGCCAAGACCGGCTATTGGCAGCTCATCGACACCGAGCATCGCCTGAGCGACCTCTACAATCTGGTGAACGTCCCGCAGGCGGTCTGGATCGACGAGCAGGGCAGGATCGTGCGGCCGCCGGAGACGGCGGGCTCGCTGGCAGCGCGACAGGCCTATCTCGACGCCGTGCGCGCCTGGGTGAGCACCGGCAAATACGCACTCTCTGCAAATGAAGCGCGTGCCGGATTGACCCAAGTGACTCCCGAGATCGCAGAAGCGCGGGCGCGCTTCCGATTGGGCGTCTGGCTGCGGGCCCATGGCCGCGCCGCCGAGGGCGACCGGCAGATGGCGGAGGCGAGCCGGCTTCATCCCGATTCATGGAGTATGTGGCGACAGGCCGCCGATCTCGACGAAGTCGGCAAGGCCTCGGGGCCCGATTTCTGGAAACGCGTGCAAGACCTGGGAGAAAGGCCGTACTATCCGCCGCCCAAGCTCTAAGGGGGGACGATGCGCCTTGCATGGCGTGATCTTGGTACGCCGCGCGCCGACAAGGCCGACAACAAGACGGTGGAAATCACGGGTGGGCCCGCCACGGCGATGCCCCTGCAAGCCGCCGACTATTTCCTTCTCACTGCCGAACCGAATTGTTGCGCCGGTTGCCTGCCGGGAAATCCGCTGACGACGGTCGAAGTCTTCGCCGATGCCGATATCGAACTCGGCAACGGCGCGTTGCGTCTCAGGGGCACGTGGCATGTCTTGCGCAACGATTCTCTTGGCTGGCGCTACCAGCTACGAGGGGCCCGCCGCATCGGCGGCGTCACGCGCCGCAACCTGCTTGCCGCAAGCTCGCTCGTCTGCCTGCCGATGCCGGCGCTGGCGCAGGTCACTGGCGTCACCGTCGACATCCATAGCCACGCCGGCAACCTTCTTTACGTCAACAGCGAGGGCGGCAACTATCGGTTCGCGCCGGTCACGCAGCCGATGCGTCAGGGCGGGATGGCGGTGATCTGTCTCGCTGCCGTCGCCGACCAGCCGACCAGCCGCGTCATCGAGGGCCGCATCCGCCCTTTTCGGGATGCTCAGCCGGGCGAGCTCTACGCCCACATCCAGAAGGGCTTCGCGCGGCTGCATAAGCTGGTGCGCGAGCAGGGACTCAACATCATTCGTGACTCCGCAGGTCTGCGGGCGGCGCGCAGCGACCAGCCCTCGGTGATCGTGTCGGTCGAGGGTGGTGACTTCCTCGAGGGCAAGCCCGAAAGGGTCGACGAAGCGCATCAGCGCTGGCAATTGCGCCATCTGCAGCTCACACACTACCGGCCGAACGAGCTGGGCGACATCCAGACCGAGTCTAGAGCGGGATGATTTGAAACAGAATCGGTAGGGGATTCCCAAAGCAGTATTTATTTGATTCAACGTTCAGGCTGGGTGCAGGAGGCCAGCCTGAATGGCAAGACCGTATTCCATGGATCTTCGCGAGCGGGTGGTT
>WNFR01006098.1_pt1 | contig 20289 bp, 16 predicted proteins | sample 5400221 | NCBI WGS metagenome assembly WNFR01 (sample SAMN13153357, study PRJNA577476) | soil metagenome | isolation source: 40 cm soil under Madrone tree | place: USA:California | collected 2016-06-14 | reverse complement strand
CTTGCAACGATATCGGCGCGGCACAGCGCTGAATCCGCGCTGGCGTGAGTCGCCGGAATGGTGGAGAGCGCTGTTGGTTGCTGCCGAGAGCGAAGACGAGAAATACTTGGACGACATTCACCTGCACGCCAAACTCCTTCTTTGCGGGGAACTCGTTCCAAGAGCCGCGTTGGAACCATAGCCCACGTCCATAGAGCGATTTCCCCGCCATGGCGCTTCGTCATCTATTGCGGGTCAGCACGATTAGCTGCGCGTTGCCGCCTTCGGGCCGCTGAAACCCGGACCGTCGATTGCCGAATTAGATTGATGGACCACCTTGCGTGATAGTGCATGACGGCGTTGGCAGCGCGGCCATCACCCGAAATGATCGCTTCGTGTATGCGGCGATAGTTGTTCAAATATCCGGCGATATTCGCGTGCACGTCGACCAGTTCGGCAAGGTAACGATCCCAATACGAAATGCCGAGCCGTTCCAGCCAAATATTTAAATATTTGTTGTCAGTCATCCCGTTCGCAGCCCAATGATAGTCGTTGAGTTTGAGCAGGAACGCGAGTGGAGGAATGGCGAGCGGCTCTCGAGCGATCAATTCGTATCGGGCTTGCAGTTCCGAAGGGTCCGCTCCCCCCGCAATCTTGCCTGCCGCCAACTCGAACCCCAAAGCGACCACGGGAGCGACGACTTCCCACATTTGAATGACATCTGTCGGCATGAGAGGTCGCATGACGGCGCCGCGGTCGGGCAGTAATTCCAATACACCGCGGCCGGCAAGCATGCAGAGTGCTTCGCGGACCGGCGCGACACTTAGATTCAACTTGGCGGCGATTCGAGCGGCATTGACACGCGCACCAGGACGCAATTGACCGGCGTCCATTTCCGTGAGGATGTGATCGAGCACGCGTTCGACTGCAGGGACGCGTCGCGTATCGTCGTGGTCGTGGACTTCCAATACCGACCCTTCCGTTGCGCCGGTCGTGTTCACGTCGATCTCCTTGTACAAAATTGATCGCGCATCCTAAATCGTCCCTCGCCGCGCTGCCATCGGCGGATTCCTCTTGACTGTAGCATAATCTTCGAACATTATGCAACTTCTTGGCAATATATTCCAATTAAAATGGGGAATCTTCGAAGATGTGCACCATCCAAAGGTTTTTATCCCACGCCGCCAGCTGTGGAATCGCATCATTTTTTCTCCTGTGGACACCGACGATCGGGTTCGGGGCAGCCACCGCTCCAGAGGACGCCTCAAGTTCAACCGCGTTGCAGGAAATCATCGTCACCGCGCAGAAGCGGGAACAGCGCGCGCAAGACGTGGGGATTACTCTTAACGTTTACTCAGGCGAAGAGTTAAAGGACGCGGGCGTAATCACAGCGCCGGACATCGCCAAGTTAACTCCGGGTGTGGGGATAGCCGGCAGCTTCGCGGGCCAGAACGTCACCTTCTCTATACGAGGCGTCACGCAGCAGGACTTCCAGGCGCAGGCAGAATCGCCCGTCGCCGTGTACCTCGACGAGGGCTACGCGGCTGCAAACAATGCCGCTGGTCTCGCTCTGTTTGACGTCGACCGGGTCGAGGTGCTGAAGGGGCCTCAAGGCACACTATTCGGTCGCAATGCGACCGGTGGCCTCGTGAGCATCACGACGCAAATGCCCACGAAGGAGTTTGCCGCCAACGCAAGCGTGAGCTACGGGGCGTACAACGATCTCCGGGGTGAGGCTGCAGTTGGTGGACCTTTGAGCGATACGGTCCAGGGACGGGTCGCGGTCCTCTACGAGAAGAACGATGGATGGGTCACGAATACGTCCCCGAGTGGCGGCGATCTTGGCGGGAAGAAGACCACCGCAGGTCGAGTTCGCCTTGAGGCGGAGCCGACTGACTCCATTGACCTGTTGCTGACGGCCTATGCGATCGATGTTGAACAAAGTTGGGGTCCGTATTTCGCGCTATCTACGCGAAGCGTTCTCACTAACGGATTACCCAACGCGGTAATCGTGGCCCAGAACACACTCTTTGGTCAACCACCATCCAATGGAAATGACCTGTCTGTCAATGCAAATAGTGCACAGAGCACCGGTTCGTTCAACAAGGTCTATGGCGGGACTTTCCGTCTCAAGTTCGACCTTGGCAACGAGGCTGACCTAACGGCGATCACTGACTACAAACAGCTCAAGTACCACCTGCTGCTCGACGACGATGCTACGGCCATCAGCTTTCTCAACACGGATACACATGCCGCCGTTGCGAACTATTCGCAGGAATTTAGACTCTTCAAGGACTTCCATGGTACGCGTCTCACGTCGGGGCTTTACTACCTGCACATCGACGCGTCTGAGACCGACCTCCAGGAGCTCTATGGCCTGGGAGGTGTAGATGTTAGCAGTCCATTCGACCTCGTTAGCAACAGCTCCTCTGCCTTCACTCAAGCAGAGTTCGACGTTGCACCAACGTTCACACTTGTCGGTGGGCTACGGGCGACGCGCGAACAGAAGAGTTATCAGTACAACGCGTTTGTCGAAACTCTTACTCAAAGTCCGATTGTCGAAGCTCGGTCTTACCACGGTGATCTAGCAGAGTGGCTCTTTTCATGGAAGGGTCAGCTCGAATGGCGCCCCAGCCACGATGTTCTGGTTTTCGCGGGCTACAGTCGCGGCGCGAAGGCCGGCAGTTTCAATGCTCCGTTCGCCGGTGGTGCAACTCCAACCGACGCCAATATCCCATACAAGCCTGAGAAGCTTGACTCTTTCGAAATTGGGAGCAAGACAACCTTGGCTGATGGCCTGATGACACTGAATGGGGCTGTCTTCTATTACGACTACAAGGACTACCAGGCTTTTAAGTTCATTAACTTTTCGACTGTTGTCACGAACAACCCGGCAACCGTTAAGGGCGCTGAGATCTCATTGAACGTGCGACCAACACATCAGCTCGAGCTGCTCGCGAGCCTAAGCTACGTCGACGCGGCGGTTAAGGACGTTCTAGTCTCCAACTCTACCGGCAGCGCCGACCTCAGTCGCGAGCCCCCGTATTCCAGCAAGTGGACTGGGCTTGCTTCAGCGCGATATGAATTCCCGGTTGCGGGAGGTACAGCCAGCCTACAAGGCGATGCGCAATACATTGGGAGCCATTATTTTTCGTTGACCAACTTCGACGCAACCTTCGTTGCCGGTTACACATTGCTGAATGCGCGCCTCGCCTGGAAAGCCCCGAACAATCATCTCGAGCTCTTCGCTTTCGGGAAGAACCTCAGCGACCAGCGCTACCGGACCGTAGGGTTCGAGGCGTCGGACTTCGGCGGCTTCACCCAGGTCGGATACGGTGAGCCCCGCTGGTGGGGAGTCGGCATCTCCTACAAATACTGAGCAGTCATGCGGTCGACAGCATTGTCCGTGCGTGGATTGAGCGTCTTCATCTCGGCTGGTGCCGGTGGCGCCGGCCGAGTCATCGCGGAGACCTTTGCCGACGCAGGCGCGAAGGTAGTCACCTGCGACGTCAATGCCGGGGCGGTCGAACGGTTTGCGGACGAGCGCCCCGACATTGCGGTCCTCCCTGGCGACGTTAGCGACGAGCCCACGGTAGATCGGGTTTTCTCTGAGGCCGAGCGACGCTTCGGACCGGTCGACGTACTCGTCAACAACGTCGGGATCGGGGGGCCCACCGCCGCCGTCGAGAACATCTCGACCGCGGACTGGACCCAGTCAATCCAGACCAACGTCACCAGCCATTTCCTGTGTGTCCGACGGGCCGTGCCGAATATGAAGGCGCGAGGTAGCGGCCTCATCGTCAATATCTCGTCGGGGAGTGCCAAGGTGGGACTACCGCTGCGGCTGCCGTATGTGGTTACAAAGGGTGCGGTCTTGAGTATGACGACGAACCTGGCCCGCGAACTGGGCCCTCACGGCATCCGCGTCAATGCGATTCTGCCGGGCGCCATTAGAGGCGCTCGCATTCAGTGCGTCATCGATGCCAAGGCGTCGGCGCTTGGGGTGTCGCCGGCGCAATACGAGCAAACGCTACTGCGATACGTCTCGCTTCGCACAATGGTCGATCCCGAAGACATTGCATCCATGATTCTGTTTCTTGCATCGCCTGCCGGGCAGCGGATTTCGGGCCAGATGATCGGCGTGGACGGAAACGTCGAGTACGAAGAATAGAAGCCGCGCATGCGTTTTGCAGTTGACACCGGCGGCACCTTCACGGATTTACTCGTCGACCATGGCGCGGGCGGACTGCGCATGTTCAAGGCTTCGACGACGCCCGGAGATCCGATCCAAGGTGTGCTCGACGTACTCGAACGCGCCGCTGCGGGATTCGGATTGACCCGCGCGGAATTGCTGAAGCGCGGCACGCAATTCATCCACGGCACCACGCATGCCATCAACGCAATCATCACGGGCCGAACTGCGCGGACTGCATTGCTCACGACCGAAGGTCACGCAGATGTCCTCGTGTTGCGGGAGGGTGGACGCGCGGAAGCATTTAATTTCACGACGCCATATCCCGCTCCCTATGTGCCGCGCTCTCTCACCTTCGAGGTTCCCGGGCGTATGCGGTCGGATGGTTCCGAGTTCGCGCCGCTAAACGAGATTCATCTCGTCGAAACTCTGCGCGAATTGCGCGAGCAGCGCGTCGAGGCGGTTGCCGTGTGCCTGTTATGGTCGATCGTAAACTCCGCGCACGAGCGGCGCGTTGGTGAACTTCTGGAGCAGCATCTGCCCGGTATCCCATATACGCTCTCGCACCGACTGAATCCCTCGATCCGGGAGTTTCGCCGCGCATCATCGACAGCGATCGACGCTTCGCTCAAGCCGTTGATGGTGACATACATGCGCAACCTCGATTCCCGCCTTCGCGAGGCAGGTTTCGATGGGCGCGTTCTTATCGTGACGTCGCAGGCCGGAGTCATCGATGCGAGCGAGGCGGCCGATGCCCCGATACGCATCGTGAACTCGGGGCCGTCGATGGCGCCGGTCGCTGGGCGTTACTTTGGAGCCGTAGATGAAGCAGCGACCACTATCATCGTAGCCGATACCGGTGGCACAACGTATGACGTGAGTCTCGTGCGCAAGGGCGTGATTCCGGTCACGCGAGATACCTGGATCGGTGCGCCGTACAGCGGTCTTATGGTTGGTTTCCCATGGGTCGACGTCCGAAGCGTTGGTGCGGGTGGTGGCTCGCTTGCCGTAGTGGACTCTGGGGGATTGCTGCACGTGGGTCCGCAAAGTGCCGGCGCGGTGCCGGGGCCTGTCAGCTACCGGCGCGGCGGCACTCGACCGACCGTCAGCGACGCATCGCTGATACTCGGACATCTAGACCCGAATTTCTTTCTCGGCGGCGAAATGCCGCTGGATCGCGAATCAGCGGAGCGCGCGATCGCGGAACAGATCGGCCGTCCACTCGGACTTGATGCCACGAAAAGCGCCGCGGCGATTCTCGCGGTAGCTACGGAAAACATGGCGCAGGCTATCGTTGACATCACGGTGAACCAAGGCATCGACCCGCGAACTGCAGTGTTGATTGGTGGTGGCGGGGCGGCCGGGCTCAATTCGGTACAAATTGCCCGCCGTTTGGGTTGTCGGCGTCTGGTGATCCCGGAAGTTGGAGCGGCTTTGTCTGCAGCCGGCGCGTTGATGTCGGATCTGCGCGCCGATTATCATCAGTCGTGCTTGGCAAACACCGCGTCGTTCGACCGCGCCGTCGTCAATCGCGTGTTGCACGACCTCAAGGCGCGCTGCGCAGCATTTGCGGCCTCCTGGGGCACAGCGAGAAGCGAGGCCAACATCACAATTACCGCAGAGGCACGCTACGCCACGCAGGTCTGGGAGATCGAGGCGCCGCTACACTGCAATGAATTTTCCGGTGAAGACGACGTCGCGCGTTTCACTGAGGATTTCCACCAAGCGCACACCGATCTTTTCACATTCGCAGACCGGGAATCGGCGATCGAGGTGATTGGATGGACTGCACACGTCTCAGTTAGATTGAATGAAATGGGCAGTGCATCTCTCAGCGTGCCCGATGTTGAAAGGGTTGTGCCGACTACTCGTCTCGCATATTTTGCAGAAACGGGTTGGTCGCCCGTGCCCGTCCACCGTTTCGAGAATCTGATGGCTGGCGAATCCATCGCGGGTCCGGCCATCATCGAAAGCGCGTTCACGACCGTGGTCCTGGATCCCGGCGCCACGGCGGTTCGGCGGGCGTCTGGCAGTCTATCAATCGAGGTAGGAACATGAGCAGGGATTTAAACGGATCTGCGAGAATCGCGGACGACGCCACGGGCTCGCAGCTCGACAGTGTAACGGTCGCGATTTTGAACAAGAGATTGGAGGGGATCGCCCGAAAGATGGCCAACACGCTGCTGCGAACGGGGCGCTCTGGCGTGCTGAACGTTGCGAGGGATTTTTCATGCTGCATCGTAACGGCTGCAGGCGACCTACTCGTCACCAACGAGGCGCTGCCGATTCATGTGTTATCTGGGCCGGATATGATGGCGCGTGTGATGAAGGAATTTCATCCGATTCTCAAAGCCGGTGATGCCTTTCTCAACAACTCGCCGTATCACGGCTGTTCCCACGCCGCAGATCATACGCTCCTCGTGCCGGTGGTGGATTCTGTTGGTCATCACCGGCTCACGGTGGTCGTGAAGGCTCATCAGGCCGACATCGGAAATTCCATTCCCACCACTTACCACGGTGCCGCGCGTGATGTGTACGAGGAGGGAGCGCTGATTTTTCCGTGCATCAGGGTGCAGGAAGACTTCGAGACCAACACCGACTTCCTGCGGATGTGCGCGTTGCGGATTCGAGTACCGGAACAGTGGCGCGGCGATTTTCTGGCGATGGTCGGCGCCGCCCGAATCGGTGAGCAGGAGATTCTTGCGCTCGCCGGTGAGGTAAGCTGGGATGTGCTCGCCCGCTTCGAGCGCGAGTGGTTCGGGTACTCTGAACGACGCATGATCGATGCACTAAAGAAGATGCCGTCGGGATTGCAGACGCGCGAGAGCCGCCATGACCCGTTTCCCGGCACACCGGAATCCGGGATCAACATCAAGGTAACGGTCAGTGTCGATCCCAATTTGGGACGAGTGCAAGTTGATCTCCGGGACAATCCGGATTGTCTGCCGTGCGGTCTCAATCTATCAGAAGCTTGCGCGCGTACGGCAGCCATGATCGGTGTGTTCAACGCGATCGACTATACCGTTCCAAAAAATGCCGGAAGCTTTCGGCGAATCGATGTGTTGTTACGTGAAAACTGCGTCGTCGGTATTCCGCGCCATCCGACCAGTACGTCCGTTGCCACAACAAATGTCGCCGATCGAGTCGCGAACGCCGTGCAAGCGGCAATTGCCGATCTCGCGGATGGGTTCGGACTAGCCGAGTGTGGCGCCGTGATCCCTCCCGCGCTTGGCGTTATATCGGGGCGGCATACCGTAACTGGAGAACGATTCGTAAATCAAGTTTTCCTGGGAATGACCGGGGGAGCCGGTGCGCCATTGGCGGATGCGTGGCTGACGATCGGCCATGTTGGAAACGCGGGCCTTTGCTATATCGATAGCGTCGAGCTTGATGAGCTTCGTCAACCCATTCACATCTACAGTCGGCGCCTCGTGACAGATTCGGAAGGCGCTGGCCGATACCGCGGCGCGCCTTCAATTGCAGTGGAATTCGGGCCTCTCGTCGGCGAGGTAGCAGTGGGCTATGTCAGCGATGGCGGTGTAAATCCGCCGAAGGGTGTACGGGGAGGGCTCAGCGGCGGACGTGCGGATCAATGGCGGGCCGACTCCAACGGAGCGCGCACTCGGTTGGCCGCCTGTGCGCAGGTGACGCTCAAATCCGGCGACCGGCTGCTATCGGTTTCGACGGGAGGCGGCGGCTACGGTCCGCCGATGGAGCGCGAGGTAAGTCGCGTCGCGCGCGACGTGAAAGAGCGCTGGATAACACGGGACCGTGCACGTTCCGTATACGGTGTCGTTTTGCACGCCGATGGAACGATCGATGACGATGCGACGCGGCGCCTTCGCGATGTCGTAAAGGATCAGGCCTAACGGAAGCAGGTGATGAGGCTAGAAAATCGCATTGCGATTGTCACGGGCAGTACACAGGGTATCGGGCGCGAGATCGCGGTCCAGCTCGCGGCGGAGCGCGCTATCGTCATCGTAGTGGCGAGCAATGATGTAAGTCGAGCCGATGCGGTTGTCAGCGATATCCGCCGCGCCGGCGGTAGCGCTGCCGGGAGGGTGGCCGATGTTACGAAGTCAGCTGACCTCAATGCGCTAGTCGCAAACGTGATCGCCGAGTTCGGACGTATCGATGTTTTGATTAATAGCGCGGGCATTTTTGCTCCCACGCCGGTGGGATCTGCGTCGGAGGAAGACGTGGACCGAATGATTGCGGTCAATCTTAAAGGGACATTCATGGCGATCGACGCTGTCGTACCAGCCATGAAGCAGCAGCGCTCGGGAAAGATTGTGAGCATCGCATCCGTGGCCGGTTTCATGGGCATTGGTTCTTATGCGATTTATTGCGCAACAAAGGCCGGTGTGATTTCGATGACGCGAACGCTGGCATGCGAACTCGCACCTCATGGCATCAACGTGAATGCGGTGGCCCCGGGAAACACGGCGACACCAATGAATGAAAACCTGAGAACGCTTCCGGGGTTCAAGCCGATCTTGACCGCGATGGCCGCACGGACCCCCAGTGGTAATACTTTTTCAAGTGCGGAGGACATGGCGCGAATGGCGGTATTCCTCGCCACCAATGAAGCCCGTTCGATGCACGGTTCGACCGTGTTGATGGACGAAGGCTTTTCGGCGGGAATCTAATCAAAGAGTACGGGAAAACTATGCATCAATCAGACAGAAAGATCATTCTCACTTGCGCGGTCACCGGAAATGCGCCGTTCAATCGCAAACATCCGGCGTTTCCAATCACGCCTGCCGAAATCGCCAGCGCGTGCGTGGAGGCCGCTAAGGCCGGTGCAGCAGTCGTGCACATTCACGTCCGCGATCCGAAGACCGGTGAGGGAACTCGCGATCCCAAGCTTTTCAAGGAAGCGGTCGATCGCGTCAGAGACTCGGGCGTTGATGTAGTCATCAACCTGACGGCGGGGCTCGGCGGCTTATTTCTGCCGGATCCCAGCGACGAATCTCGCGCGCTGCCGGAGAGTGATGTGGCTGGGGTTGAAGAGCGTGTACGTCACCTCGAGTTGTGCCGACCGGATATTGCATCGTTGGACATTACCACCGGCAATCAGGTTGAAGGCGCTATGGAATTCGTCTACCTCAATACGACGCGAACGCTTCGTGCGATGGCCAAGCGCTTTCAAGAGCTTAAGATCAAACCGGAGCTCGAGGTATTCGGCGCTGGTGATATTGAGTTCGGTAAGGCGCTCGTACGTGAGGGTCTCACCAGCGGCCGGCCATTGTTTCAATTCGTGCTCGGTGTGCAGTGGGCAGCGCCGGCTGATACGCGCACGATCCTTTATATGCGCGATCTGCTGCCGCCGGATGCGCTGTGGGCGGCGCTTGGTATCGGTCGGCTCGAAATGCCGGTGCTTGCGCAGGCGGCGCTGCTGGGGGGTAACGTTCGTGTCGGACTTGAGGATAATCTGTATTTGCAACGCGGGGTATTCGCAACCAATGGCCAATTGGTAGAGCGCGCCCGAATGATATTGGGGGGGTTAGGCCATGAGCTGGCGAGTCCCAAGGAGGCGCGTCACATACTCGGCTTGGCCGCCTGAACCTGCTGCTCACTAGATGGCAATGAGCAAGGCGACCGAGTTCGAGACGGCCCGTACGGTGGTCTATCCGTGGCTGTGCGACTCGATGGAGCATCTAGCGACTCAGAACTACATGAAGGTGTTCGACGATGCCGCGTATCACTTGCTTGCGCGCCTCGGCTATTCGCTGCGTGACGCGCAACGGACGCGTCGCGGCTGGGTCGATGTGAGTCACTCGATTGAGTACCTTCGCGAAGTGCGCGCCGGAGATTTGCTGGTAGCTTTTAGCGCCGTGCAGCGACTAGGACGCACGTCCATGACGTACATTACGCGATTAGCGCAGCCAGCGGCTCCTGATGACAGTTGCGCGGTAATGACTGGCGTTGTCGTGCATTTCGATCTCGACCGGCGACAGGCTATCGAATTGCCGGACGATTTGCGAATTACCGCCGCCGCGACAATGCAGCGGTAGGCTCCCTTGAGCAGCGATAATGTCATGAACACCGATGCATCGAGTCCAGCCGACGCCACCTCGGATTTTGCAGCGACAGCATTGCGCCTCGATGCGCGTATGCCTGTGGTCCGCATTTTTTCGATCGCGACGGTCGATGCCGGCGCGAAGCCGATACGGCATCATAAATCTATGAGTGTGCTATGTCCGTTCGGCGCCGTGCGCGTCACGGATCGTCGCTGGATACTTGGCCCTCGGCCCGTAGTCGGCGAAGTCGCGCCGCGGCCCACCGCAGGCGGGGATTTCTCGCCTCCGCCTCGGCGTTGAAATCCAACATGTCTTGCAAATCCTGTAAGCGCTGCGCGTAGGTTGACTTGAGCGCCATGCGTAGCTGATACAACTCCGCCGCCTCAAAGCTGCCGGTCGGCGGTTCAATCTTGCGATTCATGGAGGCGCATCCGCCTGCTCATCGAGAAGCCGCTTGATCTTCTCGAGCTGTTCAATGTCCAGCAGATCCTGCGGGCGGCTCGCCTTACGTTTCATCAAAATCAAATGATCGATCGAGGCAATGCGCAGCGAAGTGCCCGGCAAATCGATCTTTGTGCCCTGATCCCACAACTCATCAAAGTCGAGCGGGTAGCGCACGAAAATGTCGATGCTCATTCGCGTCTGATCGCTGTACATTTGAAAAACCATCATTCCTTTGTCGCGGATCCACCCTTCACGAATAGCGGGATCGGCAAAGTCGGTCAGCTTGACCGGCACAGTGGGTTTATACCCAATGGCTTCGAGCGCTTGGAGAGCCTTGAGCGCGCGATCTGCAACAAGCTCAATCACCAGGTCTACGTCCTTGGTGAACCGTTGGTAGCCGTGCAGATTCACTGCTACGCCCCCGACCACCACATAGCGCACCCCGGTCCTCTGCAAGACCGCAAAGATCGTGTCGAACTGGGTCGCCACTCAACTATACCTGTGGTGCGGTAACAATGGCGTCACGTACGCAGGGGCGCGAGGCGGTATTCGTGATGCAGCCCGCCCAGGATCGGCTTGGCACCGATGGCATATGATTCTCCACGTCGATGGCGCGAATTGGAATGCGGAGGGTCGAGAGAGGTGAGCGGCGGATCGGGAACACCGGGACCCAGCGCCATGTGCGGGCGCCCGGTATTGTAATGAGGTATCCACGATTTCAGGATGCACCGCAGATGCGATTCAGACAGGGGAATCAGCCAATCCAGGCACTCGCGACGAACGGTGCCGATCACTCGTTCGCAGATGGCATTCGCCTTGGGACTTCGGGGCGGTGATTTCAATACCGTGACGCCGAGCTTCCCGATCGACTCATCGAGATGGCTCGCAAAGATGCTATCGCGATCGTGCAGCAGGTAATCGTATCGCTCATCGAACCCGACCGCCTCACGCAACTGTTGGAGCGTCCAGGTGGAACTTGGATGGGCGGTGACATTGCAATGGATCAAGCGCCGACTGCGGTGCTCGATCACCACGAACACGTACAATACCCGGAACGTGGCGGTGACGGAAACCAGGAAGTCGCAGGCAATGATCCCTTGGGCGTGCAGTCGCAGGAACGTCGACCAACGCAAGTCGCCTCTCGGTCGGCCTCGCGGACGTCGCGACAGATACTTGCTCACCGTCCGCGGAGAGAGTCGAATTCCCAGCTTCAAGAGGAACTCGTTGGCAATGCGCTCCTCGCCCCACCCAGGGTTCTCATCCCCCATCCGACGGATCAGCGCTCGAACCTCACGCGGAATCCGCGGACGGCCGGGTCGGGACTTCAATCGCCAGAATAACCTCCATCCCGCTCGGTGCCAGCGGATCATGGTCTCCGGGCGCACTACGACCAGAGCGTCGCGCCAGTTGCAGAATCGTGAGAGTAACGCTAGAGAGATTCGTGCGACAGCGTCGATTCGGCGCGCCTTTATTCGCCGCTCTTGGTAGAGGGCAAGTTGACGCCGCAGAACCAAGATCTCGGCGGCCGTCGCCCTCCGGTCTCGGAAGGCCACAACGGTCAGTGCCATCAAATCGGTCAACAGCCTCGGAAGGCCACAACGGTCAGTGCCATCAAATCGGTCAACAGCCGCAGAACAATTTGGAATAGCGCGATCACAGACTTATCATGTTACATCGGTTTTGCATTGGCATCGACTGGCGCGATCGAATAAATGCGCACCACAGGGGATTTTCCCGCAAAGGGAGAGCGGCCGGGAGAACCTTTAGCGTTCAATCGATACAAACGACACAGTGTAGCGGCCGGCATCCGTCAGAAGTATTTAGCCGGGACCGTATTCTACTTTCATGACCCGACGAAGTCCTTGTGGTTGTGCTAAATAAATTCCTTAAACAATCCTGAAGATGCCGACAGAGGAATCCGGTTGCGAAGTTCGCGCGATCGCAACCTCTCTGTAGCCAGCTTTCGAACATGCCAACGACGACCTTTTGCCACAGCGAGCGCTGCCGCGAGGCCGACTAGGGCGCACACGATCGAGGGAAGAAGGTAAAAGCCCAGAATATTGCACGAAGGATTCACGCCGCTATGCTGTGTGTGGCTGCTGGCGGCGCCAAAGTGTCCCCCATTTGGGGCAGGCGTGGGCTGTCGTAACGCAGGCACGTCCTGACGCTTCCGATCGGCGATGCTACGGTGTTGCTGCAGCGGTGCCCTGACGTGCGAGAAGCGGAACGCCTGCTCAAGCAATCTCTCTCGCCGATGAGTTAGTTAGCCGCGTTTCTCAAACCAACGTTCACTCCGACGTTGATGCTCGCGCGTGGCCCGTTTTCTCGCCCAGCTCGTCCTGAACAACATAAGGCCTCCTCGTTTGCCCCCCATTGAGGGGCTATATCGACCGCCGCACCCGCATCAGACTTTGCCGTACCGAGCAAGCAGGAGATAGAACATGACCATCGGAACTCGAGAAGGCAAACCAGCGAAGGCACTGCCCGCGCCAAACAGCGACTTCTACGAACTCGCAGAGACCTTGAACGCGGAGGAACTGGCGGTTTTAAAACAAGTGCGAGCGTTCATGGAGACCAAGGTCGCGCCGATCATCAACAAGTACTGGATCGAGGATTCCTTCCCGTTCGAGCTGATCCCGGGTATCAAAGAGTTGAACATCGGCGGGGTGGGAATGCAGGGATACGGGTGCCGGGGAGGAAGCCTCCTGCTGACGGGCCTAATCGCTATGGAGATGGCGCGCGTCGACTGTTCGATCGCGGGCTTCTTCGGCATCCACAGCGGCATGGCGATAGGCTCAATCTACGCCGCGGGCTCGGAGGAACAGAAGCAGAAGTGGCTGCCGCCGATGGCCCGCTTCGAGAAGATCGGCTGCTACGGTCTGACCGAGCCGCTCGTGGGCTCCGGGGCGAGCCGCGGCCTGATGACGACGGCGAAGAAGGAGGGGGACACCTGGGTCCTCAACGGCCAGAAGAAGTGGATCGGCAATTCGCCGTGGTGCGACATCTCGATCATCTGGGCGCGCGATGTCGACGACAACCAGGAAAAGGGCTTTATCGTCGAGAACAAGACGACACCGGGTTTCAGCGTCGAGAAGATCCATAACAAGATCGCATTCAAGGTAGTGCAGAACGGCCTCATCACGATGAAGGACTGCCGCGTGCCCGCAGAGAACCACCTTCAGTCCGGCAACTCGTTCCGCGACGCCGCCCGGGTGCTGCGCACTCTGCGATATCTCGTGTCGTGGCAGGCGACGGGATGCCAGATGGGAGCCTACGAGCATGCGCTCAAGTACGCTCAGGAGCGTTTGCAGTTCGGCAGGCCGATCGGCTCGTTCCAGCTGATTCAGGACCTTCTCGCCAAAATGCTCGCGAACATCACAGCTTCTCAGTGCATGGTGGTGCGTACATCGCAACTGGCCGCGGAAGGCAAGCTGGGGGACCATCATGCGGCACTGGCCAAGGCGTTCTGCACCTACAGAATGCGCGAGACCGTCGCGTGGGCCCGCGAGATCCTCGGCGGTAACGGCATCAGCACCGACTATAACGTGGCCCGCTTCTTCGCCGACGCCGAGGTGATCTACAACTACGAGGGTACATACCAGATGCAAAACCTGATCGTCGGCAAAGCGATCACCGGGTTCAGTGCGTTCGTGTAAGGAGGTCTACCATGGTTGACAATGTATTCAGCGGACTGAAGGTTGTGGACCTGGCGAGCTTCATCGCCGGCCCGGGCGCAGCGGTGATCCTGTCCGACTTTGGCGCCGACGTCATCAAGGTGGAACCGACCACGGGTGATCTTTATCGTACGGTGTACAACATCCCGCCGCAACCTCGCGCCAAGGATAACTATGCCTGGCACCTGGACAACCGCAACAAGCGAGGCATGGCGGTCGATCTGAAATCGCCCGGCGCGGCGACGATTGTGGAGCGCCTCGTCAAATGGGCGGACGTGCTGATCGTCAACACGCCGCATCCCGCGCGCAAGCGACTCAGGCTGGAGTACGACGACGTTGCGCAGTGGAATCCCCGACTGATCTATGCCGACCTCACCGGCTACGGCGACAATGGGCCTGACGCCAACCTTCCGGGATTCGACATCACGGCGTACTGGGCCCGAAGCGGCCTCTTGTCACTGACCCGAGACGCAGGCGCTCCGCCGACAGTGCCGGTGACGGGCAGCGGCGATCATGCGACAGCGGTCGGCCTGTTTTCCGCGATCGTCATGGGCCTGTATCGGCGCGAGCGTACAGGGAAGGGTTCCTATGTCACGACGTCGCTCCTCGCGGAAGGTGTCTGGGCCGCCGGTATGATGAACGCGGCCGCTCTGTGCGACGCCAAGTTCTTCCCGCTGCACGACAGGAAGGCCCCGCCGAACGCAACGCTGAACGTGTATCGGACCTCGGATGACAACTGGTTCATACTCGCCGTCACGCCCGATAAGCTGGCGGCGCTGGCAGAGGCAATCGGCCGCGCGGACCTGCTGGCGGACGCGCGGTTCAGGGACGCCGCGAAGTTGGCTGCGAACATGGCGCAGCTAACGGCAATTCTGGACGAGGTCTTTAGCGCACAGCCGATGGCCCACTGGCACGACGTCCTCGCTGCGGCCCACATCACGTTTGACGTCGTGAAGGAACCGGGCGAGGTCGTCAATGACCCGCAGTTAAGGGAGAACGGCATTGTCGTTCCGATCGAGGGCGCGGGGGGGAAGCTGAAGTTCACGATCAGCAGCCCCATTCAGGTGCATGGCGTGACCAAAGAGCCTGCAAGGCGCGCCCCGGCACTTGGAGAACACAATGAACAGGTTCTCAAACAGCTCGGATTCAGTGGTACCGAGATCGAGGGTTTCCGCGCGAGCCGTGCAATCCCGGGTGTTGAACCAACAAGCATTGCGTGAACTGGTCACTAACCCATGAACGCCATGAAACGGATTCTCGTCGCGGGAGGCACGCTGGCAGCATTGGCGACTGGCAGCGCTGCTGATCTGCACAGTCGCCCCGACGGTGCCCCGGAAGCGGGCGACTGTCGAGGGCGCTGCAATGATTAAGAAGCTATTTTCCGCGAACCCTGCGCGCATAGGACGGTTCGATGCGCTTCCGACGAGCGATGCAGTCCCCGCCTCTCTGGTCGACGGGACACCAGGTGACCTGAAGGCCGATCTCATTGCCCTCCTGGGAAAAGCGAACGTCCTCCACAGAGCAATCGATCTCGTACGGTACGCCTCCGATGCGAGCCCGTACCGGCTCATCCCTCGAGTTGTCGTGCTGCCTCGAACGACCGATGACATCGTCAAGCTCTTCCGCTATTGCCGTGAGAACGGTCGGCACGCGACGTTTCGGTCGGCCGGCACGAGTCTCAACGGTCAATCACAATCCGACGACATCCTGATCGACGTCCGCCGTCACTGGTATGGCGCCAAAGTGGAGGACGACGGCCGACGCGTGCGGGCGCGCCCCGGAATGATCCTCGGCCACATCAACTCACTGCTGCAGCGGCACGGCCGCCGGCTGGGACCGGATCCCGCCAGCTCGCATGCCTGCACGATCGGCGGCGCTATTTCGAACAACTCCGGTGGCATGCGCTGCACCGTGCAGAACGATGCCTACCATACCGTCTCCGCGCTCACCTTCGCAACGCCATCCGGCGCTGTAATTGACACGTCGAGACCCGATGCGGAAAAAAAGTTTGCGCTGGCAGAGCCAGAGCTTGCGCAAGGCTTGCTCGAGCTGCGCAGAGAGCTTCTGGCAGATCCGGTGCTGGCGGACCGTACGCGTCGCAAGTACGCGATCAGGAACACGCACGGATTGCGGCTCTGTGCACTTCTCGACGGTGAAACGCCGCTCGGGATTTTTCGACGCCTCCTCGTCGGCTCGGAGGGCACACTCGCGTTTATCGCTGAAGCGGTAGTAGAGACGATTCCAGCACCCCACGTGACGAGCGTGGCATGGATTCCAGTCCCCACGATCGACGAAGCGATCGCCCTTGTTCCGGGCCTCGTCGGCCTCGGTGCCTCCGCCGTCGAGCTGATGGTTGCTCCGGCGCTAACCGCGGCCGGTAAGGCCTTTGCGGAAACGCCCTGCTACTGGAGAACCCTCGATCCCAAAGCCGCTGCCTTGCTCGTCGAGATCGGCGCCGAGGACTCGGACTCGCTCGAAGCAACTCAACACCAGGTCATCGAGCTCGTGAGTGCCGCCAGGCTGATCAAGCCGGTCGAGTTCACGAGCGTCGCCGAGGCCATCGAGCTCGCCTGGCACGTCCGAGAGGGACTTCTGGGTTTGGTCGGCAAGAATCGCCCGCAAGGCTCGACGCTCATCACGGAGGACGTATGTTTTCCGCCAGAGCGTTTGGCGCAGGGTGCGCACGACGTACAGGAACTGCTTGCCAAGCATGGGTTCGTTCCCGGTGTCGCGGGACACGCAGCTCACGGCAACCTTCATTTCACTCTCGTCGCGAATCTCGATGGCGCCGAAGGACTGTCCCGGTACTCGACTTTCATGACCGAACTCGTGGATCTCGTCGTCAGGAAACATGACGGCTCTCTGAAGGCCGAGCACGGAACCGGCCGGAACATGGCGCCGTTCGTCGCATCAGAATGGGGTGATAAGGCCACCGCGATGATGTGGCGCATAAAACAGCTCGCCGATCCACACGGAATTCTGGCACCGGACGTGATTCTGACGCGCAATCCCAGTCTTCACCTGGAGAATCTGAAGTCCTTCCCGCAAATCGAAGGGGTTACGGGTTCCTCACAATGCATCGAGTGCGGATTCTGCGAACCTGTCTGTCCGAGCCGCAATGTCACCATGACACCGCGTCAACGGATCGCACTGCGGCGGGAGATGACGCGCCAGAAGACTGACTCCGCCATGCTTGCACAACTTCAACGGGAGTATCAGTACGACGGGATCGAGACCTGCGCGGGCGACGGCACGTGCGCCATTCCCTGCCCGATCGGCATCAATACCGGGGCGTTGATCAAAGAGTTCAGGGCGCGCGAGAACAGCGCGGCTGCGGAGGCCGTGGCGTTGCGCCTCGCAAAGAACTGGAAAGCGGTCGAACGCCTGTCGCGCGTGAGCCTGCGGGGAGCGCATGCGATTTCCGCTTTGTTCGGAGTGAAGCCGCTCACGGCTCTTGCCGCGGCTGCGCGGAATGTTGTCAGTCCAGACCTCATGCCGGCGGTGCCCGGGCCAATGCCACGTGGCGCATCCGGCCTGCCCAAGACTGACCGGAACGGTGCCGCGGCCGTCTATTTCTGCGCATGTATCAACCGCATGTTCGGTCGCGATCCCGCCGGGCCGGCCGGCCCCTCACTGGCGGAAACCTTTGTCACCTTGTCCCGACGCGCGGGCAAGCCGCTGTGGATTCCGCCGGATGTCGCCGGCCTGTGCTGCTCGACGCCGTGGAAATCGAAAGCCTACCACCAAGGGCACAAGTACATGGCGCAAGCCATGGCCGATGCGCTGTGGCGCTGGAGCGATGGAGGAGCTCTTCCCATCGTCGTCGACGCTGCCTCGTGCAGTCTGGGTCTCAAAGAGGATATCGAGACACATCTCGAAGGTGAAAAGAAGGCGCAGTACCAGAGGCTCAAGATCATCGACTCGGTCGCGTGGTGTCGTGATCTTCTGCCGAACCTGACCATCTCGCGCACGCTGCCGCGAGTCGCAGTGCATCCGACGTGTTCGACCACGCACCTTGGCCTGGCCGGCGCGCTCAAACAGATCGCGGGCCACCTGGCTGACGAAGTCGAGGTCCCGATAGGCACCACCTGCTGCGGCACCGCCGGCGACCGGGGGCTCTTGCATCCCGAACTGGTCGTTTCAGCGACGCGGGAGGTTCGAGCGGTGCTGGATGCTGTGCCCTGCGACGCCTATCTCTCGGCGAACCGAACCTGTGAGATGGGACTTCGGCACGCCACCGGCCGGCCGTATGAGTCATTTATTTTCCTGCTCGAGGAACTGAGTCGTCCCGAGGCGGGCTAACGTGAAATGGAGCCATTCCCATGCCGTATTCTGATTACAAATGTTTCCGATTTAGGTTTGATTCTGGAGTCGCATTCGTCAGCATCGATCACCCGCCGATCAATCTTCTTGATGAAGCTCTGTCACAGGAATTCGACAAACTCGGCAGGGAACTCGAGGCCGATGAGAGCGTCCGGGTTGTGGTCCTGCAGAGCGCGCTTCCAGATTTTTTCATAGCCCACTCTGGTTTGGGCCGGGTTGGGGCCGCTTCCAAACGGGTGTCCCCTACGCGCAGCTTTCGTCTCACGCAGACGATCGGCGAGCGGTTCAGGAACATGCCCAAGGTCACCATCGCCAAGATCGAGGGACGGGCCCGGGGCGGAGGAAGTGAGATAGCGCTGGCCGTGGACATGTGTTTTGCTGCCGTCGGCAAAGCGATCTTCGGCCATCCAGAGGTGGCGATTGGGCTCGTGCCGGGTGGCGGCGCTACGCAAAGATTGCCACGGCTCATCGGGCGGGGACGCGCCTTGGAGGTGCTCCTGGGTTGCAATGATCTCTCGGCGGAGCTGGCAGAACGTTACGGCTATATCAATCGAGCGTTGCCAGCGGACGAGCTGACGCCTTTTGTCGAAAAACTGGCTCACCGCATCGTCTCATTTCCTGCGCATGCCGTCGCTCACGCCAAGGCGGCCGTGGATACCGGAGCATTTGGTTCCCTGGCGGAGGGACTTCTGGTGGAAGCCCATGAGTCCGATTTGAGTGTGGCGAGTGATGTGACGCAAGCGCGCGTGAGGGAAGTATTGGAGGTCGGCGCCGAAACTTATGAAGGCGAGCTGGAGTTGGATTTTTTATCGAGACTCGCCCCGACAAGATAGTCCCCGCGAACGAATCTATGGCGCTTGAGGCACGTGTCCGCACGCCACTGAAGGAAACCTATGCGTATTGTCCATTTCGAGAAAGGGGGTGTCCCCGGAATTGCGGCGGATGACGGCTCGGGCTGGCATGGCCTGACGGCGGGCGAAAGCGGCTTTCCAGGCACTCTGCCCGACCTGATTGCGCGAGGTGCAGATCTGTTGCGCACCGGCAGAGACCTGCTAGCCGCGCACACCATCGACCTGAACACAGTCCGGATACTGCCTCCGGTACCCAAGCCGCCGAAAATCCTCTGTGTCGGTCTCAACTACGATGACCACCTCGAGGAAAGCGGACTCAAAAAGCCGGTTTATCCCGAAATTTTTGCGCGCTTCGCGACCAGTCTGATCGCTCACCGTGAACCGATCCGGCGACCAGGCGAATCGTCCGCGCTCGACTATGAGGCGGAACTCGCCGTGATGATCGGCCGGAGCGGACGCCGCATCCATCAGGACAGAGCCCTCGAGCACGTTGCGGGCTACTCCTTGTTCAATGATGCGTCGATTCGCGATTTTCAACTGCGCACGCCGCAATGGACCATGGGCAAGAATTTCGATGCCACAGGGGCATTCGGCCCATGGCTGGTAACGCCCGATGCCGTGCCGCCGGGGGCAGTCGCGGAACTACTGCCGTCGGTCTGTTGCATGTTGCCGAAGAGCCGATTGATTTCGTCTTGAAGACGCGGCATCAGGCTCCACGGTTCTTGTCTCACCACACTGTTCATGGCGGATTCTCCTTTGCTAATGTCACGAATTCGCACCGGCCGGTTTCCGGCGCGCCCGAG
>WNFR01002215.1_pt1 | contig 20295 bp, 12 predicted proteins | sample 5400221 | NCBI WGS metagenome assembly WNFR01 (sample SAMN13153357, study PRJNA577476) | soil metagenome | isolation source: 40 cm soil under Madrone tree | place: USA:California | collected 2016-06-14 | reverse complement strand
CAAGTTTGCCGTCGAGACCGTCGAGCACGCCGACCGCGAGTGCGATGGCGATTCCCCAGCCGAGATTACCCGTCGCGAAAAGGATCGTTGCTCCCCATGCGACGACGTTGCAGAAAATCGTCAACTGATTGGGCGTGACGGTGGTTTTGCAGAGTTTGTCGACGATAAAAGTTTCGATGGGAGCATGGACGAGCGCTGGGATATCGAGGGTTCCTTTCTGAGCGGCATCGAGAATCACATTTTTAGCAAGTTTGTTGTGCGCCGGGGACGGAAACGGGAACCAGTAAGCGCGCAGATCGCGATGCAGCGCAGCGGAATACCAGGACTGCGTCGCCACGTCGAACGCGATGAGACTCCCGTCCTCCAATCCTGCACAGAGAGCCTCCTCGAGCGGAGCACTGCGGCCGGTAACCCAATCGCGCGAAAGCAGAGCCGCGCCGCAGAATCGCCCACGATTCGTCATCGGCGCGGCTGAGACGAGCGGCAGCAAGTTTGCCGGCACCGCCGAATCAACCAACGCGACCGGCGAATCTTGCGTGCGTAGCAAACGCAACAGACGTGCATCGAATACGCTGTCACCGCGCAAAACCAAAAGATCCCGGTGGTCATCTGGCCAGACCGCGGCGAGCTGCTCAAGCGTGACGGGACCGGTTCGTCGCGCAGCAAAATTCCAAACAATCTTCGTCCAATGAGGCGATGAAGCGAGGGAGGCCTCCGACGTCAGCTCTTCGCTGTCGGTTAGAATGAGCGCGCGAGTAAATCCGCACGCCTGTAATGTTCTAAGCGAGCGTTCCAGCATCGAAATGCCGCACAGTTCCACAGACGCGGCGGGATTGTCGACGATGACGAGACATTCCACCTTGGGTAATAATTCGCCGGACGCGCGCAAGCGGGAACCAGTTCCCGCCATGAGCACAACCGCATCGATTATTTCGCGCATCAAATTCCGTAATACGTTCGCTGACCCAAAACTGTACGCGTTGTGGCTACATCGCGCGAAGTGCTCCAGACTTCGGCTCCACGCGCGAGAAGGGCTTTGGCCGTGGCCAGTCCAATGCTCGAACTCGCTCCAGTCAAAAAGATTTTTTTCATAGCACCAATAGGTTCGCGCTCCGCGCGCCGCATTCTATATGGATGGCATCTGGATCGCACCGGCACCCGGTGGGGTTCGCGCGCGGTGTCGACGCCACACGATGAAATAAACGCCAAGGAAAACAACGCTGCTGGAGATTTCGCCGGCAACTCCACTGATGATCGCGCGACAGACGAGCGCGGGCACGAGCGCAACCAACCCACCGATAAACGGCGCACCGACGTTTGCCCAGGGATTGCGCCACCGGAAGACGGAGCGCAAGGCGCGATGACGCAGAATTCCCAAGAGCACGTACGGCAGCAAAATACCGAAGGCCGCTCCCATTACTCCGAAACTGCGAATGAGGAACAAATTTACGATGAACGCGACGACGCAGGTGATGGATGAGTTCAAGACGTTCACGCGCGGTTTTTGCACCATGATTACGGTCTCGGCCAGGCCGACGACTGCGTTCGTGCCGCAGGCGATTGCGACGATGATCAGCCAGGTGCTGCCCTGGCGAAAGGCGGGCCCATAGATAGAGAGAATCGTGCCGCCAGCGAAGGTCATCACCGCGAGAAGTGGCAGCAAAATCCAGAGCATCCATTGCGCGACCTGCGAGAACGCGGCCGCGGCGCGTTCCTGTTCACCGTGCACGGTCATTCCGGCGACGAGTGGCGCGAAGATGGGATTGAACGCCTGATTCACTTTGCGCAATCCGCCCGCCACTTCCACCACGGCGCCGTAGATGCCGACGACGGGCAACGTCACGCCCGGCGCGCGTCCGATAAAACAGGCGAGCATGATGACATCCATGCGGACGATGAGCGCGTTGAGCACATCGTAAGCGCTGATGTTCGCTGCGTAGGAAAGCAATCGGACAGCTTCGGCGCGATAGGAAAATCCGGCAGGCCGCATCGGCGCAGTGCGAAAAAGCGACCATGCCAGAGCGAGCGCAACGATCCCGGATGCGGCGGTTCCAGCGACTGCGGCAAACGCCGCTGCGAATGTTTGTAAACCGACCGTGAGGGCCAAAAGAAACGCAACGCTTGTTACGATGGATTGAGTAATGCCGCGCGAAAAGATGTCGTGCCGCATGACTTTCATGCCGCGCGAAACAGCCGTGTTAATGTAATACAAGGCGAGTCCCGGCAGCGCACAAAGCATTATCGAGACCGCACTGGCCAACTGCCGATCTAGGCTAAGCCGATCGCCGAAGAGCCGAAGAACGATAATGGAAGCGACCGCGATGACAATGCTTTGCGAGAGTGCCAACCAAACCGCGAGGCGAAATAGGGCGTGGCTGCGAGCGCGGTCGCCAACGGCTTCGGATCGCGCGATAAAAGCGACGACCGCGTTATCGAGGCCGAACAAACCGATTTTGCTCAGCAGCTCAATCGTCGCCCACGCAACCAGATACGTGCCGAGAGCAGCCGGCCCAAGGAGTCGCGCGACGAGAAAAGTAAAGACGCCGCGAAAGTTCGACGCCACCATCGCGATCGTGTTGAGGAACGCGCCCCGCTTTAGCTCCACGCCGGTTTCGTCGACACGCGCCGGTGCATCGGTTGCTAGCGGCGGAATTCGGGTCGGGTTTTCCGTCGTGCTCACTAAATCCGAAGATAACTTTATTCCCATTGGCCGGGCTTCTAAGCCAAGGTAACGCTCAACATCATGGCGCTTGAACTAACACAGATCGAACACAAGATCGACAATCACCCTGATGGAACCTGGCCTGCCGCGATTGTTGATTGTCGCCGATTTGCCGGACGCGCTCACAAGTCTCGGCGGCATTTCCTTGCTCGAACGATTACGCCGCAGGTGCGGCAGCTCGGTTTTAGCGAGGCAACGATCTTGTCGAATTCAGTCGACTCCGTCGCGGCGCATCTTGCCGAGGAGTTATAGCACGGCGCGGACGTGTCGTTGGGATTTCGCGAACACATCGGCCTGGAAGTCACGATTGGCGACATCCAGGATTGCTTCGTGGCCATGAATGTCGCGAGCGAAGAACGTTTCCTAGTCCTCTTTGGCAACTGTTATCGCGATGGTTTTTGTACAGCTCTGCACTCGAGCGAATGGCTATCTGGAAAAGATTGTGATCGTCCTTTGACGCAAGAGCTTCTGCGTCCCGTAGCAGGTCGCCGCAACATTTATACGTGGCTGTTCACCCTTCGCTTGTTGACGGGAGCGCCAGCCAGTGGTTTCATCTTGCTCTGCTTGTGGGCAATGGCGACCGCCGCGATTCGCATCGTTCGTGCCCTGCAAATCCGATTGTCGATCTTACGCGGTTAAAAAATCGGAGCGTGTGTGCCGCGAGGATGACTGGCGATGATGTAACCATCCTTCATCTCATGAATCCAATCGCACGCTTCGGCGATCGTGGGATTGTGTGTGACCAGAAGCAAAGCCTTCTCGCCCTCGTGCACGAGATTTTGAAGCAATTCAAACGCACGTTCCGAATTCGTTGTGTCGAGGTTTCCGGTCGGTTCGTCGGCTAAAATCACCTTTGGGTCGTTAGCCAGGGCGCGCGCGATGGCGACGCGTTGCTGCTCACCACCGGAGAGATGCCGCGTGGGACGCCGCAGTTTATCGGCGAGGTCCACCGCTTCGAGCAGCGCGCCGGCGCGCTCCATCATTTCTTGTTCCGACCAACGGCCCAATCGCCGCATCGGTATCATCACGTTTTCTTGCGCGCTGAAGTCCTCCATCAAGAAATGGAATTGAAAGATGAATCCGATTAGTTCGTTGCGCCGGCGCGCAAGCTGGTCGTCACTCAAATTCGACATCAGCTCCGATTGGATCGACACCGACCCGCCGTCAGGGGAGTCGAGCAATCCAAGAATATAAAGCAGCGTGCTTTTGCCACAGCCGGACGGTCCGACCACCGCGTGGATACTGCTGGGTTCGAGTTGAAGTGAAACGCCGCGCAACGCATGCACACGCGATTCCTCTTCTCCGAGGTACCGCTCGATCTCGTGGCAGCTGAGACGAACGTCAGTATTCATACGCTCGAACCGCGAATGGTCGCCACTGGAGGCAGCTCGGCCGCGCGTCGCGCCGGCACATAACTGGCGAGTGTCACGGCCACGAGCGCGAGCAACGTTGCCCACACATAGTGCCGCCAATCCCACGTCACCAAAAAATGATTCGCGTAGAGCAAACCACGAATCCGAATCGGAATGTGCGAAATCCCCCACGTCACGAGCGCGCCCAAAATGCACCCGATGATCGATCCGGCTACAGCGATGATCGCGCCTTGCCAAAGAAAAATCGCGCTGATGTCGATCCGCCGGTAACCCATGGAGCGTAAAATGGCGATCTCTTTGACCTTGGAAAGGACGGTCATGGTCAGAACGTTAAAAATTCCGAACCCGGCCAGCAAAATGATTAATGACACCGTGATCGCGGCTGACAGTCGCAGGGTCAGAAAAAGTTGAAGCGTGCTTTCTTCACGTTCCTGCCAGCTTTGCGTGTCGTGCTGAAACAGCGTTTCGAAATGATGCGCCAGGTCCGGGGCGCGTTGCGGGTCGCGCAGTTTATAGATGATCATCGAGGCCGTGTAAGGCTTGTGTAAAAGCGTCTGCGCGACTCGCGCATGGGAATAAATACGAGTGGCATCGATCGAACCGACGCCACTGCGGGCCACGGCCGCGACCATCAAACGGCGGTATTCGCCGCCGGGCGGCAAGAGCTGGACCGTCTCGCCCGCATTCACATCGAGCGTGGATGCCAGTTTCGATCCGAGAATGACCGAATTCGGATTGTTTCGAAAATCATCGAAATTTCCATCGACAATTTGATGCGACAAATCGGTTGTTTGGAGATGGAGGGCCGGATCGATCCCGAAAAGATCGACCGTCGCGTTTTCAAAACCGGAGCGCGCGCTGAGTGTTCCGCGCAGCACCGGCGAACACGAAACGACATCGGAGAATTGGCGGCTCACGCGCATGATCGCGCTGGCGTCGTCGATTCCCTCGAAATAGCTGCGATGCGCCGCTTGTATTTTGGAGTTTTTGGGTGGAACGAGCATGGGCGAGCGCGGCCGAAAGCGGGAACGAACAATCACCGCGCCGTTGCTTCCGAGGCTTGAGTCGATGAAATATTTGGCGAAACCCTGGGTCTGTGCCTGCGTGCCGATGAATATGGCTACGCCAAACACGACGCCGGCGAGGCTGAGGAGCAAGGCACGCTTGCGATGAACGAGAAAGCGCATCGCGATGTAAAGTGGCGGGGTCACTTTATTTGCGAGGGGACGATGTCGATTTTGCGCTGCCGCACCGCCTGGCCGAGAGGCAATCTGTCCTGATCGCTGAGAACGACGTGATCACCTTCGGAAAGGCCGCTCATTGCTTCCGAGAAATCGAGCGTGCGAAAACCAACCTTGACTGTTCGCCGTTGGACGCTGCCGTCTTTCACGATCCATGCTTGATCGACCAGCAACGCGCGAGTCGGCACAAGCAGAACATTTTCATGAGTGCCGGTAATGATGTTCATCTCTCCGGTCATACCCGTCATGAGGTTGTCGGGCGGCTTTTCCATTTCGAGCACGATGGTGTAGCGTTGCGTTTCCGGGTCCGCCGCGGGTTGGATGGAGGAAACCCGGGCCGCGAACTGTTGCGTGCGATAGGCATACAATTGCAGGACCGCTTTCATTCCTGGTTTCACTTCGCCAACGTCTTCCTCGTTTACTTCGCCGCGCACGTAGTTCTTGCGCGAGGACACAGTGAAAAGTTCATTTCCTTCCGCCACAAGTTCGCCATCGATCGTCTTGATATTGGTCAGAAGTCCGTCAATTCGCGAACGGACTTCGGAGTTTTTCATTTGCGCCTCGAGTTTCTTGCACGTTTCATCGAGCATCTCTAAATTGCGGTCGCGTTCGATGCGCTCGGCTTCCACGGCGCCACGCAATCGATTTGCCTCCGTCTTCGCCTTCTCGTACTCGACGGTCGGTACATTGCCTGACGCCACCACCTTCTCCAGCCGCTGCAGGTTGTCTTCTGCGGCTTTGAGCAATTCCGAAGAAGGAAGTGGAAGCGCGCCGCGCTGCTTCGCCGCCTCCAGGTCCGCGCGAGCCTGCTTTAATTGTCGCGCGGTTGCTTCATCGGCGATCGTGGCCAACAGTTCGCCTGTTTTAACGCCTTTGCCGATGGCCCCGCGCCCGGTCGCGAAAGGGTCTGCCAACTTGATGAATCCCGAGTTTTGCGCGCGGACCGGCACGACGAACGCGGGCTCGATTCGCACCGTCCCATACACCGCGGCGAAAGCGGTTCCGCGGCGGACCGTTGTCACTTCTGCAACCGGCAGAAAAAAGTAATAGACTACCCCGAAAAAAAGCGCGAGCAGCGCTCCACCGCCCCACAAAATCTTTTTGGACTCCGGCAACTTCAATTGCTGGAACTAATGCATGTTTTGCGCGGTGTCTTCGGAAAATTGAAAATAGCGCCCGGTGGCGCGGTCCCATTCGGCGACAGCGAGATTGTGCTCATAAATGGCATCGAGCAACCCGCTTTTCGTTTCTAAAAAACCGGTTTCGGTCAGACGGTGCTCGAGTTGCGACGCGATGCCTCCGGCCAGATTTTGTTCGACGATGTGGGCGCTTTGTTCCGCGGCCTCGGAAGCCGCCGCTAACGATTTTTGCCGGTCCTCGGTCTTCTCCAAATCGTTGCGAATGCGCAATAATTCGCGGCCGACGTTTGCTTCCAATTTTCGGCAGGTAAGTTCGTTCATCTCGCGGGCTGCGCGTTGCTTGGAGGCCGCGCCCGCCACTTTGCCATTGTCGACAACGCGCCATGTATAAACCGCGCCGGCGCGAATTTCCGAAGAAAGATCCTCCGTTCGGCGAGTGGAATCTTGGCGATGAATTCCCGACACGGGGATGTACTCCCCCGAAACCGTGGCGGCGATTGCCGGATAATAACCTGCTTCGATAATGCGTTGATCTTCGTCAGCCGCGCGAACGAGCAGCCGGGCAAGTTTGAGATCGGCCCGCCGCTTCAGGGCGGCTGGCGTTTCCGTCTTAAGATCGACAATCATCGGTGCAAATTGCAGCTTCCCTTCGGCCTCGGCCGGGCTTGCTCCCGGCGCCAGATCGTCTCCCATCGCCTCCGCCATTTTTAACTGCGCTGCCACACCGGCGCGATGCGCGCTTTCAATTTGGGAATCCAGCTCGCGAGCTTGCACTGTCGCGCTTGTCAAAGCGCTGCGATCGGTTAATCCGGCTTCGTAACGATCTTTTTGACTGGCAACAGTTTGTTCCAATCGTTGTCGCTGGTCTTCCCGGATCGATTGCAGTTCGCGATTATAGAGCTCTGTATAAAAGGCCATCCGCGCCGCATGAAGCTGTTCGACCACGGTAATGTTCAGTTGCTGCTCCGCGATTAAAAGATCGACATCTCCACGCCGGCGCGACGGCGGCACTGCCGCATTGAAGAGGGGCTGGATGAAAGATCCGCGCGCGAAGCCGAACACTTTCGTATCACTTTCGCCCGCGCGGTGGCCACCTTGTACGCCACCGGGAACTAACACTTTAGCATCGGGCCACATGATGGAACGGAGGATGAGCCGCTCGCCGGCCGCTTCTTCGAGACGCGCTTTCGCCTGCGCGATCGCGGGATTTTTGTCCAGCGTGGTTTGCAGAAGTTTTTCCAGCGTCACCCCCTGGACGCCGGACAAGATCGACAGGAACGAAGCGCCACCGAGCGCGAAAGCAAAGGGTATTGATTTCATCGCTGGGTTAACTTCGCCGGTGGCCTGGCTACACCAAAGACTTCTGCTTCATTGCGATCTTCGCCCGCCGCGTTCCGAGGGTTTGGATTGAAATCGAGTGCTTCCGGGCGGCTGGCGCACGCGTGCGCGAGGCGCGCCAATGCCACGTTATGCAAATAGATTGCGCTTAGACGCGTGGTCCGGGTCCGCGTTACATCGGAGGATGCTTGCAGGATGTCGAGTTGTGTTCCTAATCCAGCCGCGAGATTGGTCTTGGCAATCTCGAGCGACTCGTCGGCGGTCTGCACATTTTTGGTTTCGGATTCGAGCACGCGTTCCGCTTGCTCGAGGTCGAAAAATGCGCCGCGGACTTCGGAAGCAATCGCGCGCCGCGCCGCTTCGAGCGCTTGCACGGCTGCTTCGCGCCGGGCGCGCGTCGCCTGCAGTCGTCCCTTGGTCGCAAATCCGTCAAAGATGTGCCAGGTCGCGTTTATTCCCACCAAATACCCATGATTAAATTCGTGACCGATCTCTGGGTCTCGCTCGTTGTAAATTTCGTAAGCGGAAAAAAATCCCACTCGCGGGCGAAGTTCGCTTTGGTCCAGTGTTTGTTGTCGATCTTCGATCTCGATGTCTTTCTGACGCGCTTTAAGTTCGGGACGGCTAAAATCGGCTCGAACCAGACACTCGTTCAGGTCGAAATGGCGCGGGTGATATTGCAATTGTCCCGAAATCTCAAAGGGTGCTTGCTCAGAATCGGGCGGAAAGTCGATCCCGAAAAGCTCTCCGAGTCGCAGGTAGGAATTTTTTAGCTGGGTCTGCGCGTTGATCAACTCCGGTCGTTCGTTGGCCAGCGCAACCTCGGCGCGCTGAACGTTCAATCTGCCGACGATACCCGCGCTCAACCTTTCCTGCTGCGTTTTGAGCTCCTCTTCCAAGACGCGCACGGAATCTTCGCGCACACGAATCTTGGCACGATTTAAAAGGAGTTCGTTAAACCCGATGCGCACATCCATTGCCACCCGGTTGGTGATTTCCTGGAACTCGTATTCCTGCTTGTCGATGTTCAAGTGGGCGATGGCGACCTGGCTGGTGACGGCACCGCCCGTGTAAAGGTTCTGCACCACCCGCAGCGAAGCGTTGTAATCTTCATCTCGAAGGCGTGTTTCCGACTGGTGCTCTCGTTTATCGACCAGACCCGTCGATACCACCGAGGGAAGAAAACCGGAGCGCGCTTCCACCAGGCCGCCGCGCGCCGCCTGAATTTTCTTGCGCGCGATCGCAATCTCTGGATTTTGAGCTTGGGCAAGCGCGACCGCTTCGTCGATGCTATAAGCAGGGGTCGCCGCCCGCAATGGAGCGGGCAAAGCAAATATGATTAAGAGCGCGACGGCCCGAATCACCAAACGCATTTTGTCTATCTCTTCGGCAAGGCTTTCTTTTTCAACAAAAATCCCTCTCGGCTTTATGGTTATATCAGTTCTTGCAAGCTGCCGCGAGTGTGGAAAAATGGCGGGCCGATTTGCGCCTTGCCCCTCCCGAGGTGTTGCGGCTAGCTTACCACTTTTCGCATGAGAAAAATCAGAATCGCTATCGTCGGGGTGGGAAACTGCGCCAGTTCTCTCGTCCAGGGAATAAATTTTTACCACGGATCCTCCGCTAATGGCGCCGGGGTGGGACTGATGCACCGGCAAATCGGCCCGTATCGGCCGGGCGACGTCGAGGTGGTGGCTGCCTTCGACATCGACCGGCGCAAGGTCGGGCTGGATGTCAGCAAAGCGATATTCGCCCCGCCGAATTGCACGAAAGTTTTCTGCGAGAAACTCAATCTCACCGGCGCAATCGTGAAAATGGGTTGCGTGCTCGACAGCTACGCCTCGCATATGCGCGAGCAGGACCCGCTGCGCACGTTTTTGCCTCTGGAGAAGGAATCGACCCGCGAACAGATCGTGGACGAACTGAAAGATTCCTGCGCCGAGATGATGCTGAATTATCTCCCGGTCGGCTCGGAGGAAGCGACCCGGTTTTACGCCAGTTGCGCGCTCGAAGCTGGCATCGCGTTCGTCAACAACATCCCGGTCTTCATCGCCAGCGATCCGGTCTGGGCGAAAAAGTTCGCCGACAAAAATCTTCCTATTATCGGCGACGACATCAAAGCGCAAATGGGCGCGACTGTTTTGCATCGCATGATTGTCGATCTTTTCCGCAAACGCGGCGTGAAAGTCGAGCGGACTTACCCATTGAATACCGGCAGCAACACCGATTTTCTCAACATGCTCAACCGCACCCGGCTCGCGTCGAAAAAAACATCCAAGACCGAGGCGGTGCAATCCGTCATGGGCGAACGGCTGGCCGACGAAAACATTCACATCGGCCCGAGCGATTACGTGCCGTGGCAGCTCGACAACAAGATCGCCTTTATCCGCGTCGAAGGCCGCCTCTTCGGCGACGTGCCGATGGAAGTCGAGGTCCGCCTTTCCGTCGAAGACTCACCCAACTCCGCCGGCATCGCCATCGACGCGATCCGCTGCTGCAAGCTCGCGCTCGACCGCGGCATCGGCGGCGTCCTCCATTCCGCCTCCGCCTTCTTCTCCAAGCATCCGCCCGTCCAAATGACCGACGACGAAGCCTACCGCTGCGTCGAGCAATTCATCCGCGGCGAGCGCGATTGCTGAGCGCGGCAAATTCCAATTGCACGGGTGTTTCTTTCCGATCGAGCGCGGCGGCAGCGGTCAATTGCTCGGGCGGCAGTTTTTCTAATCGCGACCATTCTTGCTCAAGCTCGTCGGTCTTGTAACGGACAAGCGCGCCGGCAGCAGTCGAATAAATCGCAGCTTCGACGTCGAGCTTGGCAATCTCGCTAACGGCTTTCCAGTAAGCGGCGAGCTGCGGACGATAATGATCGCGCAGCCTGTCGATCTTGTCCGGAGTGATCTGGTTCGTTTTCCAATCGAGAATGAAGCACCTCTTCTTCGCGCTATCGAACTGCGCAAGATCGACAACGCCCTCCAAACATCGACGCTCGTCTATTCCCCAAAGAAAAGGCATTTCCACGCGGGTGATTGCGTTGCTGTCGCGAATCCCGACAGCGAAGTCGGTCAGGCTTGAAATTTTTTCCCGCAAAATCTCCCATTCCTTGGTCGACCGGTTTCTATCCGGAGAATTCAGAAGCGCGATTTTAAAAATGTCATCCCAGGCGGCCTGATTGGCATTCCATGGGATTTGTTGAACAAACTCGTGCCACCAAATGCCGTATTGAGTGGCGACGCTTGGCACCGTTGTCGCGCGAAATTCGCTCTCGATTTCTTTCCATTTATCGGCGCCGGTCGTTTCGACCGCTTGAGTCGTCGGGGTGAAGTTGCTCGGCAAGAATCTGTAGGAAAATTGTCCCGCTCCTGATCGCGCCTGATGCAGCGATGTTGGTGCGGACAAAGCGAATTGCTGCGAGGTCGCCGCCGGCTCTTTTTTGCGCGCTTGATACGCACTCGTTTCGGCGCACTCGACTGCTTTGGTTTCCAAAGCAGCAACGCGCGCTTCGTTCTGCTCGCCTTGATCGGCGCGGAACCATTTCGTAAGTGAAGCGCTCGGCGCGGCCTGATTAGCCTTGGCGAACAATTCGCGATCCGCCGCCAGCACGAGCGTGTGCCGGGCACGGGTCAGCGCGACGTAAAGCAGGCGTTCCATTTCCCGGACTTTCGCTTTCTTGAGCGCCTCTTTCTTTTTCGGCGGAACGTCAGCTTTGCTGAAGGCGACAAACGCGTATTCATCGTGCGGTAAAGTAACGATCCGGGGAAAATCGTCCTCGTCGGTATGGATGCGCCGTGAGAAAAAAGGTACAATCACCGTGTCCCACTCAAGTCCTTTCGCTTTTTGGCTGGTGATCAATTGAATCGCGCCTGGACGCGGTCTTCTGGCTTCGCGTTCGGTGGCAAAATTCGCGCGCAGAAGTTCGGCGAATTCTTCCAAGGTTGCGCCTTCAGCTTCGGCGGTTGCCGCGGATTCCAACAGCACGTCAAGCTCGGTATCGAGACCGTCGAAATCTTCCGCGGGCAGCGTCCGGAGGCGTTCTCGTAAAAACGTTGCAGTCACAATGCGTTGCACCGCGGTGAAGAGAGGTTTGTCCGCGATCTCGGCGTGGACGTGCCCGAGAAGGTCAATCGTTTTTGAGACCGCATCGCCGCTGCCGGATTCTGTTTCAATTTGAAAACGATCGCCGTGGCCGTCAGAAAAAAGGGCGAGATCATGATCGGAAATGCCGAACACTTCACGCAGCACGCCGACGATTTCGAAGCCGCAGCGCGGCTGGGTCATGATAGTGAGCAGCGCGGTGAACCAGCCGTGAGCCGGACTATCACCCTGAACATCCGTCTCAGATTGAATTTGAGACTCGATGCCGACATCGCGCAACGCTTCCGCAATTGGCGGGAACCATTTTTTGCGGGGGCATAATATCGCAACCTGATCCCACGATCGCGCGCGCAGATTGTCACAGCCGGTTTGCTCAATCCACCTTGCGAGTTGGGGTGCTTCAAGTTTCGCTTTCTTCGGGTCCGACATTTTCGTTTCGACATTCGGCGCAGAGATATCAAGGTGAACGACCTGGCCGGGAAGCGCGGTTGGCTGGGGATTGAGTTCGATGAATTCGACCTGACCATCGACACCGTTGAGGATGTCGCGAAACGATTCGTTTACGAAATCGAGCTGGCGCTGATCCAGGCGGAACGTGACGGAGAACTTCAAACTTTCGCCGGCGTCACTTGTAACCAGCGCGTCATGGATCCGCTGATATTGCTTCAGGTCGGCGCGATCGCCGTAGATTGATTGCTGGAAATCGCCAACCATGCAGAAGCGGCCCGGCCGCGGAGGCGATTCTCGATCCTCCAGCCAACGCCCCTTTGCTTCGGGCGACCGCGTGATCTCGAGTAAAATTTCGAATTGCTGCGGGTCGGTGTCCTGCGCTTCATCGAGGATGACGAGGTAATCTTTCGCGCGGATCCGTGAAATCGCGTCCGGGTTTCGGGTCAGTTCAAGCGCGAGCGCGATTTGATCATCGAAAGTAACGACGCCGCGATCCGCTCGAAATTGCCGGTAGCTGGCTTGCACTTCGGCGGCAACGGTCAGCGCACAACAACTCACCCATTCATTGAATTCCCGAAATGCCGCTTCCCACTTTTCCTCGAACGTTCCGCCGGTATTGCATTCGATCAGCGGCAGAAAGTCGGCGCCGTCTTTGAATTTACGTTCCCATTCACGCAAAGCTGTCTGCGCGGCCCGGATCCGCGTTGCGTTCGCCGGGGCGCGATGACCAAGCACGCGCGAAAGATCGATCGCTTGCGAACAATCGATTTCTCGCTGCTCGAGCCATGAGGGCAGCCGGCCGCGGCGGCCGAGTTCCATCAGGTCTCGCAACTGTACGTGGCGGAGCAATGCTTTGTGATTCTGCGCGGAAAGCGAATGGCCAATCGTCTGTGTTTGCTGGACAAAATCATTCCACAAATCTTCATCGTCAGTGATCAACTCCAGCCGTGTGGGCAGACCGAGGCGATGCCCGTGGGCGGCGAGCAGTTTCATACAAAAGCTGTGGATCGTGCCGAAGAATGCGCGATTGAATGCGGCCAAGACTGTCGGCGAAACGTTTTGCTCGAAGATACGTTGGCGAGCGCGCTGCTGCATTTCGTCCGCAGCGCGGTTTGTAAACGTTACCACCGCCAGCCGCGGAAACCACTCACGCGCACGATCAGAATTTCGCGCGATCTCCACGATCCGATTGGTGATCGCGTTTGTCTTGCCGGCGCCGGCAGCGGCGATGACGGAAAAATTTTTGTCCAGCTCGCGCGCGAACCGTTCCCGCTGTGGTTGATCTTGCGGCAATGCCTTCATTCCGTGAGTTCCTCTCCGGCAAATGCGGGATGAGTTCGCCGCCATTTTTCGCGAAGGAAATCTTTGTCAATCGCCAGCGTCGCCAGCGGATAAATGCCGGTGAAAGTAAACTTCGAGTGCAGCTCGCCGAGCATGCCGAAGATGCCAGTCTCTTCCATTCGCGCGATTTCCTTCCAGATCTCTGCTTGGGCCTCGATGTCGGAGAGACTTGCTTGCGGCTGGTCGAGATCAGTTTCTCGCGTGAGCAAACTGACATAGATGTCGCGCCAGCCAAGATCCCGAAACGCGAGCGCGTAAAGACAGATCTGAACGCCGTTGCCGTCCGCGAATTGTTTGCGCAAGGCTGTTCGGTGTGGCTTGAGTGCCGTCGCCAGACCGGTCTTGTAATCGACGATCCACAATTCGTTGGCAGAAGCATTGCTGCGCGCGAGCACCAAATCGACTCGCCCCCGAACGCGCAGTTCATGTCGATCGTCGAGTTTAATAATTTGCGGCGAATCAAGGCTCCATTCCGTCGCGACCTGCGGCCAATCCCCGTTCCGCCCGAGTTCTCCGGCAAAACGTCCGGCGAGATAACGGGCGTTGCGCCAACCGGAGAGCCACCAGTCTGGCATCGAGCGTTTGCCGGCCGCAGAAACGATCGTCGCCATATCGTCGCGAAACTTTTCCGCCGCGCTTTCGACGCGAGTAATAATCTCATTCGCCGAAGGCTTCGGAACGAAACGCTTCTTGTCAGATTCATCAGGGACGGTGGCCAACCAGCGGTGGACCCATTGTCCAGTCGCGAGGTTCCAGGAGACGACATCGCCTTCCCCCGACTCCACCCGAAGAAAATTCTTCATCCAAACCAAAGCCGGAGACATGAACAATCGCGCGGCGTCAGTGGCCGACAGCGAAATCTGCTTTGCCGGCGGCAAGTTTTTCCGAAATGCGAATTCGTATTCACCAAATGGTTGTTCGAGACGCCGCCGTGCATGATAAGCGACCGCCGTTTGATCGAGATCGGCAATGTCTGGCTTCGTTTCCGGAATCAGATCAGCGCGCGCCACCCAATCAACCGTGCGCGCATGGATTCGCTCGATCTCGCGTTGTGAGAGGGCCTCGCCGCGGGCGTTGGAAAAGAGTCGCGCAAAAAATTCGCTCGGGTTGATTGTCTGTTCGCGCGGACTTGTGATATAGAGCTGCGCAGCCACGGCAATCTGGTTCGTGGTCGACTCAATCGCGTTTAACAATTGCCGTAGCGCGAGATCGCGGCGCTCGTGCGATCCGAGGCAGAGCGTCGCGCCTTCGCGGACAATTGTTTGGCCGGAACCAAAACGCCCCTCTTTTCTTGCGCGCTTGTTCAAATCGCGCAGGCTCGCGTTCAGCGCGGCGACCTGTTCGTCGCCCAGGAACGGGGATTCGTCATCGCGCTTCGGCCAGTGGCCTTCATTCAATTCGCCGAGAATCAGGTGCGACCACGTTTGGTTTTCGGCCTGATCGTAGCGCAATAGTTGAACGCGGGCGTAAGGATGATCTCCATGCGAATTGCGACAAAGGGCCGATTCGGCAAAAAGCTCGGTCAACCACCGAAGAAAATGTTGCCGGGAGAAAGTTCCGATAAGCGTGTCGCTCCAACCGTGACTCAATCGCTCCAACTCGACGACTCGTTCGCGCCATTTCAATTCGCGAAAGATCGACAACGTCTCTTTGAGAAATTGTTCGGACTCTGCGCGTTCCGGCAGGAACCGAATAGCGCGAAGTCCGGCAGAGATTCCCGAAATCTTCGGATCGTTCGCGCGACTGCAATATTCGGTCAGAACGTGGACATCGTTGATGAGAATGTCTCCGCACGCCCGGCGGAGTGTTTTTTCAATCTCGCGAAGCGAAAGCTTTGGAAAGAATCCGACTGCCGCCGATGAGTGGTTCAGGAACCGCAGCAGCGGACCAAGCTGCGGACGGTGCTGAAGTTTGAGCCAGGCGCGCCATTCCTCATTATCGAAAGTCCCGCGCATCGCGTGCGCGATTGAATCGTTATGTGGAATGGCGAGCGCATCGAGCAGCTGTGCGACCAAGCGCGCGAGTGCGCCGGGGCCGGGCAAAAGGATTCCAACGTTCTCGCACTTCGATTCGTTCAGAAACGAGAGTGCGACGGCAGCGATCGCGCGCGCTTGTCCGCCCGTGTCGCGTCCCATCAAAAAATGGACATGCGGCAACGGTTTGCCTTTACGCTCCATTACAGCGGCGGCCGATTCGAGTGACTGCGTTAATTCCGAAAAAGGCACGGTTTCATTTGGCAGCAATGGAATCGCGTCTGTCTCGCCAAAATGTTCTTCCCACGTTCCGATCCAGGCCTCATCAAGATCGCGCGCTTCGTCGCGAGGATTTTTCAGAAGAATGGTTGCGCGCCGGGAACGTCGAACTACTGCGCGCAATAACGGCCAGAGTGGCCAATGTGCGCCGTCAAAGTCGCTCACCAAGAGATCCCCAAATTCGATGCCTGCATCGTTGGCGGTTTCGACCAGAAAGCGGTCGGCTTCATGGACCAGGGTAAAACCGGACTCGTGCACGCGCTTTTCGAACGTCCTAGCCAGCTCGCGCAAAATTGGCGGCTCGAGTTCGTTCAATTCGCATCCCGCCGCTCGGAGCTGATCGAATACTCGCAAGAAATTGTCGGGGTCGCGCGCGATTGACCTTGCGACCGATGTTTGTGTTGAAGAATTTCTGCTCTTGTTCGCGACCTCGTCTGCCGTGATCGCGAGCAGCAGGCGCAAGTGTTCGCGCAGGGGGAGCTTCAAAGTGCTGCGGCGTAGCAGTAATTCGCGAAGTCGCGGCGGAGTAAGAAATTTTACACCGAGGAGCGCAAATCCCCGCGTCAGCAATTGTTTTCGCAAAAAATCCGCCTGCGCCCTCGATGCTGTTACGACTGCAACCGGCTCCTGAATTTGGAGAGGTGCACGCGCGACCCGTTGCAACCAGGGAAGGAGAACATTTTCCCAGGCTGACGCGAACGAAGAACCGATATGTAACGAAACAGATCTTTTTGGTTCTTCAGGCTCTCTGCGAGGCATCTGCTAACGGTAGCAGATTTTATCGTCGCGCGACGGCTGGCGATTTCGTTTCGCGCAGCTGCCGCGAATCACCAATGCGTTGAGTTACGCCGATATGATCCAGATATTCCAGGAAAGGAATGATGACACGCCGCGAAGTGCCGATTTTTTGCCGGAGCTGACTGGCGGTCGCGGGTCCGTGCAGGGAAATGAATTCAGTGATTGCGCTTCGCATTTGCTCGGCGCAGTCACTGAGCAAAACAATTTCGTCATTGAGTTCGATGATCTCGCCCTGCTCGATCAAAAATCGAAGCGCCTGCTGGAGATGTCGATCTTGCGCGATCCGTTTGCGCGCCGGTGGGTCGAACGGCTTGGCCGAGAGTGCGGTTCGAATCTTTTCGGCGGCCGGCTGAATCTGCGGCGGCAACGCGGCATGGTGCGATGCGCGTGCGATCGACGTGCCGGTCCGAACAAAACTGTTTGCGCACAAATCCGAAATGAGCGCGTCGAAACCGTCAGCTGATTGATCGGACAATGCCGCGCGCAGCTCAGTCAACTCGAGGCCGCGCTTTTCCGGATGTTCTTTGTGCGCCATGTCGATCAGTTCATTTGCGCGGTGCACAAGCTCACGCCACTTGCCGGCAGCAGCGGCAATTTCGCTGCGCAGGACAATTGCGCCTCGATCTTGTAACCGAAGCAAAGCAGACGCGATTTCACCCTGGCTGAAGTGCGATTTGCGCAGCAAGGTCTTTCTTTCCGCGACGCCGCTGCGAAGAAGTTCCGATTCCAGGCAAAGATCAACATCGTGCGGCGCACTCGCGCGTTGTTTTAAAAGCTGTTTTTGTCCGGCGCTTTGAAAATTCGATCGATCGGCATTCGGATCCAGCACAGTCCCGCCCGCAATCGTGTGCTGCTCTGATGAGTCGCGGACAACAAATCGATCGCCGAGCAGCGCGAGGATGGGAGATTTCAGTCGCAAACGCGCAAGCAAGCTGTCGCCGCAAGCCAGCGCTTCATCTTCAAGGAAGGCAACCTGCGCTGAAACGCGCGCGGCGCCGTGGTGAACGTAAACCGAGGTTCCATTTTTCAGGGGACGCGCCGCCGGGTCGCGTCGATTCGGACGCCGCGATTTTTCGAGAAGCACATCAATCGTGGTGCTCGGTAAACCAAGATCGACGATCGTAATTACGTCGCCGCGCTTGGTCGCGGCCGGGCCGGTTCCAATTTCGACATCGGGTAAACTGAGAGCGCTGCGCATCCCCGGCTCGGCGAATTCCAGATCGCGCCCGTGACTCTGAATCGAGCGGATGCGCGAAGAAACATTTTGCGGCTGGATGATAACGTTTTGGCCTCGTCGGAGTTTTCCACCCGTCAAAGTACCGGTCACGACCGTGCCGATGCCGCGCAACGTGAACGCGCGATCGACAAACAAGCGCGCCTTCCCGCTATCGGGTTGCGGTGGCAGAGTTGCGAACTCCAGGGCAAGCGTGCGTTTTAAATTTTCGATTCCTTCGCCGGTGCGAACGGACGTCGGAATGATGTGTGAATTTGTAAACGCAGTGTCGCGCAGCTGATCGCGGATTTGCACAGCCGTATTGTCGATGTCGCCGAGATCACTCTTTGTCAGCGCGATCAGCGCACGTTTCACACCGAGATAAATCAAAATTTGGACGTGCTCTTCCGTCTGCGGCATCCAACCGTCGTCGGCGGCGACAACCAGAAGTGCGAGATCGATTGAGCCGACGCCCCCAATCATGTTTCGAACGAAATCTTCATGGCCGGGGACATCAACAATTCCGACATGGAACCGCTGCCCGTCAGGCCCCGGTAGAATCAATTGCGCGAACCCGAGTTCGATGCTGATACCGCGTGCCTTCTCTTCTGGCAGGCGATCGGGATCGATTCCAGTAAGGTCTTTGACCAGCGCGCTCTTGCCATGATCGACATGGCCGGCGGTTGCGAGAACGAAATGTTTTTCCATCACCTTAGGCGAAAATTAGTGACTCGTTGCGGAAGCGGTCCGGATCGCGTCAACCACAGCGTCGTCCTGTTGCGGAAAGATCGTGCGCAGATCGAGCTTGAAACGCTCATTCGCGACGTAACCGATGACCGGTGGAATCGATCGGCGAAGAGTGTTCGCGAAATCCCGGACCGAACAATTCTCCGGAAAAATATCGATCGTGATTGACGACATCATCGACCTCGGCAGTGTGCCGCCGCCGACTTTGACGGTGCCGCGCCCAATCGCGATTTGCAGCGGCAATCCGCGCAGCCGGGCAAGGATGGCCGCGGCGCGTGCGCGCAATTCGTCTTTGGAAATCTGCAAAAAGGCGATTGCCGGGATTTCGGACGTCGAATCAGTGAGGTGAAAATCGACAGTCGATTGCAGCGCTGCGAAAGTCAGTTTATCGCAGCGCAACGCGCGAAATAGCGGCTCGCGCTTCAGCGCGGTGATAAAGCGCTTTTTTCCCGCGATAATTCCCGCTTGCGGTCCGCCGAACAACTTATCGCCGCTGAAGCAAACGAGGTCGGCCCCATCTTTCAGCGCCTCAGCCGGTGTCGGCTCATGCTCTGGTATTCCAAATTGTTCCGTCCCAACGATGGCGCCACTGCCCAAATCTTCAGCAAAGGGAACGCGCTTCTTTCGGGCGAGCGTGGCGATTGCCGTCGAAGAAGGCGATTCGACAAAACCGCTCATGAAAAAATTACTGCGATGAACTTTTAAGATCATTCCGGTCTGTGGACCAATCGCCCGCGAGTAATCGTCGAGCGCTGTTTTGTTTGTCGCCCCGACCTCTCGCAACTTCACGCCGGTTGCCTCGAGGATTTCGCCGATACGAAATCCGCCGCCAATTTGGACGAGTTCGCCCCGCGAGATGACAACTTCCGGTTTGGTCCTGGTAAAATGTTGAACGATCAGCACCAACGCGGCCGCGCAGTTGTTCACGACCGTGGCCGATTGCGCGCCGCAAAGCAGCGCAAGCGCGGTCTCGATGTAAGCGCCGCGCTGCCCGCGGCCGCCGGTCACCAGATCGTACTCTAGATTGGAGTAGGCCGCACCAATTTCGCCGAGCGCACGGACTCCCGCTGAGGCGAGCGGGACGCGGCCAATGTTTGTGTGAATGACGATCCCAGTTCCGTTAATGACCGGTTGCAGCCGGCTGGCGCGAAGCTGCTCGAGCGAAATACGCGCAAGATCGACAATCGATCGAAATTCGGGAACCTTGCCCGACGCGCGGATTTTCGAAAGTTCTCGCCGGACAAGATCGACAATCAATGGCCGGGGTAAATCGATTCTGCCTAACGAATCGAGCACTTTCGTGACTGAAGGAATGGCGCGGCGCGAAATAGCTACTGCTTTATGCATAGGAGAGGTTCGCGCACTCGAAGAATTTTCCCGATGATGGCGGCGCATGCCGTGCGGTTCTGTTTGAGCATCGCGAGCACTTTGTTGAGACGGCTCGGCGCAACGGCGAGAAGCAAACCGCCGCTCGTTTGCGCGTCGGTGAGCAAAATTCGTTGCGGCTGCGGCGTTTTTTGCCAATCGACAATGCGGTTCGCGCTTTTCAGGTTGTCGCGGCTGCCGCCGGGAATGCAATCGCGCGCGATCAA
>WNFR01003492.1_pt1 | contig 20310 bp, 26 predicted proteins | sample 5400221 | NCBI WGS metagenome assembly WNFR01 (sample SAMN13153357, study PRJNA577476) | soil metagenome | isolation source: 40 cm soil under Madrone tree | place: USA:California | collected 2016-06-14 | reverse complement strand
ATCCGTGCGCGTGGAACAAGCTGGAGCGGAATGTCAAGTTCGCCATTGCTTACGGAGCGCTTTTCGAGGTTAATGCGGCTGCCTTTAAAAAGGGATGGCAGACGGCATATCCAGGCGACGATGTTGCTCAGGTATGCTTTGCGATGACTCAACTTGTGGCCACTAACTTATCATCCGTCCAGTTGATCATACTTTGCGGTGGTCGCTTTGCACTCTCGGACGATAGTCACGGTCCTCACACTGTTGGCCTGAACTATGGGAAGACGCGAGACTACCTCCTAGATATAGGGGTTCGAGAACTGTGGGCCCTAGACCACACGGAGACCCCAAATACTAGTGGCCGCTATACACAGGCAGTGCGGATAAGCGGCAATTGGTGGGACCATGCTTTCTGGACGGGAAAGTGAGGTGGGAAAAGTGTGTGTGAGTGTGGCACTCGGTCAACGCCTCTGCTCTGACACGTTGTAGGCGATGACTCGTGATGAAATGAAACGCGGTGACATCTGCCGAGTTGCCGTACAGAGTCCGCTTTTTACCTCGCACGAACCAATGACAAGTTCAGCCGTAAAGCCGCATTATTATCGGAGGTGTTTGTTTGCAATATGAGTTTTCAAAGACGCGCCCAGACGTCATCGAGCCGCTAATGGTCCATCTCCTTAACCACCGTGCTGGCCTTCCTGCTTTGTCGACTAAGGGGTCAATGAAGCCTATCGATGCGGACTGGCCTCGATCTCGAGAGGGGTGTCCTGATTTCGATCAATCGCCCAACGCTATCCCACCGCTAGCCGCTAGCGATCTTATTTATGCTGCACAGCAACGTCGCATGACATTGACGGAGCCCCGTCTCAATGCCTTGACATCTCCGTTTCAGGATTTCGACTATCTACGATCGCATGAGACGTCGAAATCGACTCTACGGGCCTCGTCGGTTTCAAACTACGTCCTGACGAACACAATATTGCGGTGGGTGGCCTGATAACAAGGTGTTTGATCAACCCTACCAAGCTTCAAAGAAACGGCAACTTACGAATAAGCTTCTGACCTGTGCCCGCTGGGCGTGGCATCGAAGTGTTCTCTTGGGAAACGCCGGTACCCCCTCGCATGATTTCGTTGAACCTAACAGCTATTCTCACTCAGGCTGGCACGCACGGGACGTGTAACCTTGGCTGTCAGAGAACAATCTTGTAGTCGAATGTCTCGAGCTACATTGGCGATTCTCGGAGTGTAAGTGAATATCCACCTGACGGGAGCCTACCGGACCCGGCATTTGCCGTCCCTCCATCCTAACCTATAATCTCCACGCGGATGCTTTGCTCTCTGTTATCCGCAAGTCCTATCGCCACTGCGGACATCGAAGTCTAGTTGGATCGGAACGCAGCTTCCTCACAACTTGTAAATCGAGTCTATCTTGAGTGCACATCTCCGACACGGCATTCGCCTGCACCGCAAAATAACCCTGGGTTTTCTTAGGTATCGTTTTGCACAATTGCCGGCTTATCTTGACTTGTAATCGTTCGTTAGACTCGCCGATGTGCTGGCAAACTACGCGTTAGGTCGAGGATAACGGCAAAGCCCTATTCTGCTATTCTGTTAGCCTCTCCCACCTTACCAACGTGGCCTTTTGTTTGGTGTCTCTCGTTCTCGTTGGCCTCGAAATTTATGTAGCTGCTTTTTTGTTGTCGTCATTGAAATTAACATTTTGTCATCGCAGGTCGCGCACTAACTCAGTCTGAGCTCAAACCACGAAACGTAGGCATTTATTTTAGGTGCCGAATACGGCCGTCATACCTCACGATATGACACGCTTTCTGCTGCGTTATCGGCATAATTTAGACCACCTTTCCGCCACTTCTCAGACCACGTCGTCAGTGCACGATTTGAACGACACAGGCATTCAGGTGCAGGTGCAATTCAGGGTCGTCAAGAATCGGTACACTCACTGTCCGTGCTCCGTAATACGACCAGATCGAGAAACATAGGCAATATCAGTACACGTGGGAGGTACAGACCGTAGTGGTACAGGCACAGACCGAGACCCATAATGGTAAGATCTCATCTGCTCGTTTTCTGGCTCCTCGATGCATCGTTCGGGAAGTCGGTGATGATTGGTCTCCGCCGGGGTATCCCTCGTACCAGTACTGCGGTTCGCGTGTGTTTGGTCCTTGGAAGGCTCGTGCTTTGCAGTCGGCGGGGCAGTAGGGTTTGAAGCGGAGCGGAGACTCCTTACTTTCCATGCGCTCTTGCATGCGCCATCGGTTCCCGTTTCATTTCAGTATTGCACACGCATTTCCACCCTGTCCACACACAAGTAATCCTTGCTGCATGCCCTTCTCCTAGCCTGAAAAATGGCGAGACGGCGTCACGACCCTGCATACTGGAGTTCTGACCCGCTCATCCAACCACTGACGACTTTAATTCCACTACTGATCTTATCAACCATCGCGCATCCGCGTCATCTCGTGACATTGTGGAAGTCCGCTTCGGCAATGGCGACCCTGGCGACTTGGCCTAAGCTTTTGCCATTAAGCAAATTCCAATGACCCACGGATGGCCACTATTATCTGGGGAAGCAGACATAGAGTTCCCCGCAATCATCTGCGAGACAGGCGCCCGTCGCAATGCTTCATCATCCTTCCGCGGAGCATCGTGTGCGGCCCTGCATACACACCCTTCACAAACGCTTCAGCAAGTCGGTTAACCGCCGGATCCCTCTCAAGATGGTGCTCTGGCGCCGGGTCCTGTCGGAATGGCGATCGATGGAGGAAACTTCATATTTTTTTTTGACAACATGCCTTCGGGGTGGGGCAAGCGTTCTCCAAAACACACTCTCAAGTTGTTCTAGGCTGCACAAATTGCAATTCAAGACACTTAAAAAGGCTCAGATCTAGTTGGGAGGTCTTCCCACTTCAGTTCCACTTGCACGTCTCGAAACTCACTCTCATATCGAATTTACTCGAGAGCAACTTGAAATGTGTCGCAGGAAAGTTGTTTTCGCAGTGTTCTCTTGTGGGCATAGAGTATTAGTCCGCCAGGTTGGTTAATTGCTCGATGCCGTTATAATTGTGTATCGTGCTAACGCCCCTCGAGCAGGAGACGATAGATTGCGGATCTGCGATTTGCATATACAGCAAGAATCATCTTCAAGGCGACGATCATGACTGTGCGACCTGCGAGAAATGGTAAGACCGACCTCCTTCCTCCTGGCCGATTTAGCTCACCTCGTTTCGGTAGGATGCCTCCCCCTGAGGAGGAGGATGGTTCTCCTCGTCCAGAGCAGTGCACCATGCACAGGCGCTAAATGAGCTGTGGGGAAACTATTATTAGTGATGGTTTTGGTCGTGTGGAAATGTCGTTTTATTTAATTCTGGAAGCGCTAAACTGTTGAATTCGATTCTATAATATTGAAAGCGCTTATAACTTACCTGTAAGGATCCTTGAAGCAACTTTTCAATAAGACCTCGCATAGAACTCTGTTGAAGGTCGGTCTCGCCCGTGAAGGGAAAAGGAGAGGGAAAGTAAGTATAAGGTTTTTACCTCTCCTTTCATCATCTCCTTTCATCACCTTCATCACCACACCATGCTCGTTGGAGTTCAGAGTTCATCAGCGCTGCAAACGATCGAATACCTGCGCACCCTCCCATCCATTCGCGAGCGCTGTGGTCGGGTTCATCACCTTGCTAAGCAAGGCAAGCTACAATTTTTCGAATACCACCCAGAGAAAGAGGAAGACGTGACGAACTATTGCATCAAAATCATACAGGTCCGCCAACTCATCCACTTACACCACACTCTGACAATTCTCATGTATGTACTAGCGTGATTTCGGGGATGACTTCTCAGCTGTAAGTCTATGCACCACAACCCAGACAGGCCACACTTTAACTAACCAACTTCAGATTCCCCCTCATGGCCGATGGAGGCATCTTGACGCCGGCGTCCCTCGCGTTGCCCCCATGATCTCTCAATGGGACGCTCTGGGGTCACCCCCCGATCTAAAAGAAAAAACCAGACGTCTGATCGACCTCTTCCTCGTCTCCGTGCTCCTTGATGCGGGGGCTGGGAACAACCGCCGAGAAGACCGCACAGGTGATGCAAGTAAGCTCTGACAACCCAATGATTGGGCTTGAGGGTCGTGCTTCTCTCCTGGTCAACTTAAGCCATGCGCTCAAGGGCAACGCGACTTTCTTTGGGGTCGAGGGGAGGCCAGGTAATATGTTAGGTCCGTCCGCTGGGACACCCGCTTAACTGACTGACTTCTAAAGCGCGGTGCAGACTACCTTGAGTCGGAGTCCATAGTGAATGGACCGACTCGTCGAGTGCCACTCGCAGCCCTCTGGCATGTTCTCGTTTCCGGTCTCACGCCGATCTGGCCCAAGGACCGCACGACCCTTAACGACGTCCCTCTAGGCGACGTCTGGCCGTGCGACGCAATAAAGACTTATGCGCATGCGCCGATAGAAGGAGATGAGCTCGTGCCGTTCCACAAGCTCACGGGCTGGACGACGTACAGCCTCGTAGAGCCGATCGAGAAATTATTGGGATGGCGCTTTGATGGCATTGAGGACATGACAGGCCTCCCTGAATATAGGAACGGTGCGTCCATCGCGTGGCTCGCCTCGTGCGCTGTGAGTCTCAACTCATTATTTTCCTTCATTTTTTTGGGGGACTTTGAAGGTGGCCTTCTTGTGGATCTCGGCGTCCTGACCTTGAAACCTTCGACCATCGCTGCAGCATACTACCCTTCTGCAAATTCGCCAATTCCCCGGCTTCCACCCTCGCATCCGGCCATTATCGAATGGCGCGCGATGACGGTTATAGAGCTGTGAGCGAGCCACCCGTTTCGGGGCTACCTGACATTTGGGGCCCCACCCCTCCCCCTTTCGATGAACGAAACGCTTTTCTCATTTACTTGTCAGGGATCGCATTGCTGACCAGATACGCGCCAAACTCAAATTGTCTCAGGAACAGCTCACCCTCGCACAGGTGCTTGAAAGCGCGACATGGAAAGGGGGTCGAGAGATCGCGAAAGAACGGCGACCAGAGTCAGGTGGGCCACCCATCGAGATTGTCAGCGACGGTACGGTGTTCTAAATAGATTACCGAGCGGTGTTACGAAATTGGCGGAGGAGTGCCGCTTCATGTTTGCAATGTGATAGTATGGTTCCGTCTTGCAGCATTAGACACATAGGGATGATCCAGAGATCCAGATGAATCGTGTATAACAGTAGTAGAAACGCATTTGATGCTGTGATGTGATAACTATACGAGGTGACACTACTTAAACGAATTGCCCCTGTATAAAACGGGGATGAAAGGGCAATTTCTCTAGATGAAGTCGTTATTGTGCACAACCTACAATCAATAGTGACGTTGCAATTCCTTTGCTAGCCTCCAGGACAGGACAAAAGCAACCATTGCCCATATACACCCAATCCTGAACTGGCAGTGAGACGACACGTTCAGGGGATCAGATGAACAGAGCCTACCGGAAGATTATCGCAACGGAGTTCGGACCGCTTGGAGGGCCATTAGCTCCGACCTCTTGGCGCAATGAGAGAAGAGTGCTGTTGTCAGTGGCGATGGTAGTACTTGTTGTGTTCAAATTTGGTGGTGTCTTTCCAGGATGGTCCCCATGAAGCACAGATTTGTGTGGCTCTAACATGGCAAAGATGAAAGAGGACATCCCAGTAACGAGGAACTGCGGGATGACACAAAATATGTTTTGAATGCCCTATGAAATGTATGAGAACGTCCATGACCAGGGAGGGAAGGTCAACCGACCAAAATAACGCCCGCTTTTGCGCCCAGATTCCTTCGGGTAGGGGTGGCTCCCCCATTTTGAAGATGTTGGCCCTCGCCAAATTCTGAGACATCTGCGTAGCTGTGGCGTGCGTTTAGATTACCCATGAGAACAGCCCTGTCGCCGTATCGTTCCGCTTCGATCTCATTACCATCATCATCCCAACCTTCTTGCACTGTCTCATGGCCACGAGTAGCTACAGCTTCGTCGTTGTCGGCATCGTCGCCCTCGACTGTAAACAGGTCTTCGTTTTGTGGTAGCAGTTGGCGCGTGCTGGTATCGGCAAGAAGGATAGATTGGTCGTCGTCGATATCGGGTTCGCCAGGAAGAGGATCGCTTGTCGTGTGGATGGCTTCCCCAAGCTGTTAGAGTCTTGTCAGTCTGTAAAACGGCCAAGGCGTCGCGAGACCGACACACCAATGAAAATGGTGCCCATTGGCCAATTGCCGAAGGAAATCCAAGGAAGGTTATGAGCATCGTGGCGCTGGTAGCACTGCTTGTAAAGCTGGGGATGGGTGGAGTCAACGGAACCATCGCAGTGGTGAGTTCATTGAGACCCTCCGAAAACGGCAAAGCCATTGTGTGGAGAGTAATAAACTCACAAGGTGCCGAACATACACAAGGCAAAAACTATGTGGGATATGGCCCACAAAGTTGCTAGGTGGATTTTAGGTCGCCACCATCGTTTTGGCGGTCTAGTGTGTGCGGGACTCGAAGATGAGGAGAAATCGGTGTCGATAATCAACGGGGCTAGAGCGTTGGTGAAAAGGGCGAGAACAGCATAAAATAATTGCGCTTGGGAGCCCAAACGAGTGCCTTCCGCATCGATGTCTTCAAGATTGCCGTCGAAGGCAGATGATGGCAGTGAGCGTTTGTAGAGTTCGCTAACATACAAGGTAGTGTAGAAGTATATGGGAAACCACGCCATCGCCGAACTGATACGAGAGATAATGAGGGACATGTATTAGAAACGCGATAGCATGCGCACAAAAACTGAATGAAGCACTGCGGGTAAAATTCAGCAAGAAGGCCAAATGCGTACAAAAAAGCAAGACAGACGATTGTACGAATCACTGGTGGTAAATTCCGCGCATTTGTCCAAATTTCGCCTATTTCTTGGAGGAACGACTTTTTCGTTTTACTACGAGCAGCAAGCGAGTTGAATCATACGGTTGTTAGGATAATGATGCCAAGCGCACCCCGAAGTGAGGAGGATACGCTCTTTCACAGAAAGAACGGTTGTGAGGTGTGTCCCGATCAGGATAATAGTTCCAACAACGGATAGGACTTCTAACTCGGTATTTCCGAAGAATGGGAACAAGGAGGGCAGGTTGATGCCACCACTGTCTCGGTTGAGAAATATGGAAGTGGTGAAAAAATAGTGAAGATCAAACTCACAAAAAAAATCCACTCACGGCACCGATACCCACCATAATTGCAGCCCAAGCGTTTGCATGAGATTGCTGGTCACGAGGAAGGGTGTCCACGAGAAGAGCACGATCCACAGACATTACTAGTGAAACCGTCGACGTTCCAGCATGAATGAGAAGAATTGCGCCTCACCAGCATTAATACTGAAGTCCATGCAGTAGATTGCCAGAACAGCCAACCAGATGGTCAAAATATTGTTCTGAACAAAATACCTATATGAGTCCGCGCTAAGGATTGAAAAGAAAAGAGACATACGGCGGGAGAACCCCATGTCGTAACAATGGACGCAAAATTTCGAGTGAAACCGAGAAGAAGCAGGGCCATTGCGCTGAATGCTACGCCTGGAACCATGAAAGGTCTTCTACGACCGAAGCGGGACTTGCAGTTGTCGGCCATGATACCTGCAAAATAATTAGTTAACGGCGACAGTGACAGACGGTGCTTCAGGCAGACCAATGAGGGGCTGCACAATAAGACCCGAGAGTGGTCCAGCAATGAAGACAAGGGCCATTAGAGATTTAGTAAGGCCAAGAGAGATGAGGTATGGTGACGCTATACAGCTTCTAGGTCATACATCCAGACTTCGCAGTGTTTGCTTACCGTAGGCCATCTCAATGGACCACATCACTTGCATACCCGCGAACCCAACGGTAATGACCGGGAAACGTGCCCAGGATGGACCGAGGACCTTGGCGACGCCTGCCCACTGTGCAGAACCATCGGATCCTGCCTCTTCGGCCGTCGAAAGGGGGTTGAAGCCCGTCATGACGTGGCAGGAGTGCGTCGGTGCTGAAAGGAAATGCGCAAGGAAATACGCGTCGGGATTGGTTTAACAGTTCAGGGCGGGTTGTTGAGGGTTGTTAATTATGACGTAAGGATATTGTCAAGTAAGTCAACAAAGGACAGGGCAAGAGTGGTGCGGTGGTGCGTGCATATAAACGAACGGGTGCGTATAAACGAACGACGAGCTCACAAATCCACAGAAACCCAACTTAGCTTCACCACCCCAATAACCTTCTTCCTCTAACCTGTCTCTCTCCAGAACCACCAACGAGTACAGCGACCCACCCAAATACAGCCATCACGAATCGCATCAGCCACGCTGCATCCGCGGTCATCCCAAAACCGGTCCTGAGCTGCATCGCCAGAGCGAGGTCAACTGCAGCAGCGGCGCTGTCTGTACGCGCATCAATTCGAGGCAGCTCATCCGGAACCATCACACTCCAGGCGGGCGGCAAGGCCCCTTCAGCGGGTACATCTTCACGGAGCTGTACAGTCCGTCGAAGAGGCGAAGAACTTGGAGATGGGGGGAGAGGGACGAGCCAGGGCTCTGCGACAACGGGAGGCAAATCCGACGGGGTCGAACGCGGAGTTGATGTGCGCGAATCACTGTCGATTGCATCATGGAACTCATCGTCGACCGCGCTGACATCGGTATTAATGTCCACAAGAACACCAATGGAAGGTCCAGGTCCAGTAACTGTAGCTGCGACTAGTCCTGGAGCCTTTTCTTGCGTGATAGAACCCTTCTCATTGGCGGAGCCCGATTCCACGTCTGCAAAGGATGTCTCTCTTTCTTGGCCTTTGTCCTGGGGAAGGAAACCGCGAATGAGGTAGAAGGCGTAGAGCACAGCGGCAAGGCTGATAAAGGTATACAAGGCGATTAGGGAAGTAAATGAGAGCTTCGTCAAAACACGCGCCGCCTCCCAAGATGAAGGAGTAGAAGAGACCAGCACGGCGGGTTCCGAGTTCTCTGCTGCGTGCGCAGTGGGTTCCTTATCGACGGTGAGTTCGGCCTCAGGAGCGCCCTCGATGTCCTCCAGATGTTTCGAGCCACCTAACATTTCTCGCAATTTCTGAACCTCTGAGAGTACGCCATTCTCAGTACCTTCCAGGGGCACAAGAGCTTTGACGGCACTGCCATCCAACTGCGAAAGAACAGCCTGTTGGCCCTCGTCCGAAATCAAATGAACGTCTATTCTATCCGGTGTACAACTGAGGATGTCGACGTTGGATTGCCTAGAGTATTTGATCAAATGGCAGTGCAGGGAAGGAATAAGTCGACGAACTTTGTGCGCTCCCCGAATATAGCTTTGACGGTGTTCTGAACCTCAGCGGGTTGGGAACATTCGCTTCAGAGACATGTGAATGAGGGAAGAGATGACACGGGTTATAGTCCAGTACGTACGAAACAGGGACTATAGGACGAGCGGTCACGACCAGCGCCAAGAGAGAGAAAGAGACGAGGAGGGTATGCGGCATCGTGAATGATATGTGAAGGGGTTGTTTGGAGCTGGTCGCTGACCACAGGACTTGGAATGAACCGACCCCAATATATGAGTGCTGGCACGCGATACGTAACTGAGCCCGCTTTGCTTTTACACTCTTACACAATATCAAACCCCACACGACTTTGGCGTGCCACGTTCACACCTTGTCATCGTGTCATCTTTTTATTTTGTTCTGTTCTGTCGAATTCGTCGTTGTGCATTGCGCCTGAGTCCGAGCAGATTACTGTAACGGGATAGCTCGGGCCGAAGAACACTTTCAATGGTGTGGTGTCATGGTCCTGTGAAGCCTGACGCCTACAGCGTCTATTACACTGACAACCATCGCCTGCCTCTTAAGACAGAATAAGGTAGCGTTCTGGGTACCATCTCCAGTTAAACACCATCCTCGGGGATTACATTCTTTTGTTGGCGCTTGTTCCTAGGCAACGTCGTGGAACGAGTGATACTTCCGAGTCTTTTCCGAGTCTTTTATAACACTAATATCGCTCCTTGAGCGATGGCCACTTCAAAAGAAGCTCTGGTGTGTGAATTAGATATCACCTTCGACGTCATTTATTGCCCTTACTGATTTGGTACCCGATGATCACAGTGGGCGACTGGACGTGACGAGACGGTAGAGGTGAACCAGCGGGCTCTCATCGACAAGGTCCTGGCGCGATATTCTGGTGAATTTACGGGTTAGTTCCGTTACCTGAGTGTTCTGGGCGATTAGTTCGGACATGACTCGGGCGAAATACAGTGTTTCGTGAGCTTCTACAGAACTCGGATGATGCGGGCGCACATTCAGTTGAGATTCGTTTCGAAACTGAGAATTATTTATCTCGCGAGAAACGAAGTGACGTCGAACTAAACGATTCCTTGCAAGAGGATCTCCCAAACCTGAAAACGGCTGTGGTTCGTAATTTATGATGTCTTGACTGACTAGAGTGCTCCAATCTGACCTCTCGTCGATTTCTTACTCGTACAGGTTCACCAATGGTCATTCAGGAATAACGGCATAAAATTCAGAGACGATGATTGGAATCGGCTCAAGAAGATTGGTGAGTGAAAACCTCAAGTCATAGTTACTGTTGTCTCATATCTCTTAAGCCGAGGGTAATCCCGATGAGGAGAAGATCGGCGCCTTCGGTGTGGGTGGGTCGAAGCACTGCTTAAAGTCAATATACCGTTTTACAGTATATGATTGCAGGCTTCTACAGCCTATTCTCCGTCACCGAGGAGCCATGGGTCACTTCGGGAGGTAAGATAGTCTCACTTTTGACGAGACTGCGACGATTACACTGTCCACCAGGTCAATGGATGAATTTTTATTGGAAAGACAAAAAAGATCAAGTTGGTCCATTGTTTTACATTCCTTCTTGTTCCAATGTGCTTGTCCTAGCTATACGCCCGCCGCGGGAACGTACCAGCTCCCCAAGACGAAGTTGACGATCCGTGGACGACTTTTCAAATGACGCTTAGGGAACCTGGCCCAATGCCGCCTGCCTTTGATTTCACTCGCTTCTTGGTCTCTTCAATCACATTCATGGCACATCTTTCTGAGGTTAGCGTATATTTTGACGATAAGCGGCTGGTCCGGCTGTCCAAAGATGGTGGCGCGCCAATGGAAGTCCCTATGATAAAGGGACTCAAGAACACAAGCCCTGATGGCACGATGACTGTTAGATCAGTCCAGACTATCCGTGAGTCAGACCTCGAGACCGTGTCTCTGTGTGCTCTTCTATATGTTTTCTTGGTCAGCCCTTCATATTGAGGCCGAAGTCGCGCGATGGGTGTACACCGTTGGATCGGAGAAGCCTTTGGCTACGTCCAGAACAGATGCGTTGAAAGGAGTTTCCCACCAGGCTAGTGGATTCTTCTCGTCACTCTTCGGGTTCAATGGATCTTCGTCTCCACGGAGATCACCAACGCCAGCGCCGACCGTACCCAAGGACCCGATCAACCTATTGGAGACACCTTCATCAAGTGTTGTCTTGACAATCTTCGCCGCTAATGTTGATGTCCGGCTCGATAAGAAGATGACAGTAGAGCTGCTGCGATCAACGAAGAAGAATCCTCCCAACCGCCTACGTTATGAGCTGATATATGTGGGCTCCTTCGTTGTGATTCATATATTTTAAATCTGTTCTTACATTTACCTAGACGGGAAAAGACGAATATGACTCAAGCGTTAAGGCGGAGGAGAGAGCTGCATATGGCACTGGGAGTGTGTTTGAAGGGCTCCGGGCTGATTTAGAAGGGCAAGTCGCGTCATTCGGGATCGGCGTTGTGTTGACATATTTCACAGGACTGGATCTGCTCGTGTGTTTATCGTAAGCGTTCCTTGGCTCACTTATGCGAGAGTGTTCATCCTCTATAGGGCCATTCGACCGGGCAAACTACGGGTATCGGAGGACATATGGCCACACGATTCATTCCTACTGTAGAACGCGAGTCTATTGATCTTGTGTACGTCTTTCCGTCACTCTTATTTTTGCATTGACGAAGTATTTGATACGTTTCAGTGATCGCAATGTGGCAGGTACGCACACTTTCTACCCGACGTATGCTGTTTCTGATTCTCAAGGCAGTTTGGAACAAGGCCCTCCTTTACATCGGCGGATTCCTTGCGCGCTTTTCTTATGAGCAAGAAATGGAGACCGTCAAGAAGCTGTGGGATCAGGCGGCGGCGGCGGACGGTCCAGGTGAACTCCCGGATACAGAACTTCAAGCATGGTTACGAGCACGCGCCCTTCACGCGCTCAAATTCTTCACGTTCCATCCTTCTACGCCATCCTCCGTTGTATCCACTTCCATGGAAACTGCCTTCTTCACCTGTGCCACGACACGCCCATTCTCGATCATCTCCTCTGAGGGGGTGCGGAGTGCCAGTCTGGTCCACGTCCCTGATCCCGAGTTCTCCGGTTTCCTCAAGCGCCTTCCCGTGATTTCCGAGGACGTTGTCGACGGCGCAAAGATTATGATCGCTGCTCTCCGCGCTCGAGGGATGATCAAGAATATAACATTTGTGGACGTTCTCAATGAGCTTCGTTTGAGACCGCTTTCCGAGACGGAAACAGTTGCATGTCTCAAGTGGTGGATCAATGTCAACAAGCAAGGAAACAACCCCAGTCTTCTTCAAGGACGATCTCAGTTGTTAGACGCACTCATAGCGTCAATCGCTGGACCTCCTGAGAGAATCATGAAGCTTTCAGACGCACGAACTTTCTTGAATTCTAGGGCTGGTGGAGCGATTATTCCGACTGATGGGCCCCTTCCAAGCACGCTCGTCCCTACAAGCGTTACCAGATCATTTGACCCTGATGTCCTTGGGGCCGTCTTTCCTTGGAAGCAGCTGACCGTCGTTGACTGGCTGAGGCATGTGACTGACCCGAAGGTAGCTGCTGGTAACGCAGAATTCGACATTACGCACTCTGCTCCATGGGCAGAACGTGTTCTGTCAGTGCTTGCCAGAGCTTGGCCATCTCTAGCCAAAGGCGCTCAAGAAGATGTCATCAAAATTTTGAGTCCGATGCCCTGTGTCCCAACGTCTGCCGGATTGAAGGTACCAGAACAAGCCTACTTTGCTAGCGTAAACTTGTTCCGGGATCTCCCCATTGCCACCATGCCGTCCGGTGCCGCTATCAAAAGCGCACTAGAAAAGGTGTTACAGGCACTTGGTGTACGCAAGCACGTGGAATTGCAGATCGTTTTCAACAGGTCTGTCTAGTTTCTTTCTCCAGTTGATTTTCTCAACCTGAATTTTCAGAATGATCAAAACGGGAGACTGGACTATCTTCGATCTTGTCAAGTACTTAGTGTCCATCCAATCAACTCTGACACCCCAAGAGTTTGAGCGTTTGCGCCATACGTCTGCATTTCCGAAGGAAAGCGTGGCCAAGGAACCATCTATGCCCGCGCCTGGCCACAAAGTCCAGCGATATAAGGCTATGGACCTCTACGAACCAATTGACACCTTTCGCGAACTTGGCTTGCCTGTCATTGACTGGGGTGTCGATATTCGGTGGAAGCCTTCATCCGATGAAGGCAAGTTATTGGAGCAGATCTAGATGATAACCTTGAGCAACTTACTTGACCGAACAGCAAAATTCCTTGTTTCTCTGGGTTTGAGACGCTCACCTCCCTTGTCGGAACTTCTCAACATTATCGCCTCCGACAATCAAACCGTACGTGCGAAGGCCCTGACCTTTTTCTTGGACAACTTACACCTCAAATATTCCGATTATGACCCCCATAATTACGGAGATCTCGCCTTCATTCCCGCAGTCCGTGGGTCTGAGAAAGTGTTAGCCAAACCATTCGAGGTAAGAGGCTCACTCGTCGCAGCCTTACCTCACCTAGATGTCGCTGGACAGCTGTACGGTAGCCCCGAATGGGCGGTGCTGGGTTTCCTTGTGGTAGATCCCCTACTTGGAAACGGTGCGGCAAGCAAACTCAAACTCAATAGCCATCCCCCAACTTCCGAGATTGTGGCACTTTTGGAGAGATCTCCGCCAAGAGATGAGGCAATGGCGCGCCAGTGGTTCGAGGTGTTATCGGGCCGTGTTCCAGGTACAGTCCTTCAGCCACATCCGCCGGAAACTACGTCACCTGTTTGCTTTACAGAATTCTCTCCGACCGAACTACGGAAACTCTCAGAAACGCCCTTCGTTCCCGTCAAATCTGCAGGTGGCAAGGGTATGATCCAGATGTTGCCACCTATTCAGTGTTACTTTTCTGGAGGAGGCGCAGAGCTGCATTCGAAGCTCTTTTCTTTCGTTGATTTTGGCTCGCGTGCCAATGCTTTCCTATCAGCTTGTGGTACCAAGCAGGAACCATCCGTAGAGGAGATCGCCCAAATATTGCTAGCGAACCCACGACATTTCTACGAGCTTGCAAACGGTCGCGAAAAGTGAGTGCATATCAACTTTCGAAATGCTGTTCAGGGTAATAATTTGGTTAGCTACCTTTTTGAGCTTCGTAATCTCGCGGTGAATAAGCGGCTCCTTACAAAGGGGACGATCGTCCGCATGAAGCGATCAAATGTGCTTCTTGGATCGCGCCGCATGAAGAGAAGTGGTGCTAAGTCTTCCAACGAGGGCGACGAGGATGACTGGGATCTTCAAGACGACTTGCTTCAGCCCAACAAAGTGGCTATCGCAGACGATACCAATGCATATCAGCTCTTCGGTGATCGCGTCTTCTGTGCACCTCAAGAAGATATCTTAGAAGGTATTCTACCCGAATCGTCCTGCCCTTTCAGATTTTTACATACGTATCGTCAGAGCTATACCTCTTCTTGGGTTCCCCCCATTTGAGTTCCTTAGTCAGGGAGGATTACAAGACAACGGCTGAAATCCTTTCCTCCAGGATTGGCCCCGAAATCAGACATCTGATTTTGGAGCGGCTTCCTCTTTTCCTTCACGAACACCCCCAGTCTCGTACCAAAGTCTCCTTTAATTGGTTGAATGAGGAAAAGAACTTCGTAGTGAAAGTGTTTGGAAAGCTACTGGTCACCAAGTCTTTGCAGTATGGAAACATCCGCCATGTTGAAAGTAATGAAGCGTCCGCAGTCGCTAAACGGGAAGGCCGGGGCCCGATTGAGCTCTGGCTTGCCGGAAACACGCAAGTGGACATGTATGAGTATGTGTTCTCTTGGACGAGTGGTCGTATTTGTTTGATGTTTTTTTAGGATTTCTACTTCGTTGTGTCGTCTCATCTTCGAGTCGCCCAAGGTCAACGATGCCCTCTTATTCATGACTATCCTTTCGACAGACATTAAGGCCCTCAAACGTCGAGGATATAATGGTACCCGTTGTCGCAGCGTCTCGTATTCTTTGTTTCACTGATTGTATTACGTTATTCCCTCTAGTGGACAGAATTCTGCGACAGCAGAAGGCCGAACGCGAAGCGGCCGAAAGGGCGAACCGAGCATCATTGGTCTCGAGCTCGGAAACGATAGTGCAGGACACACAGACCAAGACACTAGCTACGGGAATGAAGACCCTACCCCCGACTCCGAATGGCGCAGAGACAAAATCTCCCACACAGTCAACCGGTGCTGGCCTGGAGCAAATTCTGAAACATCCGACGTCAGCAATCAGCGATTTGGGACGCCTCCTACGTCCCAATCGGTTCAATAACCGACCAACTTCGCCACCACGTGGTGGCGACGTCGTTCAGCCACCGATGCTAGACGCGAGAGACGTATCACCTTCACCGAACCCTAATATACCCAAAGGTGCTCCCTTACAGCCGAACTCAGGGCCGTCAATGGGACAAGGACTCATTCGCAGTCCTCATTCTGGCGGAGCGGGCGTCACTCCGCTGAGTAACATTGGTGCGATCTCTAAATCCGACGCGCCCGAGCTGTGTCTCATCCCTTCATTCCTTCGTAGCCAACAATATCGACATGGCGATTAGAGCGTGTGCGCCTGAAAGGGGCAGTCTACTGAAGAACCGGGAAGAGATGCAAGTGGTGAGAGAGTCATTGGATGAGGGCTACTGCGACGTGTCCGGCCGGGCTGGAGAATTAAACCTTGTCGGCATGTCTCCAATTCTGCTATGATATTGACCTTTTCTGTTTACCACCATGGAATTCTGCAGGTAGCATGGGCGGCGTGAAAGTTTTTGCATCTCACGGTACGATTGACTCTTTATAACCAACCATTATCAATGACCGCTGGATTCCTCTAGACCTCCCAGAGAGCGGATCGCTTGTTCAACGCAAGCATGACGTGCTCGCCCGCTTCCTTCATGTGCTCAATCCCCTCGTAGCAATCTACAAGATCCCCCAATCTAGCTTGCATGTTTTCGCTGATAATGAAGGACAGCTCGTTGCTTTCAATAGAAATGGAAGTTTATTCATGAATTTACGGTACTACGAAGCCTGGCGTACGTACAACCTTTTCACATGACCTGACCTACACCCACCCCCCATCCTTTTTAGACGACCGTGATATCCAGCGAGGTGATTTTAGCAAGGCTCGCATCTCCTGGTATGGTCCATCATGTTTCAGTCAAAGTCGACTGATGCACCCCGACAGGTACTTCACTCTTGCTCACGAGATCGCTCACAATCTTGTCCACCCCCACAACTCTGAACATGAGTTCTACTTCTCGGCCATCTGCGAGGCATACCTTGTAGCTCTAAGCAACTTATTGCCCCATTCATGACGTCCCAATGAACGAAAGTAAGTTAGACATGACCTGTCTAGAGGTGTCTCTCGTTGCACATTGTAGTGCGTAGAGCCAAGTTACGGACTTCCATAGGCCGGGTAGATGTGAGATGGATTTTAGCTTGCAGGGTAGAGTCCTGGATTTTTCAAGGGTTTTTGACTTTATGTTCCGTAATCTCCACCGAGAGCCTACACAATATATATCACGTGATCGTAATCTCACACACGTGAAGACCGACCAGAACAATTACGCGTCGCCACTTCTACGATAAACTTCTACGATAACCAAGATGGAGTGTTCATTCGCACTCACAGGAAAGGACTATGTTCTCATTGCTGCGGACACAACGGCAGCACGTTCTATCGTGAAAATGAAAATCGACGAGGACAAGATCAAAACTCTCAGCCCACACCTTTTGATGGCCTACTCAGGAGAGTCGGGTACGTCTACGCGCTAAATGGGAAGACGAATTTCGAGTGTCACATTCTTCTATCCGTATAGGTGATACCATCCAGTTTGCTGAATTCGTGGAGAGAAACATCAGACTCTATCACATCCGTAACCTTTATCCTCTCCGCCCGCAATCTGCTGTGTCGTGGATTCGTCGATCGCTGGCAGATTCACTTCGTTCGCGCTCACCCTACACTGTCAATCTGCTTGTAGGCGGATATGACACCGCTGAAAAGTCACCACACTTATACTGGATTGACTACCTCGGCACCATGGCTTCTGTGCCGTTCGCTGCACATGGGTATGGAAGTTACTTTGCGCTTGGTTTATTAGACCGGTAAGTGAACTTTTTTTTGGTTATTTTTTTTACCTTCCATGGGCCGAAATCGGGTTGATCGTCTGAGAGCTGCAACGGCTGACTGAATGTAATAATTCTAGATATCATAACCCTGACGGTTCGCTGGAAGAAGGTCTCGACGTTCTCCGGCGCGCAATAAACGAGACCGCGCAACGCCTAATTGTCGCCCCCGGAAATTACATCGCGAAAGTTGTCGATAAGGACGGGGTAAGGGAGATCAAGTTGTAATTGTGAGGTAATAGATGGACAGCGTGACCCACCTTTTGATGCTTTGTACACGACGTTCGCTGAAATTTATGATGCCCGTCGAGTGTAGATATTGCGGAAAACGAAGTGCACGATGCAGTACGGTGCGAGGTTATCGCAATTAAACGACAAATTGTCCCGCCACTCAAACAATTTTCAATACCGTTGCCAGTCATGAGTTACTCAGCGCAGGCTGAGCTCATCCCCCAGATCAATCGTTCCTCTTAATCTCGATCCACTAGGACCCTTTAGATCAGAAGTGAAATACGATATCAGCTTCATAAAACTCAACACGACCATGAGTCATTGAGCCAATCGATTAGTCTCTTGATCTTCCCGGGCCTTCGCAACCTGCGTGTATCTGCATTATCAGCACTCAGCGTTCTTCTCTCGACTGGCCCCATAGGTAACAACTCATGGCCGTCTTTACCTAAAAGAAGCTCACTGTCAGTCGCGGCCTCATTTACAACTGCTAATATTCGAAGTGGGGAAAGGCTCGCCCACTCTCGCCCTCTGCACGGTCCGGGAGAAATAGGTCGCGTTGTTCAAGGAGACAGGCTTTTGCTTGATCTTCTCCGACTTATTGAGCGGTAGCTCTGACATGGTGGAGCGCTTTTCGTGTTTCATGATCAGTTAACCTCTCTCGACCCAACAATTTGTGATCTGATTAGATATCAGGGGATTCTTCCAGAAACCGGGCCCTGACGAGTTCATCGGGTCTATCGCATCTGCTCGCCATTGGTCGCGTGAATCTCACCTGTTCCTGTACACGCCGAATTCATTTTCTCTCGTTAATTCTCCACGACCTTCCACCACTATTAGGACCGAGCATTTCGGATTGACCCGAGCCCGGATATATAGGCCTGAATGCCAGGTCAACTGCCATCTTACCTCATCCGGGGGGATCAAATCGTGAACGTGTATGACAAAACACCAATATTTGTTCGCCTAAGTGCATGCAAAGAGCACTGTCGCGAGGTTCTCCTTGGTGAGCGTTTCACTCGATTCTTCCAGTGGTACCACGCCATATCTTCCGATGACCTCGCAGAAGAGGACAGACGTAACTGTATTCATTCGCGGCCCCATAGTCCACCTGTAGTAGCACAAACTAGTTCTTGAACTAGTTCGTTAGTCGTATTGTGTACTATATCCCCCGCGGAAGACCGGATTCCCACAGACGTTACCACAGTTTAATTTGCCATGGCATGTGGATGAATGACCAAGTCTATGTCCCGGCTGCTATTCAGTGTTTGAAACCCCACCAAAGGTACTTTAGAGTTCCTGTTCCCGCTGATTACCAACTCCTGCTCTCGACCCATTGGTAGATTAGGTGAACAACAACCCCGTGCTCCAGTAGATCAGACGTTGTTAGCGTAACTGAGAACACGAAGATTCTTGCAGGACGATCTGTGCACCACGCATGACTCCGAATGCTAGCCCAGCACAGCAGTGACCAGGTTTTCAGGTGTAATGCCTGGGAAGCCCCAATTGCCACTAGGTATGTCAAATGTGTGAATTGAGGAGGGGCAAAAAATGGGCCCAACTGGGGTTCGAACCCAGGACCGCTCGCAAAGTATAAAGCCGATTCGGCATGACCCAAAGCGAGCATCGTACCACTAGACCATTGGGCCATCAATGATGGATTCGACAGGACACTATATAATCCGGCGCTAAATGAGAATGGTAAGTCTCGTAACGTGTTCCCTTACCGTCACCCCGTGTAGCGCCTCCTCGGACGTTCGAGACAGTGGACGCCGAATGGACAAGTTCAAGGCACTTGAACCGGTCAAGCTCCACCAGGGTTCGGGTACGGCCTCTAAATCGCAGAGATTCGGACTGAGTTCTGGATCATTGCCTCTTATTGGGAGACTTCCATCCTCACTTCACTTGCTCATTCTTCAGTACATCCCTGTGCCCGATGTTCCAGCCTACGCGCGCACCAATCGTGCTCTCTCTCGGCTTGCTGCCTCTGAATCGCTTTGGGAACATCACTACAACCTCCTAGGCATCGAGCGCTATGAGTTTGGACATGTTCTGGATGAACTCGAGGGCCGTGCCCGAAAGGAGGTATCAGAACAACCCCCAACACTCACCGTGGACGTTGCGGATGATGATTTTGGCGACTTTACATCCGGAACGGATACCTTTGGTTTCGGTTTTGGGACCTCTGAAGTGGGTAACTTCGTCGGTAGCGGCACAGTAATGCAAGGCACGAATGTCCTCGGCGCTACCTCGTACCGCGCTCTCTATATGCGCGCTCACAGACTCCTACGGAGTCTTGCACCGGCCTTACTCCAACCCCCTCATCAGATCCTTGCTTCCCTCTTCCCACCAGCACCAACATCAACTCCTCCCCTCTCTTTGCTAGATCGCTCTAAAGCCCTGCATCTTCTTCACCTATTCCTTCACCGACTCAAACCCCTTCGATCTGCACCTTCGTTGCTGTCCGCCCTTCGCGCCGCTTCTGACCGTTTTGATGCCACCTTGCTTAGCGCGTTCGACGTTTCGGATGGTCGGGCCGATGAGGCGGGTATGCGCGAGGCCGCGGAAGCGAGCTGGGAAATTTGGGACACACA
>WNFR01004971.1_pt1 | contig 20316 bp, 14 predicted proteins | sample 5400221 | NCBI WGS metagenome assembly WNFR01 (sample SAMN13153357, study PRJNA577476) | soil metagenome | isolation source: 40 cm soil under Madrone tree | place: USA:California | collected 2016-06-14 | reverse complement strand
AGTTTCGCGGCCTTCCCCACTTATTCAATGGCCGTGACTTCGCTCTTTGTGATCGGGGCGGGGATGGCTGTACTGCAGGTTTCGATCAATCCCCTGTTGCGTGTGGCCGGAGGCGAGGAGCACTTTGCATTCAACTCAGCGTTCGCGCAGCTCATCTTCGGCGCCGCTTCCTTCGTGAGTCCTCTGGTCTATTCCGATCTCGTGAGCCACCTCGATCCCGCGCATCGCGATCTTAAGGGCCTCTACGCAGTCCTGGGCAACATTACAACTCCCGCGCTTCCGTGGGCATCGATTTATTGGATATTTGCCGTGGTCTCTGGCGTTTGCGTGGTGGTGATCACATTGCTGCGCTTACCCAAGGTGGAGCGTACGGCGGAGGAGTCGGCGGGCACGCTTTCCATGTACCGGCAGCTTCTGCGCAATCCTTACGTCTGGCTTTATTTTCTCGCGATAATTGCCTACGTCGGCTGCGAGCAGGGCACGGCCGATTGGATGTCCCCGTTTCTCGAGCGCTATCACCATGTCGATCCCCACAAGGGAGGTGCGGATGCGGTGGCCTACTACTGGGGACTTATGACCGCCGGCTGTCTCCTGGGGATGGGCTTGCTGAAGGTCTTCGACAGTCGCCACGTATTGATCGGGTTTTCGCTCGGTGCGCTGTGCATGCTGTCGGTGGCCCTGTTTGGCTCGGCCGAATTATCCCGAGTGGCCTTTCCCTGCATCGGTTTCTTCGCCTCGATCATGTGGCCCACACTGGTGTCGCTGGGCTTAAACTCGGTACCCCAGCACCACGGCCCTTTCGCCGGGATCCTGTGCTCGGGGATCATGGGTGGTGCGCTCGTGCCCTTTGTTATTGGCTGGCTCGGGGATCTGTACGGCCTACGATTTGGAATGCTGTTTCTGTATCTCACGTTCGGGTTCGTCTTGAGCGTCGGGGTGTGGGCGCGACCGCTCATTCGCAACGCAATCAGGGGCGGCACGAACGAAACCTACGCTTGAGCCTCATCGATGCATAGATACATTGCAAGGTTGGTTATAGCGATATTGGCGGCCACTGCGCGGATCAGCGGAGCTCAAGCGCCATCAGGACCTGTTACCCACGTCATCCGACTGTCGAGAATTGCCGACGGCGTACGCTTCACCTGGCCACGCACAGTCACTCCATGGGACACCGCTTTGCTCGCAGTCCGCAGTTGGGGCGCAGAACAAGACCCTTCAGTTGAAGTGTCAGTCGGCGAGTTCCGCATTCAACAGTATCTCGATACCAATGCGATGGGTGTGCGTTGGTTGAACTTAGGCGGCTTGCGCGAGCAACTTGCCGGTGGTACCGAAGTAATCATTCGCACTCATGCTGTGACGCTCGAAGCCGAAACGGCCACGCTACGTTTATTCGACAATCATCTCGACTTGCAACAACGCATCTTAGTGATTGCACCTCATCCCGACGATGCCGAAATCGCGGCGTTTGGCCTGTATGCCGATCGGCAAGCCAGCGTGGTCACGGTTACCGCAGGCAATGCCGGTGACATGAACTATCGTGCCAGCGTCAGTGACCCGGCGGAGCATTACTCCCTCAAAGGCTATTTGCGTGCGGTCGATAGCGTGACTATTCCGTGGCAGGGCAATATTCCTCCGGAGCGCACCGCCAATCTCGGCTACTTCGATGGGCAATTGGAAGCGATGTATCGGGCACCCAGGCAAACGTTTCCCGAAGTCTATAGTGCAAATACCGATGTGGCGCTCTATCGGCGCGCCAACTTGAGCAAACTGGTATCGAGCGCAGCGCGCAGCAATACCTGGCAACATTTGGTGGAGGATTTGGTTGAGGTGCTGCGCAAGGTGAACCCGGGGATTGTGGTGATGCCCGATCCACGACTTGACACTCATCCAGATCATGAACTCACCAGCGTGGCCCTCGACCAAGCACTCGAGCAATGGCAAGGTAACCCAATCTTTCTGCTTTACACCAATCACACCGACAGCAACCATTATCCCTATGGACCCGCGGGCACCGTGGTGTCGCTGCCGCCCAGCGAACGGCACGTCAGCATGCAGAAAATATATTCGCATCCCACCGCGCACGCCCTACAAATCCGTAAATTGTTTGCCCTAGAGTCAATGCATGACTTACGACTCTCTCCGGATGAGCAGATCACATGTAGTTCGGCAACAATTGCGCACCGTCCGGATTATCCACGCATCCCGGAAGAAGATTATTTTCGGCGCGCGCCGCGCGCGAACGAATTGTTTTACCTGTTCAATAAAACCGGCGTACGCGCGGCAATTCAAGATTTTCTTGCGCACTACAATGCGGCTCAAAGCACACGATCCGCGCAGCAAGCACATTAAGGTTGACACGCTTTTAACCTCAAGCATGCGCAGAAAATAATCCAACAAAAGATTGCCGCCAAAATGACGCTCGAAATTCGGCCTTGACCCTAGCCTGGCCATACGAGAGATATGTCGATAGAATGCCGCGCCCGCGATTTCCGCGGCATTGCCGGAGGTGCATCATGCTAATCAAGAAAGAACACCTCGAAGCCAATTGCTTTCGAGGCCAGTAGCAAACGTCGGAAGGGCTTTCCGTCCGAAACTCACGTAAAGCGCGGCACTCGCGTCGTGGGCGGCACCAAAGAACTCGTCGAGAAACTCGGTCGCAATGATCCGTGCCCGTGAAGGGGTTCGATTGTTGGCGAGATCGTTCAGGCAGCAGTGTGGACAGTGCACGCCGAACGCCTGGTCCTTCAGCTCCCAGTCGGACGGCGGTGGCCATTGATCGAGTCACGACGGAATCGAAAGTCCATGGGGAGCCGCAAGGGCGCCGGCATTGACGGTTACCGAATCGCGAATCCCGAGGCGCGACGTCGCCAGATTTGCGCAGGCCGTTCGGCGGCAAAGACGTTGCAGCCTACGGAAAACCTCAGTGGATTTCTTCGCCCTGACCCATCGCGGTGTGGATCCATGCCGCGCTGGAAGCAGCTCGGCTTTCGTGCCATTGTTGTCGGTATGTACGCGCTGAAGAGCCAACTGCGCCGCCTCAAAAAGCTGCTGTGCCGTGGCGGAGCGACGCCGGAAGACGCCGAAGATCTCGTTCAGGAGGCGATGCTGCGGCTGCACGCCTACACCAATGCCGGCCGGGACGTGCGTCATCCGCAGGCCTTTGTGACGCGTACTGCCATGAATCTTGCAGTCGACGTGCATCGGCACTCCCGCAGCGGCCTCTACGAGAGGGAGTCCGTCGAAGAGCTGAATCTCGTCGACCTAAGTCCGGCGCCGGATGAGATTCTTGCGGCCGAACAACGTCTTCTCAGGATGAGGGAAGCGCTCGATCGCGTGGGTCTTCGCACCCGGGAAATTTTCTTCATGCACCGGCTACAAGGATTCAGTCACGCGGAAATCGCAAGCAAGCTAGGAGTAAGCAAGAGTGCCGTGGAGAAGCACATCGCCAGCGCGGTGACCGTCTTGGCCATGCAGCGGCAACGCGAATGAACACACGCGAGGAAATACGGGAGCAGGCGATATCGCCCGAGCGTCTCGCCGAAGCGGGAGTATGGATTGCACGCCTGCATGGCGGCGACCGCGATCAAGCCGCCGTGGCCGGAGTGAAGCAATGGCTGCAGGCCAGTCCGCTGAATTCCAAGGCATTCGAGCTTGCCACGGAAGTGTGGGAAGAGTCGCAGAACTTGCGGCGCGTCATGCCATTTGCCGTCACTGCCCCGCCGGTGCGGAGAAGTCGCGTGCCCTGGGCGTTTGCCACAGCGACCCTCGCGGTGGTCGGAATCGCAGTGGGGATATTTTTTTACCAACATGCGGGCGTCTCGACCGGTGTGGGTGAGCAGAGGTCGCTGACGCTGCAGGACGGCACGCGCGTGTTTCTCAACACCGCCACGCGTGTGATCGTGCATTACGATAGACGTGTCCGGAAGGTAGAGCTCAAGACCGGCGAGGCGCTGTTTGACGTAGCCAAAAGACCAGACTGGCCGTTCGTCGTCGAGGCCGGCGGTCGGCGGGTCAATGCGCTTGGAACCTCCTTTGTCGTTCGCCGGGACGAGCAAGGGCTGGCCGTGACGCTGGTGGAGGGCAGGGTGACGGTCGCGCCCGAGGTACCCCCACCGCCCGGGCGGCGTGCCGGTAATGTTGTGACAGACGCGGCGACCTCGGGCGAAGTATTTACCTTGTCGCCCGGTCAGCGGTTGACCTTCCCCCCGGACAAGGAGGCTCAACTCGACACGCCGTCGCTGGGCAGAGCAATCGCGTGGCGTCAGGGGCACATCATTCTGGATGACACGCCGCTGTCGAATGCGGCGTCGGAGATGAATCGCTACAACTCGGTCAAGCTCGTCGTCGAACGGCCCGAAGCCCAGGCGCTACTCATCAACGGTCTATTCCAAGTGGGAGACTCGCTGAGCTTTGCCAAGGCCGTGGGAAAAACCTACGGACTCACGGTGACCGAGCGCCCACATGAAATTGTTCTCTCGGGCACTCCGGCATCGGGAACGCATTCCTCGCCCTAGCGGCCGCTTGAAATTCCCGTCGACGCAATTGGGCGTCGCCGGATACACGCAGTCCTTGCGAATCATCCCCTCATGCCCAATCTACCCGCTCGCCCAGGGCGCGGCGGGAACCACCTTTGTTGAACTGAGGTTTTTATTACGCCGCCACGTCTTACCTGTACAGAGGGGGAGTATGAAAACAATGTACAGCAATATTCGGCGCGTGCTCGCGCGGGCAATTCTGGCGGCCGCCTTTCTCAGTGCTTCCGCGGTCGCACATGCCCAAGCAACGACCAAGTTCGACTTGCCTGCTCAATCGCTTGCCGATTCTCTTCGAGCCGTGGCCAGCCAGACGCACAGCAACATCCTGTTCGACAGGAGCCTGGTTGCTGGACTCTCGGCGAAGGCGCTCGCGGCTCAATTGAGCGTAGACGATGCCCTGAAACGGCTTCTCGCCGGAACTGGTCTCACCTACCGCAAGGCGGATGAAAAGACCGTCGTCATCGTGCCGGTAAGGACGTCGGAGTCGTCCCTAGGTTCGGTCCCCCCGCTATCGGACGGCGGAGGAGGGAGAAGTGTAGCAGGTGAGGGGAGAGAAGCGGGTGATTTGCCCGGTCTCGCCGAGAACGCCGATGCTTCGCGTAAGCGCAATGCGATTCCAATCTCTTCTGGGAACTCAGCGGACGCCGCCATGGGGGAAATTGTCGTCACGGCACGGCGGCACGAAGAATCCTTGCAGCAAGTACCCATGGCGATTTCCGCGTTCGATCAGGACACCTTGCAGCGCCAGGGGGTCTCTACTCTGACTGATCTGCAGCAGCTCGTGCCTTCGGCGTACGTGACCAGCTATGCTCACGGCAGCAGTCAGCAGTTCTTCACCCTCCGCGGCCAAGGTGAAACCGGTCAAAACACCGGGGGAGGCGCGGGCGGAGGTCCCGCTGTCGTCGGCTATCTGTCGGAAGTTCCAGTGCCGATGTCGGGCCCCGGACTCTACTATGATCTTCAGTCGGTGCAGGTTCTCAAGGGACCCCAGGGAACGCTCTTCGGCCGCAATACGACGGGAGGCGCCATCCTATTCGAGCCGCGGCGTCCCAGCCTCGAGACATTCGAAGGCGATGGTCAACTGCTGGCCGGCGATTACGCTCGCGGCGAGGCTCAAGGGGCGATCAATATCCCTGTGATCGACGGCGAGCTCGCCGTTCGCATCGCGGGACAGCTCGCTTCGCGCGAAGGCTACACCCGGGACGTGAACACCGGAGTCGAATACGACAATCGGCATTTTCAGGCCGCCCGCATCGGCATTCTGTTCCAGCCGACGAATGCCATCGAAAATTATTTCATCGGAAACTATCTGGCCTTCAATGAGCATGGACCCGGTACCAGTGTCATCGCCGGCAATCCGAATAATCCCTTCATCGGCACAGGGATTCTCGACTATGTGACCGCACAACAGGCACGAGGCACCCGCCGGACTGCATTGAGCGTGAGCGAGCTAGACCAAGGAGTCTTCTACAACCTCATCAACAAAACCTCGGTGACTCTGGGCGAGGATCTCACGTTGCGAAACATCGTCAGCTACTCCCGGCAACAGATTCGCCGGCAAGACGACGAGGATGGCACCCGGCTGGCGCTTCTCGACTCGGTCGGCTCGGCGCCCGGCGCATGGCTGGTCGACCAAGGAACCCTGACGGAGGAGCTACAGCTACAGGGTAATTCGTTCGCGAAGACTTTGAATTGGCAGACCGGCCTCTACTATGAAAGCGACAACACGCCAGACCCGTCGAATCGGAACTATTCACAGCAAGTAGCGCTCCTGCCTTTCTACAGCAACAGCCAAGATATCGACTATAGCGGCACTTCCTTCGGTATGTATGGCCAGGGAAGCTACAAGCTGGCCTGGTTGCTCGACGGCCTGAGCTTCACCGCGGGTTACCGCTACACCTGGGATCATTTACGCGAGGGCTACAGCCAATCATTCGATGCGACTCGGACACCCCAGGCCGGCGATGCCTGCACCTCTCGGGCCGGAGCGGCATATCCGAATTGTTCCATCTCCGCCGCAGCGAATCATCAAGGAAGCTCGTACACCGTAGGGTTTGACTACCAGTGGGATCCCACCATCCTGTTGTACCTGGTGTCGAGGCAGGGCTACAAGAGCGGTGGCTTCAACATTGTCGCAGTGACCGTCGGCGACCCGAGCAGTTCCGCCTTTTCCTTTCGCCCGGAAACCGTGCGAGACGTGGAAATCGGCGCCAAAATCGACTGGTCGCTGGGTAACGTCAAAGGGAGGACCAATATCGCGGCGTACCATAGCTGGTACCGCGACGCGCAGGTCAACACCAGCGACCTCATCGACAATTTGCAGGAGTCGGTGACCGAGAACGCGGCGCGCGCAACGATTGAAGGCGTGGAAATCGAAAACACGCTGCAGCCAACCCGCTTCACCGAGCTGACGCTGACCTACTCCTACATGGATGCCTACTACAATCGCTACATCACGCCTCTGGGCCAGAATCTAACCAACCTTCCCTATGCCAATGCGCCCAGGCACAAGGGGAGCGCGGCCGCACGGGTTCGGCTGCCCCTTCCCGGTTCCGCCGGAGCGGTGTGGATGGGCGCGAGCTTCACCTACCAAGATAGGGTATTCGCTGGCTTCTCGTCGGTAGACCCCGGCAGTTTCATTCCGCCGTACGGGCTCGTGGGCTTGCGCGCCGACTGGGAGAGAATGTTTGGGTCGCGGCTCGATGCTTCTTTGTTTGTCACCAATGTGGGCAACAAGACCTATCGAGTGGCCAACGAGGATCTCTACTCTACGATCGGCACGGCAACCACGGTCTATGGAGAGCCCCGAATGTGGGGTGTATCCCTGCGCTACCGCTTTTGAGAACTCTCGCGGGCGGGGCGCACATTCGAAATGTGCAGAGGAGATCGGCACCGATGTTACCGCGATTCGTAATCCTATCCATAGCGACCGCTCTGATGTGCGTAGGCACGAGTATTGCGGGCGATGTCGCACCGTTGGTTGCGCCGCAGATTCCTGGCACGGTGAGCCCCGAGGCGCAGCGGGCGTTGGCGAAGCCGCCTATGCCGCCTCCTGCCACGGCCACCTTGGAGGAGCGGCGGCGGTTTTTCTACGACTACCAGATCAACTTTGCCAAGGTGCAAATGCGGAAATACCCGGTGACTATCGAAAGCGGAGTGATTGCCGGAGTGCAAGTGAGGACGATAAAGCCTGCCGGATCCTCGCGAGCCGTATCCGGCCGAATCCTGATCGATCTGCACGGCGGTGGGTTTCTGTTCGATTCCGGGTCGTTGACGGAAAATGTGCCGATTGCCGCTCTCACGCAAACAACGGTCGTCTCGGTTCTATACCGCCTCGCGCCCGAGCACCCCTTCCCAGCGGCCGTCGATGATGTCGTGACGGTGTACAAGGAAATATTGAAGACGTACAGCGCTTCCCATATCGGACTGTACGGCACATCGGCCGGCGCCATTCTCGCGGCCGAGACGGCGATGAGATTGCGAAAGGAGGGCTTACCCTTGCCCGCAGCCCTCGGTTTCTTTTCCGGCAGTGCCGACCTGAGTCAAGCGGGAGACTCCGAGTATTATTTTTCGGTGTCCGACGAACACCGAACCCTTCCCGAGTTCGAGACCCCCTATGTGGGCGCCCACGATCCGAAGGATCCCGCGATGTCGCCATTTTACGGCGACTTACGGGGCCTCCCGCCCACACTTTGCATCACCAGCACTCGCGACGTGTTGCTGAGTGACACGGCACTATTTCATCGCGCCCTGCTGCGGGCAGGGGTCGACGCCAAGCTGACGGTCTTCGAGGCCCTACCGCATGCCTTCTGGTCCTATCTGGACATTCCCGAGTCGGACGAGGCTGTCGGGATCATGGCCCGCTTTCTCTTGGCCGCGATCAAGTGAGACCCGATCGAAGGCGGCAGCGCGATCGCTCATGACCTACGGCCTCGTGGTTGAACTTGTCGAGGCTGCGCGGGCTGCCATCGTCATATAGTTCGGCCTCCGCATTCAAACAATGCAGCCCACGCCTTTTTGTCACCTTTCCCAAACGACACGGGAATTGGAGGTTTGGGGCAGAGACATCATTGGGCTGCTTGCCACTTTTGAGCACGCGGCCAATACTGCGTATTAGACAATACGATAAATACTGTCATTGCGGCCTGCGGCACATCAATGACACATCAACATCCAATGTAGCTGATTTCGCTAATAATAGTTCAAGCGAAACACGCTACCGACGGGGGGAAATGACATGCATGACACTTGGCGGCTGCGCGCCCAGGCGGCGGTTCGTACATCGATGATTCTGGGCGCTTGCGCCCTCGCTTCCTCGACGGCGGCGCATGAATATCACCCGATCAGTCCTACACTCGCGAATCAGACCATCATACTCACGGGCAATGATCTGACGATCGCTCAGGTCATCCAGGTCGCTCGATACGGCGCGAAAGCGAAGTTTAGCCCGGAGGCGAAGAGACGCAATCTCGACACGTTCAACCTCATGAACGAGGGCGCAGCCGAGGGCATCCCGATCTATCTCTTCAACCGCAACTCAGGTGCCGGACGCGAAGTAGTACGGTTCAAAGGCGACCCGATGTCGCCGGAGAACCGGCCGAAACTCGAAGCGCAGGCGCTCGACGAATTTAGGAATGGCAGTGACGAATCCGACGAGCATGGACCTGAGTTCATGGATGAGGCCTCGGTCCGAGCCATGATGGTGATCCGGGCCAACCAGATGAGTTATATGGCGGCCAGCCCCGCCATGATGCAGGGGTTGATCGATCTTATTAATGCCGATATCACCCCGGTCATGCGATCGCGCGCCGGCACCGGTGAGGCCGAAGGCCCGTCCGCTGGTGCTATGAACGCAGCGATGGTAGGCGCCGGCGAGGCCTATCTCCACGGCGTCCGCATGTTGGCGTCGGAAGCTTTGCAACACGCGGGGCTGCAGCCGATCCAGCCTGGCCCGGGCGACAACACCATGGATACGGTCAACTCCGATGTTGCCGGCCTCTCCGCGATTTTGGTCGAAGATGCGCGCCGCTATCTCGAGTGGGTCGACCTTGCATACGCAATGGATCTCAATGGCATGAATAGCTCGATCACGCCGCTCTTCATGCCCGTGCAGGTTAGTCGACCGTACAAGTGGATCAACTGGGATTCCGCTCGCGTGCTCGACATGCTCAAAGGAAGCTATCTGTTCGAAGACGACGAGACTCGAATTATCCAGGATCCCGAAAGCTTGCGCGCCAGCTATGTCCGTCAAGGGTCAGCTTGGGAAGAATGGGGCAATCTGCGCGATGCGGTCACAATTCAGATGAATGGGACGGAACATAATCCGGTCACGCGCGTCAACGTGTCCCCGAAGGATTCCTGGGAACTTTCCACGCCTCAGGCGATGAAATACTATGTGAAAGGCAGCGCTGCGAACCATAACCAGCACGGTTACGTCTTCTCCAATGCCAACTGGGATCCCTATCCGCTCAGCAACCGCATGGAATCCTTCACAATCGCACTCGCGAATATGGACGTTGCGGTGATGCTGCGGCAGGAGCGGTTCAGCAGCACATTCTTCACTGTCGTGCGTGCACAAGACATTCTAAATCCCACCGGTGCTTCGGGCGGCCGACGCGGTACCGGTTGGAGCAACCATGAGGTTTGGCAGACGATCCAAGGCCTGATCAATCCGGTACCCCCGGAAGGCTATTCGGCGGACCCCGAGGGAGTTGAGGAACTCGATGCCGAATCGCTCTTCAAGGTCAAGCGCGCTATCGAAGCGGTCGACGAAAGCTGGATGCTGGTTGCAAGCGACCTGAATACTGCGGCGCATTGGATGGATGTTCGCAAAGCCCAGGATGCGAAACGCAATTTCGGCGCAGCTCCCACCGCCGCCTGGCAAGCGTTCCGGAAGGTCGGGGATGGCTCGAAAGAGGCACTCGCCTTTATCAAGTCGACGCCGGCATCGACCTTCTATCCAGGCGGTCCAATGATGCCAGGCGAAAGTTGCGGCAACATTTCGACAAAACAGACCAAGCAATGACGAGCGTCCATCGACCAGAAAGCAACTAGAGCTAAGCTACCGCGTCGTGTTGGTCACCGGATCCACGCGCAGTCGGGCCGTCGCCGAAATTCCGAGATGCACCTTCCCACGGTGCGTGCGATCCAGCGCGGTGAAAATCAGTTTGAAGATTATTGACTATCCCGAATTCCCATGATATCCGTATGCAATATTTTTAACTGGTATGCAAATCTAAATAACTGGGATGCAAATCTAAATATTCACCCAGGGGGACCATTAATGCACTGACGCCGTATCGACGCCCCAAGGCGCGAGCATGTTAGACGTGGGATAGATCGTCCGCAGCGCACGGGTTCTGAACGCAGCGGCTGCCGAATGAAGACAGCGCTCCGCGTCAGACGGACCCGGGTCGGTGCGTGTATCAACGCGAGGCTTCACTGCGCACCTTGACAGCGGTCTCGAGGACACGGTGTTTCGGCTCAACAGAATTTTGCGAGCGAGGAAACAATCGATGGCGAAGAACAAAAGAAACCACCCGAACACTGCATACAAACCCAGGCGCTCGACGTTGCTGGATGCTGCATTGTCCGCCTGTATGGTGGCGGCCAAGGTATCTGCTGCAGATCAATCAACTCCACAAAGCGCCAACACCCTGACCGGCAACGAACTTACGGAGATCACGGTGACCGCCCAACGGCGAACGGAGAACCTGCAGGATGTGCCAATTGCGATCCAGGCGTTCACGGGTGAAACGCTCAAGCAACTCAGCATCGAAACCTTCGATGACATCATCAAGTATCTGCCCAATGTGACGGTGGCCGGCAACGGTCCGGGCCAAAATAATATCTACATGCGCGGCCTGAGCATCGGTCCTGGAACGATTCAGGGCGGCGGCGCCGTCGGCGATTTCCCGAACGTCGCCGTCTACCTCGACGACCAATCTGCTCAGCTACCGGGCCGAAATCTCGACGTCTACGCGGCCGACATCGAGCGTATCGAGGTGCTCGAGGGCCCGCAGGGAACACTGTTCGGCGCCGGTGCAGAGGCCGGAGTGGTGCGCTACATCACCAACAAGCCGAAAATCGACGTGACCGAAGGTAACGTCAATGCGGGTTATGCGGCGACCGCGCATGGCAGTCCCAGCAGCAACGTGGATGCGACCATCAACCTGCCGGTGATCGACAACACCTTGGCGGTGCGTGCGGTGATCTACAATGACGCTCGAGGAGGCTACATCGACAACGTCCCGGGGACGTTCGTGCGCCAACGTACCGATGGAGGCATTCACTACGCAGGGTACGTCAACAATGTGCCCGGTCCCGCTACGCCCCAGAATTCGGCCAATAACAACAGTATCGTCGGCAATGATATCAACCCCGTCACCTACCAGGGCATTCGCGCCGGGGCGCTCTGGAAGATCAATGACGACTGGAACGTGCTGCTGTCGCAGGCATACCAGAGCATGGACGCGCAAGGAGTGTTTTACGAGACGCCCAAGAGCTCGGGTTCTTCGCCGGTGAATCTGCCGGACCTATCGGTCCAGCTTTACAATCCGTCCTTCGATAAGGATCGTTTCGAAAATACGGCACTGACCATCAATGGCCGCATCGGTGCGCTCAATTTCGTCTATAGCGGCGCGTATTTGGTGCGCACTGTCGATCAGATTCAGGACTACACCAACTACGCGCGTGGCACGTACGCCGATTATTACCAATGCCTCTCGCCGGCGGAAACAGGAAAGCCAGGTCAGTGCTATTCGCCGAGCACCACATGGCATGATCACGAGCGGGACGTGCATCAAAGCCATGAGATGCGAGTGAGCACACCGGATGACTGGCGACTGCGAGGTATCGGCGGCATCTTCTGGGAAAACTACGTAATTCATGAGCAGACCGATTGGCTGTACAAGACTGCACCGGGCTTTACCGACATCGGTCCGCCGCCGGGAGCGAGCGCGAACAATCCAAATATCCGCAACGACAATGACGCATTCTTCGACGATGTCACCCGCGGCTACAAGCAGCGGGCGGCATTCGCATCGGTGGATTTTGACATCGTGCCGAAGGTACTGACGTTGACGGCCGGCACTCGCTACTACCGATTCGACAACATAGAAATCGGCAGCGCGGTCAGCAGCTTTGGCTGCTATGGGGCCGGACCGCCGCCCTGTCTGGCGAGCGCCACGAATTTGGATGCCGAGCACCTCAAGACGACCTATACCGGGTTCAAGAGCCGGGCCAATCTCACCTGGAAGATCACGCCCGATATTTTGGTCTATTACACTTGGTCGCAAGGCTTTCGCCCCGGCGGCTTCAATCGCAGCACGCATTACAGCCCGGTGCTGAATTTTCGGTCTCCGCTCGCCTTCACCCCTGATACGCTGATCAACAACGAGCTCGGCTGGAAAACGCAATGGTTCGATCACCGGCTCGAGTTCAACGCTGCAATTTACCAGGAGGACTGGAAGAACGTACAGGACGTGTTTTTCGATCCACAGGGCCAGCTCGGTAATCAGGCCTTCGAAACCAATGGTCCGGACTACCGAGTGCGCGGCGCGGAGATCCAAGTCGTCGCACGCGTCACCCATGAATTGACGGTGACCGCGGCCTCGTCTTGGAATAGCAGCGACCAGAGAAACTCGCCCTACGTGACGACAGTCACCGGGGCGCCGATCCTGTCGATACCCAATCCGTACGGTGCACCGGGAAGCACGCTGGCGCAGTCGCCGCCCTTCGAGGGAAACCTGCGCGCCCGCTACGAGTTCGATGTCGGGGAGTACCATCCCTTTGCGCAAGTCGGCGTTGCGCACCAGGGGCACGCCCATTCGGCGACGGGCTTCGTGCAGAACTACGAGGAACCGGGCTTCACGACCTATGATGTCTTTGTAGGCGTCGCCAAGGATGCATGGAGTGCGCAGTTCTACTGCGAGAATCTGACCGATGCCCGCGCGGATCTGTACACGAGTTCGACCCAATCCGTCGTAGCGTTAACGGTCAACCGCCCGCGCACGGCAGGATTGAAAATCGGTTACAAGTTCGGGGGCAAGTAGCTTGAAGAGCGGCGGCAACCCGTCGTGGGCCGCCGTCATGGCATCAAAGGCCGGCGATGACGCCGGCCTTTCACACTTCGAGCCTTGGCTCGGACCGCATGAAGAGACGCTCGGTCATACAAAGAGAGCGTGAGGAGACAACTATGTCCGACGTAATGATGGTACCGGTTCGACACACCATGACTCTCCTGGCGCTGGCGTGCGCGATCCTTGTCGCGCCGGCTGCGGCCGTCGCAGACTATCAGCCGATTACGCCTGACGCCGACGGTAAGACTATTACGCTGACCGGGCATGACCTGACCATTGAGCAAGTGGATGAGATCGCGCGTCATGGCGCCCACGTCAAGTACAGCCCCGACGCGATACGGCGCGCGGCTGAGGCGCGTGATCTCCGGGCCGAAGCGGGAGCCGAAGATATTCCCGTCTACGGACTCAATCGCGGCTCCGGTGCTCTGCGGGAGGTCAAGTCCAGTGAGCAGCGGCCGGCCGACACACCGGTGCTTCCGATGCTGGGCGCCGGAGCTCTCCCGGAGATCGCCGATGAAGGCCTCGTGCGCGCCGTACTGGTGATCAGTGCCAACACTGCCCCGCTGGGCGCCGCTCAGCCCGAATACATGCAAATGGTGCTGGATCTGTTGAATCATCGAATCACGCCGGTGGCCTATTCGCGGGGAGCACTGGGGGAGGCTGATTTTCCGGCAGTCAGCAACAATCTGTACGCGGCCATGGGCGGAAAGGGCGAGGTCTATTTCAAGGGCGTACGCATGCAGGCCGCCCAGGCGTTCGAGCAAGCGGGATTGAAGCCGATCAACGCGGGCTTCGCCGGCGGCGGCGCGGAGAACGCCTATGGAGATGCCCGGGCAGCGCTTCTGGTCGCCGACGGCAGGCAGGCCTTGGAATGGGCGGATTTGATCTACGCGCTCGATAAGATCGGCATGAATTCCAGCATCACGCCCATAATGGGTGAACTGGGATGCAGCGCGTGTCATGGACATCCTCAAAGGCAGCTATCTATTCGAGGACGATCCCAAGCGAATCCTGCAGGACCCGGAAAGCATGCGCGCGTCCTATATTCGCCAGGGTTCCGCGTGGCAGGCTTGGGCCGCTCTCCGGGACAGCGTGCTGTTGCAAATAAATTCTGCGGATTTAAATCCCATGGTGATCGTGGGAGCTTCACCCTCCGATTCGTGGGAACTCTCCACACCGCAGATGATGCGTTACTACGTCAAGGGCGGGCCCTTGAGCCACGGGCAGCATGGCTATGTGTTTTCGACGGCGAACTGGGATCCGTATCCGATGGCGAATGAGATGGAGGCGTTCACCAACGCTTTGGCGAACATGGACGTCGCCGTGGCGCAGCGGATCGAGCGCTTTACGGATCGCAGTCCCACGCCATTTTTCACCGGGATCAAACCGGCCGATGTGCTCTCGCCTGAGCAAATCAAGAATTCGCCTGCTCTTTCGGAGCCATTTTGGGTATTCATGGATTTTTGGCAGGAGATACAAACCTTGTCGCAGTCCCTGGTGCCCGAGGGAAATGCGGCCGATGTCGGGGTCGCCGACATCCAAGCCCAGACAAGGCTCAAAGGTTCCCGCGGTCAACAAGTGGTTGACCTCACCCTGCAGCTGCTTGGCTACGATTTATGGAATGCAACCTATTGGATGGATGTACGCAAGGTGCAGGATCCTTCGAGGAGCTTCGGGCCGGTGCCGACGAATACGTGGACCGCCTTCCGGAGGATATTGCCTTGGCAACAGGATCCCGAGACCAGACCGCAGGTGCCCTATGGCATCGTCGCTCACAAATTCCTCAAATCTACGCCGGCCAGCGTCTTCTATCCCGCAGGTCCGCCCATGCCGGCGGCCGAGGGTCACGTGGTCGCCGCACCTTCGCCGAAAAACAAGAAGAACGAGAAATGACGTCGCAGCCTACCCATCATCACAAGTTTCATGTCCAAAGGATTTAATATGCCAGCTCGGCAAATCCTGTCTGCCTTGGCTGTTGCGGGCGCAATTCTCGGTATCTCGCCCGCCGCGGCCGTGGACTATCATGCCATTGCAGCCGACGCAGGCGAGCAGGTCATCACGCTGACGGGCCATGATCTCTCGATCGAGGATGTCGTGGCGGTCGCCCGCCATGGGGCGCAAGTCCAATACAGTCCGGAGGCGATTCAGCGCGCTGCCGATGGCAATGCACTGCGGGCCGAGGCGGGCGCCGAGAATATTCCAGTCTATGGGCTCAATCGCGGCGCCGGCGCTTTGCGCGAGGTTCGGGTCAAGCGCGACGAGATCGCGCAATTGTCGGTCGCGAGGGCCGGGGCGAAGGAAGGCGTTTTGCCCGAAATCACGGATGAGGATCTGGTCCGCGCTTTTTTAGTGATCCGTGCCAATTCGGTGCCGTTTGAGGCTGCCGAGCGGGAATTCATGCAGCTGTTGGTGAATCTCCTGAACAAGCGCGTGACGCCGGTCATGTATTCACGCGGTACATTAGGCGAGGGTGATCTGTTCCTGACCAGCAATTTCCTGGCGACCATGGTCGGACGCGGCGATGCCTATTATCAGGGCGTGCGGATGACGGCGGCCGAGGCACTCGAGAAAGCCGGGCTGAAGCCGCTGTCCACGAAGTTCGGCGGCGGCACGAGCAATTCCTATGCCGACGCGATTGCAGCTCTGCTGGTGGCTGACGGAAAGCAGGTCCTCGAGTGGGCCGACCTCATTCACGCGATGGATAAACTTGGGATGAATTCCAGCGTCACGCCGATGGCGTCGCTGGTCCAGGAAAAGCGGCCGTTCAAATGGGTCGCGTGGGACGCGTCCCGGATCATGGGCATGCTGAAGGGGAGCTATCTTTTCGAGGACGATCCGAAGCGCATTCTGCAAGACCCCGAGAGCATGCGCGCCTCCTATATCCGCCAGGGCTCGGCGTGGCAGGCCTGGGCGGCGCTGCGCGACAACGTCCTGGTGCAGATAAATTCCGGCGAGCAGAATCCGGTGGTGCTGCTCGATGCGTCGCCGAGCGATTCCTGGGAGCTCTCGACACCGCAGTTCATGAAGTATTACGTGAAGGGTGGACCGCTCAGCCATGGCCGGCACGGCTATGTCATCTCGACCGCCAACTGGGATCCCTATCCCATGGCCAACGCGATCGAAGCCTTCACCAATGCGATTGCGAATATGGACGCCGCAATTGCGCAGCGGATTGAGCGGTTCAGCGACCGCGGGCCGATTGCATTTTTCACCGGCATCTATCCGAAAGATGTGCTGACCCCGGAGCAACTGCGCCTGTCGCCGAGCCTGCTCGAGCCCTATTTCGCTTTCATGGACGTATGGGCCGAGATTCAGAATGACGCCCATTCGATAACGCCGGAAGGCAATGCGTCCGACTTCGGCGTCGCCGACATCGAAGCCTTCAGTCGGCTGAAAGCGGTTCGCGGACGGCAAGTAGTGGATTTGACCACGCAACTGCTGGCATACGACCTGCTCACCGCGACTTACTGGCTCGACGTACGCAAGGCGGAGGAGCCCAAACGCAATTTTGCGCCGGCGCCGACTGCCGCCTGGATCGCGTTCCGTAAGGCGCTGCCTTGGCAACAGGAGGTCGATAGCCGACCGGATCTCCCGTACGGGGCGGTCGCGTACCACTTTCTGAAGCAAACACCGGCATCGAGCTTCTATGCCGGCGGACCGGTTATGCCGGCTACCGACGGACAGTTGATGGCGATGCCCGCAAAAACCAAGGAATAGACCGCATAGAGCATGCTCGCGGCGGTGATTCGCACCTCGGCGCCACATGGCTACCCCACCACCAGAAACGGTTCCAATCCACAGCGGCTGTGGGCCTTGCTGAATCGACTTCGCCGGCGTCGCAGTTGTCCGTTGACGCTATGACCGGTACTCTTGGCCTTCAGTCGACGCTCAAGCAAGATCGCAAGGAGGCCGCTCGTGACACCCGCTGAGGCTTTGGTCTTTGTGAGCACGCACGGGTTAGTGTTGGAAGCAGGCTCGGGCCCGGTGCCGTCGCTTGCCGAAGCCATCGCGGGCGCACCGATCCGCGGAAGCTGGTGGGCGCACCCGCAGGGTCGGCAAATATTCGCGGTGACCCGCGCGATCAGGGACTGTTCCGATGTATTGGTGTGCCGGCTCGTTGGCGGAAAAATAACCTACGTACACCATCGCTTATGGCCCGCGGTGGTGCGACTGGCAAAACGATTTCCGGAGGCTGACCTTGCACAAATTCACGAAGTGCACACCGCGTCCGGCAAACACGTCCTCAAAGAAATCAGATTTCCAGATTGGGTTCCGGCTGCTGTTGCCGCTCGAGCACTCGAGCTTGACGAGGAGCGAGCCCTAGGCCAGCTCGGGTCTTGGAGTGAGAAGGTAAAGCCGGCGCGCAAACCCGCGCGGCCAAAGAAGCGAACGTCGTGACCTACGGCCGTGAACATTTTCCGAGCGCGGCAAATGCGGAGAGTGACTAGGATCTAGATGCGGCGATTTGCCGGTACGGGATGCGACCAACGTGTTCAAATGGAAATGTCCATTCGATAGACAAACCGGCGCACCTGCACGCTGGCGGCCTCATAGGGTTGCAGTGCAATTCGATCCAGGGCGTCGAGTTCGAAGGCGTAGCGAAGCCGCTCGACAACCTCACGGCCGGCGTCAGTTACGACTACACGGACGCCAAGTACCGGAACTACCAATCAGCCAACGCGTCCGGGCCGCCGACCGTCTATTCAGGGAATGATACACGTGTCGAGGCGCTCCTCGGCTTGGTGAGCCTTTCACCTATTGCGCAGGGACTGCAACCACCTGCTGCACCATCCGCAACAGCTCGCCACTCCGGTACATGTCCATCACAATGTCGCAGCCGCCCACCAGTTCGCCCTCAATGTAGAGTTGTGGGATCGTCGGCCAATTCGAATAGGTCTTGAGTGTTTGGCGAAGCTCCGGATCCTCGAGGACATCGACATGCGTGAAGCTAGCCTGGCACCTGCGAAGCGCATTCGCCACCTGAGCGGAGAAACCGCATTGCGGAAAATCCGCAGAACCTTTCATAAAGAGCACTATGGAGCTTGACGCCAGATAGTTCTCGATCCGTTCAATGGCTGTACGCCCCGCATCGCTCTTCTCGCGCGAATTCTCCGTGACAATTTCTTGCATGGTTCCCTCGTCTAAAAATGGACTCAATGTGTTCCGCATAAATGCCTTGGTGTGTTGAATGGTGGCGTGAAACCCTCCGCCCCTAGGTGAGGCATTGAATTGAGCGCCTAAGTTGCTGCAGGGGAATTTGAACTACGCGCTCACTGTCTTGATTGTCAGCCGCCGGTAGCGGAATCTCTAGAACAACCCCGTACCGCTCGTCCTCTACAACCTGAGCCTCGATCGTCACGGGTTCCGCGCAGTATTCACCGTCGTTCTTATATTGAAGAAGGTAGGTGAGAATTGTCGGAGTCATGGTGGCGGCCTCGTGGGGACTGCGAACGGCGGCGGACGTCATCCATGCAGTTGTCTTTGCCATAAGTTAGGTATCCGTATAAAAGATCTACGATGCGCCGCGCGAAGTGATCGGCCGACCGCGGAACCAGACATCCGTCGGATGTCTTATTGTAGGGATAGCTTGTAGTCCGGGTTTGCCAGGAATTGCTGTCAATTCGCTCGGAGTGCGCCATTGCGCAATTGGCGTGCCTTCAACTGACGCTGTCGCCGCTCCTTTGAAACGCCCATAGCATCGCTCTCGTGACAGGGGGGCATCTACTAAACTAGCATAAGGTTATGCCTACGGACAATGGTGATCGACATTGACAGAATGAACGGCAGCTTCTAGAGTCAAGGGCGATCGACCGCGTGACTAGCGGTTGCCGGAAGGCGGTGGAATTAGGGCCAATATGGACGAATTGCAAACCTTGCGTGACGCAAAAATCGCCTGGAAGCCTGCGCACTGCGGCGTGCCAATTCGCCAAAGAGGGTGCCATGGTGCACGGAATCAAGGGGGCAGGCGGATTTGCGATGGAACGCAGTGATATCGAAATCGACTGTTCGAGGCGAAAGGCGCCCGCTCGAATCTAAAGCACGCAGCGGAAAAGTAGCAGGGTTTCTCATGGCCAACAACGCTTCGAAGTCTTACCGTCATGCGTGCGAGGCCGTATCAGGCGCGACGCCGCCGGCGATTGCCAGTCTTATCGAGAACGCAGCGGCGTCGTTTGAGCTGGATCGCGATGCGTCACGGGAGTACCTGTTTCGCGCATTTGCCTTGCTTCGCGCGCAAGCCCGGCGAGGCACGGACGGGGCAGCGGTGATGGCGCGGGGTCGACTTGCAACGTGGCAAGCCCAGCGAGTGATTGACTATATCGAAGCTAACCTGGCGGGAAGGATCGAGGCGAAGGAATTGCCGCGTCTGGTCAATCTGAGCACGAGTCACTTTTTCAGGGCGTTCAAGATCAGCATGGGAATACCGCCGCACGAGTACATAACGCAGAGACGAATTGACCGCGTTCTGGACATGTTACGAATGACTAATGTGCCCCTCTTGCAGATTGCAGTCGAATGTGGCTTGAGGGATCAGTCTCACCTGTGCAGGGTGTTTCGCCGCGTGGTCGGCCAGAGCCCCAATGAATGGCGCCGTGCCAACACCGTAGATCCGCGGCAAGTGCTACATCTCGGTGAGCGTTCGGCACCCAGCGCGGCACATCGGCCGACAATGGAAAATCATGAGAATTGCAATCCTCGATGAT
>WNFR01002391.1_pt1 | contig 20316 bp, 17 predicted proteins | sample 5400221 | NCBI WGS metagenome assembly WNFR01 (sample SAMN13153357, study PRJNA577476) | soil metagenome | isolation source: 40 cm soil under Madrone tree | place: USA:California | collected 2016-06-14 | reverse complement strand
TTGGTTTCATCGATTTCAACTTTTTGGAAATAACCGGAGCGCTTCATGGCAGTAATGAAATTCGCGACGGAATTGATGGAAGCCGACGAGCCCTCGATGGCCAGGGTGTTGCCCTTGCGCGTCATGTCCGTCAGCCAGAGATTTTCCGTGCGGGAAACGGTATTGGCGACCATGTCCAGCAATTCCTGCCCGCCGGTGCGGTCGCGTTGCAGCTTTTCGATGGTGTCCACGCGAACCTGCAGAATGGCCTTCTGCTTGTCAAAGGTCTCCACTTGCTGCTTGATCTGCTGCAGTTCCGTCTTTTGCGCCGTCAGCTGCTTGATGCGGTTGTTTTCCTGGGTTAACTGGCTCTGCCAGGAAAAGTAGATATACCCAAGCACCAGGCCGCCGAGCAGGAGTCCTGCCCCGATGAAGACCGCAGGCAATGCCGCACCGGTATCTACTGGCCGTCTTGCTGATTTAGGCCGCTGTTGTCCGAGAAGGTTTATGCGGATCATGGCTAGTCGAAGCTCCTCAACGCCAGGCCCACGGCGATTGCCAACCGCGGCCCCATCTCGCGAATCTGGTCGTCACTGTGCTTTCCGGGATTGATCAGCACTTTGCGGAAAGGATTCAATTCTTCCACCGGCATGGCGAACTCTTCGCGCAGCAGGTCCACCAGGCCCGGCACGCGCGCGGTACCGCCGGCGACCAGAATTCGCTGGATGTTTTCGCCGCTGGCCGTCGCGCGGAAGAAATCAAACGTCTTTTGAATTTCCAGCGTCAGAATGTCGCTTACGCTGCGCAAAATCTGCTGTTTCTGCTCGTCCGTGACACTTGGCAGTGTCTCGCCCTTTTTCAACCGTTCGGCGTCCTCAAAGCTCAAGTCCAATTCCTTTTGCAGTGCATCGGTATATTGATTTCCACCCACGCTGACGTCGCGCGTAAACAACGGGATACCGCCCCGCACGATGTTGATATTCATCACGCTCGCGCCGATGTTCAGCAGCGCCACGGTCTGTCCAGCGTCCGGTTCGTAATTCACTTCGAAGCAGTTCTGCAATCCGAAGGCGTCGATGTCCACCACCACCGGGGTCTTGCCGGCCTGCGCCAGCACGTTGGTGTGGTTCAGAATCTTGTCCTTCTTCACCGCAACCAGCAGTACGTCCATCTGCGAGTCCATCGACTCCAGCAATTGGTAGCTCAAGTTCACGTCGGCAATATCGAACGGAATATGCTGGCTGGCTTCAGCAGGAATGCGGTCGTACAACTCTTCTTCGCTCATCAAGGGCAGCGGAACGCGCTTCACGATCACGGAATGTCCGGAAACCGAAGTCGCCACATTTTTCGTTTTCACGTTGGCGGAATCAAAAATCCGGCTGATGGCATTGGCCACTTGTGGGGCGTCCATGATGGCGCCGTCCACTACCGTATCCGGTGCCAGCGACTCCATGCCAAAGCTCACCAGTTCGTAACCGGCCTTGGTGCTTTTCAGTTCCACGGACTTAATGGAACTGGAACCGATATCCAGCCCGACCAACTGTCTGCTTCGTTTTCCGCCGAATAACATCTGGCAGCCCCTTTTGATTTCTTTGCTTTATCGCGACCGCAGAGCCCAGCGTACCGGCTAACGTCGTCTTGCGTGCGCCTGGCTCATCTTGCGTTCCATCCACCTATCGAGGATGGTCTTTCTCAGTTTCCAACGGTTACCAAGTTTGAACGCCGGAATTTCGCCTTCCGTGATGTAACGGTACAGGGTATCCGGGCTTATCCCCAGATATTGCGACGCCTGCCGCACATTCATCACTTCACGCGATTCATTCACAAGGAACGCCGCTCCAGCGATACTTCACACGCCCGAGAGATTTGTGTCCGACGCAACTCTTCGACCTGCACCGTGAGTTACCGAGAGTGCGTCCCGTGTCAGCGTTATCCCATTCCGAAAGTGTATGGGTCAAGCGTTTAACGCCTGCAGTTGTCCTAAGAATACGGGCAATCGTAGGCAGTGATGGGGTTATTGTGGGCACTGTACCCTATATCTAGAGGTATGGTATTCCGCATACCACTTTCTGTTGTGGTTTTGGCCGTTTCCCTGCCTGTCCCAAGGGACGGTTATCCTTTCCCATCCCGCGTTCGCGCTTTGTCCTTCTTCGCGCGTGATAGGTAACAACTTTCGCCGCTCTCACAAATTTTCCCTGGTGCTATACTTCGCCGCGTTGCCATTTCTCAGATCTATGGGGAAATCATGGAATCCGTCGTACTGACCCTATTATTTTTGCTTTCAGCGGGCCTTTTACAGCACCACCCAGCGGTCTCTATGCCCGCACCGCTTGACGCACACGGTTTTCTCTTGGTAGCCAATCAGGGAGACCATACCGCTCTCGTGGTGGACCTCGCGACACGGAAAGTCATAAACAAAATCGGCGTAGACATTAATGGCCACGAAGTCGCGGTGGCCCCGAGTCATCACCTCGGTTACGTTCCCATTTATGGAAATTCCGGCGTGGGCAAGCCCGGCACTGATGGAAGCTCTATCCACGTAATTGATTTGCGCGAAGGTCGCGACATCCAGATCATCAATCTGGGAAAACCGGTTCGCCCGCATTGTGCCAAGTTCGGTCCCGACGGCATGCTCTACGTCAGCGCAGAGCTCGCCGACGCCATCTACGTTGTGGATGCCGCAACCGGCAAAGTCGTCGGAGAGGTTCCCACCGGCGCCGCGGAATCCCACATGTTTGTGCTTTCGCCCGATGGACATCGCGCTTACACCGCAAACGTCGGCTCGGGCAGTGTCAGCGTCCTCGACCTGCAAAACCGCTCTCTCATCACGGTAATCCCGATTGCGAAAACCGTGCAGCGCATTTCCATTTCGACTGACGGCCGCTACGTTTTTACGCAGGACCAGGATTCGCCGCGCATCGCGGTGATCGACACTGCTACAAATAAATTAGCTCGTTGGATTAATCTGCCAGCTAAAGTTTATTCGTCAACGCCTACTCCGGACGGGCGGCTGCTTATCGCCAATGCACCGTCGGGAAAATTGTTTGTGATCGATCTGTCCACGGAAAAAGTAACCGCTGAGTATGCCATTCCTGCGGCCATCGGAGAGATCGCCGTTGACGCCGCCGGCGGCCACGCTTACATCACTTGTCCGCAAAAGGGCACCATTGAGTTTTTGGATCTTCGCGGCGGCAAGCTGGAACCACCCATGATTCTGACGCCCGGCGTGGACGGCGTTGCCTGGTTCCCAACGATTTCCTGAGGTTCAAATTCCCAAAGTCTTCCACATCTCAGCAACACGCTTCTTCGTGGCGTCATCCATCAAAATTTCGTCCGGCCACGGGCGCGCAAATCCTTCCGTCGGCCATTTGCGGGTGGCGTCAATTCCCATCTTCGAGCCGTAATCCTGAATTCGCGCCGCGTGATCGAGTGTGTCCACCGGCCCCAATGAAAATTGCACGTCGCGCTCTGGATCAACCGCGCACAACGCCTTCCACACCACTTCGCTGTAGTTGTGCACAGCGACGTCGTGATCCACCACGACGATCATCTTCGTGAACATCGCTTGTCCCAACGACCAGATGGCATTCATGATTTTTCGCGCGTGACCCGGATACGATTTCCGGATCGCCACAATCATCAAGTTATGAAAAATCCCTTCCGCCGGCATCGCCACATCCACAATCTCCGGGTACTGCATCTTCATCACCGGCAAAAAAACGCGCTCCACCGCGTAGCCCATGTAAAAATCCTCCTGCGGAGGCGGGCCCACAACCGTCGTCAGATAAATCGGATCTTTTCTGTGAGTGATGCACTCGACGTGAAATACCGGAAACTCACCTTCCAGTGAATAAAATCCCGTGTGATCGCCGAACGGCCCCTCTGTCCGCATCTCGTTCAAATTTACATACCCTTCCAGCACGATTTCCGCGTTCGCCGGGACTTCCAGTTCATTGGTTTCGCACGGCACCATCTCGACCGGTTCTTTGCGCAAAAATCCCGCAAACATCATCTCATCCAGGTCCGGAGGAATCGGCAACATCCCGGAGAGCGTGGTCGCGGGGTCCGATCCAATCGCTACGCTCACTGGAATTTTTCCTTGCGGATTTTTCGCGCGCGCCCGCCGAAAATGTTCCGCGCCGTGCTTCTGCGTCTGCCAATGCATTGCAGTCGTCCGCTGGTCGTATACCTGCATGCGATACATCCCCACATTGCGCTTGCCGTTCTCCGGATTTTTCGTGAACACCAGTGGAAACGTGAGGAACCGCCCGCCATCCTGCGGCCAGCATTTCAAAATCGGGAAATCAAACAGGTTGACGTCGCCGCCCTTGTGAATCACTTCCTTGCACGCACCGTCTTTCACCGTCTTTGGGAAAAACGAACCCAGCTCCGCGAGCTTCGGCAGCATTTTAATTTTGTCAAAAATTCCTTGCGGCGACTTGGTATCCAGAAATCCGCGAATCCGGCCAGCCACTTCATCCAGCTCGTCCACATCGAAGGCCAAGCACATTCGCTTCACACTGCCAAACGCGTTGATCAGCAGCGGATGCCGCGATCCCTTCGGCTTCTCAAACAACAGCGCCGGACCTACGCTATCCTTCGCGCGGTTAGCATCGCGCGCGATCCGCTGCGTCACTTCCGTAATCTCCAGCACCGGATCCACTTCCGCGCGCACGCGCTTCAGTTCGCCTGCCGCTTCCAGCGCCTTCACAAACTCCCGTAAATCCCGATACGCCACCCGACTCCTCCGCCCGATTCAGCGCTTTCGCGCCGCAGCAACGACTCTAGCACGTTCCCAGCAACGCTTTCTTTGATCAGCTCCGCAGCGGTCGTACTTCACTCCGCTGGTAATTTTGTCAAACTTTTGTCACGTGCCGGAATGTCACTGACAACTAACGACCCTGTAACACTACAAATTTAGCTTCGGTATTGCACGTGTCTGAGTCCACGAGCGACACCCGCGCATGGCTCTCGACCAAAAGGAGAATCACGCTGTGAAAATACTTCGCCGCACCGCCATCCTGTTCGTTGCACTCTTGCTCGCTCTTTTCCAGCTCTCTCAGAGCCGCGCCCGATGACGGTGGTTCCATCAATCACCGCATCAAGCCCGTTTTTGTAATCGTTCTGGAAAACGAAGGCTTCGACGTCACCTTCGGTCCGAACTCTAAAGCTCCTTTCCTCTCCAAGACGCTTACCTCTCGGGGCGTTCTTCTCAATCAGTATTTCGGCACCGGCCACGTCAGCCTCGATAATTACATCGCCATGATCAGTGGCCAGGCAGCGACGCCCGACACTCGCAACGACTGCCAGATTTTTGCAGACTTCGTGCTCACCGGCACCTCGGACGGCCAGGCCATCGGCAATGGCTGTGTCTACCCGGCTTCCATTAAGACGCTTCCGAACCAACTCAACGCCGTCGGCAAGACTTGGCGTGCCTACGCAGAGGACATGGGCAACGATCCGACACGTGAAGCCACGACTTGCGGCCATCCCGCGCTCAACACTCAGGACCTCACCCAATCTGCCGAGGCACCCTCCGCATCCGTTCCGCTCGGTGATCAGTATGCTACCCGTCACAATCCCTTTGTCTATTTCCACTCCATCATCGATTCGCAGGACTGCGGATCGCACGTCGTCAATCTCAATCAACTGACCGCTGACCTCTCGAGCGAACAAGCAACTCCTAATTTCGTCTTCATCACTCCCAATCTCTGCAACGATGGTCACGACGCTCCTTGCAAGAATGGGCAGCCGGGCGGACTTGTCTCCGCCGACGCATTCCTGCAAAAGTGGATTCCTCTCATCCAGGCATCCAAGGCCTATCAACAGGACGGTTTGATCGTCATCACGTTCGACGGGGGCGGCCTCTCGGTTGGCGCGAACCCAAACGGATCCGGCATCTTGGTTAGCGCTCCTGGACAGTTCTGCTGTAACCAACAGCCTGGCCCCAATCTCGCTCCATTTCCGCAGTCCACGGCAATCGCTCCGGGCGTTGCACTCGCGTTTCAAAGCTACGGAGGCGACCGCACGGGCGCAGTGCTTTTGGCGCGGTTCCTGCAACCAGGAACCGTGTCCAACACACCCTTCAACCACTACTCATTGCTGAAGAGTCTTGAAGACATCTTCGACCCCGACGACTACCTCGGCTTTGCAGGCGCTCCCGGACTTGTCGGCTTCTTCGGTTGCGTTACATCCGACGTCGCCGTCAAAGACCAGAGTCAAACTGCGCATTGCGACGTGCGCTGAACGCGGGCCACAACGAAGAGCCCCGTGTCCCCCTGGGTTCGCGGGGCCCTTTGATTTTCTCGCGGGACTTCCCGCTTGACACCAAGCGGACCGTCACCAAGCACCTCATCACAAAGCGAATCGAACGCAGAAGCCATTCGGCATCGTGGCATGTTCCACGGATTGCTAGAACCAGCCGCTAAGCCATACAATCCAGGCACTGCTTCGGAGGCTTCATGAAAACCGCCATCCTACTCACCTTACTCGCTGTTTTCGCGCCTGCTGTCCTGGCCCAGGGCGCGCCACCTCAAGGCTCAGCCGACAAAGCGTATGTCATGGAGTTTTACTACAAAGTTCAGTGGGGCCATCAGCGCGAATTTCTTGATCTCTTTCTGAAGAATCATTTTCCGCTGCTGCAGAAAATCGCGGAGTCTGGCAGGATTCTCGCCCTCAAAATCGAAACTCCAGCAAATCACATGACCGAAGACTCGCGTTGGGACTATCGGGTGACGATCACCTACAAAAACTCCACCGTCGCCACCACTTCGAATCCCGATGAGGAAGCGCTCGTAAAGAAACTCTATCCCGATCAGGCAACCTACCATCGCGAAGAACAGCGGCGCTTTGAAATCCTGCTCGCGCACTGGGATCTGCCCGTCTCGGACATCACTCCAGCCAAAAAGTAAGTCGCTGCTGAAGGCCTATCAACTCGTTCAACGGCCCGCCCGAACGCCACTGCAGCTGTGGAGATTCGCCGCCTTCAGCTCTGCCGAGACTCATGCAAATTCCCTTCCCACTTCACCTTGCCGCGAAATTTACGGATTCCCGTCTCCGCTCGGATTCCCGCAAGGTGTAAGGTTCAAACAGTCATGTGTATCGGTCAATGGCTTCGAGCTTTCGACAACTTGCACAATCAAACGCCGCGCCGATCCTGGAAACCGGACCGCGCGCGGCGAATACATGCACTCAACCATCGTCAACCAATTAATGGCTAACGTCGTTAGTGCACTGGGAGTAATAGTCGTTTATGAAACGGGCAGCTTGGTCGTTTTTCCGACGGTCACGGCAACCTGCTCGTGATAGACGGTCTGCCCATCCGAATCGCGTAACTCGATCTGATGGTTGCCGGGTGGCCGATTGCTGTCAGCAATTGCGGTTGCCGCAATTGCTGACATTCGCTGTAAACTGTTGTTGGCCGTGATTGATGCTCGCATCATTGATTGCCAGCGCTGGAAACTCCGTCATGCCGCGTATCTACCTCGATCACAACGCCACCACCCCCGTCGAGCCGGAAGTCCTCGACGCCATGCTCCCCTATTTCTCCGCCGAATTTGGCAACGCTGCCTCCATCCACACAACCGGCCAGCGCGCCCGCTCCGCCGTCGAGACCGCTCGCGAACAAGTCGCCGCACTCCTCGGCGCACGCCCGCAGGAAATCGTCTTCACCAGCGGCGGCACGGAATCTGACAATCACGCCATCTTCGGCATCGTTCGCAATGCGCCGGGTGCCACCAAACACGTCATCACCACGCAAATCGAGCACGAAGCCGTTCTCAACGCCTGCCAGGCGCTTGAAAAAGACGGCGGCACCGTCGCGGGCGACCGCAAAGCTATCGAAGTGACTTATCTTCCGGTTGATTCGAACGGACTCGTCGATCCCGAATCTGTTCGCGATGCCATCCGCCCTCAAACCGCGCTGATCACCGTCATGCACGCCAACAACGAGCTCGGCACCATCCAGCCGCTCGAAGAAATCGGCCGCATCGCCGCGCAAAACGACATTTACCTTCACACTGACACGGTGCAGTCCGCTGGGAAAATTCCGCTCGATGTAAATGCTCTCGGCGTTGACCTCCTCGCGATTTCTGGACACAAGTTCTACGCGCCAAAAGGTATTGGCGCGCTTTACATCCGCGGCGGTACGCGTCTTCGCCAACTTCTCTACGGCGGCCATCATCAGCGCGGCTTCCGTCCCGGTACAGAAAATGTTCCCAGCATTGTCGGTCTCGGCAAAGCCGCTGAACTCGCTCAAAAGTCTCTCGCCGGTGACGCGCAACGCGTCTCCGCGCTGCGCGACGAGCTCGAACGCGAATTGCTCGCTCGTGTCCCGCAGGCGCGCGCAAACGCCAGCGGCGCGCCGCGCACTTCAAACACTACCAACATTACGTTTCCGGGAATCGAAGGCGAAGCTCTCGTCATCGCTCTCGATCTGAAAGGCCTCGCCTGCTCTACCGGGGCCGCCTGCTCATCCGGCGCCGTCCTGCCTTCTCACGTGCTCACCGCCATCGGCCTTAGCCCGGAAGAAGCGCGCGCCTCCATACGCTTCAGCCTCGGCCGCCACACCACGCAGCAAGAAATAGCCGCCGTAATGGAAATCGTTCCCGCCGCCGTAGCGCAACTCCGCGAACTCTCCCCCGCCTATCAAAAATAGTTTTGGCCGGCTGCTCTCTTTCGGCTCCCGCCCTCAACCAACGGTGGCTGCGGCGTCATTCCGAAGAGTCTCTCCTCGCTTTGACATCACCGCCACCTATTGCGGCGACAGTTTGACAGCAAAGACGTATTCGGCCTGTCCTTTCCTTGCGTGCGACCTTCTACCGCTAGTGTCCACGCAGCGCAAAAGAATTGAACGCACTGGTGAACACAGGTCGCGTAAGCATCACTTCTGAATACATAATGCAAAAACACAGGACCACCAGTGCAAAAACAGGATGGATATATCTACGAATCGGCCGCAGCAGAAATTCGAATCCGCTCAGATAAATCAAAACAAACGGCAACATCGTTCCGCAGATAATTCTTCCGGACACAAAATACGGACTTTCACGCGAGGGATACACGCATTGATGAAAGTCGAAGGGCAGCGAAATCGCCGCCATGAATAAAATCGACGCCAGCACCAAATATAACGAGAGATAGTTGCTGAGTCGCTGTAGTTTCCGTTCTCCCTGGCCTTCGCTTACAAAATACGCCGAAAATGCCACGAACATCAGATACGAGGAAAAGAGATAGAAGTTATCTGCGTAAACCCCGTGCAGTGGCGTTCCTGCCCATACGTACTCGCCCCGCCAATAGGTCCGTATCAACTCGTGAAGAAAATCCCCGAGGCCATATACCGAGAAAATCGGATGGTGCCAAACCTCTCGCCATGGCTTCAAGGTCCATCCCAAATACGCCATTTTTGCCTTTGATCCTGTGAAGTCTCCCATGACTGCACGATTGCGCGCCATCCAAAGCACGGGAAGAAAAACCGCGGCCAGCGCGCTAGCGATTATCACTTCGCATTGGTCTCTGAACGCGCCCAGCCTCGCCGCTGTTCGGCTTTTGACGTATAGCGCAGCAACAAGAACTCCAAACAACACGAAGTTCGAAACGTCCGCCAAAAACGCGATTCCGGTCAGAAATCCCCCCGCGATCAATTGATAGCCTGAACCCAGTTCTCCTTCCAGGTCCCTGCACAGCAACAATAAGACGCTCGTCACAAGCACCGGCGACAGTACGTCTCGATTCACGCCATAAAAAACGTCCTGCGGAAAAACCGCCAGCAGCATCGGCACGGCAACACATAGAAACGCGCGCTGCGGATAAATCCGTTTCACAAACAGGTAAGCCACCCAGACAAATGCCCCGTAAAGCAGTGCGTTCAAAAATCGCACCCAGTAGGCCAACCGCCAGTCGCGCGCTCCCAGCAATTCACCCAGCTTGTACCACCCTGCCGCCACCAGATAGTACGCAGGCGGCGACTGCGCCTCCATGTCTGGTTGTGCGCTCCAATACTTAAAGACCTTCTGATAGTGATAGTCCTTCAACTCGGAAGAAAGTTCGGCAATGGGCACATCCATATGAAGCCTGCGTAGAAGCTCGCGTGAATTCAGATATTCCGGTGAGCCATAAAGCGCAAATACCCGATCCATTTCCGGATCGGACATCGGCAGATACGGGTCCGGCAGATAGCCATGCGCGTATTTGTAAACCGTTTCATAGTGGTCTTGCTCGTCAACGTTGTTAAAAAGCGGAAATGCCGCAGCAAAGGTCAAAATTCGTATCGACGCGAAGCAGCACAGCCCCACGACGATCCAGGTCTGATTTCGCCGCAGAAACGCATCGACGCATTCGGTTGCTGTTATTTGCGATTTCGAGTCAACTATTTCGGGCATTGGGCTCACAAAATGCGTTCAAGAATTCCGCGACTCTTTGAACATAGCACGGCGCAAGTGGCGTCAACTCCCTCTTGAATTTGCCATGATTCGTCGGATGCAACATCCGTACAAAAGCCGGCGCGTAGGTTAAACTAATAGGAGACAGAAATGCCTGAAGCCGCCCAACTCGAATCGTCGCCGCCCGTCGGCGTGGAAACTCGGCCCGGACTTGTCGCTGTTGCGATGTCTGGCGGCGTGGACTCTTCCACCGTTGCCGCTGTTCTGCAGCAACAGGGCCGCCCGATCATCGGCCTTACCATGCAGCTCTGGAATCAACGCCGCCTGCCTGAATTGCAAGGCGACGGCCCGGCGCAGCACCGCTGCTGCTCGCTCGACGATGTCTATGACGCCAAGCGTGTCGCGCAGCATTTGAATTTTCCACATTACGTCGTCAATTTTGAATCACAATTCGAAGAACGCGTCGTACGCCCCTTCGTGAAGGACTATCTCAGTGGACGCACTCCCATCGCCTGCACCAACTGCAACACCGATGTGAAGTTCGAGCCGCTTCTCCGCATGGCTCGCCAAATCGGCGCCGATCGCCTCGCCACCGGCCACTACGCCCGCATCCGCCGCGACGAATCTACCGGCCGATTCCAACTTCTTCGCGCGCTCGATCCCACTAAAGATCAATCCTATTTTCTCTGGGGACTTTCGCAAGAACAACTCTCGCGCAGCGAGTTTCCGCTCGGCGAACTCTGCAAGGATGAAGTCCGCGAAATCGCCCGCCGCGCCGCGCTGCCCGTAGCCGAAAAGCCCGACAGCATGGAGTTGTGCTTCGTTCCCAACGGAAATTACGTCCAATTCATTCACGCTTACGCGTCGGAAAGTAAAATTCCGCTCAGCTCCGGCGACGGCGATATCGTCACGGAATCCGGCGAAGTTCTCGGCCGCCACAATGGCGTCCAGAATTTCACTATCGGTCAGCGCAAAGGTCTGGGCTTCGCCGCTGGAAAGCCACTCTACGTCCTAGCCATCGAACCGGAAGCCCATCGCGTCGTCGTCGGTGACGACGATTCACTCCGCACCAAGGCGTTCGAAGCGCAAAATGTAAATTGGATTTCGATCGCCGAGCCGTCTCAACCAATCCTCGCCACAGTGAAAATCCGCCACAAACATGAACCCGCAGCAGCCACAGTCGAAGCCCTGCCTGGCTCTCGCACACGCATCACTTTCGATTCCCCGCAGCGTGCCGTCACGCCAGGCCAAGCCGCCGTCATTTATTCGAACGACGTAGTCCTCGCAGGCTCCTGGATCCGCTGATTTGGAGTGCGGCAGCCTAGCTGTCGCTTTTTGCACTACAACTCGAACACACGCAATCCGATTATCCCAGCCTTCGTTGTTTCTTTTGAAAAAGCGGGCGCAAATCGGCACAGGGGGAGCGGTCACACCGCTCTCCCACTGCCCCATGAAGTGCGGATCCGCATCTGGCGGTTCAGGAAGTTGAGCCCGCAAGGGCCGGGAGGTTCAAGTCGTCGTTCGTCGCAGGAGCATCGCCGCTCGACAGGATTCCGTTTCGGCTTCACCGTCTTCTAAACCTGTAAAGTTCAGCCGGAGCTGATTGGGGTTTGGCCTTGCTCCCCGCCGTGGGTACTCGCTTTTCGAATTTCGCTCTTCTTTCAGATAAACAATTCCTCTTCCTGCTCCGACGACGGCTCCTGATTCCCCGTCTGCGTCGCCGCCCTCCGCGCCCTCAGCAGATCCAGGCCGATCTTGATTCCATGCACCAGCGCCGACGCCTTCTGCACCGGCTTCCAAAAACTCTGCTTGAACTGCGCCCCGGCGTCTTCAACCGTTTCCATCGTTCCGGTCAGAATCCGGTCAATGTGCAGCAATTGACCGCGAAAGCGGTCAGCGGCGTCGGTGAACACGCGATCCATCTTCTGCGCCTGCCCGCGCGCCAGATACACGATATGCGCCGCGTCGCTCACCATCGTGGAAATCTTCGGTTGCGTGTCGTCCAACAGGATCTGCACACGCGTCAGGATCGGTCCGGCTCGCGCATTCAAATCCGTCACCGTTTTTTCCACCTTCTGCATGGTGCGCCGCGTGGTGAAAAAAAGTGCCGTTAAAATCGACACCTGCAACACCATCGCAATCGCCACCACTATTCCAAGCAAGTTGGTTTGCATGCACGCCCCGTCGTCCCGCCCGCGAAACGAAATCTGCCGAACACCCGCGCAAAAAAGAAATGGATTACGACTTCGATGCCTCGCGCCGGTACGCGTCCCGTGCGCCTTCTACAGCGGCCGTAATTGTTTCCTTGTGCCGCGAAGCCGCATCCTTGCCCCGCTCCACCAGGTCGTCGGCTCGCTCGCGCAATTCCCGTGCTTTTTTCTGCGCGAACTCGCGGCCGTCGTCTGCTTTGTCTGCCAAGAATTTCCGCGTTTCTTCTCCGGACTTCGGCGCAAACAACACGCCCACTAGAGCTCCTACTCCAAGTCCAACCAAAAAATAGGAAATTTTCGATCCCACGTTGTCAGCCATCTCCGCCTCCAAGCTGCAACGTAACACAGGCATTTGTCAGCCACAATACAGCCTAACCGGTATCGCGATTCCGAAGTGGTTATGCGCTCTCGCGCACCTTCCCCAGTTCCTCCAGCACTCTCTCGGCTCTGCTCCGCGGAATCACCTCGCTCAGCCGCTCCAATCCCGCTCGTTGTACGTTCGCGACGCTACCAAACTCTTTCAACAATTTCCGCGCCGTCATTTGCCCAATCCCCGGAATCCCTTCCAGCGCGCTTTTCGTCTGCCGCTTGCCTCGCCGCAAGCGGTGAAAAGTCACCGCAAACCGGTGCGTCTCATCGCGGATCTGCTCGATCAGATGCAGCACCGGCGAGTGCCGCTCCAATATAATTGGCTCGCTCTCCTGGCCGTACACGTACAAAATCTCTTCCTTCTTCGCGATGCTGGCCAGAGGTTGATTGATGATCCCCAGCGCGTCCAACGCCTCGGCCGCCGCGTGTAGTTGCCCAATCCCGCCGTCGATCAGGATCAGCCCCGGCATCGCTTTCTTTTCTTCCTGCAACCGACGGTACCGCCGCGTCACCACTTCCCGCATGCTCGCGAAATCGTCGTTCTGCCGGTAAATTTGCAACGGCGAGTCTCCATTGCTCCCCGCCCTGGCGTTGTTCCCTTCATCGCGCCCGCCGCTGATTTCTCCACGAATGATAAATTTACGGTAATCCGATTTCTTCATCCGCCCTTTTTCCCACGCCACCATCGAGGCCACTGTATCGCTTCCTTGAAGGTGCGAAATGTCAAAGCACTCGATGCGTTCCGGTTCCTCCACCAGGTTCAACGCATTTTGCAGCGCTTCGCCAATCGCTTTCGACGTCGGCTTCAACACCCGAAAGCGCTGCTCGAACGAATGTGCCGCATTATTCTTCACCAAGTCCAGAATCGCCCGCTTCTGTCCGCGCTGTGGCGTGAAAATCTCCACGCGATGCCCCGCCCGCTCGCTCAACATTTCTTCCAGTAATTCGCGATCCTCGAATTCTTCCGGTACATGAATCGCCTTGGGCAAATAATCCGCTTCCAGATAAAGTTGCTTCAGCAGCGACGGCACAAATTCCTGCGCATCAAACGTCGCCAGATCCTCCCAATAAAATTCCCTGCGATCCACCACGCGTCCACCGCGCAGATGAAACAGATTCGCCGCCACCAGCGGCGCTTCCTCGTGATACGCCAGAACGTCGGTGTCGTCGCCCTGCGCCGCGGCAATTCTCTGCCGTTCCTCGATGTCCTCCATCGTGCGTAGCAAATCGCGATACGATGCAGCTTGCTCGTACAATTCCTTCTCCGCGGCAGCCGCCATTCTTTCTTCCAAACTCTTGATCAAATCATGCCGCCGCCCTTCTAGCAGCATTTTCACGTCGTGTGCAGCTTCCGCGTATCGTTCGTCCGTGGTTAGACCTGCCACGCACGGCCCCAGGCATCGATGAATGTAGAATTGCAAGCAAGGCCGCGGATGCGCCCGCGTCAGATCCACACCGCACGACGGCACCAGAAATCTTTTATGCACGAAGTGCAGAATCCGCCGCGCCAGGCTCGCTGGAAAATAGGGCCCAAAATACAGCGACCCGTCCTTGCGAATTCGCCGCGTGAAATACACGCGCGGATATTTTTCCGACGCCGTGAACTTAATGTATGGATAAGTCTTGTCATCGCGCAGCACCACGTTGAACTTCGGCCGGTACTGCTTGATCAGGTTGTGCTCGAGCGCCAGCGCCTCGCGCTCGTTGTCCACTACCATCGTTTCCAGCTCTGCGATCTCGCGCGCCAGCGAGCCCGTCTTCGCATCCATCCACCGCGACTCCAGGAAATACGAACGCACGCGGTTCCGCAGTAGCCGCGCCTTTCCCACATAAATTACCGTCCCGCCCGCGTCGCGGAACAGGTACACCCCGGGCTTCTCCGGTAACAACGCCGCTTTTTCTTTGGGTTCCATCAGACCGTCGCGCGCCCGGCAAGCTGTTTTCTCCGGGCAACTTCCATCATACTAGAGTGAATCGGACTATCGTGAATCGCACTACTCTACCTCGAAGCTCAGTCTTGTTGACCACCGCGCTCGCGGCGATCTTGACCGCCACGCCCGCGCTTCTTTATGCGCAATCCTCATCTTCGAAAGACACGCCAAAACCGAAACCAAACACCGATACCGCCACTCAAGACGCTCCCGACCAGCCCATGTGGGATCCGCTGCGTGCGGAAAGAGATCTGCAAGTCGGCCAATATTACATGCACAAGGGCGATATGGACGCGGCAATCGATCGCTTCCAAGACGCTGCGTTAGCCAAGCCCGGCTACGCCATTCCCTTCCGCTTTCTCGGTGAAGCGCAGGAAAAAAAAGGCCTGAAGCGCGATGCCATCCAATCCTACACGCGCTATCTCGACCTCTACCCACACGCCGAAGATAAAGATAAAATCGAAAAGAAAATCGAAAAACTCCGCTCCGAAATAGCCAAGTCAAAAAAGAAATCCTACTAGCCCGTCACGCTCAATCCGCGTTCTCCTAGCACAGCCACTGTTGGCGGCGCGGTGTTGCCCGCAGCGCATTCACTCCGCACACGCAAATTGCCGGCACTACTCCCTACCCACTTCCCGCCACCGCTACACATCGCTCAATACCTAAACCAAGAAAACTCTCCGCTCCCGCGCCAACTTGTCCAATGCCTTCCGCGCCCGTTCAAACTCCGGAAACAGCTTTTCCTCCGCGCGAAATTCCGGCGAATGTGAAATCAGGCTGCAGCCCGATTTTCGCGTCGGATGCTTGACATGCAGCATTTCGTGGTACAAAACATACTCCACCACATACTGCGGAATTTCCGGCCGGTCCATTCGGCGATTCAGCAAAATCTGATTCGGTCCGGGATCGAACGATCCAAACTGCCGCCGCCATCCGCACATGCTCCATCCAAGACGCGGCCGTTCCAATCCACCGGCAAAAAAACGCGCGTTCAATTCATCAAAAAGTCCATTGAGATCAAACTGCTGTCCCGCGGCGTTCAGCGCCGCGGGACGCACTCGCCCTCGCCGCATCTGCTGCACTCGTTCCCGCGTCTTGTGGGATTTTGCATACGCGTGATATGGCCCCACCAGCGCCCCACGAGTGCGCCGGCGATAAATTTTGCACAGCAGCAGCGCCGCCGCTCCTTCCAGCACCGCCAGCGGAGCGCGTTGTAGCAAATCCGAAAATCGCACGATCATTTGCTCGTCGCGGCGCCGAATCGTCAACACCAGGCTCGAGTATGGATAAAACTCTACGCGAAAGGCCGGGGGAGGTCCGGCGCAACCGATCCTCGTAAACATTCGCTGGCACAGCGCCGCTCCGCCCGGCACTTGCGTGATCTGTCGTTTCATTGGCCTTGCATCTTCTCCGCGCTTAGTTCTTTCGCCGCACCGGAGGCGGAGCCACTCTCTTTTTCGCTTTCTCCGCGTCGTTCAGCGCATCCTGCGTGCCTTCAATCGCGTCGTCAAGATTCTCTTTGTACATTTCGATCTCTTTCGCGTCCGCCTTCGCCTTGTTCAACACTTGTAGATATTCCTTCGTCTTCTCTGCCATCAAGTCCACGCCGGCGCGCACATTCTGCTGTTTTTCGATTCCCAGTTGCATCAGATCCGCCGCATCATCCACGCATCCAATGTAGGCATTCAACAAATAATTCAACATCTGCTCGTGATTATTTTGCGACGGATGCTCCAGTTCGTACTGAAACTTCTTAATCCGGTCGTCGGCAAACAATATAAACAGCTTGATCCGTTCGTTCGGCGTTTCCGCGTCGCGAATCTTGTCCGCCTCGACGTTGGTCAGGTAATCCTTATCCGGAGCTTGCGCGAACAAGCCTGCTCCCAACGCGCCAGCAAAGCCAATCACAATCACCAACAAAATTCTGCCCCATATCGTCATGGCTGCTTCTCCGTTGCTTGCGGCGGCTTCGCTCCGGGCGACGCCCCCGTCGGAGCGGATGGCTGTTCGCCCGGTCTGCGGGGGAACAAGAGTTTCAACAACTCCACGTCCATGGCCCGTAAATCATTTCTTACCAGTTCCATCGGCGGCCGGTACTGTTCCGGCATGGCAAGAATCACGTCTTGCACTTCACGTATTCCTGTCGCTACGTGGATTTCCAATTGTCTATATCCGGAGGAGTGTTTTTCCGCGTCAGGATGCTGTTTTTTCAATGCTTCAACAGCGGCGCGCACGTTGTCCCGATACTTCTCCATCACCAATCCGACCGCCAGATAATCGTTCGCCTTCGCCGCTTCTCTTTCTTGCTCGAACTGTGCATTGCCGAGCCTTTGCAGCATCTTCGCCTTGCGCACTCCGTCGTGCTCCGCATCGAATCGCTGCTGCAGCACGCCCAGATCGTCCGCCGCCAGTCCCACCCCGGCGCACAGCAGCACCGCCGCCAAAAGCGCGGTCACGCTTTGGCCTGCTGTTCGGGGATTTATCTTTTCTTTTCCAGCATCTTTTTCAAGACGCGGATCCTCTGCTGAGCCTGCCATACCTGGTCCGAATTCTGGTTTTGGTCCGCTTGCAAGAATTTTTCGTAAGCGTCCAACGCCGCCTTGGTTTGCTGCAGCTTATCGTAGCAGAGTGCGCGCACAAACAATTCTCCCGGAGTCGGCGGCTCGCTCTGCCCTACGCGGTCCAGAATCGCCAGCGTCGTGGCATATTCCCCGGCCAGATAGGTCGTTGACGCCAGATCCTTCCAGTAGGTCAGATTCTTCGCGTCCAGCCCGATCGCGCCCTTTAATTCCTTTTCGGCATTCACAAAATCGCGTTGCTGCATGTACGTCCGCCCTAGCCCTCCGCGCAGTTGCGCGTCATTCGGAGCCAGCGCCACCGCCTGTTTCAATGCCGCAATCGCCGCATTCCATTTCTTTTCCCCAATCAGAATATCCGCTCGAAGTTTCAGCGATTCCACCGACGGCGTCCCGCCTTTTTCCATGTTTTCCATTTCCACCAACGCTTCGGCAAATCTCTCGTTCGCAATCAGCACATGCACTAGGTGTTCGCGTGCCGCCCCATCACCCGGCTGCGCCTTCAAGTAGTTGCGGTAAGCGCCAGCGGCTTCCGCATTCTTCTCGATTTCCAGGCTTTGCGCCAAGCCGACCAGCGCCGGCTGTGATTGCGGCTGGCTGGACAACACCGCGCGAAATCTTGCCTCGGCATCCGCGGCACGATTCTGTCGCAGATAAAGTTGCGCCAAATGAAGGCTGGTCTCCGTATCCTTCGGATCTAGAGAAAGTGCGCCTTCATACGCGATGGCGGCATTTTTCTGATCGCCGGATTTATCGTACGCCAGCCCCAATAATGTTCGTGGACGGCTTTGCGTTGGCAACAATTCCACGGCGCGCTGCAAGGGCGAGATCGCTGCAGCCGGCTCTTCATTTAACAAAAGGATTCCCAGATTTAGCGCCGCTTCGGGCATTTTCGGATCGAGCAGCATAGCTCGTTCGTATTCGCCGCGCGCCTCTTTGCTTTTCTGCAGCCCAGTGTATGCATATCCCAGCTGAAAATGCGCGTACGCAAAATCATCCCTTTCAGCGAGAAATTTCTGTAGCGGCGCGATCGCCGCCTGAAAATCCTGCCTGTCAATGTCGCGCCGCGCTTCGTCCAGCAAATCATTCAGCGGATTGGCGACCCTCTGCCTCGTCCCTTTTGTGCCCGGCGCCGCTTGAGCGTTCGCTTGCGGAACAGACAACGCGCAAACCAACAGTAATCCTGCGCCGATTCGCTGGAGTGGTCTCTTCATCGCTTGGCGGGTCATTTGCTAGTCTGAATTTCTCACAAACAGTATGTCCAAGTGACGCCCCGGTAGGGGCGCAGCACTGCTGCGCCCCAGCTTGGCCGGACGTTAGAATCTAGTTTCTTACTTCGTTTCCGCATGCTTTTCTTTGCCCGCGTCTAGCGAGAATTGCACGCTAAAATTGTTCCCGAATTTTTGTCATTGCCGCTGGCTGTTTCCGTTCCGTTCGATGCGCCGTTTCCGTTTCGCTTTGTCTGCCCGTTGGCCTGCAGCGCTCTCGCCAGGAATTTGCCGGTGTGCGATTGTGCATTCCGAGCCACCTGTTCCGGCGTTCCCGTCGCAATGATTTTCCCGCCTTGGTCGCCGCCATCCGGACCCATGTCAATTAGCCAGTCGGCCGACTTAACTACGTCCAGGTTGTGCTCAATCACCAGCAACGAAGCCCCCGATTCCAACAGCTTGCGAAACGCCGCCAGCAACTTCGCGATGTCGTCAAAATGCAGCCCGGTGGTTGGCTCGTCCAGAATATACAGAATCCCCTGATTTTCCGTGCGTGACAGGTGCGCAGCCAGTTTCAATCGCTGCGCCTCGCCGCCGGAAAGCGTGGTCCCCGATTGGCCCAGCCGCAAATATCCCAGGCCAATTTCGTTCATGATGCGCAACTTGGTCGTTACTCTCGGCACATTCACGAAGAATGCCAGCGCTTCTCGCACTGTCATGCCCAGAACCTCGTGCACGTTCTTCCCGCGATACTGCACGTCCAGCACGCTGCTCTTGAACCGCGTGCCGCGGCATTCCTCGCAAATCAGCTCTACGTCCGCAAGAAATTGCATTTCCACTGTTACCGTTCCGTCGCCCTGGCATGTCTCGCAACGCCCGCCCGGCACGTTGAAAGAAAAGTGTCCCGCAGTGTAGCCGCGCCGTTTGGCATCCGGTGTATCCGGCGACTGGTCCACGATCACCACTTCCGCGACCCGATCATCGCCGTCCAGCCGTTCACAAAATTCCTTTTCTGTTCCGCCGTTCTTTTTTGCCAGCAACGCTTTATATAAAACGTCATGCACCAGCGTCGATTTTCCGGACCCGCTCACGCCAGTCACGACCGTAAGCATTCCCAGCGGAATCATCGCGTCCACATTCTTCAGGTTATGCAGCGTGGCGCCATAAATCCGCAGAAATCTTCCGGTCGTCTTGTGCCGCGAGTTCGGGACTGGAATCCGCATCGCGCCGCTCAGATATCGTCCGGTAATCGATTTCGGGTCTTTCAGGATCTCGTCGTACGTTCCCGAAAACAGCAATTTGCCACCAAGCTCGCCGGCGCCCGGTCCCAGGTCAATCACGCGATCCGCCGCGGCGATAGTGTCCGGGTCGTGCTCCACCACCAGCACGGTATTTCCCAGGTCACGCAGTGATTTCAAAATATCAATCAATCTCTTCGTGTCGCGCGGATGCAAACCAATCGACGGCTCATCCAGCACATAAAGCGCTCCGACCAGATGGGAACCAAGCGAGGTCGCCAGTTGTATGCGCTGCGATTCTCCACCGGAGAGCGTCGAAGTCAATCGATCCAGCGACAAATAATCCAGTCCCACTTCGTCCAGAAATTGCAGCCGCGAGCGAATTTCTTCCAGAACTCTGTCGGCGACTTTGGCTTGCGCTTCGCT
>WNFR01002205.1_pt1 | contig 20318 bp, 19 predicted proteins | sample 5400221 | NCBI WGS metagenome assembly WNFR01 (sample SAMN13153357, study PRJNA577476) | soil metagenome | isolation source: 40 cm soil under Madrone tree | place: USA:California | collected 2016-06-14 | reverse complement strand
TATGAGTAATCAACGCTTCACCGGCACCGACCAGTATGTTGCCACCGACGATCTGATCGCCCGCTCGCTGGCGCGCCCGCTGCATGAGTGGCACATCAAGGCGAGCAGCAAGGCGCAACAGGGGTGCGCATCGCGCGCGAGCTCGTGGGTCAACGGATGTTTGCGCTGACGATCGCGGGACTGGATCTCGCCATCAACGAGCTCAAACACTCGTTTCCCGGTGTTGGAATTGCGCGCGCGGCTGCCGCTGCGACTTCCATCACACAGGGTCCGGCGCCGGCGGTTTCATAATAGCCGGCGGGGTGTACTCACCTTATGGATTCCCTCAGCGACACTGCGCTCAGACCCGACCTCCGCCCGACCGTCGGGCTGGTGCTGACCGGCGGCGGCGCGCGCTCGGCGTACCAGGTGGGCGTGCTGCGGGCGCTCGCCGAGCTGTTGCCGCGGTCGCGCAATCCGTTCCAGATCATCGTCGGCACCTCCGCGGGCGCGGTGGCGGCGGGCGTGCTGGCCGCCGAGGCGCATCACTGGCGGCGCGCGGTCGCGGGACTGGAACAGGTGTGGGCGAACTTCCGCTCGAGCCAGGTCTTTCACGTGGACGCGCGGCACATGATGCGCGCCGGTGCCCACTGGGTGCTGGCGCTGATCTCCGGAGGGCTGGTGCTGTCGCCGCCCAAATCGCTGCTCGACAACACCCCGCTGCGCGAACTGCTGGGCGTGCATGTGGACTGCACCGGTATCCGCCGCAGCATCGCGCGCGGGCACCTGCGGGCCCTGGCGCTGTGCTCCACCAGCTACGCCACCGGCCGCTCGGTCGCCTTCTACGACGGCGTCGACTCCATCGCCGACTGGGCCCGTGTGCAGCGCGTCGGCTGCCGCACCGAGATGACGGTCGATCATCTGATGGCGAGCGCCGCCATCCCGTTGCTGTTCCCGCCGATGAAGATCGGTGAGGAGTACTTCGGCGACGGCGCCATGCGCCAGATCCATCCCCTGAGCCCGGCGATCCACCTGGGAGCCGACCGCCTGCTGGTGATCGGCGTGCGTGCCCGGCGCGCCGCCGGCGTGACCGTGGATCGCCTGCACACCGTCATGCCGACGCCGGGGGAGATTTTCGGCTACATGCTCGACACGCTGTTCACCGACCAGATCTACGGCGATCTCGAGCAGCTCGAACGCATCAACACGCTGGTGCACAGCGCGCCGCAGGCCGCCCGCGGCGAACGGCCGATCGAGACGCTGATGCTGGCGCCGAGTGTCGATCCGCGCGAGATCGCGGCGCGCCATGTGGGCGAGATGCCGCAGGGACTGCGGGTACTGCTGCGGGTGATCGGCGGCCGCGACGTATCCGGCTATCAGCTGGCGAGCTACCTCATGTTCGAGGCCGGCTACACGCGCGCGCTGATCGAGCTCGGCTACCGCGATGCCATGGAGGCGCGCTCGGCGCTCTTGGCGTTCATGAGCGGCGAGAAGCTGCCGCAGGTGATGACCGCCGCCGGAGTTGCGCAGGCGACCTGAAAGGCCCGCGCCGGCGACCGCCCACCCCCCCTCCGAGACAATCCGCCGCCGCCGCCGATGCTGCTTTGCATGCATTGCCGATTTTCATCGACAATCGCGCCACCCGGGCCAAACCCCACCTGCGCGGGCGGACGGAGGAGAGCTTGCGATTCGAAGACGCCCAACGCGCGCTGCAACAGTTTCTCGCGCCCCTCACGGTGGACGAGTTTCTCGACCAGACTCTGGCGGGCGGCTTTTGCAAGATCGAGGGCGGAGAGACGAGCCCGCGAATCGGACTGCTCGGATCGGACCCGCAGGCGGTGCTGCTGGAAGCGTTTCGCCTGGCGCCCAAGCTGAGCTTCCACTCCGCCAATCCGCTCGGGCCGCCGCCCTCGCTCGACGCAATCGCCGACGCCGGTAACTTTCGACAGCGCATCGAGCAGTTTCACGCGCGCAACTACTCGGTGCGATTTCCCGAGCTGCGGCCGCTGTCGCCCGCGCTCGAGTACCTGGCGCGGGCGCTGGAGGTTCTGTTGCATCAGCCCGTGAGCGCCTCGGCGTTCTGGAGCCGCGGCGGCATGCGCGCTCCGGTGCATTGCGATGACCATGACCTGATCGTGGTGCAGCTGCGGGGCATCAAGCGCTGGTACGTCTCGAGCAAGCCTTCGGAGCTGCCCAACCCCTGGAAGGGCATACCCGGTGATCCGCCCGACCTCGGGACGCACGCCACGGTCGACGTGCGTCCCGGAGATCTCATGTACCTGCCGCGCGGCACGCTGCACAGCGTGGATTCCGATACCGAGTCGCTGCACCTCTCAATAGGGTTCACGCCGCTGACGGTGCGCGAGGCGGTGACCGCCGCGCTCTACCAGCTGTGCGAGCTCGATCAGACGCTGCGCGTGACCGTGGGCGGTCGGCTCGCGTTCCAGCTCCTGGGCGTGGGATTCGAGCGCTTTGTCCCCCCGGTGGTGGAGGCGGTCGAACGCCTGCGCAGCGCCTGTCGCACGCCGGGATTCCTTGCCTCAGCGATGCAACGACGCTCGGCGCGGGTGATCGCCTCTCTCGAGGCGCTGCCCGCGGTCGAAGCGACACCTCCCATCGATGTGGATACCGTGCTCACCCACACCGACGCGGCCTTCTGTCATTTGAGCGCCAATGCCGAAAAGATCGACTTCAGCTATCCCGGCGGACACCTCTATATCCATCGGGGAGCCGAGAAAGACCTGCTCTACATGGCGAACACCGCGACTTTTCGGGTGCGGGACGTCCCGGGGCAGCTCACCGACGAGGTGCGTGTGGCGCTCGCCACCAGCCTGGTACAGATCGGCTTTCTGCAGGTGGTGCCGGCAGCGGCCGTGGTCGCACGCACCCTCTAGGCGCTCTCTTCGGTCGCCGCCTGCGGGCGCGGCTGGAAGAGCTTGGCGTCGGGCAGACCGCTGTGCCGCGCCGTGACGCTGCGGTACTCGCTGGCGAACACCTCGGCCAGCCGGTCGACGATGTACACCGAGCGGTGCTGTCCGCCGGTGCATCCGACCGCCACGGTGAGGTAGCCGCGGTTGCTCGCCTGATACTCCGGCACGCGGCCGCGCACGAAACGCGCGATGTCCGCCACCAGGGTCGCCACGTTGGTGTGGGTCTCGAGAAAACGGATGACCTCGGCATCGCGGCCGGTGAGGTTGCGCAGTCCCGGCTCCCAGTAGGGGTTGGGGAGCGCCCGCGCGTCGAACACGAAGTCGGCGTCCCCCGGGACGCCGCGCTTGAAACCGAATGACTCGAAGCTGATCGACAGCCGTCCGGCGCTGCGCTGCTCGATGCGCTTGTGAATGATGTCACGCAGGGCATGCACGCTCAGGCGCGAGGTGTCGATCAGCAGGTCGGCGACCGAGGCGATCGGCTCGAGGAGCGCGCGCTCCATGGTCATCGCCTCGCGCAGGCCGACGTCACTGCGGCTCATGGGATGCTTGCGGCGCGTTTCCGCGAAGCGCCGCAGCAGCTCGTCCTCCGCTGCGACCAGGAAGATCACCTCGCACTGCAGGCCGCTGCGTTTCAGCTCATCGACCAGCTGCGGCACGCTGGCCACCTCGGCCGCGGTATTGCGTGCGTCGAGCCCGATGGCGGTGCGTTCGTAGGTGGTTTCGGGCCTGCGCACCGTGTAGGAGACGAACGGCTTCAGCAGCGCCGCCGGGATATTGTCGATGCAGTAGAAACCGAGGTCCTCGAGCATGTGCAGGGCCACGCTCTTGCCGGAGCCGGACAGCCCGCTGAGGATGATGATGCGCACGTCTCAATGGTTATCCACGGGCACTGCCGCCGCAAGTCCCGCGGCTGCGCAGCGGGCGCGGCTTCACACCCGCAGCGCGCGGCGCCCCTCGGCGGCATGGTGGTCGGTGCGCTTTTCCTTGTGTTTCTTGATGCAGCGGTCCAGCTTGTCCGCCAGCAGATCGATGGCGGCATACATGTCCTCTTCGGTTGCATCGGCGTGGATGGCGCTGCCGCTCACGTGCAGCGTGGCTTCGGCCTTCTGTCGCAGCTTCTCTACCGTCAACACACAGTGCACGTCGATGACCTGATCAAAGTGTCTGCCGATGCGCTCGAGCTTCTTCTCGACATAACCCCGCAACGCCGGGGTGACTTCGACGTGGTGTCCGGTGACGCTGAGCTGCATGGTCCGTCTCCTGTAGCTGTCTTGAGGTGCTTAGGTATTGGCTCACATCTGTTTCAGTCCCGCCCGCCGGCGCTCGTTCGAGGCGGCGATGCCCATCGCTTCGCGGTACTTGGCGACCGTGCGACGCGCCACCGGAATGCCCTCGGCCGAGAGCAGCTCCGCGATGCGGCCGTCGCTCAGGGGGGCGTCTGCGTCCTCTTCCTTGACGAGCTTGCGGATCTTGGCGCGGATGGCGGTGGAGGAGGTGCCCGAGCCGTCGGCGCCTTCCACCTGGCTCGAGAAGAAGTAGCGCAGCTCGAACACCCCGCGCGGCGTGTGCATGTACTTGCCCGAGGTGACGCGCGAAACCGTCGACTCGTGCATCGCGACCGCTTCGGCGATGTCCTTGAGAATCATCGGCCGCATGTGCTCCTCGCCCTGCTCGAGGAACGCCGTCTGGCGCTCGACGATGGAGCGGGCGACTTTCATCAGGGTTTCGTGGCGGATCTCCAGGCTCTTGAGCAGCCAGCGCGCCTCCTGCAGCTGAGCGCGCATGCTCGCGTGGCTGGCGTTGCGCCCGATGAGGTTGGCGTAGCCTTGATTGAGCCGCACGCGCGGCAGGGTCGCCGGGTTGATCTCCACGCCCCAGCCGTGGTCGGTGCGGCGTACGAACACATCCGGCACCACGTACTGCGCCCTGTTGGCGCTCACGGTGGCGCCCGGACGCGGATGGCAGGAGCGCACCAGGGCGAGCGCCGCGTCGAGCTCCTCCTCGGTGGCGCGCAGCTCGCGGCGCAGCAAGGTCAGCTCGCGCTGCGCGACCAGCTCCAGGTGCTGGCGCGCGATCTGCAGCGCGGTGTCGAAGCCGGGCGTGGCCGGATCCAGCTGCCGCAGCTGCAGCTCGATGCACTCGGCCACCGAGCGCGCGCCGACGCCCGGCGGGTCGAGGGCCTGTACCCTGGCGAGCACGCTGTGCACTTCTTCCGTCGAGCACTCGAGCTCGGGCCACAGCGTGTGCCCGATTTCCGCGAGCGATTCGATGAGATAGCCATCGTCGCTGATGGCATCGACGATGGCGCGCGCCACCGCGAGCTCCCGCGGCGCCAGGCTCGCGAGCTCCAGCTGCCACATCAGGTGATCCTGCAGCGACTTGCCGCTCTCGTCGGCGTATTCCTGCTGGCGCTCGTCCTCGTCGCCGCTCCAGGGGGTCTCGGCGGGACCCACGCTGTGATCGCCCCAGCCCTCATCCAGCACCTCGACCGTGCTCTCGGCGGCGTTGTCCGGGGGCTTGGGCTGCTCGGCGGCGGTCACCCGCACCTCGAAGGTGCCGGTCGCCTCGGCCTCGTCGGGCTCGAGCATCACGTTCGTCTCGAGCAGCTCGCGGATGTGTGCCTGCAGCTCGAGCGCGGGCAGCTGCAGGAGCCGGATCGCCTGCTGCAGCTGCGGGGTCATGGTCAGTTGTTGACCCAGCTTCAGCTGCAGAGAGGGTTTCAGCATGGTGGACTTTGCAAAGGGTGGGTGGCCACCCTTCCGGATTCAATTTGCGTAGCTATTTGAAAAACAAGGTATTTGGCCTTAAACAGTCCGGAGCTATCACAGCCGGAACGACTCACCCAAGTACACCTCACGGACTTGGGGGTTGGCAAGGACTTCTTCCGCACTCCCGGATGCAATGACCGTGCCCTGATTGACGATGTAGGCCCGGGCGCACACGCCGAGCGTCTCGCGCACATTATGGTCAGTGATCAGGACGCCGATGCCGCGGTGCGTCAGCTCGCGGATGATGCGCTGGATATCGAGCACGGACAGCGGATCCACGCCCGCAAACGGCTCGTCCAGGAGCATGAAGCGCGGCTCGGCCGCGAGCGCGCGGGCGATCTCGACTCGCCGCCGCTCCCCGCCCGAGAGCGCCATCCCGAGGGTTCTGCGCACGTGGCCGATGCGCAGCTCCTCGAGCAGCTGCTCGAGGCGCTGCTGGCGCGCGGCGCGCTCCAGGTCCGGCCGGGTCTCGAGAATCGCCATCACGTTGTCTTCCACCGTCAGCTTGCGGAATACCGAGGCTTCCTGCGGCAGGTAGCCGAGGCCGAGCTGTGCCCGGCGGTGCATGGGCAGCAGCGTGATGTCGGTGTCCTCCAGGCGGATACGGCCCGCATCGCACGGCACGAGCCCGACGATCATGTAAAAGGCGGTGGTCTTGCCGGCGCCATTGGGCCCCAGCAGTCCCACGACTTCACCGCGCTCGAGCTCGAGCGACAGGTCGCGCACCACCTGACGGGACTTGTAGCTCTTGGCGAGTCCCGTGGCCTGCAGGGCGCTCATGGCTGCACGGTCGGTTGCGCCCTGGGGTCGCCCTTGCCGGCATCCGCCGGCGGCGGTTTCGCAGGTTCGGTCTTGCCCGGCGCCGGTGCCACGTGCGGTGTGATGGTGATGTGCACACGCTGATCCGTGCCCGGGGATGCGGCGGCCTGCACGCGCTGCTCGCGGATGTTGTACACCAGCAAGGGGCCCGAGATCTCGTTCTGCCCGTCCGTCAGCCAGGCGTCATCGGCCAGCCGCACGGTGCCGTCGCTCAGGTCATAGACGATCTCACCGGCGTGGCCGCGCGCCAGCTGCTCGGAGTCGGTGCGCTTCTGCTCGAACTCGGCGGGTTTGCCGGTGACCGTGGCGCGCGCGATGTGGTTGTCCCTGAATTCGATCGTCGCCTGGTCGGAGCGCAGGTTGCCGTGCAGTTCCGCGTCGATGCGCACCTTGCCGTCGAACGTCCAGCGGCTGTTGGCGAAGTTGAGTCCGGTGGCGCGTGCGTGCTCCGCCTGTACCCGGGTGGCTCCCTGCGATATGACGACATCGGTGAATACCAGCGTGTTCGTGCGGCCGTCGACCTCGGTGGAGGCCGCGTCCAGATTGATCGGTTGCTGGGCGGGCGGCGGGGCCGGCGGCGCCGCAACGTCGGCGGCGCCCAGCGCCGGCGCAACTGCCGCGCTCAGGAACGCGGCGGCCAGCAGCGGCGCCTTACGGCACGGAGGAGAACGAGCCATGCACGGCCGATTCTAACTGCACGTGACGCTCCTTCAACCTGGCGATCAGCCCTTGCGCGTGCAGCTGCCGTCCCGACACCAGCAGCGTGACCGGATCGCGCGTCGTGACGATCTGCGACTGGGTGTCGAACGAGAGGTGCTCGGCGGAGATCTCGGCGGGCTCGCCGCTGTCCGGCAGGCTGCCTGCGATCTGCACGCCACCCTCGAGCTGCACGACACCGCTCCCCTGGGTGAGCTGGCCGCGAGCGGCGCGCGCGGTCCATTGAGTGCCGCTCGTGTCGCGAAAGCCGAGCTGCACCTGTTGCAGGTCCACCGTGCCCTGGTTCGGCTGCTGTTGAATCTGCGCGGCGTCGAGTGTGTACAGCGCTCGTCCGTCGGAGCCGGTCTGGATGACGCGCGCCTTGCGGGCCGCGTAACCCGGGTCGTGCAGCGGCGCGACGCTCGCGGGCGCGTTGTTCTCGCGCTGCGGTCCGGAGAGCACCACGATACCGACGATCAGCGCCACCATCGCCAGGATCGCCAGCAGCCGATAGATCATCGCGGGCGCGCCCGGCGCGCCCGCAACGCGAGCAGGTGATCGCACACCTCGCGCACCGCGCCGCGCCCGCCGCGCCGGCGGGTCACGACATCGGCGGCGCGCCGTACCTCGCGGTGCGCATCCGCGACCGCGAAGCTGAGCCTTACTGCGCGCATCAACGGCACGTCCGGCAGGTCATCCCCGACACAGGCGCACGCGCCGGGCCGCAGGCCCAGGCGCGCGCACAGGCGCGCCAGGGCGGTGAGCTTGTCCGCCACTCCCTGCAGCACATAGCGCACGCCCAGCTCGCGGCAGCGCGCGGCCACCATGGGCGAGCGCCTGCCCGAGATCACCGCCACCTGCACCCCGGCGCGGCGCAGTTGCGCAATGCCGTGCCCGTCGTGCACGTGAAACACCTTGAGCGCTTCGCCACGCGGGCCGAAGTACAGCCGGCCGTCGGTGAGCACGCCGTCCACGTCCAGCACCAGCAGGCTGATGGCGTTCGGCATGGGCGAGCCGGCCGAGCGCTTCACACGACGCCGGCGCGCAGCAGGTCGTGCACGTTGAGCGCGCCGATGAGGCGGCCGTCCGCGTCGCTGACCGGCAGCGCCGTGATCCGATGCACCTCCATGAGGTGCACGGCTTCGGCCGCGAGCTCGCGCGGGCCGATGGTGCGGGCGTGCGCGGTCATCACGGCGCTCATTACCGTCGTGTGCACATCGATCTGCCGGTCGAGCGCGCGGCGCAGGTCCCCGTCGGTGAACACACCGAGGATGCGCTCATCAGGATCGACCACCACCGTCATCCCCAGACCCTTGCGCGACATCTCGATCAGGCCCTCGCTCAAGGGGGCGCCGGGCGCGCTGCGCGGCACCGCCGCGCCGGTACGCATCAGGTCCTCGACGTGCAGCAGGAGCTTCCTGCCCAGCGCGCCGCCGGGGTGGGAGCGCGCGAAGTCCTGCCGGGTGAAGCCGCGCGCCTCGAGCACCGCTACCGCGAGCGCATCGCCCATGGCGAGCGTGGCGGTGGTGCTGGCGGTGGGGGTGAGATTCAGCGGGCAGGCTTCCTCGGGCACGCCGACATCGAGCGCCACGCTCGCGGCGCGAGCGAGCGTCGAATCGGTCCTGCCGGTCATCACGATGAGCGGCACGGCGAGGCGCTTGAGATGCGGCAGCAGCAGCACCAGCTCCGGGGTCTCACCGGAGTTGGACAGCGCCAGCACCGCATCGACGCGGGTGATCATGCCGAGGTCACCGTGCCCGGCTTCCGCAGGGTGCAGAAAGAAGGCCGGTGTGCCGGTACTGGCCAGGGTGGCGGCGATCTTGCCGGCGACGTGCCCGGACTTGCCCATGCCGGTGACCACGACGCGCCCGTGGCAGGCGAGGCAGAGGCGGCAGGCCTGCGCGAACGCGGCCCCGAGCCGTGCGGTGAGCGCCTCGACCGCCCGGGCCTCGATGCCGAGCGCGCGCCGCGCGGAGGCGAGCAGCTGCTCATCGTCGGGTGCCGGGCGGGGGGTGGCCACGGCGGCCGGGTGCGAATCCATGCCGGTCATTATAGGCGCGCTTGAGAGGGGCCATGCAGGCGCGTTTGCACGCCGCAGGCAATCGTCTTACAATCTGCGCATCGATAGGAAAAACGTATGACCACCATAACCGTGTCGTCCAAGTTCCAAATCGTGATCCCGCGGGTCATACGCGAGGCGCTCGGCATCAAGCCGGGCGAGAAACTGCACGCGATAGAGTATCGCGGCCGGATCGAGCTTGTACCTCTGAGGTCGGTCAAGGCGAGCCGGGGATCCCTGAAGGGCATTTCGACCGATGTGCCGCGGGAACCTGACCGTGTATGAATGTGGTGGACTCCTCGGCCTGGCTGGAGTACTTCGCCGATGGTCCGAACGCCGGAGAATTCGCCAAGCCTATCGAGACGACCCGTTCGCTCATCGTGCCCACACTGTCACTTTTCGAGGTGTTCAAGCGGATCGCGCAGCAGCGCGGCGATGACGAGGCGCTGCGCAGCGTGGCCGTCATGGAGCAGGGAAAGGTGGTCGACCTTGACCGGGCCACGGCACTCGCGGCGGCGCGGCTCTCGATCGATCACAGCATCGCGATGGCGGACGGTATCATGCTCGCGACCGCGCAGCGCAGCGGCGCGATACTCTGGACGCAGGACGTGGATTTCGAGGGCCTGCCCGGGGTGCGTTTCCTTGCGAAGCGATGAAGCAGCCTAAGCGGAAGGTTTACGCCCATGAACCCTGAAGACGTCGCGGCGCTGATCCGCGCAGGCCTCCCCGGAAGCTCGGTGCGCGTGCAGTCGGATGACAACACCCATTTTGCCGCGCACATCGTCGCGCGCGAGTTCGCGCAGCTGAAGAGCGTGGCCCGCCACCAGCTTGTGTACCGCACGCTGGGGGAGCTCATGGGTCGCGAGATACACGCCCTGTCGATCGAGGCGCTGACGCCCGAAGAATCCGCGCAGGCTTAGCATGGACAAGCTGCAGATCCAGGGTGGCGTACCCCTCGAGGGCGAAGTGCGCATCTCCGGCGCCAAGAATGCGACGCTGCCGATCCTCGCCGCCGCGCTGCTCGCGGAGGATCCGGTGGTGATCGCGAACGTGCCGCATCTGAAGGACGTCACCACCACGGTGGAGCTGCTCGGCAGGATGGGCGCCACCGTCACCATCGACGAGCGCATGCGCATCGAGGTGGACGGCTCGACGGTGCGCGAGTGCTTCGCGCCCTACGACCTGGTGAAGACCATGCGTGCCTCCATCCTGGTGCTGGGACCCCTGGTGGCGCGCTACGGGCACGCTGACGTGTCCTTGCCGGGGGGCTGCGCCATCGGCGCGCGCCCGGTGAATATCCACGTCGCGGGACTGCAGGCGATGGGGGCGGACATCACCATCGAGGGCGGCTACATCCGCGCTCGCGCCTCACGCCTGAAGGGCGCGCGGCTGGTGCTCGACACCGTGACGGTCACCGGCACCGAGAATCTGATGATGGCGGCGACGCTCGCCGAGGGTGAGACGATCATCGAGAACGCCGCGCGCGAGCCCGAGGTCGTGGACCTCGCCAACTTCCTCATCGCGATGGGCGCCGACATCCGCGGCGCGGGCAGCGACAAGATCGTCGTGCAGGGCGTGCGGCGGCTGCGCGGCACGACTTACGAGGTGCTGCCGGATCGCATCGAGAGCGGCACCTATCTGGTCGCCGGCGCGATCACCCGCGGTCACGTGCGCATCAAGAGCACGCGCCCCGAGCATCTGGATGCGGTGCTGGCCAAGCTCGAGGAGGCGGGCGCCAGAGTGGATGTGGGCGAGAACTGGGTCGAGGTGGACATGCGCGGGCGGACCTTGAAGGCGGTCGACGTGCGCACCGCCCCGTATCCCGCATTTCCGACCGACATGCAGGCGCAGTTCGCCGCGCTCAACACGGTGGCCTCCGGTGTCGGCACCATCACCGAGACCATCTTCGAGAACCGCTTCATGCATATGCTGGAGATGCGGCGCATGGGAGCGGAGATTCGCCTGGAAGGCAACACCGCCATCATTCACGGCGTCGCCAAGCTCACCGCGGCGCCGGTGATGGCGACCGATCTGCGCGCTTCGGCGAGCCTGGTGCTAGCCGGGCTCATCGCCGAGGGACGTACCGACGTCGAGCGCATCTACCACATCGATCGCGGCTACGAAGCGATCGAGGAGAAGCTGGCACAGCTCGGAGCGCAGATCCGGCGGGTACCAAACTAACGCATTCAGGAGTCAGGCGATGCGGATCGGGATGATCGGGCTCGGGCGCATGGGCGCCAACATGGTGCGGCGCCTGCTGCAGGGTGGCCACGAGTGCGTGGCTTACGATCCCAGACCCGAGGCGGTGCAGGCGGTGGCGGCGTACGGGGCGCAGGCGGCGCGCTCGGCGCAGGAGCTGGTGCGGCTGCTCTCGCCGCCGCGGGCCGTGTGGATCATGGTGCCGGCGGCGATGGTCGATGCGGTGCTCGCGCAGCTGCGCCCGCTCCTCGCCGCGGGCGATGTCCTCGTCGACGGGGGCAATTCCAACTATCACGACGACATCCGGCGCGCCGGGGAGCTCGAGGCGGCGGGCATCCGCTACCTCGACGTCGGCACCAGCGGCGGGGTGCTCGGGTTCGAGCAGGGCTACTGCCTGATGATCGGCGGCGCGCCGGAAGCGGTCGCGCTGCTCGAGCCGGCGCTGGCGACACTGTCACCGGCTGGCAGGATGCCGTCCGCCGCCGGCGGCGCCGCGGGCGCTGCGGCAGCCAGCCTGGGCTACCTGCACTGCGGCCCGCATGGGGCGGGGCACTTCGTGAAAATGGTCCACAACGGCATCGAGTACGGACTGATGGCCGCGTACGCCGAGGGCTTGAACATTCTGGCGCATGCGGACGCAGGGCTGCGCACCGCGACGGCCGATGCCGAGACCGCGCCGCTCGCGAACCCGCGCTTCTTCCAGTACCGGCTCGACCTGGCCGCCATCGCGGAAGTCTGGCGCCACGGCAGCATCATTGCCTCGCGCCTGTTGGATCTCACCGCGGCCGCCCTGGCGCAGGACGGCAAACTCGCCGGGTTCGGCGGGCACGTGGCGGACTCGGGGGAGGGGCGCTGGACCGTGGAGGCGGCGGTCGAGACCGGCGTGCCGGCCCCGGTGCTGAGCGCGGCATTGTATTCGCGCTTCGAGTCGCGCGGGCAGGCTGAGTTCGCCAACAAAGTCCTGTCCGCGATGCGCCTCGGGTTCGGAGGTCACGTCGAGGGAAACCATGGAACGCCGTGACAGTGATGCCGTCGTGCTCTTCGGAGCCACCGGCGATCTGTGTTATCGCAAGATCTATCCCGCGCTCTATCACCTGGTACGCCGGGGCCTCTTGACCGTGCCGGTGGTCGGCGTCGCGCGCCAGGGCTGGAAAGCCGCGCAGCTCGCGGCGCGCGTGCGGGAGAGCCTGGAGGCCTTCGTGCCGGCAGCGGACGAGGCGGTCGTGGCCCGACTCACGGGACTGCTGCGCTACGTGGACGGCGATTACAACCAGCGCCCCACGTTCAATGCGTTGCGCCAGGCGCTCGGGGACGCGCAGCGGCCGCTGTACTATCTCGCCATACCGGCGAGCATGTTTCCGGTGGTCATCGAGCACCTGAGCGCCTCGAGCTGTGCGCAGGGCAGCCGCGTGGTGGTCGAGAAGCCCTTCGGGCACGACCTCACTTCCGCGCGCGCGCTCAACCGCACACTGCACACGCATTTCCCGGAAGCCAGCATCTTTCGCATCGACCATTACCTCGGCAAGGAGGCCGTGCAGAACATCCTGTATTTCCGTTTCGCCAACTCCTTCCTCGAGCCGGTGTGGAACCGCAACTTCGTCGCCAGCGTGCAGATCACCATGGCCGAGAAGATCGGGGTCGCGGGCCGTGGCCGCTTCTACGAGGAAACCGGCGCGGTCCGCGACGTCATCCAGAACCACCTCCTGCAGATCATGGCGCTGCTCACCATGGAGCCGCCGGTCAACACCGAGGGCGAGGCGCTGCGCGACGAGAAGGTGAAAGTGCTGAAAGCCGTGCGCCCGGCGTCGCCCGCGCAACTGGTGCGCGGACAGTTCACCGGGTACCGCAGGGAGCCGGGCGTGGCCGCCGACTCGCGGGTGGAGACTTACGCCGCGCTGGCGCTGCAAATCGACTCGTGGCGCTGGAGCGGCGTGCCCTTCTACCTGCGCGCCGGCAAATGCCTGCCGGTGACGGCCACCGAAGTGGTCGTGGACCTGGGGCCCCCGCCCGTCAACGTGTTCGGAGACCTCGGTCCCGAGCAGCCCAATCACCTGCGCTTCCGCGTCGGCCCCGACGTCGCGATCGCACTCGGCGCCCACACCAAGAAACCCGGGCCGGCCATGACCGGACGCCCGGTGGAGCTGTTCGTCGCGCAGCAGCAGGGCGATGACATGGATGCGTACGAAGTGCTCATCAGCGCCGCACTCATCGGCGATACCTCGCATTTTGCGCGCGAGGACGAGGTGGAAGCCGCCTGGGCGATCGTCGATCAGGTGCTGAATGCCGGCGCGCCGCCCGTCGAGTACACCCCGGGCAGCTGGGGACCGCAGCAGGCGGAGGGGCTGCTCAGGGGTCCGTGCGGCTGGCACAACCCGGGCGCGAAGCCACAGGACTGGACGCGCTCGTGCGCGCCCCCAGCCCCGGCGTGATCCTCACACGCCCACTGGACGCCGTACCGCTACCACACCGATCAGGCTGCGCGCAGAAATTGCGCTCCGCGCCACCTCAGTGGTGCTTAGCGACGCAGGTTCCGCCGTTGTCCGATGCGGCCCGCTGGCACGCGGCCAGATCGTAGTACAGACACTGCGCTCCGGCCCCTGCTGAGACCAGGCAGAAGTGCGCAGTCCTCGGCATCGAGGACGCCGTCGTGACCTCGCGCCTGTTAACAATGCAGGCACCGTGCTGCGCGGTCGCAGCGCTGGCGCAGCTCGCCTCATCGAAGTAGCGGCATTCCGCGCCGAGGCCCGACACGACAACACAGAACGGTCCGGCCAAGGATGCGCTCGAAGCGAGAATTCCAACGGCGGTGAATGACAGCCTTTGCAGTCTTCGCACAACCCCTCCCCGCGGAGCTGGATCCGCGCATGTCTTCCTTTGGGGCCACACCAGCGGACTGATGCACAATACGCTTCTCCTGCCGGCAATTCACGTGCAGTCCCCAGGTCGCGTGTTGCCGTGGAGCCACGGGCGGACGCGTCCGCATGCGCCGGGGAACGCAGCCCTGGGGGAAATCATGTATCGAATTGCATCTGCAAGCGCCGTTGCGGCTGTGCACGGGACGAGAATATGCTCGCCGGTGTCGGGCAAAACGGTCACGGCAGGCGAACTGCCGTGAGGGAGCCAGAGTTTTCGCGGCAACCCCGTGGCAGCCTCAGCGCTCGAAGACACGCACGATTACCCAGCGAGTGCCGCCGCGCTGGAGATGGCGAGCGTGTGCGAGTCGCCCAAGCGGCGCATTGCGTGGGCAATCGCTTTCTCGGCATTGCTTCATGCGGCGCTGCTCCTGACGCTCGGACTGTCAGGTCGCGACTCTGCAAGACAGGACTACGCGCCCGAGCTGAGCCTGAACGTCGAATTACACAGCGGCCCGGATACCGAGCACGATCAGGCTGGCCCGGTCGAGCGCCCCGCCGCGCCGACCGTCAAGCCAAGGGAAGAGCTTGCGGCGGCTTCTGCAAGTCGCCGGTCCGGCATCCCCTCACCTCCCGGGGCCATTGCCAAGGTGGCGCCAGCGCCAGCGCAAAACGACAGCACCGCTGACGCAACCCAGGCGGATGGATCTGTCCAGAGCGATTCTCCGCCTGAGGAGACTCCAGTCGTCACGACACAGGCTGACAGCGACCGGCAAGCCGCGGCGCGTGTCGAGGGCCCCCGGCAGCAGGTCGCACTATCGAGGGCACAGCAATCCAGGCTGGCGCAGTGGGTTATACGAGCCGCTCAAGGCCTGCAGGATGCCGGTCTGCGTGAAGCGCGCCTTTCACTGGAACACGAAGGGCGCCGCTACGTCGCCGCGTTGCAGCGGCGACCCGCGGCGAACGACATGGATATCGAGTATGTCAACGTCGAGATCACGACGCAGGAAAATGGCAGGCGCTTGCGGACCTGGCTGCATATGAAACGCCTGGCGCTCTCACACTTCGCGCAGCTCGTGGACCGGTGGGATGACCGGGTGCAATTCCATGGCGACGCGGTCGTGGGTCGCTTTCACAGCAACTCCCAGATTATCGTCGGCTATGACCGTAGCGTGGCGCCGAGGTTTCTCGGCAAGGTCACGACTACCGCGGGCGGGTTCGGCATAGCCAGCGCCCTGGGAGAGCGGGGAGGCGAGGAGATGTTTCCGGCGGGTATCGAGACGCGAGCACGACGCATCGCGCTTCCCGATGCCATCCCGACCTTCGCGTCCGAACATGGAATCGAGCCGGCGAAAAAAATGCACTCGATCGTCAGCGACACACGGATTACGTTCTACCCCGACGGGAGCTACGGAGTGCAGGAGCTCGGATCAGGATCTGCAGAGCAACGGCGGCCGCTGAGCGGACCGACGTGGATCGTCGGCGGGCGGCGCACCGCTGTGTATGTGCGTGGCACGGTGTGCGGCAAAGTGCTGGTCTACTCACCCGAGCGCATCGTCATCGAAGGCAGTCTGGTCTACGCACATGACCCAAGGTCGACGCCGGATGCCGACGACTACCTGGGACTGCTCTCGGGCGGGGACGTCGAGATTGCACGGCCGGAGGTGACGGGGCCGGGCGATCTCGCGATCCACGCCGCGGTGTACGCACGACGCCGCTTTCTCGTCTCCGACGAAGACGCTTCGCCGAATGGCACGCTGTCGATTTACGGCAGTGTCACGGCCGGTTCGCTGTCGGCCACCGAGCCTCGATACGTCACGAAGTACGAGTTCGACCGGCGCTTCGAGCAGCTGCGTCCGCCGGGCTTTCCCCTGACCAATCGCTACGAGATCGAGGCGTGGGATGCGGCGTGGCGACAGGTCGACGACGATCGATCCGGGGCTGCCGCAGACCCGTAGGCACGTGCCGGGAGGTGCATTAGAGTGCCTGCATGCACCCTTCCCCCGAGGTGACGAGCCAGTTGACGCGGATCACCGCGCTCCTGAACGAGGGAAAATTGTCGCAGGCGGAATCCGCCTGCAGAACCTTGCTGGCGACGCTGCCCAACCATTCTGCCGCCACTCATCTTCTGGGATTGATTCGCGTCCGCGCCGGAGACTCCCAGGAGGGTGAGCGGCTCATTCGCCACAGCATCGAACTCGAGCCGCGCGATCACAAGCTGCGCGTCAATCTCGCCAATCATCTGCGGCGCAGCGGACGCTTGCCGGAAGCCGAGGCGGAGTACCGCCACGTTCTACGGCTCGATCCCGCGGAACGCTCGGCGCGGCATAGCCTTGCCCTGACATTGAGCGACCGCGGACGACTGGCCGAAGCTGAGGTCGAATGCCGCGCACTGATCGACACAGACGCTGGTGATGCGGAGGCCTGGTCCGCGCTCGGATTCGTTCTGGACAAACAGAACCGACTGCCGGATTCCGAGGCCGCCTACCGCCAGGCGGTGCAGATCAATCCCGCCTACGGCCTCGCCTGCCACAATCTGGGATCGGTGCTGGCGCGCATGGATAGAGCCGAGGAATCGCTTGCGGCTCTCGAGCGGGCGCAGTCTCTGGGGGCAGCGGGCTTCGAACTGGCTTTCAACCGCGGTAAGACTCTGACCCTCCTGTATCGGCTCGAGGAGGCCGAGCGGGCGTTTGCTGAGGCGGTCTCGCTGCGGCCGCGACATTGCGACGCGCAGCTGAACCTGGCACGCCTGCGGTACATGCGGGCCGATCCAGATTTCGCCAGAGCGATTTCCGCGGTAGTCGCGGCCCATCCCGACGACGTGCAGATGCAGGGACTGCTCGCCACGGTGCTGGTGCGTGTCGGCGAGTACGATCGCGCCGAACAGCGACTTGAAGAGGCGCTGAAGCGACTCGGTCCCGTACCCCAATTGCGCTTCCTGTTGTCGCAGGTGCTGCGCGAGGTCGGACGCCTGCAGGAAGCCGAGACGGAGGCCATGGAAGCGGCAGGCGCTCTACCTGGTGATTCCGGGGTCATCGAGAATCTGGTTTCGATTTTGTTGTCGCGGGGCCGGCCCGGCGATGCCGTGCCGTTCATTCGCGCCCAGCGCGCGCGCGCGCCTCTGGCGCAAGCCTGGATCGCCTATGAAGCGACCGCCGCGCGCCTTCTGGGTGAGCCCCGGTACCAGGAGCTGTTCGACTACGATCGCTTCGTCCGTTCCTATGTGCTCGAGCCACCCGCGGGATGGTCGTCGATCGCGGAGCTCAACGCAGCGCTCGTCGAGGCGCTCGGGAAACGCCATCGATTCAGCACACATCCCATCGATCAGAGCTTGCGCCATGGCAGCCAGACGACGCGCAATCTGGTGGCGGACCCCGATCCGGCCGCTCAGGCGATCCTCAGAGCGTTCGAGGAGCCGCTGCGTGCTTACTTGCACGAGTTGGGCCACGACGCGGACCATCCTTTCCTCGCACGCAATCGCGGCTCTGCGCCCATCAAGACCGGCTGGTCGGTGCAGCTGCATCGTGGCGGATTTCACGTCAACCACTACCACAACGAAGGCTGGGTGAGCTCAGCCTACTACGTCGCGGTGCCGGATGAAGTCAATGACCCTGCGCTCAAATCCGGTTGGCTCAAGCTCGGGGAGCCGCGTTTTGCGACGCCTCAAGCGAACGCCGAGCGTTACGTCCGGCCGAGCGCGGGACTGCTGGTGTTGTTCCCGTCCTATCTGTGGCACGGGACCAATCCGATTCATGGTCCGCAGGTGCGCACCACGATTGCTTTCGACGCCTTGCCATCCACGCGGGCCGATGAGACTCACAGGGGGTAGCCCCAGCGCTGCGCGTACGGCGTGAGGATCGGCAGCGCGTCCTTGAAATGCTTCTCATAGCGCTTCCAGCGGCCCACCGACTTGCGGTTGATCGGCTGCACGACCTGCGAATAGCTCGGCGTGCTGATGTAGCCCTTGGCGCGGGCGTGCTCACCGGGCGCAAGGAGTGCCTCATCCCAGGGTAGCAGTAGAAACTCGGCGAGCTTGCGCACCTCGGTGGCGAAATCGGCTACCAGCGTCTCGTAGCGCAGCTCGAGCGTCGCGGCGCCCAGCAGCGGCAACTGCGCGTACCAGAAGTCGAATGCGGTCTTGTGATTGATCGCGAGGGTGCGCAGGTCCCGGCAGATGAGCGCCAGGTCCGGAGCCCGGAATTCTTGCTGGAAGCAGCTGAGCACGGTATCGCAGGGATGGCGAACCGCGAGGACCGTGCGCGCATGGGGGAAGAGACGTCGAATCAGGGGCAGCCGCATCATGTTGAGCGGATTTTTGTCCACCAGACGCTGCCCTCCCTGCAGCTCGACTCTGCTGCGTACCTGACTCCAGTAGCGGTCGCGAAGGTCCTCAAGCTGCGCCGCGCTCAGTCTGCCGAGCTCCGCGGGGTAGCGGATGCCGCACTCGATCGCAGCCTGGAGCGTCCGCTTCAGGAACGGTGTCTCGTCCATGGACCGCAGCGCAGGATGCGCATCGAGGATCTGCTCGAGCAGCGTCGTGCCCGAGCGCGGAAACGCGACGATGAAGATCGGACTGTCCTCGACGCCGGGCGCATTGGCATCCTGCCAGGTGGCAATATCCTGGGGATCGCAGCCCTTGCCGGCCAGGTCGATCGCCGGCGAAGCGTCCGTCGCCTGTCTGACTGCCGCGGTCTCGAGGAAGGCGACATGCGAGCGATGCGCTTCCTCGAGTGTCGCGTAAGCCTCATCGTAGCGCCCCATGGCATCGAGCGACTTGGCGAGGGGGAAGAGCACGTGATGCCGCCGCAGGAAGTCGTCGTGGTCTTTCAGAATGGAGAGAAAGAGCCGGCACGCCTCCTCATCCGCACCGTCGCGTTGCGCCAGAGTCGCCTCGGCCAACAGGAGGTCGGGATCGCCGCTCACGGTCTCCGGCCTCGCTTTGATCCGGGTCAGAACCTCGCGGGCCTCGGGCAGTCGGTTGGTGCGCACGAGAACCCGCACCAACCTCAGTGAGGTCGGTCCGCCGCGCTCGGCATTCTCCAATACGCGCGCCAGGGCCGGCTGTGCGCGCCGCGTCTCGCCCATCGCGACCAACAGCTGGGCGATCCCCGCGATGATCTCGGGCGTCAGCCCGGCGAAGCTCGGCCAGTCTTCGAGAATCGCCACCGCCTCTTCGGAGCGCATGATATCGAAGCAGCATTGCGCAAATGCCAGGCGCAGTCCGGCATCCGCCGGGGCCAGGCTGACGGCGCGGCTGAACAGGGCGGTGGCAGATTCGTAGTCGTACCGATCCACGTGCAGCACGCCGATGTTGTAGAGCAGGTCCGGTGTGACGCCGCCCAGCTGCAGGGCGCGATCGTAAGCCTCCAGGGCGGCGTCGTAGCGACGGGTCGGGCGCAGCGCAGTGCCCAGATTGCCCCAGTACTGGGCGTTGCGCGGCTCGAACTGGGTGAGCGCGTTGAACACGCGCACCGCGTCCTCGTGACGCCCCTGGCCATGGAGCACCATCCCGAGGACGTTCAACGCGCCGCGATGCTGAGCATCGGCGCTGAGTGCGCGCAGGCACTTGGATTCGGCCTCTGCAATGTGGTGGTTCTGCAGGTCGCGAGCGGCGAGCTCGGCGAGCTTGTCGGGGTCGTACGCGGCGCTCATCTAGCGGATCCGCGTTACGCGGGTGGTGCGCTTGGAGGGCGCGAACATCACGTAAGAGCCGAGTGCCGCGGAGCGGATCCGCACCGTGTCGCCGACCTTGAGCGGGAAGTATTCGCTCGGCTGGTTCTCCATCCATACCTGGTCATTGTCCAACGATACGACGAGCGCCCCGCTCGAACGACGCATCTCGATCAAGATCACCGTTGCCGTGATCTCCTTCGGCGCCGTGGCGTATTTTCTCTCGTCGAGCGGCCCGTTACGCACGCCAAATCTGGCTTCGGGTGATTTCGTCCGCGGCTCGTCCCGGTCCGCCGGGGATGTCGGAGTTGCCCCCGGGGCCTGCGCACCCACTAGCTGCGCG
>WNFR01013190.1_pt1 | contig 20320 bp, 14 predicted proteins | sample 5400221 | NCBI WGS metagenome assembly WNFR01 (sample SAMN13153357, study PRJNA577476) | soil metagenome | isolation source: 40 cm soil under Madrone tree | place: USA:California | collected 2016-06-14 | reverse complement strand
TAGAGCTGACGCGCGAACGCGACCGTGGTGTTGGCCCACAGCGAGCGGTCGCTCAGGTTGATCTTCTGGAAGCGATTCAGCAGATCGACCAGCTTGCCATCGGCGGCCTGAATCTTCCGGTTGTAGCGGATGACCGTGCAGTTCTCGGTCATCAAATCGCCCAGTTCGCGCCAGAGCAGGAAGGGATTCTCAGTTCCGTCAGACTTCATCAGGCCGTCATTGATCTCCTGCTGGCGTTTGCGCTCGGCTTCGAGGTATCCGTTGGCCCCGGACTTCTGCAGGCCGCGGGCGTATTGCACGGCATTGGGTCCGGAGATGAAGCCGCCAAAAATGCACGAAACCAGTGAATTTGCGCCCAGGCGGTTAGCCCCGTGGTACTGGTACTCGGCTTCGCCCGCCGCGAAAATGCCCGGGATGTTGGTGGCCTGCTTGTAGTCCACCCAAAGGCCCCCCATGGTGTAGTGCATGCCCGGGAAAATCCTCATGGGCGTGTCGCGGGGATCGTCGCCGACGAACTTCTCGTAAATCTCCAGGATGCCTTCGAGCTTCTTGTCGAGGATCTTGCGATCGATATGGGTGAGGTCGAGGTAGACCATCGGCTTGCCTTCGATGCCGAGGTTGTGTTCGTAAACCACCTTGAAGATCGCGCGGGTCGCGACGTCGCGCGGAACCAGGTTGCCGTATTTCGGGTACCACTCTTCGAGGAAGTACCAGCGTTCGCTTTCCGGAATGCTCTTGGGATCGCGATGGTCGCCCGGCTTTTTGGGCACCCACACGCGTCCGCCTTCACCGCGAGCCGATTCCGACATCAGACGCAGCTTGTCTTCGCCGGGAATCGAGGTGGGGTGCACCTGGATGAATTCACCGTTGGCGTAGTAGCAGCCTTGTTGGTAGAGCGCCGACTGGGCCGAACCGGTGCAGACCACCGAGTTGGTGGACTTGCCGAAGATGGCGCCAATGCCGCCGGTCGCGACGATGAGCGCGTCGGCAGGGAAAGTGCGGATCTCCATGGTGCGGAGGTCCATCGCACAGACCCCGCGACAGACACGGTTCGGGTCGAGCACGGCGGAGAGGAACTCCCAGTGCTCGTACTTGATCACCTTGCCTTCGGATTCGTAACGGCGTACTTGCTCGTCGAGCGCGTACAGCAGTTGCTGGCCAGTGGTCGCGCCGGCAAAGGCGGTGCGGTTGTAGAGGGTGCCGCCGAAGCGGCGGAAGTCGAGCAAGCCTTCGGGGGTGCGGTTAAAGGGGACACCCATGCGGTCGAGCAGGTCGATGATGCCGGGGGCCGCGTCGCACATGGCCTTCACCGGGGGCTGATTGGCAAGGAAGTCGCCGCCGTAGATGGTATCGTCAAAGTGCTGCCAGGTGGAGTCGCCTTCGCCCTTGAGGTTCTTGGCCGCGTTGATGCCACCCTGCGCGCAGACCGAGTGCGAGCGCTTCACCGGCACGATCGAGAACAGGTCGACGTGACCGCCCATCTCGGCGATCTTGATGACGGCCGCGAGACCTGCGAGCCCGCCGCCCACGACGATGATCTTCGGATTTGCAGCCATGTGTTTCGAAGTCCAATCTGTCCAGGCCGGAGCCCGGAACTACTACACGATCCCTGTGCGCGTGCTCGCGGGCGCGCTGAATTCCTAGCGCACCATCACGATCGAGTCGCTGGTCGAACCTGTGTCCTGCCTCGGGTAGTAGAGAAAGGAATAGGCGGAGGCCAAGCCCACTACGATGAACAGGGCCGCGATGGCGAGGCAGACATAGCCGAAACGGCGACGCGCATTCTCGCCGACCGTGATCCCCCACTTGGCGGCGAAGAGCCACAAGCCGTAGGCGAAGTGCCACGAAGCGGCGACGATCCCGACGACGTAGAACGCGACCATCCAGGGATTCTGAAATTCGCCCTGGACCTTGCTGAACGACGCGGCCGGATGCGACAGCAAGTGGATGCCGGTGAAGCGCAGGTGATAGGTGTGATACGCCATGTAGATGAAAGCGATGGCGCCGGTCCAGCGCTGCGAGGTGTACAGCCAGTTGCCGGTCCAAGGGTACTCGCCCAGGTTCGACTCGCCGCGATACCAGATGTAGAAGCCGTAGCCCGCATGGAACAGGATCGGTAGCCAGATACCGAACAACTCGAGGCCGACCACAAACGGGAAGCTGGTCAGCAGTTCGACTTGTTTTGTGTAGGCGGCGGGGCCTTTGGTGGCGAAGGCGTTGGAGATGAAGTGTTCGACCAGGAAAGCGCCGACCGGAACGACGCCGCTCAACGAATGCAGACGCCGGAGCAGAAAAGAAGTCCCCTGACCGGCGCGTAGCGGAGCCACTCCGCGCTTGATCGTGATCGGAGTCGCAGGACTGGCTGTTGTCGCCACGATAACCGCTCCTTGCAGCTTCGGATGTGAGAAGCGAACCTTTTATTATCTTGGGGCGTGTTCTTGGAAGTCAAGAACAGATCATCGGTTCACGCGTCTACATTCTCAATGGAGAAGCACATTCCCGGGTTTCTGGCGAAGCCGTTCACGAAACATATTCCGCGCCGGGGCGGTGGGCGAAGCGGTAGGGGATTTACGGTCGGCCGGCTGACGCAATCCAATCCAGGAATTTGCGGAAGGCTGCGCCGCGGTGACTGTAGCCGGCTTTTTCTTCCGGAGAGAGTTCGGCGAAGGTCTTCTGGATCGGCGGGAAATAGAACATCGGGTCGTAGCCGAAGCCACCGCTTCCTTGCAGGCGGTCCAGGATTCGGCCTTCCGCAACCCCCCGGAAGGTGGCGAGGGCTTTGCCATCCCGAGCCGCAACAATCACACAGACAAAACGAGCCGTGCGTTTTTCCAGCGGTACGCCCGCCAGCTCGCTGAGGACCCGAGCATTGTTGGCCTCATCGCCGGTGTTCCCGCCGGCCTTGTGGGGTTCGGCGGCGGCGTAGCGCGCGGAGTGCACGCCGGGGGCGCCGCCCAGAGCGTCGACCTCGAGGCCGGAGTCGTCGGCTAGGACGATCTCTCCAGGCAACCACCGGCTGTATTGCTCGGCTTTCTTGCGGGCGTTCTCTTCGAAGGTCTGGCCGTCTTCGACCACCGGGGTTAGGGATGCAAAGTCTGGGACGGTTGCGATCTCGATGCCATGGGGAGCGGCGGCTCCGGCGAAGTCGCGCAGCTTGCCCGGGTTCGAGGTGGCGATGAAGACGGTTTTCATGGATCGAGTACCCCTTGACCACCCAACTACAAACGAATCACAAAGGACCCTAACGCAACAGGCAAGATCTGCAGCGCTCATACGATGAGCGCGGAGCGCATTCTTTGGCGTCGTACCCAGAGGGCCGCGAACAGCCACGCCAGCAGGGAAATGACTCCTCCCCAAAAACGGTCGCTCGTTTGAATGAATTTCACGCGCACTTCGCTGATTCCCGTTTCCAGGGGGACGACGATCTCACCGGTGACGGGCTGTGACTTTGCTTTGATGGGAGCCCCGTTGACCTCTACTCGCCAAGCGGGATAGTTGAACAGGCGCAGGCGCAGTTTCTCGGGACGGGTGACTTCGGCGGTGAACCGCTTTGATTGTGTTTGCCACGCAAGGATGCGGATGTGGGCAGGGCGTCCACTGGCGACTGCCACCTGCGGAGCGTTCTTGTTGAGTTCGTAAGGGTCGACTCCGGCGGGGACGTATTCGTCGGTGCCTTCGTAGCCAGCGCCATCTTCAATGGCATCCTGCATTTCCTGGATATCGGCGGCGCTGTCCCACCAGGGTTGCTGAACGCGGTGCCAGACAATCCCTAGCAAGAGGAGCAGCGCGGCACAGAACAGAAAACGCTTAAGCCAGGGGCGAATGGCCATGGCCACCAGAATCGCGAAGGCGACGTTCAGACAGAGCAGCCAGCGCCAGGGAAGTTGCACGAAGCGAAGCTTGGGGAGGTGTTCCCAGAAGATGTAGGTGAACGAGCACATGAGCAGGCTCGCGGCTGCCGCCCAGCAGGTGAGCGTCCAAAATGCGATCGGCTCTCGCTCACGCAATTTGCGCGTGAGATAGATGGCGGCAGCCAGGGCAACGATTTCTGCGCTGGCGACGATCGACACCAGCAGGTTGAAGCGGTTGTGGTCAGGATCATTGATGGCTGTGAACAGGAAATTGTCCAGCGGGCGCACGCCCGGTGCCAGGACCTCTCCGAGGTTGATCCACTTCTCTTCGTAGGCGGCGGGCACGAGGTAGAAGGCGGCCATGGCCGCGCCCAACACAACGGCGGCCGCACCGTAACACAAAATCTTCGGGCTGCGGCGGACGACGGCCACCACGACCACCAGCAAGGCGAGCGAATAGTTCACCATCACCGCGGACGGGGCGTTGGTCAGCCACGCGGCCGCAACCACCAAACTCATAGGGAGGATCATGCCGGGGCCTTCGTCGTCCGAACGCAGGACAAAGAGCAGCAGCAACGGGAGCAGGCAGGCAGCCAGTAATTCAGCCAGCGCGCTGCGCCAGTAAACGATGACCAGGTGATACGGGTTGGCGGCATAGAGGGCGGCGGCGAACAGGGCATCGTTGCGGGTCAGCCAGCGACGCGCCAGCAGGAACATCGAACATCCGGAAGCCGTGATCGCCACCCAAATGTAGGCACCGGGGGCGATCTTCCAGGGCAAGATCGCCCCCAGGAGTGCGCCCAGATTCCATGATGCCGGGGGATAGAAGAGGAATCGAGCTTCCCCGAAGGTCCAATGCGCCAGAGATGCCCAGCGCGGGAACGCGATTCCTTGCTTCCACTGGTGCACGACTTCCATCCAGGAGAAAACATGGAATTCGAAGTCGTGACCGGAGGGGTTTCCCAGAAACAGGAACGGGACGAGCGTGGCGAAGGCGGTGGCGGCCGAAACGATCGCCGGGATCGGGAATAGCCCCCGCAGCGTGAGCGCCTCGGGAGCGGGCGAGGAGGAAAGCGTTTGAGCTGGCTTGTCCAGGGGCGACGGGGCTCCGATGATTCGCATTCGGACTCGAACTTAGTAATCTATCAGGGAACATGCCCGGGGGCGTTGCGGGAAAGCCCAGGGTGCGCCCCGAGACGCTCGGCTATACTCGTGCGATCGGGTGGATGCAGGAGATCTACATGATGAAGCTCTGCCGTTCACAACTCGCGCTGGTGACGTGCGCGCTGGTGCTGCTGACAGCACAAGCAGTTCGTTCTGGGCAGACCAGCGAAGCGACGCCTGCCACGGACAAGCCCTTCGCGCCCTTCGAGCAGTGGAAGGCGCTGATCCTGAAAGGCGACGGGGAAGCATTGAAGGGCTTGTACAGCGCCAATCCGGTCGCCCAAATCACCGTGGGTGGCAGCGAGATGGATGCCAGTGGCGACATCCGGTTCTGGACTGGGGCGAAGGTGAAAGACATGAAGGTCGACGTGCTGCAGAGCGGGGAACCGCAGGCAAAGCCCGGCGCCTACCAGGTTCTTTTCAGAGCAGAAATTCGATCGGCCGCCGGAGCGAAGGAGCAAACGTTCTACATCACCGAGGGTCAACTCTGGCAGCAACAGAATCAGCAATGGCGCCTGGTAGTCGCGAAGCGAACCGACGCCAGCCGCCTCGAACAGCCAGCGTCGAACAAGAAGAACCTCTATCCGAGCAAAGCGGATGCGCACAAGGAGATCAAGGAAGCGTTGGAGAAGGGGAGCAAGCACCACAAACGCGTTCTCCTGGTCTTCGGCGCAAATTGGTGCTACGACTGTCACGTCCTGGACCTGGCTTTTGAACGGCCCGACATAGCTCCCGTTCTGGAAACAAATTTCGAGGTCGTCCATGTGGACGTAGGGCAGGGCGACAAGAACCAGGACCTGATGAAAGAGTATGAAGTCCCGATGGACCGCGGGATTCCCGCACTGGCGGTGCTCGACTGGGATGGGGAACTGCTCGTCAGCCAGAAGAACGGCGAGTTCGAAAAGGCGCGAGCGCTTGGGCCGGAAGACTTGCTGGCGTTCTTGAATCAATGGAAGCCGCAGAAGAGCTGAAGCTGCATTCCGCTCACATGGAGCAGGGTCCGGCTCGCTTGCTTCTCCCCAGCCACGTTGCCGGAGGCGGCGGTGATCGCATTCACAACCGGCTGTGTGCCCAGCGTGTGGAAAAGGCGCATCCTGTTCACACAGAATTCACAATCCTGAAATCGTCCTGTAATACAACTGGTCTACCTTATTCCCATCGAGGTGGAACAGACCATGGGGGAGTCGGGGCCCTTACCAGAGACGGGGTTGGGGTTCCGGTTCCCCCGAAAATTGTTCCCAGTGCTGGTCCCGCCTGCTTGTGAAATTTCCTGAACAAACCGAGCAATAACCTCGCCGACGTAGGCGAGTTCCCCCTCGGAATGGGTCGTGCGGGTGGGAAGGATGTGGTTTACCGGGATGCGACCGCTTCGGGGCTGCGCTGCCGCTGCAACTCGGCCACAAATTCGTCGCGCGTGAGCGACTGCCCGCTACGCAACAGTTCCAGCAGCGGATCTTCGAGATGCTCTTCAGCCGGGGCCTGGAACGGTTGGAACTGGGACTCGTCGGCCACGAGCGACTTCGCGGAGATCAGTAACTCCGGCATGGTGCCCGGGCGACTGGTGAGAAACTCGATAAAGTGGGCAACCGTTTCCCGTTGTTCGGTGGTACGGGAAGGGAACTCGAGGCCCATTCCCATTCCTGGGTGCATCACCCGCACCATGCCGTCGGCGTGAAATTCCATGTCGGCGGCTTTCAAGCAGAGGTCCACCAGGGCACGCTCCGGAAACGGGGACTCGGTGTCTACGTAGCAACCTCCCAGGCTGAGGTCGGTCAGTTTGCACAGTGAAACCGGGTCGGGTTCCTCGGGCGGGATCTCGGTCGCGTTGGCCAGGAGCCACGCTTTGAGCTTCTCCGTCTGGGATTCAGGAAGATCGAGAAAGCGGACGCCGGATTGGCCATTCGGATTCGCCCAGGCGATTTCGCCATGGCTGTCGATCTCGAGACTGTCGTCGGGCAAGGTGAATCGCAAGCCAATGAGCGCAGCGGCATGAAGGGGTTGGGCCGCCAATACGTCCATGCCGGTCTGGCTCAGGTCGAGCATGATGCCTTCGATCTGGTCGCCTCCGGAGAGCACGATTTGAACAGGCGCCTGCACAGGCACCCGGAAAGAGCGGCGGCGTTCCCGACGCAGCAGGGCCGTGACCGGACGCAGGGTAGCTGCGGCCTGCTCGGAACTGGCAGGTTTGTGAAGGATGAACTTGGCTCCGGTCTTGAGAACTTCCCGGACGCGGGTTTCCTCGCTCAGGAGCGCGATCGTGATGAGGGCTGCCGATTTAGATTGAGTCGCGGTGCGCAGCAGCTGAAGAGCGAGTTCCGGTTCATCAAAGTCAACGATCAGGCAATCGAAACGCTGCTCGCCCAGACGATGGAGGGCAATTTCGGGCTCGCTGAAACGTTCCACGGCAATGGCAAAGTTGGCCAGAGCGCGGCTGAGCACTTCCGCCGAGTAGTCGTCTTTGGATACGAGCAGTGCCTGAAGGGTCATGCTGCGTTTACTCTCACCAAACGAGCGAACGGGTTAGGGCCAACGGGGAGCAACCGGACGGCCCGACTTTGCGGGAGCGGCCGATCCCTGGGAAGCCGATGCTTTGGCTGCCATGGCGCTGGGCTGAGAGGTTTCCTCGTCCATTTCGGCGAGGACGCCGTTGTCATCTTCTTCGTTTTCCGCCAGCAGAGGCGCAACCTCACGCAGCTTCTCGGCAGCCTGCTGGAGGGCCTCAATCTGTTTGGCTAGCTGTGCGTACTTTGCCTGCTTACGCCGCAAGACCTCATGGATGTCCTTCATGCAACCCCCTATGCGCGACTGTAAGTTTGAGGGCGGGTATGGTCAATACGAAACGGCCCGGATCGGGTTACCGCAGTAACCGCAACCTGCGCCCCGAGCGCACTTGCTTGAGGGCGGAAGGGACTTGAGAATCAACGGGGTAAGCGGAGAGCAGAGTGCGCGAGAGCAGATGCGGTGGCGCGAACCTTCGGAAGGTTACCCACGACAGCAAAGTAACCTCTGAGATTGTGCCGAAGGAACGGCCGCTCGTGCTCTTCACGTCGCCCACGAACACATAGGCACCCGTGTCCGGGTGAAACGTCCATGAACCAGAGGTAAATGTTCCGCTGAAGATCACCCCGTTAGGCACACCCGTCACTGAGCCGTTTCCAGTGATGGTGAACGTTCCGCCCACTCCGAAGGTTCCCCCGCCCACGCCGCCGGTTGCAAATGGACCCGTCGTGAACGCAACTGTTCCGAGGTTGCCCGAGATTCCTGCGTAAACATTCATTGTGGCGCCGCTCAAGGACAGGCCGGTAGTGGAGCTGTCTGTGATCGTGCCCCCTAGACTAGAGATGTCGATACTGCTCGCCGCGGCGGCCAATGGCAGCGCCAGAGCCAGCAGCACTAGGAGAATTACTCGCCTCATATCAAAACCTCCCTGAACCCATCAAGAATCGACCCCACATCCACCATGGTCCACGGGATAAAGACCATAAAAACTGCACAAGAACATCAGTGCAGTAAATAGGTGCACCTGTGGTGCCAAAGTAGCCAACTTATCTAACGCTTGCTTTTCTAGGGTTTAGAAGAGGCTTGCGACGGGCAAAGGTAAACATCTGCAAATATCTGCACACACAACACAAAACCCTATCATACGGCGATTTCTGTATCCTGAGAATGGCCGATTGGTGCCAGAAGCGTGGCACGGAAGTGTTATTTACAAGCCATTGGGAGGCGTTTAATTTCTGGATCGAGCAGTTCTGGGGGAGGGCTGTTCGGGCGTCCAGCGACTCGCGAGAGTCCGGGGCGCTCTTAATTTTTTGTGGCCTTTTTTGCGAACAACCCTGCCGCGAGTCAATCACGCCGCCCGCAACAAGCGTTTAACATCGGGGAGCATCAGGTAAACAAGGATCGCGACCTCGACGAGCGTGCGGCCAAGTGCCAAGCGTTCGGATGACGCACCAAGCCGATCATTCCCAAGAGCAATGCCAAGCCGACAAAAAATAGGGTCAACACTCTGGCCCAGTTATTGAGCCCCCACAGGCCGACTCCGACGAGGACATAAGCCACGGCCACCAGCAGGGCACCGATCCCCAGGACTTTTCCCAGTCCCGCCACCACACTTTGGAGAGAGGTTTCGCTCGTAACGGCGGCCATCGTCCGGGCGCTCAAGTGTCCGATGCCCAGGATCGCAAGGCCTGCCAGAGCGTAAAGCGCTCCCCGGATCCAGGTGAGAATCGCGATCGCCGTCACGCCCAAAGGACGCATGCCGGTCTCCCTCCCCGCAAGCGGGAGGCAACGTAACAGACTGTCCGGGGAGCGTCAAGGAAGGGTCCGAACAGGAAGGGTCTGAACAGGAAGGGGTACAAAAGGCATGCGAAAGGTGGAGAGACGAAATCCGCGTAATCGGCGGACCTAGGTGACGGGCTGGCGCAAGACCTGACGGATGGTTTCTTCCAGGACCCCGGCGGTGAAGGGCTTCTGCAGAAGCGTGAGACCCTCGGCGCTCAAACCTTCTTCAGCGAGCGACTCTCCGGGATAACCCGACATGTAAATGATTTTCAGACTGGGCCGCAAAGCGAGCAGTTCCCGCGCTAGTTCTGGGCCGGCAACGCCGGGCATGACGACGTCGGTCAAAAGCACGTCGATCGGCTGGCCGTACCCGCGACAAACGGCAGCCGCGTGCGCGGCGGTGTCCGCGCTGAGCACCTTATATCCGTGGGAGGCTAGGATTGCCTGCACCAGTTCTCGAACCGCATCCTCATCTTCCACCAGAAGGATCGTGCCGGAGCCAAACGAGCGTGCCACCGGAACCGGGGCTGCTGCTTGTGCTTCCTCCGCCTCTTCGACCCGCGGCAGATACACGCGAAAACTGGTACCTCGCCCCACTTTGCTGTCAACCGTGATGTAGCCTCCGCTCTGCTTGACGATCCCGTACACCATGGAGAGTCCGAGCCCCGTGCCTTTGCCGGGCTCTTTGGTGGTGAAGAAGGGTTCGAAGACGTGGGCCAGCGTCTCCCCGTTCATGCCTGATCCAGTGTCGGTGACCGTGAGGATCACGTACCGGCCGGGTGCAGCCCCCGGGTGCGTTCGCGCGAAATCTCCCGCCAGATCAGCGTTTGCGGTTTGGATGGAGATGGTGCCGCCGCGCGGCATCGCGTCGCGTGCATTGACTGCAAGGTTCATCAGGATGTGTTCGAGCTGCCCCGCATCGGCCTTTACGGTAGAGACCTCGGCGGCGGTATCCAGCACGATCTGAATCCGTTCTCCGAGCAGGGGCTGCAGCATGTTTTCAACGCTGCCGACCAGGGTATTCAGGTTCACGACTCGAGGCTGCAGCATCTGCCTGCGGCTGAAGGCCAGCAACTGACGGGTGAGCGAGGTCGCGCGCTCGGAGGCGCGGAGGATCTGTTCGATGGAGCGGACCGACTGCGAGTCTTCGCCGTGCTGCTCCATGAGGATCTGGCAGTAGCCACTGACAACGGTCAGCAGGTTGTTGAAATCGTGCGCGATTCCACCCGCGAGCGTGCCCACCGCTTCCATCTTTTGCGCTTGGCGGAGTTGTTCCTCGAGGGCCTTGCGCTCAGTGACGTCCTCGGCGATCACTTCGAAGACTTCTGCGCCTTCGCGCTCGTCGCGAACACCACGACCGCTCAGGCGAACCGTGATGACGGCGCCATCCTTGCGTTTCCAGCGGGCTTCCACTCCTTCGAATCGCCCTGCGCGCAGGAAACTCTGGTGCACGGCCGCTTTGGCCTGGTCATCAACAAACACATCGCGCGGCAAGCTGAGAGCGAGCAGTTCCGCCGCCGACTGGTAGCCCAACATTGCGACCAGCGCGGGGTTTACGTCGAGGAAGCGTCCGTTGAGTTTGGCGCGGTAAATGCCAACCACGGCGCTCTGCACCAGTGACCGGTAGCGGGTCTCGGAGCGCAACAAAGCTTCTTCGTTGCGTTTGCGCTCGATGGCGCTGGCGACCTGGTGCGACACGAACGTCAGCACTTCCTTCTCCCTTTCTCCGAAGTGGGTGCGGGCGGCATAGTGTTGCACGGCGAGTACTCCGAAAGTCTTTCCGGCCTGCTGGAGGGGAACGCCGAGCCAGTCGTCGGCGGGAGACCCGGCACGTTCAACCTCGCCTGCGGCGGCAAGTTCGTTGAGCCTGCGGCCGGTGGCGAGCAGCGGCTCACCTGTGCGCAGGACGTATTCGGTAAGGCCGCGTTTCGGCGAACGCGGGGTAGGGGCGTTATCAAATTCATCCACGAAATACGGGAACGTCACCCACTCGGTCGACTCGTCGTAAAGAGCAATGTAGAAGTTCTTGGCATCGAGAAGATCGGCCACAATCGCATGGATGGCAGGGTACAGGCCGGCCAAGTCATGCGAGGTGGTGGAAACCTCGGCGATGCGGTACAGGGCCGACTGCAACCTTTCCGAGCGGCGACGATCCGTGATGTCCTGGGTAACGACCAGCCGGGCGCTGCTTCCATCGAACTCGATGGTGCGGGCGAACTGCTGCACATCAATGACGGAGCCATCTTTCTTGCGCTGCCGCCAGATCTCGTCGCGGAACTCCAGACCGCGGCGTGCGGCCGCGAGGCGCTCCGGCTGGATGTCGAGACACACGTCGAAAATGGTCATGGCCAGAAACTCTTCGCGCGTGTAACCGTATTTGTCGGTGGCGGCCTGGTTAACCTCCAGGAAGCATCCACTTGCCGGGTCGTAGAGACAGGTTGGCTGAGGGGTGTTGTGAAACAAGGCGCGGAATTTTTGCTCCGCTTCCGCCACGGCCTGAGCTGACCGCTGCTGCTGATGTTGCGTCAGGACGATGCGCAAGCCCGCCGACGCCAGCGTGATCACTGCGACCACGGTCGCAACCAGCGGTCTCTCATGAATCATGCGGGTCGCCACTCCCAGAACCAATAAGGGCAGCAGGACCGACATCCAGAGCGAGCCCCAGGATTCGCTTCGGACCGGCAGTGGCTCTCCGTCCGCGAACGACACCTCCGGCAAGCGCCACCGGCAGGCGCTCACCGCCGCGAGGACGAGCGGCACGGTGTAACAGAGGTCCCACAGAGTTCCGGCATCCAGCCCGTAGGTGTTTTGCCGGTAGAGGTAGCCGATATTCCCCACGGTGAACACAAGCAGGAAAGCTGCCAGGCGCGACAACAGTGACCATTCCAGCCGGGAACGGACAGAGGTGCAGCGAATGGCGAAAGCGGCCAGCAGGAAAACGTCGCGCGCCACCTCGAATTTCCACTGCAGGCGCACCATCGCGGGACCGGCGCCGCGCCAGTGCGATGGCATGTAAAAGTAGTAGAGATAGACGGCCGCAATCAGAATCGCGACCTGAAGGAAGTCGAGGGCTTGCGCCCAATCGACGCCCGTGTTGCGGCCCTTTCCCCGCAGGAACAGCGTCATGGCCATCGGCGCCACAAAAAGAAAATAGAGAAGATCACTGGGCCAGACCGAGTCCAAGGGGGCATGCAGGACGTTGTCGTAGTACGCGCCCAGTACCTGCGCCGCGGTCATCAGAAAAAAACTACTTGCGGTGAGACGCCAGAAGCGCCGGGCNNNNCGTGGCCAGCAGGGCCAGGCAGATGGCCAGGACATTCGAGGCCAGACGGATATCCAGACGCTCGTCCCCGCGAACGAGAACCAACACCTGCAGGGCGAGCCCGAGCAGGGTGGTTCCCAGAAGCCCTTTTGCGAACTTCGACATCCCTGACTCGTTTCCCGGGGAGGAGAGCCTTTTGAGTCTAGACGAGGGGAAAAGGGGGTCAAGTTACCAGCGGGCTAGATCAGCAGACCGGGGCGGGCCTGACGTTACTCGGTCGGAGGCACTCGAGCCAGCACCTCGCGATTTGCGGGGGAAGGCGCGAGCAGGCAAAAACCATCGTTTCCGCCCACACATTGTTCATACTGCAAGCGCGAAAAGAATGGGCTGAGGTCGGTCCAGGAAACTCGCGGATCATCGTGTTCCACCCAGTTCCATTCCGCCTTCGGCAGGGGACTGAGGACGCGCCGGGACACCCAGACATTGCCGTGCTTCTCCCATGCCGCCAGGGCGATCCGGCCAAACGTGGCTCTCCACAGGGGCAAGTCGCGATGACCGGCTTCGATGACGGCGTGCACGTGCAGCGAACCGCGGCGGTTCAGGGGAGCAAATGGAAAGCTGCGCGCGAAGTTGAAGAACTCGTCGCCATTGTGCGTGACATACATGACGCTCGCGTCGTTGAACAGGGAGGGCGGAATATCGCTGGCGCGCCGGGCGATTTCGTCCTGCTGCAACCTGTTGGTGTGGCGCGAGAGGGCGAAGGTGTCCACCAGGGCTAACGTTGCGATGAACAAGACGATCACCACCCGCTGAAAGCGCGGTGGACGCTGCGCGAAGCAGATCGCGATCGCCAGGAACAGAAAGGGAAACAGGGGCAGGTAACGCTCCAGGTCGCCGCCCTGCCAGCGAGCCGCGAACAGAAGAACCGGCCCGCAGCCGATCGTGAGCAGCGCCAGGGCCTGCCAGCGCTTGGCCATCACCAGGGTCGCCGCCACCGTGGCGAGCAACGCGTAGAACAGTGCCAGCTTCACGAGTACAGCGCGCAGCAGATCGCCCAGCGACACCGGGCTGAACGGGTCGTGCAGCAAGTACCGTTTGAACAACATGCCGTCCTTGCCCATGTTGATAAACGATCGGGCGAAGCCGAAGACCGCCCGCACCACCCCGCCGATCTCGATCCCGTGGGACGCCGCCCGGACCCACGCCAGGATTTCAGCCCGACTATGCAGTCCCAGGCCCATGATCACGGCAAGGTAGATCACTCCTAACGCGCCGCCAAACGCAACGCCGGCCACCACACTGCCGCGCAACCCACGACGCCGCACCAGCGGGATGAGAACCACGGCAGGAACCACCAGCACGTACGGAAACCAGAACAGGAGCGCCCCCGCCAGAGCGATTCCGCCCAAAGCGCTGATGCGGTCGACATGCGCCGGATCGTAACCGATGACGAGAATGTAAATCGCCAGCACCAGCATGGCGAGACCTGCGATGTAGGCCGTCCCGGCTTGAGAGTAGTTCAGGAACGCATGCGCGGTCGCAAACCCCAGGGTGGCCAGCGACGCGTACCAGAAGTTGTTGGTCACGAAGCAGGCCAGCCGATGGAACAGGTACAGGACTGCGAACCCGGCCAACCACGAGACCGCCATCAGGACGAGAACCGCGTGATAGTGTGCCACCTCGGTTCCCTTGAGCCAGTCCGGGTCCAGGACTCCGATGCCGCGCGTGATCGCCCATCCCAAAGGCCTCCACAGGAGGTGGCCAAACTCCCAGAACTCGTAGTACCTGCCCTGCAACCGCGCCGCGATCGAGTCGGCGTAGCTGGTCGTATCCGCAAGGAAGGTCGATACGGTAACCAGGGCGAGGAAGAGATACAGCAGAAGCGAGAAGACGAGGGAACTGGCCCGACTGCGGCTCTCAAACCATAAGCGCACTCGCCCCCCCATGCTGCCCGCCGGCGACGCTTCGGCGGGCGCGCCGAGGGCTGTTTTGGTTTCGTGTGCGGGTGTGGCCACGCCTTCCTTGTTAAGGCCCGCTCAGGGGATGCCCGAATCCGGGAACGGCAACACACTACCGTGAGCGAATTGTGCTTTGCAAGTCGGAGAACCGCCTGCGCAGTCAGCGCAGCAGTGCGAAGCTGGCATCGTGGAGTCGCGTTCGGACTAACAGCGTCTTAAACCATGAAGGTCAAAAAACAGCAAAGATCGCTTGCGGCGCGCGCAGCGCAACGGAACCCGATTGCCTGCTCACTCTGCAAGCTGTGCAGCCGGCTGTCGGACTCTCTTGAGCGGCCTTACGGGCCCGTTCGATTCGCCCGCTAAATCGGCGAGCAGGATGAAACGCTCCGGAAGCTTCGAGGACATGGCCCCTTCAAGGTGTATGCGCGATCCTTCGGCCCGCTCCTAGGGGAGCGCATTGCCTGATTTCAGCAAGCCGTAGCCTCCGCAGAAGACGAACGCGCTTCTCGAACCCCCAAACCGTGCTGAGGAGGCGCTGAGGGAATAGGAGTAACAACCTTGCTTACTTCCGCTCCTCTACTGTTTAAGTAATGGTTTAAGTCCTGCTTTCCCTCAACCAACACTTTACCTCTCGATCCTTCCCCTGCTTGCTTCAAGTGACGCTTGAACCTTCGACCTTGCAACTACACCCGCCCCAACATGTAGTGGTTCCTGGAAACCACAATATATGGACAGGCTCCTTTCCGGGCTGTTAACCACTGAGACAACACCCGTCGACTAGTAACTCATCGGTAAACACAATATGTAGGATTGGGCTCTGGTTGAGTCTTTAAGGATCCGGATCTATGTACAAGTAACAACATCACTTACATCAATCGCCATCCCCATTCCCGTGGTCCCTCTCTTACTTTAAGAGCTGGTATGGCAGCTGAAAAGCAAACGCGACCGGCCTTTCGGTGGCAGTCGTCTGGCGTTCTTGGTCCGCCGCTCGAAAAGCTGACGATCGCAGCTGGCGAATAGCTCAAGCGTTACTTGAAGGGGGCGGGATGCCAGCCCTGGCCGTGCTCGAAACCAAAGGTGAGGCACTGCCTCCTGTTTACGTGCTAGCTCGAGGTTCGGTAGGCCTTTCTGAACAGCGCGCGCGCGGTCGAATATTGCGAATCGGACCCAGTTCCGAGGATTCGATACGGAACAGGAGGAGCCGTCTGACCTACACCGTGCAGGTCCGTTCTTACGAAGAACAGATGGGCGAGTATCGGGTCTGGCTAGCGGGGGCGTAGCGGTCGTCACTGTCCTTGGTTTCTACGCGTTGCTTTCGTGCTTGGTGGCTTGCGCCTTCTAGGCTGCTTACAGGGGTGGGCCCATTGCCGACTCCGGCGGCGGTCGTGCACCAGTGTCTGTCTGTCCGAGTATCTGTCTGGGTGTCTGTCGGACAGTCTGTCAGACAGTGTGTCATACGTATTGTCCCTGTCGCATCAGGACTTTGCAGCAGCCTGCTGTCCTGTCTGCCATCGATGATTACGTTGGCTCATTCTTCAGAACCATAATAGTTACTCCACTCGGGTACTGGCAAGGCGTAGGCTGCGACGTATGGCGACGATCATAGCGATTGCAAACAAGAAGGGTGGCAGCGGGAAGACCACTACCACCACGAATCTAGCGGGTGCGTTCGTGGCTAGAGGGTATCGTACGTTGATCGTGGATGCTGATGGCAGCCAGGCGAGCGCTTTCTCTTGGCGAAGAACCGGGGAATCTGCAGGCTGTTCCTACGAAGTCCTGGGCTTGCAGTCTACGAACGTAAGGACTTTTTTGAAAGCCGCATTGGCAGTGGATCCTTACGATGTCGTCCTCATTGATTGCCCGCCGCGAGATCCAGGGGAAAAGGATGGAGAAGTGCTTCGCAACGCGATCTTGGTTGCGAACGCTGTTCTGATACCTGTGATGCCTTCCGGACACGACTTGCGAGCACTTGTCGGGTTCTTACAGTGGCTCTTGGCCATTCGCGAGAGCACAAAACCGGATCTCGACCTTCTCGCGTTCATCAACAATCGCGATGTCCGAACCAACTCAGCCAAGGGAGCTAGGGCGCAACTGGTGCTGAACCTGGCCGGACTGCCGATCCGGGTTTTGGAGAGCGAGATTGTGCACCGTGAGGACATCCGTCGCACAGGCGATGCAGGGCTGACGGTCTTTGAGATTGCGCGGGAAAGCAAAGGGGCAATCGAGTACGTATCTCTGAGAGAGGAGATTCTGAAATGGCTAGCAGCAACAAGCGAGAGGGCAGCGGCGGTATTGATTTCGGAGCAGACTTCAGCGAACTCCGCGAACGTCCAATTCTGAAAGGCGCCGATCTCGATCTACCAACGCCGATTAAGGTGGCCCTCCCGGTAGAGGAGCCGCAACCGGTTAACCACACCGAAAGCAGGGAAGCGGTTGCTCCCGAAAGCACGGCTGGTCTTGACGCTGATCCCTTGACCAAGCTCCTGACTGCGGCCGAAAAGGAACGCGGGCTGCCCTACACATTTCGTATCCCCATTAGTATGGACAGAGAGTTTCGATGCCTAGCCAAAGAGTTTGACCTGGATCTTTCCGATATAGCCCGGTCCGGTCTGGAGATGGCTCTCCTCAAGTTGCGCCAGATGTCCAGGACAAGGAAGCGGCCGCGCTTGCAATAGACCGGGAAGCGCGTTCCCTCCGGACGAGGCCCCGGCATCGCGGCTTCGTCCCTGCACGCCGTAAATCTCGACCTCACTACGAGAGCCTCGGAAGTTAATCCTTTGCTTCAATATCAGAGGGTGGGCATCGCGGCACCCTTGCTTTTCCGCATGTGATGTGAGGGCTTATGGTACGCGCCTAACTCGTAGACAAAGCGCATGGTTAAACCCTAGACAACCCGTCGTTGGTCCGGCGGCTTTAAGGAACCGATATCTTTTTCGGTACGGGAATCCTGCGCTGTCGTCCACGCCCTCGCGCGCAGGGGCTTTCCTTGCCAATCTCATCTGCCCGAACACACAAAAAAAATCTGGACTGACCGAGAACAGACTTGGTCGCCTGTTCGACGCGACAACAGACCTCGGACCCGATGGGGTGGCACCGGATCGCCGCCTGGCCCTGCAAAAAGATGTGGCTTGCCGCCGGGCACCTCTAAGACGTTTACCCGAAGAGGGGATCGGATCATGTCAGGGCCACCACAGAATGGGCTGTGTTCCGGGGCGATGAGCTGGGCGATTTCCCGAGTCCGAGGGCTGTCAACAACGATCCTCCCCGCAAGAACGGGTCTTTCCAACAGCCGCCGAACGGGAAAACGCTGGCGAAGCAAAATGGGCCGCGGCGGTGCCGCCCTGTTCAAAAAAGTACTATTTTGTGGGGAAAATGGTGCGCCCTGAGAGATTCGAACTCCCGACCTTCTGGTTCGTAGCCAGACGCTCTATCCAACTGAGCTAAGGGCGCGGAAAAAATGGCGGGTAACGACCCAGGAATTATAACGGAAACAGCGAATCCTGAAAAATTGTGACGCAGAATTCAGGATTCGTTCGCGATCCAGCGAAATTCTCATTCGCGTCGAGCAGAAACCAGAGCGGGCGCGTGTTCTGCAGGATCCCGAACCGCTGCGCAAAACTTGCTCGGCCTCGGACGTAAATCTTGCTTGGCGGAAGAAATTCCTACCCGGTTGATTCCAGCCCGGCTGCCTAGTTTTCAGTCACTTACAAATGGTACGCAAGCTGCTATGACAAGGGACAGACGAAGTGGCGCGCAACGGGGCGCTCTAGAGAATAACTTCGGCCAGACGATTTCATCTTCTTTCAGGCGGGACGCATCGAAGCCCACCCGCACCGTCCGTTCTTTCTCGTTGAACTCAATTCCTCGCACCCCATACACTTCTCTTACTCCATCGATGGCGCGCATTTCCCGTTCGCCGGGAATCGCGCCGTACCGATAGGCGACATCCAGATAAGTCATGCGGACTTTAGTCCTCCGTGTTTCAAGATTACAACAATCGGACCGTGCCGTTGGGCAATCTAATGGCTACGGGCCAATCGGCTTCTGTGTCGGGCGCTCGAGCGGGTGAGGTTTTCTAATCTTCGCTGAGTTGAGCAGACTCTCTGTACGCCCGAAAGCCGGCCGGCCAGCTAGTCCCGAGAGAAGGAGAGTTCGTGGCGGACGTCCTGCAAAAAGAACAAGCGGCAATCGATCCAGTCTGCGGAATGTCAGTCAATCCCGCCGTCGCGAAGCACCGCCTCGAGCACGCGGGACAGATCTACTACTTCTGTTGCGGCGGATGCCTGGAGAAGTTCCGCGCCGATCCCGACAAATTCCTCGCCAAGAGCGCGATCGCCGCGGCGGGCGCAGGACCGGCATCATCGTTCACACGGATCGTGCCTGCACACATCGCAGCGACCCCGCCAAAAGACACTCCCGCGCCAAAACCGGAGATCGCCCCCCCGCAGAAAAGCGACGACCGTTACTACATCTGCCCGATGTGTCCCGAGGTGCGGCAACTGGGGCCGGGACCATGTCCCAGCTGCGGCATGGCACTCGAGTCCGAGAGCGTACGGCCCACGAGCAGGATCGAATACACCTGTCCGATGCATCCGGAGATCATTCGCTCGCAACCGGGCAGTTGCCCGATCTGCGGCATGGCGCTCGAACTGCGCACCGTGACCGCCGAAGACGAGAACCCCGAATTGCGCGAGATGAGCCGCCGTTTCTGGATCAGCCTGGCCCTCACGGCGCCGCTCCTGATCATCGCGATGGTCGACATGCTGCCCGGAATGCCCGTGCAACATGCGTTGCCGGCGGGCCGGTTGCCCTGGATCGAACTAGCCCTGGCTACGCCCGTCGTTCTGTGGGGCGGATGGCCATTCTTCCAGCGCGGATGGGCATCGATCGTCAACCGCTCTACCAACATGTTCACGCTGATCGCGATGGGGACCGGCGTCGCCTACGTCTACAGTCTGATCGCGAGCGCCTACCCGCAAATCTTTCCGGAATCGTTTCGCGGAATCGATGGCCGTCCCGACGTGTATTTCGAGGCAGCGGCAGCCATCACGACGCTGGTGCTGCTCGGGCAGGTGCTTGAATTGCGCGCTCGCAGCCGAACGAGCGCGGCCCTGCGTGCCTTGCTCGACCTGAGCCCGAAGACCGCCCGGCAACTGGACGAGGAAAATAGAGAAAAAGACGTCCCCCTGGAACTTGTGAAACCGGGTGACCGCCTGCGGGTCCGTCCCGGAGAAAAGATTCCCGTCGACGGCGAAATACTCGAAGGCAACAGTGCCGTCGACGAGTCGATGATCACCGGCGAGTCCGTGGCGGTCGAGAAGACCACGGGCAGCAAGGTGATCGGCGCAACCGTGAATCAGACCGGATCGCTTGTGATGCGCGCCGAGCGCGTGGGCAGCGAGACCATGCTGGCGCAAATCGTCCAGCTCGTCAGCCAGGCGCAACGCAGCCGCGCCCCGATTCAGCGCCTCGCCGACAAAGTTGCCGGATGGTTCGTGCCGGCAGTGATTGCGGCAGCCGCGTTGACGTTCCTGGTTTGGGCGTTCGTCGGTCCACAGCCTAGGCTGGCGCATGCGCTGGTGAACGCGGTTGCTGTGCTGATCATTGCGTGTCCGTGCGCGCTGGGGCTAGCCACGCCGATGGCGATCATGGTGGGCACGGGTCGGGGGGCAACGGCGGGAGTGCTCATCAGGAACGCCGAAGCGCTCGAAACGTTGGAGAAAGTCGACACGCTGGTGGTCGACAAGACCGGCACGCTGACCACCGGGAAACCCAGCGTGACTTCGGTAGTCACCGTCGGCCTG
>WNFR01012410.1_pt1 | contig 20323 bp, 17 predicted proteins | sample 5400221 | NCBI WGS metagenome assembly WNFR01 (sample SAMN13153357, study PRJNA577476) | soil metagenome | isolation source: 40 cm soil under Madrone tree | place: USA:California | collected 2016-06-14 | reverse complement strand
TACCCGATCGCCTGCGCGATGGCGGTGACAGCAGGCTCGATCTCGTCGGCGGCGTGATAGCAGCCGAAGCCGAAGCGAATACGCTCCCCGCGCGCGTCGGTGACGATGTTTGCGCGCATGAGCCGATCGTGGAGCGCTTGCGCTGCCGCCAATTCGAAGGTGAGGAAATGGCCGCGCGCGGTCCCGGCCGCAATCGGCGTGACCAATCGGGCATCGCAGAGCGGCTTGACCTTGCCGCGCGCGAGCTCGGCAAGAAACAGCGCTTGCAGGGCACGTACATGCTCGTGGATGGCATCGACGGTCAGGCCGATTCCGTCCATCCAATCGAAGACTCCAGCCAAACGGTAGAGCCCGCTTGGATCGAACGTCGCGCCCATGAACCGGCTCCCGCCCGTGCCATACGCGACCTTTGCGCCACCACCCCCGCGAAGCGCCCCGAATGCGGCGAACCAGCCGGTGTCGCGGGGCCGCGTGGCAAGGCCGGGTGGGCAATGCATGAAGCAGACGCCTTCGCCCGCCATCGCATATTTGTAACCGCCGGCCAAATAGAACGCGCGGCCAGCGCTTTCGGCAAACGTCGTCGGTAGCGCCATGAAGCCGTGATAGCCGTCAAACACCACCACTGTTTGCGCGTCTTCGACCGCGCTGGTGATGGCGTCGAGCGATCCGGCGGCGGCGGCGGAATTGAAAAAGACTTGGCTGACGAAGACGAGATCGTAGCCGCCGCGGCGCGCCGCGGATGCAAATCGTTCGCCGAAGCTCGCAAACGGCTCGGCGGGTATGCGCTCGACGGCAACAAGGCCTTCTTCCTCGAGACGGGCGATTTGGCGCGTGAAGGAGTGGAACTCGCTGTCGCTCGTGAGAATGCGCGGCGTCGTTCCCGCCAGCAGGGCCGAGAGCAGGCGTCTGACGAAATCGTGGGTATTGGGCGCGAACGCAATGGTTGCGGGATCGGGTAGCACGAGCCTGGCGGCGATGCCGCGCTGCACGCGCGGGATCAAATCATCGAATATCATCTCCCATTTGTTGTCGGCGAGCCGCGCGGCATCGGCGAGTGCCCGGCGATGCGCCGCGCAGGCTGCGTCCGGCCAGAAATGATGGCTGTGCGCCGCCAGATGAATCCGCCCGGGCTGCGCGCCACGAAACTCGCTGAAATGGTCGCGCAGATCGAGCGTCATCGGCCGCTCGGCCCTACCGCGTACCGGTAGCCCATAGCGTCTTCGAGCTCGCGCGGCAGCTTGGGCAGCCGCGAGCGCGGAATGAGGTAGGTCGAGAGCCGGAACAGGTCGGAGAAGATCCGATGCTTGGCTGCGGTATCGCGCAGATAATCGTGACCGGCGGAGCCGCCTGTGCCGATCTTCACCCCGATCATTCGCTGCACCATCAGCGCATGCCGGTAGCGCCAGAGCGTCAGCAATTCGTCGACGTTCATCAACGCCGCCAGCAGCCGGAACGGCAGCTGCAACACCGGCCGATCGCGATAGACGATGATGAACAGCGCGGCCTGAACCGCTGCACGCGACATCTGCCACGGCGAGGGCTCGGATTCCGGCGCGAAGATCGCCTGGAACTCCTCGAGCGACGCCTCGATCCGTTTGGCTTCGATCTCTCTCTGCGCGGGCTCCATCGCTTGGTTCGCACGCACGCGTGCCGCATCGTCTTCGAGCATCTGCCGCACTGCTTTGCGATATTCGCGCGAGAAATCGTAATCGGGCCGGTGCACGAATGGCGTGCGCGAAAGCCAGCGGTCGAGCTGGTCGATCAGCTTCGGCCCGCGCTCAGCGGCGGCGACCCGCGCACGGTCGGATTTGATCAGCATGTCATCGAAGGGTTTGCCAGCGTAATCCGAGCGGGCCGCGCGCGAGAGGCCGAGCCGGATTTCGATCAATCGGAACTGCGCCGACTGGAACCCCGAGGCGGGAAACAGGAAATCGCGGAAATCAAGAAAATCGAGGGGCGTCATCGTCTCCAGCACTTCGAGCTGCTGGATCAGAAGCTTCAGGATCTCGTTGATGCGCTCGAGGCCGTGTACGATGCGCCCGAGATACTCGTCCTCGACGACATCGCCGCCGAAATCGACCTGGATGCGGTCGAGCTCGTGCAGAATTTGCTTGAACCATAGTTCATAGGTCTGGTGCACGATGATGAACAGCATCTCATCGTGTGCGGGCTTCCCATGTCGTACGCTCTCCGGCTGTTGGGCCGCCAGCAGCGCGGGAAGCTTTAGGTAATCGGCGTAATAAAAGTCAGCGTCGGGTGAGGACATCGAGGACCCTTTCGCAGCCGAAGGTGTCCGAGCTGAAGACCAATGGCGTAGTGTACTTCTGCGAAAATCTGCCCGGAAGGACTGGGCGCTGGGCATGAGTTGGAGTCATCTGCAAGCGCAGCGGGATGTGCGGGAGGCTCGCCTATGCCTTCGAGCAGGCAACGAAGCGGCGCGTGCCGCCGCCCGCCGCGCCGTAAACAGCGCCCCGCTGTCTCAGTTTTCTAGCCCCGTCGGCACGTTCTTGTTCTCGCTTTCAAGCTGCATGCCGGAGGCGAGCGCCATCGTCTCCATCAGCGCCGCAAAGTCCTTTTGCAGGTAGTCCTCCGGGTCGGCTTTTAGCGTTGCCGCGCCGAAATGGCCCTGCAGCACCTCGCGTGCCGCCGCCGTAACCGGCATCGGCACGTCCCATTCGCGGCCGAGCGCCAGGCCGAGATCGAGGTCCTTGCGCAACAGTTCCGGCGTGAACGTCGTGGTCCAATCGAGATTGACCAGCGCCGGCGATTTATAGCGGGTGAACATCGAGCCCATCACGCTGTTGTTCATGAAAGCGAGGAATGCGTGGCGGGGAATTCCCATCTTGTTGGCAAGGAGCGTGATCTCGATCAGGTTCTCGATTACCACGCCGAGCATGACGTTGTGGGCGATCTTGCAGATGCGCGCGAGCTCGCCCTCGCCCACGTAAGATACGCCGCGTGGGGCGATCGCCTCGAGCATCGGCGCCACGGTCTTGCATGCCGCCTCGCTGCCGGAGATGACCGCGGAGAGTTTGCCCGCCTTGATGACCTTGGCATTGCCGCTCACCGGCGCGGCGACATAGCCGCTGCCGAGCTGTTTGAGCCGGTCGCGGATCGCGGCCGACTCCTCGACCGAAATGGTCGAGCAATCGACGAAGATTTTCGGCAGCTTGCCGCCGTGGCCGGTGACGCTGTTCTTGCCGAAATACACTTGATCCAAATCTTTTCCCGTCGAGACGATCGAGAACAGCACGTCCACGTCCTTGAGGTCGAAAAGATTGTCGACCACCTTGCCGCCCAGCTTCGCCAGCGGCTCGGCCTTGGCGCGGGTGCGGTTCCAGACTGCGAGATCGTAGCCGGCCTTGAGCAGGCGCTCGGCCATGGGCAATCCCATGCGGCCCACCCCTATCCAGCCGATCTTCTGTTTGTTTGCCGCCATTTTAACTCTCCTTCATCCGCAACTCGATTGCGGCGCTCTCCCTAGCATACGAGGACTGCGCCTGTCGTTGGCTGCAGCTGCACGTTAGGAATCAGCCGATTTCCCGAACGCCCAGTCGGCGAGCCGCTGGAACAGAACCAGCGCGGTGCGGCACCAGATCAGCACGATGATGATGCGCATGAGCTGAAAGCCGGCGATCAGCGTGGCGTCGAGTCCCAGCACTTTCCCGGTGAGCACCATCTCCGCGATCCCGGCGGGCGCCATGGCCAGCACCATGGTCGGCACCGGATATCCGGCGAGCCACGCCACCGCGGCGGCGAAGGCCGCCATTGCTCCGGCCGCGAACAGCACAGCCAGGCATGAGGCCCAGAGTAAGCTGAACAGCCGGGTGAGAAACTCGGGCCGGAACTGGGCGCCGAGCGCGCTGCCGATGACGACCTGCGCTGCGATCAGCAGCAGATCGGGCATGCGGCCCTCGATCAAGCCGAGGTGGCTCGCGGCGGCCGCGATGAAGAGTGGCGCCATCAACCAGGCATTGGGCGAGCGCGCGCGCGAGAGCAAGGTCGCAACGGCGCCGGATATCATGAGGAGGCCGACGAGCGGCAGCCAAGGCACGACCGCAACGCCGAGCAGCGGATTTGTGCCACCACCGCCGACGAATGAAATCACGAGGAACGGCGCAAAGACCACGATCAGCGCGACCCGCATCGTCTGCGCGACCATGATGGGCTCGAGCTGGCCGCCATAGTGCGGGGCAATGGTCGTCGTTTCCACCACACCGCCGGGTACGGTGGCGAAGAACGCGGTCACCCGGTCGATGCCGGTGAGCCGCATGTAGATCAATCCGCCGATGGCGCCGACGATGGTGGAGAAAAGCGCGGCGCCGATGATCAACGGCGAGAGCGTAATGAGCTTGGCGACCACGGCGGCGGTGAACTGCAGGCCGGTCGAGGCGCCGGCCACCACCGTTCCCGCCGGCCGTCCCCAGGGAATGAGCCGCACCGGTGCGCCGGTGAGCGACAGCCCCATCGTGGCAAACAGCGGCCCGAGCAGCCACGGCAAGGGCAGGTGGACGTAGCGTGCGAGGAAGCCGCCGAGGACGCCGCCGGCGAGCGTTAAGGCGATTGCGAGCGCCGCGCCGAGAGGCTTCGGCATGCGCTCAAGGATGGTCATTCCGTGCATAGACGATGGCCGTGGTATCAGCCGCGCGCGCGCAAATCCATCATCGGGCGCGCGCGGCACGCATGCGCGAGCGTTCGACCGCGTGGGCAACGGCAAAGTTGCCCAACCTGCCCCGGCTGATATGCTCGCTGCGGCCGTTCGGATGGGACGTCAGCGATGTCCTTGATCTCCCTGCAGCGCCTGGGCTCGATCGTCGCGGGCATGTTCTTGTGCGCGACGCTCGTCTATGCGGCCTTGCCGACGGCTGCGGACAAGCCGGACCGCGGCTCGCTCACGGGTCAACTCTTGATTGCTTCGCCCAGCATGGGCGATCCGCGTTTTCTCCAGACCGTGATCTTGATGGTGCGGCACGACGGCAACGGCGCGCTCGGTATTGTCATCAATCGGCCGCTGGGAGATCGGCCACTGGCGAGCCTGCTCGCGGCGCTCGGCGAGAAGGACCCGACGGCAGCGGGGACGGTGCGCGTCTTCGCGGGCGGCCCGGTTGAGCCCGGTATCGGCTTTGTGGTCCACAGCACCGATTATCACCGTCCCGACACCCTCGACATCGATGGCAGCCTCGCCTTGACCTCGAGCCGCGAGATCCTGCGCGACATCGGCAACCAGCGCGGCCCGACCAAGAGCCTGATCGCGTTCGGCTATGCCGGCTGGGCACCGGGCCAGCTCGAAGGCGAGCTCGCCCAAGGCTTCTGGTTCACGACGCCGCAGGACGGAAACCTCGTCTTCGATGACGACCGCGACGCGGTCTGGGATCATGCCATGAAGCGCCGCACGCAGGACCTATGAGCGCAAGCGACCGACCCTTAGGTTGAATTTGCTCTGGGAATGGCCTCTCAACACCGCTGCTTGCAAACAAGCTGCTGCGTCGTGCAGCTGAGATTACAAGCGCCGGCAGTCGATGGCGCCGCAGTTGTTGTTGTCGTCGTGGTCGCGGCCGCGCTCGAAACGCAGGTATTGAGGCACAGCATTGCCTGCGTGTCACAAGTGGTCTGACACGTGGGAGTCGTCAGATTGAGGGTCGGCGGCGTGAGAGGGACGGGATTGATGGTCTGACCGGCCTGCGCAGCGACTTCGGTTGCAAACGCCGCAGAACTCAGCAGCGCGAGGGCCGCTAGCGCAATGCGTGTCATTGGAATTCTCCTCTATCTTGCCGGCCTGCGGACCGCCAACGCATATGGTGGCATAGATTCGACCTAAGGACCACAAGCCGCGACGACGCGATCGACCTCCGCGAGAAGTGCCGCCTTCTCCGATTTGAGCATCAGCGATGCCGCGATGCCGTTGCGGGCGATGGCCGCGACCTCGTCGGGGGAGAGCCGCAGCGCCTGCGCGGCGGCGCGATAGTTCTCCCCCACGTAACCGCCGAAATAAGCAGGGTCGTCGGAATTGACCGTGGCCACGAGGCCTTTATCCAGCATCCGCCGCAGCGGATGATGCGCAAGATCCTCGACCACGCGCAGCCTCACATTGGACAGCGGACAGACCGTGAGGGGGACGCGCTCGCGCGCGAGGCGCTCGACCAACGGCTCGTCCTCCATCGCGCGCACGCCGTGATCGATGCGGGCGACGCCGAGCACGTCGAGCGCTTCCCAGACATAGCTCGGCGGCCCTTCCTCGCCCGCGTGCGCGGTGAGAAAGAAGCCCGCCTCGCGCGCGCGTTCGAACACGCGCTTGAACTTTCCCGGCGGGTTGCCCTTCTCCGATGAATCGAGTCCGACGCCGGCGATCCGGTCCTTAAAGGCAAGCGCGCAATCGAGCGTGCGCTCGGCGTCCGCCTCATCGAGATGGCGCAGGAAACACATGATCAGGCTCGCTTTGACCCCGAGCTTTTGCTCGGCGTCGCCGATGGCGCGGGTCAGCCCGGCCAGTACGGTCGCGAACGGGACGCCGCGCGACGTGTGGCCCTGCGGATCAAAAAACATCTCGACGTGGCGAACGTTGAGTGGTAGGCCTGCCGCACCGCTTCCACCGACGCGTAGGGCAGGCGGATGCCGTTGCGGCGCGCGAGGGCAAACATCAGCTCCGGCTCGAGGCTTCCTTCGATGTGGATGTGCAGCTCGCATTTGGGGAGCTGCGCGATTAGAGTCTCCGTATCGTGCATTGGGCCCCATTGGCGCGGAGTTTGATGGAGAATTTTCATTTGTGCTGGATGCATAATTTGGCGGCGCACTCGGTGTGATCCCCTCCCCCTTGTGGGGAGGGGTTGGGGGTGGGGGTCGGAGTTAGTGGACACACCTCGCGCCACAACAACGACCCCCACCCGGCTCGCTTCGCTCGCCACCCTCCCCACAGGGGGGAGGGTAGGACCGAGTTCGCTACTCGCGCTGATTCTTCACCTGCATACGCTCTAGGTCGAACGGGCGCGCGAAATTCATTCCGCCTCGGGAGGAGTTTTTGCCGTACGCAATAATCGATGATGACCTCCAGCGTCGGCCGGCACGCCTCGACCCCGAAGTGCAGCGGATCGAGCGCCGTGCCGTCGCTCGGCGATTTCAGCGCGCGCTTGCTCGCGAGCAGGAGCCGAATGATTTCCTTCGCCACATCCGGCCGCGAGCGAGCGATGTCTTCGCGCAGTACGACCATATGGTTGATGGGCACGCCGCCGTGGGCAAGGGCCCAGTCGCGCGCGGCGGCCTCGGCGTCGGGAATGAGATGGCGCAGCCGCGGGTCCGGAAGTTTGTCGCCGACCACCGCCGCATCGAGTTCGCCGTCGAGCAGCATCCGGAGGAGTTCCTTGCCGGGCGGTGCACGCTTGACCCAATCGGGATCGCGATATTCGGCAACGTGCGGATCTTCGAAAGTGATCCACTCGACCTTGTCGAGGTCGACGCCGTAGTCCTGTTCCAATATGCCGCGAACCCACGTGCCGGTGGTGACGGTATAGGCGCGCACGCCAACCCGCTTGCCCGCAAGCTCGGACGGTTTTAGCGCTCCCCGCTCGGCATTGTACGCGATCGTGTGGTGCTGGCCGCGGCCGACGACGACTACCGGCAGCAGCACATAAGGCTTGCCGTAGGTCTTTGCCTGCAGATACGTGACGATCGCGAGCTCCGCGACATCGTAGGCCGCTTCGCGCACCACCTTCTTGAACAGATTGTTCGCGACCTTGACCTCCACGAAATCGAAATCGAGGAGATCGGATCGCAACTCTCCGCTCTTGAGCGCCTTCGTGTTGGGATAATTTCCCAACATCGTGTGCAGCTTGAGCTTTGTTGCAGTGGCCATGAGGGTGTTCCTTCGTCACTTGGCCAGAGTGGGATAGAGCATGAGCGCGGTCTTGCCGAAAATCCAATCCTGATCCGACGGCTTGGCAAAGGAGAACGCCTTGCGCGCGGCGTCGAGGAGTTCCGACAGCGTGCCGACCGAATTCGGAAAATTCGAACCCCAAGCGATCCGGGAAGCGCCGAACGTATCGATGATCTTGCCGAAGAACGTCTCCGGCGTGCCTTTGCCCCAGCGCTTGGGCGTTACATTGACGGGAGTGATCTTGAGATGGACCTGCTTGTATTTGGCCAGTTCGAGAAATTCGGCCGCCGCCTTATAGGGGGGGCCGTCTTCAAACGGCGTGCGCGCCAAGTGATCGAGGATCATCGTGACTTTGGGGAAGCGATCCATGATCTGACGCAGCAACGGCAAACCTTCCTGCTTCATCTGCATGCAGACCGGAATGTTCTTGGCCGCCGCATGCTCCCAGAACGGATAGGTCTTCGGGTCGACAAACCATGTCGCCTGATCCGGCAAGGTGCTGCCGGTGGTGAATAAGCGCATGCCGGTGCAGCCGCGGCCCAGCCAGTAATCGAATGTCTTCACGGCATCGGGCGCCATGACGTCGATGGAGCATACCGCCGTGAAGCGCGACGGCACGGCCGCAACTGCATCCGCTACATAGCTGTTGTCGTACCCATAGGCGGTCGATGAATGCACGATCGCCGCCTTATCGATGCCGGCGTCATCCATGGCCCGGAGCAAGGTCTCGTAGGTAGTGGGCCGTTCGCTCGACCAGGTGGATTGGGTGCCGCCAAGGGGGGACAACGGATAACGTTTCGTATCAGGCGAGACGATGTGCGGATGTATGTCGATGACGGGCATGTGCGTCACTCGCGTTCAGGTTTACAGGAGGGCTTTCAAGGATCGATCTCGACAAATACCTGATCGAGTTGCGGACGGGACGGTATGAGCTTCTGCTGCAGGCTATAGGTGACCAGGGCCTCGATGCTGGGACGGTTCGCCGCCATGCCATAGCGCAGCGGATCGCTCATCAGCGACAAGAAATTGCGATAGCGCTTGTCCTCCGGGCTATTGCCGGGGTCGCGCTTGAGCTTCTCGAGATAAGGCTTTTTCGCTGCCACGAAGGCGTTCATCAACGAACGCGCCAGCCATGGGTAGCGTTTGATGTGCTCGTCCTTCACTACAATCAGGCCATGGATCGGGTAAATGCCGCTGCGCCGGAACCAATCGACCTCGACCTGTTCGACATTGGCGATCAATTCTGGATAGACATCCGCCGCGGCAGCGGCCTCGCTGGCCCTATCCCAGCCGCTGATCGGCGGACCGGCGCGACCGACGCCGGCAGGCCCGGTAAATCCGGCCTGGATCTCGCCCGCCTTCATCATACTCTGCAGTGATTTGCCTTGGGGCGCATGCACCACATTCGGGGGCAGCTTGAGCGTCGTGACGTGTTCCTCGTCATCGACCACCCAGGTCACCTTGGACGAATCGAGACCGTATTCGTTGACGAAGATGCCCCGCGTCCACACGCCGGTGGTGACGGAATAGGCGCGCACGCCGACCTTCTTGCCCTCGAGGTGTTTCGGCTCCTTGATGCCGGAATCGGGACGCACGACGAACCCGCTGTGATGAAAACGGCGCATCAGGAAGATCGGCAGCGCAATGAACGGCGCGCCGAGCGCGCGCGCAATCATGTAGGTCGTCGGCGCCATCTCGCAGATGTCGAATTCGAGATCGCGCACCATGCGCCGGAACGCACCGATGATGGGCACGACCTCGACGAAGTCGGGTTTTACCCCCGCGATTGCGACCGCCCCGCTCTTGATGTCCTTGCTGTGGCCGTAGGTGGCGATCGCAATCTTCAGCCGCGGCTCCGTCATTGTTTTTCGATCCCTGCCTTCTCGATCACCGCCGCCCATTTCTTGACATCGGCCGCCATGCGCTCGCGCATTTCTTCCGGTGTGCTGCCGCGTGCATCCATCCCAAGCGCGGATGCCGTGCCCTGGAGCGCCGGATCGGACAGCGCGGCGTTGATCTGTCGGTTGAGAATGGCCAGCGTGTCCGCCGGCATGCCAGCCGCCGAAGCGAGACCATTCCAGCTGGTCACGATGTAGTCCGGAAAGCCGCTTTCCTTCGCGGTCGGCACGTCGCGCAGCAGCGCATTGCGCTCCTCGCCGGAGGTCGCGATGATTCTGACCTGGTTGTCCGAGATGACCGCTTGCAGGCCGGCATAGAAATCGAATCCGACGTCGACGTCGCCGCGCAACACCGCGGTCACGAGATCGGGCGTCGTCTTATAGGGAATGATGGCGACCTCGGCGCCGCTCACTTGCTTGAAGAGATGCGCCGAGAGATTTTGCGTGCTGCCGGGATTGATGGCGCCAAAATTGAGCTTTCCCGGATTTTTGCGGGCGGCGGCGACAACGTCCTGGAGGGTCTTGAGCGGGGAATCCGCTTTGACCGCGAGCAGCATCTCGAAGCGGGCCGTCATTGAGACGAAGGTGAAATCGGTCAGCACGTTATAGGGCCGCACCTTGAACAGCGACATGCCGATGGCTTGCCCGTTGCCGATCACGCCGAGCGTGTATCCGTCCGGCGGCGCCTCGAGCACCGCCTTTGCCGATAACAGGCCGCCGGCTCCCGGGCGATTTTCGATCACGACCTGCTGCTTGGTTCGCTCGGTGAGTTTCTGCGCGAGCAGCCGCATGGTGAGATCCGCAACGCCGCCGGCGCCGTAAGGAATGGAGATGTGGATCGGCTTGGCGGGGAAGGTCGCCTCGGCGCGAACGCGTCCGATCATGGCAGCGATCGCCGTCAAGCCGACGGCAAAGGCGAGGCGCGTGACACGTCGGCGAGCTTGCTTGAAACGTGGGGGATGCGCGCGCATGGCACATCCTCGCTCAATGTTCGCCTTCATGCTGAGGAGCATCGCAGCGCGAGATGGGTGAGTCCACTGCCAAAGGCGCTGCGATGCGTCTCCAAGCATGAGGGCGCGCACGGGACCGTCCTCATCCTTCGAGACGCGTGCACGCACGTTCGAGTTTGCGCAACGCCTTTCGCACGCACGCTCCTCCAGGATGAGGACGGCGAGCGCGTGAAAAAAACAGCTCATCATTCGTTCATACAATCCATCTCGTTTGCTTTTGCCGCGCACTCGGTGTGCTCCCCTCCCCCTTGTGGGGAGGGGTTGGGGGTGGGGGTCGCAGTTAGTGGACACGCCTCGCGCAACAACCATGACCCCCACCCCGCGCGCTGACGCGCGCGACCCTCCCCACAAGGGGGAGGGTAGGAGTGCGCTGCTCGCGCTGCGTCCTGCTGCTCGCGCTGATCCCGTTCCACTTGGATACATTCGACTCCCCATTTCACACAGCCCATCCCGTTCCCGCGGCGCGGTTTTGCGCCCGGGTTTTGCTTTTTGGCTTCGCGCACCCGAAAGAGGGGTGGCGGAGCGCCGAGAGTCGTCGGGTGCTTGCGAGGCACCCGTGGGCCTGCACGTGACGCGGCAGGCCAGGCGCCTTGCGAGGCGCCTTGCGTCCCATAACGCGGGACGCCCGCCTCCCGGCGCTCCACCGTGGCGATTTTGGGCTCCGGTCCCGCGCTTCCCTCACCGGCATTTGCGCCGGATCGGTCACAGCGAGCTCCTCGCGTCCGGGTCGTAGTGCCCGGCTGGCGGGGTCCCGTGCCTCCCGGGGCGGTGGTTATGAGCCGCTGCCGCAGGACGCCACGCCTCGCTCCACCTTCAGGATCACCTCTAGAAAGCGCCCCTCAATGAGCGAAGCTGGGAACGTATGTAGAACAAACTTCATCCGGTCGTCAACATGAAAATGCGATTTGTATGGGAAAATTTTTGTGTAGTCATATCGGGGCGCATGTAGTAGCTGGACCTGCGTCGCACTGCTACGGCTAGCGGTCCCGCGGCAGGGCCCCCCGATACCGGCGACGTCTCTCGCGCCTGTGCAAGGCCTGATTCCGACTCCGCTCTTTCCCGCGCAAGCGGGAATCCAGGGGCCGCAATCCGTGGCTCTGGGTCCCCGCTTTCGCGGGGACGAACGGACCGGGGGTTTACAAACTCAAAAGCATCACTCCGCTAGCGCCGCGGCGAGACCGGTGATCAGCTCGGCGATGTCGGCCAGCCCGTTTGTTCGCGGCGAGCCCGCCATATGCGGCGTGAGGATGACGTTGTCGAAGGACAGCAGCTCGTCATCGGCCCGGCCGGGCTCCTCATAAAGCGGGTCGAGGGCAAAACCGCCGAGGTGACCTGAGCGAAGCGCCGCAATGACCGCCTCGCGCTCGACGACGTCCGCACGCGCGACGTTGATCAGGCAGGCACCTCGTTTCATCAGCGCCAATCGCGGGCCGTCGATGAGGTGCCGGGTCGACGGACTGCCGGGAAGCTGCGGCACCACCCAGTCGCTTTGCGCGAGCAGCGTGTCCAGCGGACGATAGGCTGCATGCAGCGCCGCTTCTTCGGCGTCCGGCAGCCGCGTGCGCTGGAAGTAGAGCACGTTCATTTCGAAAGCGGCGGCGCGCGCCGCGATTTCGCGGCCGATCTCGCCGAGGCCGATGATGCCGATCGTGCTGCCGTGCAAGCTGCGGGTTCCGGAAATGCGCGCCCAATTCGCGCCCGGCGCATGCCGGCGGTCGAACGGCTTAAAGGGACGTTTCGCAGCCGCAAGCCGCTCGATGCTGGTGAGCCCGTTGATGCGATGGATGCGCCGCGCGAGCGCGAGCATCAGCGCGAGGGCGTGCTCCGCGCAGGCGATATTGGCGCGGCGGCGCACGCCGAGAACTTTGACGCCGGCAGCGGCGCAGGCCGCGACATCGATGTTGCGCAGCACGGCGCCGTATTTGTGCACGACCTTGAGTTTTGGCGCGCAACGAAGCTCCTGCGGTCCCACGGGAAAGGATTCGACGACCAGCGCCCGCGCGGCCGCGAGATTGTTGCGCAGCTCCGCCTGCGAGGGCACCAGCCGCACGTCGCTCGGGTTGAGCGCGCCCGCGCGCGCTCGCAGCGCATCGCACCAGCCGACGAAATTCGGCTCGTCGGGCGACATGAAGTCGGCAAAGGCGGCGCATCTCTCCCCGGACGTCGCGGGGTCGAGCACCACGCCGATCAACCGCGTCCAGGGATCGTCTTCAACGACGAGGATGGGACCGTTCGAAGTCATTGATAGAAGATGCCCGCGGCGGATCAGCGCCGAACCAGATCATCGGTCTGAGCGTCTACGGTCGCCGCTTGCAGTCGCGCATGAAGCGGTAGCGCTTTACGAGATGCAAATGCTGCTCTCTCGCCTGACGCCTGCAATCTTCATTTTGCTGGGCAATGCGGTTGCTCTCCGCAGCAATCTCTGCGGGAGATTTTGGTTTCACTGACTGGGCATGTGCGGCAGAGGCACCAAGCGAGATTGCTGCAAAAGCCCCAATCACAACACGCAAGAACGACGCCTTCATCTTCATTCTCCCCTCACGTTCATCCACGCGGGTACGCGCCCTTGGTTGCATGGCTTCCTGCGATGGGCCTCATCAAGAAGGTTGGCGCTCCCTAGGGGAATAGTTTGACGCAGGCTCAATTGCGTTGCACCTCGCAGTAGATCACGCCGGCGGCGCGCAGGTTCGCGCACAGTTTCTCGGCGGCCGGGCGGTTATCTGCCCCGACACGCACGTGCGCCCAACCCATGCTTCCGCGGCCAAGCCCATGATGAACGATGAGCGGCTCCCGCCCGCCCAGTATGGAGGCGTATTTCTCCTGCATTCGGCGATATGCCGATAGCGCTGTGGCATCGGTGGGACCCCCGACTAATTCCACGCCCCAGGGATCAAGCGGTGGCTTGATCGCGAGCACAGGCGCACGGGCGACAACGCCGACGATTTGCGTACAGGGGACGGTATTTGCAACATGCGTGTCGCCAGCGGCCACTTTTCCGCCGGCCCATTGCTCCGGCGATCGGCCGGTTACGATGCGCACGTAGCCGCTCGTCTCCCCCGGCAGTCCGCGCCGACCGGCGAGCCAGTCGCGCACCCGGCCGGACCCGGCGTTGTAGGCGGCTGCGGCGAGCCCGAGATTTCCGAATTCGCGGCGCAGGTCGCGCAAGAGCTTCGCAGATTTGGCGATTGCTTCGAGCGGGTCGAAGGGATCGGAAAGACCGCGCCAGCTCGCCGTGGCCGGCATGAATTGCGCCACGCCTTGCGCCCCGGCGCGGCTTACCGCCGTCGGGTCGAACCGGCTCTCCTGCCAGATTAGCCGGGTGAAGAAATCGATCGGCAAATCATTTTCCTGCGCTGCAACGGCAAGCGCGTTACAGATGGCGTCGATGTCCGGAACATTCGATGGCGCGCTCGGCGCGACCGCGCGGAACTCGTCGGACTCACCTGCAACCGCTGGCGGAAGCAGCCCGACGGCATAGGAAGCGACAAGCAACCCGACCAAGCGCAATGCGAAGCCGCGCACGTTCCGTTCCCGCTGGAGCGGCGTTAGACGGGCGCCACCGCCTCGCCCGGTCGCGCCCCGACCGACGCCATTAATCCCTGGGCCGTCATTCCGCGCAGGTGACCTCAGCAAGTTCCCGCGTATCAGTTCATTAGCAGGAAACGAACCCTGATCCTATGGCGCAGGTTCCCGGAATCTCTATGGGAGAGCCAGTCTGACCTGCCGGCGCTGGTGCCGACCAAGTACGAACCTGATCATCTTATGACCGCGCGGGCGCTCGGCCTGGACGTGCCGGCGACGTTGCTCGCCCGCGCCGACGAGGTGATCAAATAGAGATGCTGTTTGCTGCACTACTGCATGAGTCCGGAAGCAGCACTTCGCGTCAGTTCGCTGGCTGCATCAATTCGGTAGCAATTGGAGCAAAGCGGACATGCCGCGACCGCGCGCGGCGTATCGATCGGTCGAGTTTGACCCGAAGCTGTCATAGGCCGGATAGAAATTCCGCAGCGCAGCAGTCTCCTGCCGCATCGAAGTGTGTGCTACCGTTCCGGTCGCAAGCACGGGACGCAGAGAACAGTGAAACGGCGCGAGTTCATCACGCTTCTCGGCAGCGCGGCGGCTTCGTGGCCGCTCGCGGCGCGCGCGCAGCAGGGCGAGCGCGTGCGGCGCATTGGCGTGCTCATGAGCGCGGTCGAGGGCGATCAGGGAGGACTGGAAAGCATCACGGCGTTCGCGCAGGGGCTGGCCGAGCTGGGCTGGACCGTCGGACGCAACGTGCGGATCGAATACCGCTGGGGCGCCGGCGATCTCGATCGCTTTCGCCGATACGCTGCGGAGTTGATCGCGCTCTCGCCGGATGTCGTCTTGGCTACGGCTGGGTCGATCGTGGGCGCGTTTCAGCAGGCAAGCCGCACCGTGCCGATCGTGTTCGTGACGACTATCGATCCGGTCGGCGGCGGCTGGGTCGAGAGCCTGTCGCGACCAGGCACCAATGCCACAGGATTTGCCGCGTACGAATTCAGTATGAGCGGCAAACGGCTGGAACTGCTCAAGGAGATCGTGCCCGACGTAAAGCGCGTGGCAGTCATTCGGGACCCCTCGGTGCCCGCCGGGTCTGGTGGGCTTGCCGCGATCCAAACCGTGGCGCCTTCTTTGGGCGTTGAGTTAACTCCCGTTGGTGTTCGCGACGCCGGCGAGATCGAGCGCGCGATCACGGCCTTTGCGCGAGGTTCGAATGGCGGACTGATCCTGGTGGGACCAACATCATCGGTGGCGCGTTATCGCGACCTGATCATCGCGCTGGCGGCGCGGCACCGGCTGCCCGCGATCTACCCTGGTCGCTTGTACGTCACCGGTGGCGGCTTGATCTCCTATGGGGCTGATCAGATCGACCAGTACCACCGCGCCGCGGCTTACGTCGACCGCATCCTGAAGGGCGAGAAACCGGCTGACCTGCCCGTGCAACAGCCGACCAAGTTCGAACTGATCCTAAACCTCAAGACCGCCAAGACCCTCGGCCTCGACGTGCCGGCAACCGTCCTCGCCCGCGCCGACGAGGTGATCGAATGAAACGGCGCGAGTTCATATCACTGCTCACCGGCGCCGCCGCCTGGCCGCTCGCGGCGCGCGCGCAGCAGGCAGCTATGCCTGTGGTTGGATTCGTCCGAGATGGGTCGGCCGATACGTCCGCGCGGCTCGCCGCGTCGTTTCGGAAAGGGCTCAACGAAACCGGCTACTTCGAAGGCCAAAACGTAACAGTCGAGTATCACTGGTTGGAAGGGCAATACAATCGCCTGCCGCAATTGATGGCCGATCTAGTCCGGCGCCAAGTGGCTGTGATCGCGACGCCCGGCAACGTGACCACGGCTGCGGCCAAAGCTGCAACAGCGACAATCCCGATTGTTTTCGGTGTCGGCGATAATCCCGTCAGGCTCGGTCTTGTCGCTAGCCTTGCTCACCCTGGCGGCAATGCGACCGGTATCAATTTCTTCTCTCAGGAAGTGGTAGCAAAGCGGTTACGGCTGCTGCAGGAGCTGGTCCCCAAGGCCGTGCGTTTCGCCGTGCTCGTCAATCCTGCCAACGCGGCCGTCGCGGAGAACACAGTGCGCGACGCGCAGCAAGCCGCCCCAGCCCTGGGGCTGCAAATCCAGGTCTACAATGCGAGTACGATCCCCGAGATCGACGCGGCCTTCGCTACTTTTAGTCGCGAGCATGCCGATGCGCTGTTTGTCGCGGCCGATGCATTATTCGTTAGCCGGCGTGGGCAGTTTGCCACCTTGACGGCGCGCGACAGGATACCGGCAACTTACCCGTCCAATGATTTTGTCGCCGGGGGTGGGCTGATGAGCTACGGAGCCGACATATTGGAAATGTTTCATGGAGTCGGGGTCTATACCGGCAAGGTCCTGCACGGAGCGAAGCCCGCTGATATGCCTGTGCAGCAGACCACCAAATTTGAGTTTACCATCAACTTGCAAACCGCACGCGCACTCGGAATTGAGATCCCATCAGGATTGCTTGCGATTGCCGATGAGGTTGTTGAGTAAATAGGAATTGTGTACCTGCATTTTCTGCATCTGCTCACGACCGGAATTGGCACTTAGCGACGGATCACATTTTGATCGGCGACCGGTCGCTTTCGGAGCGAAGCGGACATGCCGCGAGCGTCGGGAGCTTGTCGGTCAGGCGAAAATGACCCAAAGCGGTCATGAGCGAGCCGCTTTTGCTGCGATGCACCGTCCTGACCTGCTATAGTCGCTATGATCGTTGGAGTTTTGGGTCATGGCGATGAAGCGGCGCGAGTTCATTACGCTCGGCGGAGCTGCGGTGGCGTGGCCGGCTGCTGCGCGCGGGCAGTCGAGCAGTCTGCCGGTGATCGGGATTCTTAATCCCACACCGAATGGTGGGGTATGGCTCTCGCTTGAAGCTGCGTTTCGCCAAGGCCTCAGCGACACGGGATATACCGAGGGGCGTAACGTAAGAATCGAGGGTCGTGAGGCGGACGGCCAATACGAGCGCTTACCGGCCCTGGCGGCCGATCTGATCCAGCACGGTGTGGCTGCGATTGTCGCGTTCACTACTCCTGCGGCGCAAGCCGCAAAAGGCGCAACGGCGACAATCCCGATTGTCTTCACGACCATCAGCGATCCCGTGCAAATTGGACTCGTCGCCAGCCTGAACCGTCCGGGCGGCAATCTGACCGGCGTGACCGTGTTAAGCGTGGAAGTTGGACCGAAGCTGATGGAGCTGCTGCATGCGGCGGTGCCTTCCGCCAAATCAATGGCCCTGCTGATCAATCCCAGGAACCCCAATGCTGATGCCCAATCCAAAAACCTGCAAACGGCGGCCCAGCGGCTTGGATTACAACTCCACGTCCTGAATGCCAGCACGCAAGGCGATTTCGATCCGGTCTTTGAGAGGGTGCACGAGCTCAAAGCGAATGCGCTGATGATCGCTCAAGACGTGGTGTTCAATACCCAGACGGGGAAGCTCGCCGATCTCTCAGTGCGCTATGCCATCCCCGCGATCTATCCAAACCGCGACTTCGCCGAGGCTGGAGGCTTGATGAGCTATGGCACGGATCTGCGCGATGCGTATCGACAAGCAGGCATCTACGCCGGACGAATCCTCAAAGGCGAGAAGCCTGCAGACCTGCCGGTCATCCAGGCGAGCAAATTCGAGCTGATTATCAACCTTAAGACAGCAAGAACGATCGGGCTGACCCTATCGGCCGACATGCTGAGTATCGCCGACGAGGTGATCGAGTGAGGCGGCGCGAGTTCATCTTGGCTCTCGGCGCCGCGGCCGCGTGGCCGCTCGTGGCGCGCGCGCAGCAGCCCGTGCCTGTAATCGGATTCCTCAGTAGTGGAGGACAGCCCAATCCAGACACTCTCGCCGCTCTGCGTGAGGGCCTTGGCAAAATGGGCTACGTTGAAGGCCGTAATATAACGATTGAGATTCGTGGTACTGAGCAATACGACCAGCTGCCGGTCTTTGCAGCCGAACTCGTCCGCCAAAAAGTGGACGTGATTTTCGCATGGGGAACGGCCAACTCGGCTCTGGCCGCTAAGGCCGCGACCGTTACAATTCCGATTGTGTTCGCCAATGGCAGCGATCCAGTCAAATCCGGCATTATCGAGAGCATGAACCGGCCCGGCGGTAATATTACCGGGGTCAGCTACTACAATAGTGGCTTAGTGACAAAGCGGCTTGAGCTGCTGTCCAATCTCGCGCCCGGCGCGACCACGATCGGCTTTCTCAACAATCCCACGATACTGACCAGCGGCCAAAATCTGGCAGACATGGAGGTGGCAGTTCGCGCCCTTAATCGTCAGATGTCGGTTCTAAACGCGAGTTCCGAGGACGAGATCAATTCGGCTTTTGCCAAAGCCGCCGATCTGCATGTCGACGCGCTGTTGACCGGTCCTGATGCGACATTCACCGCCAGACGCGCGCAAATCGTTGCTCTCGCTGAGCGCTATCGGATTCCGGCAAATTACCACAGGCGGGTGTTTTGTGATGTCGGCGGGTTGTCGAGCTACGCGGCTGTTTTCGAGGATATGGACCGTCAAGCAGGTGTCTATATCGGCCGGGTTCTCAAAGGCGAGAAACCCGCCGATCTTCCGGTCCAGCAACCGACCAAATTCGAGATGGTCCTCAACCTCAAAACCGCCAAAGCGCTCGGCCTCGCAATCCCGCCGACGGTGCTCGCGCTTGCCGACGAGGTGATCGAGTGAGGAGGCGCTTGTTCATCACGCTGCTCGGCGGCGCGGCGGCGTGGCCGCTTGCAGCGCGCGCGCAGCAGGGCGAGCGCACGCGGCGCATCGGCTTCCTGACGACGCTTTCCGAGAATGACCCGGAGGTGAAAGGGTGGCTCGCAGCCTTCCAGGCGGAGATGCAAAAACTCGGCTGGACGCTGGGCCGCAGCTTTTCCATCGAAGCTCGTTGGCCGGGCAGCAATGAACAGCGCCTCCGGAGCTCTGCCGCCGAGCTGGTGAAAATGGCGCCCGACCTGATCTTTGCGGCCACCACACCGGCGTTGGCGGCCCTGCATCGCGAGAGTCGCTCGCTGCCGATCGTATTCGTGCAGGTTTCTGATCCCGTCAAGCTTGGTTTCGTCGGCAGTCTTGCGCGACCAGGTGGCAACATTACAGGCTTTACCACCTTCGAATACCCGGTTGGCGGCAAATGGCTCGAACTACTCAACGATGCGGCGCCCGGCAGGAGTCGAGTGGCTGTCCTTCACGATCCGGACAATCCTTCACAGGTCGCATACCTGCAGGGGCTCGAGGCAGCAGCGCCGACATTCGGAGTGCAGTTGACCCGCGCAGACGTACGCAACGCTGCCGACATCGAGCGCGCGATTAACGATTTCGCGCAGCAGCCGAACGGCGCCCTTGTCGTGGCACCGACCGCCGTGACGATTCTTCACCGCGATCTGATCATCGCGTTGGCGGCGCAGCATCGCTTGCCGGCGGTCTATCCGTATCGTTACTTCGCCGACAACGGCGGCTTTATTTCCTATGGCGTTGATTTGGCGGAGCAGTACCGGCAAGCGGCAGGGTATGTCGATCGCATCCTAAGAGGCGCCAAGCCGGGCGATCTGCCGATCCAGCTGTCGAGCAAGTTCGAGTTGGTCGTCAATCTCAAGACGGCGAAAGCCCTTGGACTGACTATCCCCGAGCCGTTCCTGCAGCGCGCCGATGAGGTGATTGAGTAACAATACGGTTTGCTGCACTGCATATGTCGCCTAATGGCACTTAGCGACGGTTGGTTGTGACGCATCAATTCGACCGCTGTTGGAGGCAAAGCGGACTTGCAGCGGCTACCAGGATAGCCCACCACCATTGCGGCCGTTAGCAATTGACGCGCGCAACCGCGCGGCGCACGATTAAAAAATAAATCACAGGTGGAGGGGGAGCAAAGTCCATGTCCACCACGCGCCGCCAATTTCTCGCCACCGCCGGTTCATTTGCCCTCACTGCGCTGAGCAAGGGTCCGGCGGCCGCCGCCATGGGCCCAAATGACAAGTTCGATCTTGTGATCAA
>WNFR01002888.1_pt1 | contig 20343 bp, 19 predicted proteins | sample 5400221 | NCBI WGS metagenome assembly WNFR01 (sample SAMN13153357, study PRJNA577476) | soil metagenome | isolation source: 40 cm soil under Madrone tree | place: USA:California | collected 2016-06-14 | reverse complement strand
GAGGCCACGGTTTTTGAGATGAGCCAGCATCTGGACGTTGCTTTGACCAGCGCAGGCATCTCGCACGTGACCGACTTCTACGGCTGTGGCCTGCACCTCTATTCCAAAGTCAGCCGCGATCTGCGCCGCTGGTGGCCACAGATGCTCACGGCGTTCCGCGAGGATGGGCAGAACGTTCCGAGTCAGGAAGAGGATAGCGGATCGCCATCCCCGTTCGACTATCGAACTGGCGAAGCGGCCGCGACCGTGTGGGGTTGGACGATCCGGGCGGATCCCGCGCGCGCGCCCGAGTTTCTCGACAGCCGCCACGCATCCGACGAGGGTCTACGGGTGACCGGTTCGGGCGCCACGAGGATCACGACGGCGCCGTTCTTCCGGCGAGGCGAGGATGTGAGGGTCGCCGGTGCGGGACCGTCGCCGCTAGTGGTACGAGCTGGCTGCGATGGCCGTCTGACGTTTACGGTCGACCTCGGTCCAGCCCATTCGCTCGAGCAGGACACCGACGCTCAGCGCGCGGCTGCCGCGGCTGATCCCAACTACTTTGTCACTCGCACAGTGAGGCTGACTCGATTGCAAGACGACGGAGAGGAGGATTGTGACAGGTAGGCATTCCGTGATCTGGAATGCTCAGCCTTAGGTCAAATGTGTATCAAGCAAACGCAGAGCGCTGACTCTGCCAGAGAAGGAGAAGAAATGACGATGAAACGAAGAATACTTTGCAGTCTGATCCTTAGTTTAGTAATGGCGATGCAATCCGAGATCACACTTGCTCAAACGCCCAATATCAATACGACGGTTTACGCTGACAAGGCAAGATTTGAGTCTCAAGAAGAGATCGACCAGTTCAGAGTAGAAGTATTCAACTCTTCCGGTCAGAAGATGTTTGACAGCGGCTTTGTGGCCGGTCAAACGCTCGACTGGAATATGCTGGACCAGCAGGGCGAGGCAGTGGCGGATGGAGTATACGATTACGTTGTCACGGTCAAGAATCGCCACGGCAAAGAGCGCGCGACTCAATCAAGACAGCTACCAATCTTCCGAGACGGGCAAGACCTGGAGAAAGCTCCGACTCTGCTGCAGGTTGCGGTGAACGGCAACGGGTCAGGCAATGTAACCGGGAGCGGCACTTCCGGACAGATAACGAAGTGGACCGGCGCGACAACGCTCGGCGACTCCGTTATCAGTGAGAGTAGCGGCAAGGTCGGCATCGGAACTACAAATCCTGTCTCGCTTCTTCACGTCATCGGGTCGCACCCCGCTACATCTACACTCGCAGGGACGAATGCCACAGAAGGCTTGCGGCTGAGCGGCGGTAAGGGCGGCGATACAAGCGGTGCGGGTCAAACCGCGGGCATTGGCGCGGGCGTTGTCCTTCAAGCGGGCGATGGCGGTGACGCGCTTTCGGGCACCAGCGGTCGAGGCGGCTTTGTCACAATCCAACCCGGAGCGCCGGGGGTCGGCGCGCTCAACGGCGCCTTCGGTCAGGTGATACTTGCGCCCGGCGGCGGCAACGTTGGCATAGGCCTCACCAACGCAGGGTCGAAGTTGACCGTAGCCGGGATGATAGAGACGACTCTTGGCGGATTGAAGTTCCCGGATGGCACCTTACAGACCACATCAGCCACAAGCGGGCTGGCTTCGGTCTTCCACGATGCAACATTGACCGGCAACGGAATTGGCGGCTCGCCTCTCGGGATAGCCAGCGGGGGCGTGGGGACCGGCCATTTGGCCGACGCGTCCGTGACAACATTCAAGATTGCAAGCGGCGCAGTCAATACAATGAAATTGGCTGACAGCGCAGTGACCGCGGCGAAGATAGCGCCGGGTCAAGTAGTGAAGAGCCTGAATGGCTTGTTTGACAACGTGACCGTCGTTGCAGGATCGAACATCACGATCACGCTGACGGGCAATACGTTGACGATTGCCGCGAGCGGCGGCGGGTTTCAAGGGATCGAGGCCTTTGATCTTGGGACTGGGACGTTCGTCGTCCCAGCAGGCGTAACGCATCTCATGGTCGAGCTTTGGGGCGCAGGAGGCGGAGGAGGCGGCGGGGGCGCGTCGACGACCGTCAATGAGGTTGGATACGGCGGTAGCGCCGGGGCCGAAGGAATCTACACGCGCAAGATCATCACCGTTACTCCTGGGGCCACGCTCGACGTCGTCGTCGGCGCCGGCGGGGCGGGCGGCGCGCTTGGCCTGAACGGTTCGGCCGGCGGAGAGACAAAGATCGTGTCATCCGGCACTGTTCTAGCGTTTGCGGGTGGTGGAGGCTGCGGATTTCCGGGATCGACGAGCCAGGTTGGCTTTCGTGCCAATCCCGGTCAACTGGACCCCTTCGCCCGCATCTCGGCTAGCACCACGGGCTTAATATTCGAACCCGACGAGGATGGAATTCAGTATGGTATTCCGCCCTTTTGCTCCTTCGGTAGCTCGGGGCAACGAATCGCCGGCGGGCTAGGAAGGCTTCCAGGCCTCAGTTTCCACGGAACTATCGTCCCACCGGCCAATTTCTCGGCGCCTGGCCTCCGACATCGGACACCGGAGGCCGCTTGCGTTTGGGGCGAGCGTTACAAAAATCGCACCTTCCTTGCAGGTGACAGGGGTTCGACAAGATGCCTATATGCGAGCGCACCCGACGAAGGTCGAAGTGAAGAAGAGTGAGAAAGAGCGAGGTCACTATTTGAGACCCGAACTTTTCGACCAACCCGCAGAGAAAAGCATCCAGTGGGCGCGCGACCCTGAGCGTATGAAGCAAATGAAAGAACAAAGGGAGACGATGACGAAGAAGCGGGCGCAACAGTAATCGCGACGTGGCGCTGGCTAAGGCGGCCTGCGGGGCGGCTGATCGAATCACTAACGATCATCCGCCCCAAAAGGCGATGAAGGATTAAGCAAAGGACTATGATGCTTTCTTTGAATAGATGAGCGCTCGGCCACGTGGAAACCCGGTCCAAGTATTTTCTATCTCATAGCCGCGGAGTCGTGCCATTCGGCGGCGTTCGCATTTCGAGATGGTCCCTCGATATTACGGCTCTTCTTTACTTTTTTGTTTCCGAACTCGAAAGTTGACACTCTCCTTGGGGCTAACTTATCATCAAGCTTACTTCTCTTAGATTTCCGCCTGTGTACCTTGCCTTAGGAGAGCTTGATGAGCACGATCAACCTGACCAATCCGCTTCAAGAGGCGGAACGCGAATGGGAAGAGCGCACGCTCAATCCGACTCTGAAGCGGTCGCCCGAAACCAAACAGACCTTCACTACTGTTTCGCTGACGCCAGTCGAGCGACTATACACGCCGAACAGCATTCCAAATTTCGACTACGAGGCCGAGCTTGGGTTTCCCGGTGAACCGCCTTACACACGAGGCATTCACGCAAGCGGGTATCGAGGAAAGCTGTGGACGATGCGCCAGTTCGCGGGGTTCGGTTCGGCGTTTGACACCAATCAAAGATTCAAGTATCTGCTTGAAAACGGGCAGACCGGGTTGTCGGTTGCATTCGACTTGCCGACGCTAATGGGATACGACTCAGATCATCCGTTCAGCGAAGGGGAAGTGGGTAAGTGCGGTGTCGCGATCTCGAGCCTCGCCGATATGGAAGCGCTCTTCGATGGAATCCCGATCGAGCAAGTCACCACTTCGATGACGATCAACGCGCCGGCGTCGATGATCTTCGCGATGTTTTTGGCGGCCGCCGAGAGGCAGGGCGCGGATTGGAAGAAGGTCGGCGGCACTCTTCAGAACGACATACTCAAGGAGTACATCGCACAGAAGGAGTGGATCTATCCGCCCCGTCCGTCGATGCGGCTGATCACCGACACGATCGAGTTCTGCACAAAAGAAGTCCCGCGATTCAATCCGATTTCGATCTCGGGATATCACATTCGCGAAGCGGGATCGACGGCGCTTCAGGAACTCGCGTTCACGCTGCGCGACGGGATCGAATACGTGCAGTACGCGATCGATGCGGGGATGGACGTGGACGAATTCGTTCCGCGGCTGAGTTTCTTTTTCAACGCCCACAACGACTTCTTTGAAGAGATAGCTAAGTACCGGGCGGCGCGGCGCATCTGGCACAAAGTGATGACCGAGCGGTTCGGGGCGCAGAGTCCTCGTTCGTGGATGCTACGCTTCCACACCCAGACAGCGGGCGTTTCACTGACCGCGCAACAGCCGCTGAACAACATCGTGCGCGTGGCGATTCAAGCGCTGGCCGGAGTGCTGGGCGGCACTCAATCGCTGCACACCGACGCTTATGATGAAGCGCTGGCGCTGCCTTCGGATGAAGCGGCGTTGATCGGGCTCCGAACGCAGCAGATCATCGCGCATGAGTCGGGAGTGACGAACACGGTTGACCCGTTAGGCGGTTCGTACTTTCTCGAGAAGCTCACCCGCGATATGGAAGAAGGCGCCTTCGAATACTTCCGCAAGATTGACGACTTCGGCGGAATGGTCGAAGCGATCGAAGCAGGTTTCCCACAGCGCGAGACTCAGGATTCGTCTTACGAGTTTCAGAAAGCGGTCGAGTGCAGGGACAAGATTATCGTCGGCGTGAACGACTACGTCATGCAAGACGAGCCGATGGAGTTGCGGCTTCTTCAGATCGACGAATCGGTGGCTGCGCTCCAGGAGGAGCGATTGAAGAAGCTGCGAGCCGAACGCGACAATTCGCAAGTCGAAAGGACGCTGAAGAGTCTTGCAGAGGGTGCGCGCGGCCGCGAAAACACGATGCCGTTGCTGTTGGACTGCGTGCGCGCTTATGCGACGCTGGGAGAGATGTGCGATGCGCTCAGGCCGGTTTTTGGCGAGTACCAGGAGCCAGGGCTCTGAAAAGCATCGTCGCATCGCTTTGAGCCCACAACGGATTATGAGTTCATAGGCGCTCATCGCCAGCCAAATTGAAAAGGAGTTCCCGCAATGAAACAAACTAAGCACCTGCTCGCATTTGCCCTGGTGAGTTTGCTCGTCCTGACGGCGTCCGCTCAACAGGCGAGAAAGATCAAAGTGGACTTCAAGGACGTCAAACTGAAGAACGGCCTGCGAGTGTTGCTGGTTGAAGATCACAACGCGCCCGTAGTTTCAGTGGCGATCACCTACGATGTGGGCTCGCGCAACGAGCGGCAGGGCCGCACGGGGTTTGCTCACCTGTTCGAGCACATGATGTTCACTGGCTCTCAGAACGTGGGCAAGAACGAGTACTCGCTGCTGATTGATACAAACGGCGGCGGAAACAACGCGACAACGAGCGAGGATCGCACGCTGTACTTCGCGACGGTGCCGTCGAATCAACTCGACATGATTCTGTTTCTCGAAGCCGATCGAATGAGCAATCTGGACGTGACCCAGGACAACCTCGACACGCAGCGCAACGCCGTCCAGGAAGAGCGGAGGCGGGGGCTTGATAATCAGCCCTACGGCAAGACCGGCGAGAAATTTCAGGAGACGATGTACGACAACTTCGCCTACAAGCATTCGGTGATTGGCTCAATGGAAGACCTCAACGCGGCAAGCTTGCAAGACGTGAAGGACTTCTTCCGAGTCTATTACGCGCCGAATAACGCCGCGCTGGCGCTGGTGGGTGATTTCAAACCGGATGTCGCGCTAGCGAGGATCAAGAATTATTTTGAAGCGATACCCTCGCAGCCTGCGCCACCTCCGGTAGACACGGCTGAGCCTGAACAAGCTGCCGAGCGACGGTTCACTGTACAGGATCCGCTCGCTCGCCTGCCGCAAATCATCATCGGTTATAAAGGAATCGCCGGCAACACTCCGGACTCTTACGCGATGCAAGTGCTCAGTCAAGCGCTTGTCACCGGTCAAAGCTCGCGCCTCTATCAAAAGCTCGTCAAAGAGAAGGAGCTAGTGACCGGAGTCTTCGGCTTCCCCAACGCGATGCGCGGCGGCGGCGATTATCAAATCACCGCGACGCTCGCGCCCGGCAAGAAGCTTGAAGATGTTGAAACCGCGATCAAAGATGAAATCGCCCGAATACAACGTGAGCCAATCGCCGATTGGGAGCTTGCAAAAGCCAAGAACTCGTCGCGGCGCAGTTCGATTCAAGCGTTGCAAAACTCACTAGGAACCGCAACCCGGCTGGCGCAATTCGCAGTCTTTTACAACGATCCGAACCTCATAAACACTCAGTTCGACAAGCTGGCGGCGGTTACCAAAGATGACGTGCAGCGCGTCGCCAACAAGTATTTGAAGGCGACGAATCGGACCGTCGGCATAACGGTTCCGCAGGCAAGATCCGGCGGTGCGGCGGCTACGAATTGAAATTGAACGACAACGGATCGAAAGATGTTTGGAGTTTAGCCTTCAGGCTGCGATCAAAACCAGGGCTCGAACTCCGAGCTTCAGAAGGAGAAGCTATGAAACGGATGATCTCGAAATCGAATCGCGCGCTCGCGGCCGTCCTCGTGATGGAGCTCGCAACCATACTTGCAACGGCGCAGGCTCCAAAGCCGTCCTCGAAGGGCCTTGTTATCAAGGGCAAAGCACCGATCAGCAAAGAAGTCCTGAAGGTCAAGCTGCCCAAGGCTTACGAAACGAGACTCAGCAACGGCCTGCAAGTCATCGTGCTCGAGCAACACAAGCTCCCGACATTTAGTATGCAAATGATCGTGTTGAGCGGCGGGTTGACTGATGCGCAAGATCAGCACGGAGCCGCGCAGTTTACTGCCACGCTGCTACGCGAAGGAACCAAGTCTCGCACAAGCAAACAGATCGCCGAGCAGGTTGACTCCCTGGGCGCCTCGCTTGGGGCAACGTCGGGGCTCTCATCGCCCGCCAGCATCATCAACGCTTCTGGGTTGACCGACAACTTCGATCAGATCATGGAGTTGTTTGCCGATGTGATCCTGAACCCTAGCTTCCCTCCGGATGAGTTCGACAAGCTCAAGACCCGGTCTCTTGCGCAGCTACGACAGCAGCGCTCGCAACCGGCGTTTCTCGCGAACGAAATGTTTGCAAAGGTAATATACGGGTCGCATCCAGCCTCGCGAACATCGCTCTCCGTTGAAGAGATTCAACGGCTGACGCCCGAAGCACTGCAGAAGTTTCACGCTCTGAACTACAAACCGAACAACGCCATCTTTGCAATCGTCGGCGACGTCAAACCAGCCGAGATAGTCGCAAAGCTCGAGAAGACTTTTGTCACGTGGCAGCGCGGGGATGTGCCGCAGACCACGATCCCGAAAGTTAGCGAGGCTGGTCCGGCGAAGATCTATCTGATCAATCGCGCTTCGTCGGTGCAGACGAATCTGTTGCTCGGCAATCTCACCATCGAACGCACTGACCCTGACTATTACGCGTTGGACGTAATGAACCAGGTGGTGGGCGGCGGCGCAAGCGCCCGGTTGTTTCTGAATCTTCGCGAAGACAAAGGCTACACCTACGGCGCGTATAGCCGGTTCTCCGCGGGCAGGTATCGGGGAACCTTTCGCGCGAACACCGAAGTGCGGACAGAAGTGACAAAAGGCTCGATGGACGAGTTGATGTATGAACTGAAACGGATTCGAGATGAGAAGGTGGAGCAGGAGGAATTCGATCGAGCCAAGCGCACGATCATCGGCAGCTTCGCGCTGCAGCTCGAATCGCCGCAGGCGCTGTTGAACAACATCATCACACAGAAGGTGGAAGGTCTGCCCTCGGATTACTGGGACACTTACACGCAGAAGATTGCGGCAATCACCGCGGATGACGTGCAGCGGGTGGCGAAGAAATATCTTGATCTGAGCCGCTTGCAAATCGTCGCGGTAGGCGACGCCACCAAGATCGCCGACGTGCTCAAGCAGTACGGCACGGTTGAGATATACGATACTGAAGGGAAGCCTGTAAGCTCGGGCGGGGGAAGATGATTATTTTCCATTTGTCATTTTCCATTTGTCATTTGTCATTTTCCGGCTCGCACCTGGCAACTGAACCGCGGAAAATGACAAATGGCAAATGACAAATGGCAAATAAAATGGCAAATAACCAATAACCAATCTCTATGTCCGACGAACGAATAAGGGTACTACTCGCAAAGCCGGGTCTGGATGGTCATGACCGCGGTGTAAAAGTCATCGCGCGAGCGCTGCGCGATGCCGGCATGGAAGTGATCTACACTGGTTTGCGCCAGACGCCCGAGCAGGTTGTAGCCGCCGCTGTTCAGGAAGACGTCGACGCGATCGGCCTGTCAATTCTTTCCGGCGCGCACATGACGTTGTTCCCGCGAGTGGTGGAGCTCGCGCGCCAGGAAGGACTCGATGACGTGATTGTCTTCGGCGGCGGCATCATACCCGATGAAGACATCCCACGGTTGAAGGAGCGCGGCGTTACCGAAGTCTTCACGCCCGGCGCGAGGATGGAAGACATAATCGAGTTCATACGGAAGAACGCGCGCCATGCGCTACCGGCGTAATAATGATTGCAATCAAGCTCGGGCTGTATTCCGAACGTCATCCGTTCGTCGCTGAGCATCCTGAGGCGTGCATTCATGCAGATGAGGCAATAAACCCCGAGAGCGAGATTTGCGAACTGGTTTTGTCCCAGAATCCCCCGCGCGGCGAGAAGATAGACTAACCAGCGCGTTGAATGCACGGACGTGAATGAATTTCCCTTGTGTAGTTAAGGCAAAGCTATAGTAGAATGCCAAGCGTAGAGAGGAAACACATACCCTAGGCCGCCGGCATCGCCGGAGTTATGACGCAGAGTTAGTTGCCTGGAGCGATAACGTAGCCTGAGGAGCTACGCGCGCATTCTGCTCCAAACGAACAGTGCGAGCGCGATCAAGATCGCGCCAGAGCCGAAGTCGAGTTCAGAGACCCGACCCGGTTTGGCTCTGTGGTTGCGTTGATCGGATGACGCATCCGACGTTGGGCGAGCGCTGTGATAGGTCATTTCTTCGCCGGGGTCGCAGGTACAGCCAGGGGCGCCGCATTGGCACCACCCGCCGATTATGGTATGCCCCGCAAGGGCGACGGTGGCGAACGGAGTTGAGTTTGTGAGCTTGTCACTACTAGGCGAAAACCACATCGGTAGCGCGAGCGTGCAGACGACTGCCAGTAACAATCTTGTCCTCACTTCTTTTTCCTCCCTTAAGCGGTTAGCTGAATTCGAAAAGCGAGTCAGCCACGCGGGATTGTATCAGGGAATCACGAATCTTATTAGAGGTCTGAAGACAAACCAGGCTATAACTGAGTTCGCCGCCAGACTCGCTTCAGTCGCCGATCACGCTTACCAGATTCGTCAGTTCGATGTTGTAGGTCATGTGGGACGCCTTTTGTTGAACCTGCCCCTCTCCCGCCAACTTGAAAGTGTTGGACTTTACTACGAGGCATTGAGCCTCAACCAGGGTACACGCGGTGACACCGCCAGCGCGGGCTCCATCTTTCACCAAGTTGCTGATAGCGCTCCCTTGCACTACAGAGCCCGAGCGATACTCGCTCTCGGCGCCAACTCTTTGGCAGCGGGCGACCGACAGACTGCGATGGCGTTTTACCGAGAGGCAATGAGGATCGTCACGCGTCACCGGGTCTTCGATCCGGCCACACTCTATACAGCAAGCAGAATGACCGCAGTGGTCAAGAGTATGGAAGATGACCACCGGGGCGCGGTAGCCGATCTGGAGAGGATACTTCCGTTGGCTCGGATGGCTAGCTCGGTGCAGCCTTATGCTTACTATGATTATCTGAACACACTGGCGGTCGAGCTTCTGGAACTCGGAAGAATCGAGCCGGCTCGACGTGCGTCCGAGATCGCGGTTGCCTCGCCGTTTGCACGCGCATATCCCGAGTGGCGCGAAACTTTCGAGGATATCGAAGCCAGAGGCCAGCGCAGCTCTCGCTCGATCGTAGGAGTTCGACAACCCATTAGCGAGACAGATAGAGACGGAGGATATCTTAGTCTGAAAAAGACAGACAATCTCCTTCGCTTACCTGCACCCGAACCCCGCGCATCAGCCGGCCGCGCAGATTACCCGCAAGACTCTCAGGCACGCGTTCTCAATTTCCAGCAGTGGAAGACGGCGATCAAAGCGTCGAGTCGTGCTATTCCTGAAGAAGTCACTCCAGAACAACGAAGACGGATGACCACAGGAGAGAAACTAATCCGGCTTATGGATCTGATCTCACAGGATGAAACGGACGATGAGACGATAGACAGGATCCTGGAAGCCGTGGAAGAAATCGTTTTGAACCGTCGAAACGAGAAACTAGACTGACCGGCGCTTGCGCTGCGCCCTCCGATCCGCCCTGCCCAATCTCTTTACATACTGAAGAACAACCGCCCGTTCGGCTGGCGACAACTTGATCACTTCCTGGACGATTTCGGCAACGTCATTGCTTATGACTGCCTTCTTTGTAATGTCCAGGAGCAAGAGGTTGTGCGACTGATCGGCGACTCGGCGAGGTGCGCGTTCATCCGATAACCCGAAGGCCACGCGAATCAATTCGATCTCGCGCACTCTGAGGCCGCGAGCCAGAGCCTTGAGCTTATCGACGCTCAGGTTCTTCGCGCTGCCGCTTATGATCCCGCTGACGTAGCTGTCGGTTATCTCGCCGCCGGACCTCAGCTTCACATCGCGCCGCGATAGGTGTTTCTCTTTCATCACGCGCTCGACGTAACGACTCAAGCCTGGTTTGCTCGACTTTGACATGAAGCAACTCCCACGCGGGCCAATATTATTTTGAAGATGGCCCGTCAAAACACAATTGGCGGCGGGTCTATTCTAAACCAGTCTCATCGCGACCACAATTGCATTTTTGCATCTTGCCTTCTTTTGAACGGGTCAATCACGGCACAGGCCAGGAGCGGCCGTCTGGACGGGCCGGGACTAACCGGAAGGGCCTGCTTGAACAATGAGTGAGACAAAAGCCAAAAATTGACGCTCTCAGAATCGGGATGTTAGACTTGACGCCTCAACAGAAGGAGGCGCCAGATGCCGGTAAGCGAGAGACTTCTCGAGATACTCGCCTGTCCAGTCTGCAAAGTGAAGGTCGAATTGAAGCCCGACGGCGGCGGACTGAAGTGCACTCAGTGCAAACGCGTGTACCCCATACGCGACGATATTCCAGTTATGCTCGTAGACGAGGCAGTGATTGAAGAGTGAAGCAGGCAGCTCACCGAACAACACTGACACGCCCTTTGATTGGTCGCGAGTTCGAAGGGTCCTGCTCGTTCGCCTGCGGTCAATAGGCGACACCGTGCTGATGACCCCGTGCCTTCAAGCGCTGAACGAGTGGCAACCCGCTGTTGAGATAGGCGTAGTAACCGAGCCGGTTGCTGCTCCCGTTCTTGAAGGTCATCCGCTCGTTGACTCCCTTTTTGTGACCCCCAAAGCGCTGACGTCAAGGTTAAGCCTGACGGCGCAACTCCGCAGAACAGGCTTCGATCTGGCATTCAACCTCCACGGAGGCTCAACCGCTATGTTGCTGACGGCAATGTCGGGAGCAAAGCACACGTTTGCTTTTCGAGGCCAGCGAGGTTCGTGGTTGTTGAGTGAACGAGCGCCTGCGCCAGACGTCTTGCTGGGACGTAAGAGAATTCACAGCGTCGAACAGCAGCTCGCGTTGCTGAGTTGCGCCGGGGTACCGACGCCTGAGCAGCCGCGGCTCAGCCTCGTGATCTCTTCCGATGCAGGAGCCAGTGCGCGAACGAAACTGATAAGCGCAGGACTAGCAGTTGCGTCGCTAACCTCGGGACGATTTGCTATTGTCGCCCCGGGCGCTGCGTTTGAATCAAAGCGCTGGGGCGCTCGAGAATTCGCCTCGGTGATAGATCATCTCAACAGCCGTTGGTCACTTGAGAGCATCATTATTGCGGGACCGGGACAGGAGCATCTCGCCGGCGAAGTCGCGGCCTTTTCCAACTCGAACCCCTGCGTGTTGTCCAGGGTCAGCCTCTCTGAGTTGAAGGCAGTTGTTGGACTCTTTGGCCGCGTGTTCGTGGGCAACGACAGTGGGCCTATGCACATTGCGGCGGCCCTTGGCTGTCCCGTAGTGGCGGTGTTCGGGTCCTCAAATCCAGACGTGTGGCATCCGTGGACCAGCGCGCCTTATCGCGTCCTCGGTGGCGAGCGCGGCACTCCAGACAGCAATGTCCGCGGGTCCATCGCCACGGTGGGGGTGCACGAGGTGATCGCGGCGGTAGACGAAGTGATCGAGTCCGCTGCGCCGCGCGCCGCTTCCTGACAAGTTATGAGCAAACTAAGCCGAGAACGAGCACGTACCCTGACTTCCGGGTTCGCAGGCAAGCGCATCGTCGTCCTGGGCGATGTGATGCTTGACGAGTTTATCTGGGGCCGCGTGCGCCGAATATCTCCCGAAGCGCCCGTGCCGGTCGTTGAGGTGGATCGGCAAACACTCGCTCTGGGCGGGGCGGGCAATGTGGTTTCGAGTCTGGTTGCGCTCGGCGCAGCCGCGACACCCATCGGAGTGCTCGGCGATGACCTTGACGCGGACCGACTTCGCGGCGCCTTCGGAGTGTTTGGAGTGAGCGCCATTAGGCTGGTGGTAGATGCAGCACGGCCCACCACTGTGAAGACTCGTATCATCGCTCACAATCAGCAGGTCGTGCGAGCCGATCGCGAGAGCCGCGCCCCCATTGCGGTGGCAATTGAAGATCGCGTCGCCGAGGGTTTTCGCGCGGAGATCGAAGGGGCGGACGCGGTGGTCGTTTCAGACTACGGTAAAGGGTTGTTGACACCAGGTCTGCTTGCTCAGGCGCTAACGGCCGCCCGGGAACGAGGGTTGATCGTTTGCCTTGATCCCAAAATGCGCAACTTCGTTCATTATCAGCCGGTCACCGTCATCACACCTAACAATCAAGAAGCGGCAGACGCGTCCGGCATTCCGATTGAAGATGAGCACAGTCTGACCGAAGCCGGCCGGAAGCTGCTTGGCTCGATTGACACACGCGCAGTGCTGATTACCCGCGGAGAAGAAGGGATGACCCTGTTCACCGGCGGCGGTCCGGATGGCGCTGAAGTCACTCACATCCCGACGGTAGCGCGCGAGGTTTACGATGTGACCGGCGCCGGCGATACAGTTATTGCAACGCTGGCACTCGCGCTTGCAAGCGGCGCTTCGCTTGAAGAGGCGGCGGTGCTTGCCAACCATGGCGCAGGTGTGGTGGTTGGCAAAGTAGGGACGGCATCGGTGTCCCGCGACGAGCTGCTGGCTACGATCTGAGTGACAGCCGACGCATGTGCACCCTGGGGGAAATATGAGTATTGAGTTGTTGAACAGACTTAACGAGCGCCGCGCCGTCGTGGGCGTGATTGGGCTCGGCTACGTGGGACTGCCGCTTGCGGTGGAGTTCGCGCGACGCGGCTTGAAGGTGATTGGTTTCGATCTGGATCAGTCGCGCGTCGACTCGATCAATGACGGCCGGTCATATATTCCGGACGTGCCGACGGAGATGGTCGCAGCTCTCATCGAGCGAGGGAAGCTTTCGGCGGCGACCGACTTCTCGCACCTCGACGAGACCGATGCGGTTATTATTTGCGTGCCGACACCGCTCCGCAAAACGAAGGAGCCCGACATCTCGTACATCCTCGCCGCGGCCGAGCAGGTCAAAGCTCACCTTCATTCGCCCCAGCTGGTGGTATTGGAATCTACCACCTATCCGGGCACGACGGACGAAGTGGTGCTGCCGATGCTCAAAGAGACAGGCCTGGAACTCGACAAGGATTTTTATCTGGCGTTTTCGCCTGAACGTGTCGATCCGGGAAACAAACAATTCCAGACTCACAACATTCCCAAGGTCGTCGGCGGGGTTTCAAGGCCGTCGACCGACATCGCGGCCGCGCTCTATCAAACAATCGTCAATGAAGTGCACAAGGTTTCCAGCGCGCGCGTTGCGGAAACAGCCAAGCTGCTCGAAAACACCTATCGCTCGGTCAACATCGGGCTGGTGAACGAAATGGCGCAGCTCTGCTATCACCTCGGCATAGACTCCTGGGAAGTGATCGAGGCGGCGGCGACAAAGCCGTTCGGGTTTATGGCCTTTTATCCCGGACCCGGAATCGGCGGCCACTGCATTCCGCTCGACCCGCATTATCTTTCGTGGAAGGCGCGGCTGCACGGGTTCGAAGCGCGATTCATCGGACTGGCCGAAGACGTAAATTCACACATGCCCAATCACGTTGTGCAGCTAGTGCAGGACGGGTTGAACGCGCACACCAAGCCAGTGAAGGGCTCGAGCATTCTCGTTGTGGGCGTCGCTTACAAACGAGACATCAACGACGTTCGCGAGTCGCCGGCGCTCGCCATCGTCGACCAGTTGATGCACAAGGGCGCGGCGGTCAGTTATCACGATCCGTTCGTTCCCGAGATGACTGTGGACGGCCGGGGCTCGCTCACAGGCGTCGCGCTCACCGACGAAACGCTTTCCGCCTGCGACTGCGCGGTGATCGTCACGGATCACTCAGAGGTAGATTACTCGCGCGTGCTGAGGCTCGCGCGGCTGGTGGTCGACACTCGCAACGTCACGCGCAAGCTGGGCATGCCGGAACACGAAGAGAAAATAGTAAGGCTATGACCGGCCGAGTTTCGGAAGAGGGCGGAGACTGGTCGAGCGGGCTCCCGGTCTCCCCGTCCCCGCGTCGCAGCTATTATGTGACCATCGGGCGCTTTCCTGCGTCTAAACTATTGTGTATATTGTTCAACCGTGCTTAAAGCGCGATGCTCGCGCAGAATCCGCAACAAAAAGAGGTTTTTGGATGAAGAGGAAGTTATCCCTGGTCGCATTCGCGATGACGCTGGCGCTCGTGATGCGAGCCTCCTCAGGACCGCTGCGAACCGCGAGAGCTCACGTCCGGGCAGGAGACGCGTCTGCTCAACAGGCGTCAGGTGCGTCGGGTTCCGTAGCGGTGATCGTCGAGCTTGAAAGCGAGCCGGTCACAACGCATCAGAGGTTGACAGAGCGCATACCTCGAAGAGAGATCGATTTCGAATCCCCAAGCGCCCGGGCTTATGAGGCGCAACTCGAAAGCGAGCATTCGGATTTCAAAACGCGGGCGGCCCTCGTTTCGCCGAACCTGCGCGTGAGAGCGGACCTTCGCAAACTCGCGAATGCGGTTTCGGTTGAGGTCTCGCCAACCGAGCTTGCTGCGATCGCCGCGTTGCCCGGCGTAAAGCGTGTCGAGTTGGTGAAAGAGGTCCATACCTTGCTCGACGCAAGCGTGCCGTTGATTAACGCACCCGCCCTATGGGCCCGCCTGGGCGGCGTTGGGGCCGCCGGTCAGGGAATGAAAATAGCCATCCTTGACACAGGGATCGACATTACCAATCCGCTGTTCTCCGATGCAGGTTTCACAATGCCCCCTGGCTTTCCGAAGACGAGCATTGGAAGCGAAGCGCTAACCAGCAACAAGGTGATTGCAGCAAAGTCTTTCCTTCGGCCGGTCTCGGATGCACAGGACCAGAACGGTCACGGCTCAAACGTCGCCGGCATCGCGGCCGGAAGTGTAACTGCGTCGCCGCTGGGCACGATCTCGGGTGTGGCTCCGATGGCGTACCTTGGCAACTATCGGGTGCTTGGCACGGACGGCTCGGGTCGTACCGATTTGATAGCGCAGGGGATTGAACAGGCGGTCGCCGACGGATTCGATGTCTTGAGCATGAGTTTCGGCGCTGCCGCCGACAGTACTCTCGATATTACCGCCACGATGTCTGAGGCGGCAGTGGCGGCTGGGAAGATTGTTGTGATCGCGGCCGGCAACGATGGCCCGGATCCAGCGACGATTAACTCACCGGCGATCGCGCCTTCCGCCATTGCGGTAGCGGCTGCAACGAACGCTCACGTCGTGGGGCCGGTGATCGCTGTCGCAGGACCGGGCACAGTTTCGTCGGTTCTTACCGGCATCGGGTCGACCAAGGGAAGCGGCAGTACAGCGGTTTTCGACAGCGCGCTCGGGCCATTACCTTACGTGGATGCGGACCCGCAAGGCCGCGGGTGCCAAGGGATCCTCGCTGGATCGCTCAACGGAAAGATCGCGCTGATTGAGCGCGGGAACTGCGACTTTGTGACGAAGATCAATGCCGCCGCCGGGGCAGGAGCACGAGCCGTGATCATTTTCAACAGAGACGCGAGTGAAGACACCCCAGGCAGTAGTGGCGGCGGTGACAACCTCTTCACTATGCTTGCCAACGGCACGACGATACCCTCGTTTTTTGTCATTCGCAGCAAGGGGCTGGCATTGCGCGATTTCGTTAGAGCCAATCCCGACGCCACCGTCACCATCGCTGTGTTTGGATCGGGCAGCTTCACACCTGACGTCATTGCGGATTTTAGTTCGCGAGGACCCTCGACCGTCGAAGGCCTCAAGCCGGACGTCGCCGCCCCAGGTGTGATCATCTATTCGGCGGCCATAAGGACCGGCCCTTCAAGCGGCGTCGTCGACGCGAGCGGGTTCCTTGCCATCAGCGGCACGAGCCAGGCCACGCCGCATGTAGCCGGAGCGGCTGCGCTCATCAAGCAACTCAACCCCTCATTCACGCCTGCGCAAGTCAAGTCGGCTTTAGTCAGCTCGGCTACAACAGATGTCTTCACCACACCGGCTCAGACTACTCGAGTGGGAGTGCTCGACACTGGCGGAGGCCGCGTCGATCTGGCCCGCGCGAGTTCGGTCAGCGCGACGTTCTCACCCGCGAGTTTGAGCTTCGGGATCAGGAAGCTGAAGAAGAACGACGTCGATGTCAGTCTCGATCTCAACATAACCAGTCTTGTGGATGGTCAGAATACGTTCACCGTTAGCGTGCAACAGCTTGATCCGGGCGACGGTGTTAACGTCGCGCCTTCCGTAAGCGCGCTCTCGCTTGCTCGTGGTCAATCAAGCATCGTGACGATCAGAAACACCGCTATCCTCGGTTCTCAGAGGCGCGACTACACAGGTTATGTTCTTGTCAGCGGTGGTGGCCAGACCCTACACGTGCCCTATTGGGTGCGGTATGTGAAGAAGAAGTTTTAGAAAACGTGATACGTGAAGAGTGATGCGTTTCACACATCACTCTTCACTCATGGTTTCTTCCGCCTCTGCTTTTCCTTCTCCTTCTCCAGCTCACGCTGTTTACGCTTCTCCTCTTCGATCTCCAGTATCGAGGGAGGAGCGGCGGCAAAGGTCAGTTCTTCGCGGTACGTCGCGAACACAGCTTTTGCGTTCAGAAGTGCAGGCGAGAATTTATACTGGCGAAAGGCATCGACCGCGCGCTCGTCTATCACCGGATCGAGCGACCTCAGCACGCGAATGTTGATTATCTTACCCTCCGGTGTGACCACTCCTCCTAATAACACGGCGCCTCTCACGGTGCGCCCGGCTTCAAACTGCGGCGCCACTCGCTCAAGCGCTACCGGCGGAGTGAAGCGGTCATTTTGGTTGATCTGAATCGGACCGCCATATTCATCAACCGGGTGGGACAACTCCCCGGGCCTGTTCCGCAGGTTTACGACCGGGACGATTTCCGGCGTTACCGAAACCAGCAACGTGCGCTCGGTTGGCACGCTTTCCTGACGTCCGCCCCCGCCCACGAAGTACTTCACGCCGAACATCCCTTTGCCGCCTCGCAGCATCACCGTTTCGAAGTTGCCGAACTCCACTCCCTTCACGTCAAGCAGCGGTTCGTTTGCATAGCGAACCCGCATTTCGAGCTTCATGTAGCCGCGTACCACGTCGCGCGGCGTAAGCGTGAAGACCATGTACTCCGGCCCGAGGAGGACCGCATCGTTAAAGGTCTCGCCGCTCCGCAAACCGACCGATCGAATGTGACGCACGGCAATCTCCTGGAGCTTGTTCTTGTTCTTTAAGTAGGCGATTTCTTCCTGGGCGGTCGAGTAAGTGCCCGATAGTCGGGTGACTTCTTCCATCGCTGGCGAACGCTCGGCGTCGTACTGGTAAACGGCGAAAGTCAGGTTCACGGCGTATTCGCGGCCCCCGGCTCGCACCCCACCGGCCCCGCTTTGCGCGCTTGCGGTTATGCCTAAGCTCGGCGAAAGCAGAAACACCAGCCACAGAGGACGCAGAGAAGCGAGGAGGCGCAAACACCTGCGCGGCTCCGCGTCCTCCGCGGTTCGAGGTTCTAGAAGCTTCATGGATTACTTACTCCTTCTGCGCTCCGCGATCATCATCCGGTAGGCGGCGCTCTTGCTGATCCCGCGCTCGCGGGCGATTCGCTTGAGCGCGCTCTTCTGATCGAGTCCTTCAGCGCTTATCAACACTTCGATCGCTTCACTTATTGAAGATTTCTGCTCTCCCGCGGGTTGCCTCGGTTGACCCTGGCGCGGGGGACCAATCAGCAGGACGATCTCGCCGCGAGCCGCCCCTTCGGGCAGTTCCAGCTCAGAGAGTGAGCTGCGCACGAACTCCTCGTGCAGTTTCGTAAGCTCACGCGCGACGACGCATTCGCGGTCACCGAACGCCTCGCGAGCGTCAGCGATTGTCTGTTTGATCCGGTGCGGAGCCTCATAGAAAACAAGCGTTGATTTGATTTCCGCAAGCTCCTTGAGCCGGGCTCTTCGCGCTGCCTGCCGCGCCGGCAAGAATCCAAAGAAAGCAAACTCGCCGGTCGGAAGCCCCGACGACGACACTGCTGCAATCAAGGCCGCAGGACCGGGAATCGGCACGACCAGAATACTCCGATCGATCGCCTCACGAACAATGCGAAACCCGGGATCAGAGACCAGCGGCGTTCCTGCGTCAGATACGAGCGCTATGTTCAAACCGGCTTCAAGTTTCTTTATGAGTTCGGCGCTGCGCTCGCGTTCGTTGTGGTCGTGATAGCTGACGGCCGGTTTGGATATTTGATAGTGGGCCAGAAGCTTGCGGGTGTGCCGAGTGTCTTCGCAGGCAATGAGGTCGGCTTCTTTGAGCACACGCAACGCCCGAAGCGTGATGTCTTCGAGATTGCCTATCGGCGTCGCGACGATGAAAAGAGTGCCAGCCATCTCGAAGCTGCGACCAAAGCGGAATCGAACCTCAAACAGTATAGTGTACCGGTCTCTCCTGACGAAGAAAGGAAACGCGCTTAACGCCACTTAGTAAAGCGTATCCGCCGGGTAGCTAAGGCGCTGGTCGTGGTAGAATAACCGACGAGGTGAGCAGTTATGAACAAGACCTTGACCTTCGAGATACCTGAGGAGCTTTACGAGACTTTCGAGAAGATGGCGGCAAAGTATGGTAAGACCACCGAACAGGTCGCCCTCGAATATCTCGCTCAGCGTGCACCCAAGCCACGGCCAAAGCTTAGCGACGAGGAATTGAAGGAAGCGAGACAGAGACTTTTGCGTCACGCAGGGGCAGCAAGTCTCGGATACCCAACCGGCGCAGACAATGAAAGCATCGATGCTGATCTAGCGCGCGAATACGGCAGCACTCACGAGGAACAGTCGTGATGCTGTTGGATACTTCGGGTCTCTTTTGCTATCCACCACAAAGATGAGCTTCAACACGAAGACGCCCTGAGACTATTTGACGGCGCTTTAGGAAAACTAACTCACAGTCATGTCCTCGCCGAGCTTGTACCACTGTGCCAGTCGAGGAAACTGAATCGAGTAGATGCGCTCATGTTCATCCAGGACTTGGTTGATAGTCCGCTAGTTGAAGTCGTATGGGTGGGCGAGGCTTTGCACACCACAGCTTTCGCATTGCTGCAGGATAGGTTAGACAAAACCTACTCACTTTGCGACGCAGTAAGCTTCGTGCTGATGCGCGAGCGTGAACTCACCGAAGCACTCACGACCGATCGCCATTTCGAGCAAGAGGGATTTGTTCGGTTGCTGAAGCCGTGAACGCTCATAACTCTCTCTGCGCTCTGCGGATGGTGCCCGACCGGAGCTTGGGCCCTGAATATTGATAAAGTTTGACAGTCAATCATCTCTACTCTATAGTGTGCCAGAACTTGATCATAACCCTATTATGTAGTGGTGGGCCCTCGCCGATCACGGAGCGTGAATGTTTAGACTCGAGAAACTGGAGATAAGCGGCTTCAAATCTTTTGCTGACCGGACTTCGCTTGTTTTCGGTGAAGGAATAACCGGAGTCGTCGGCCCCAATGGTTGCGGCAAAAGCAACATCGCCGAGGCCATCTCGTGGGTGCTGGGCGAACAGTCCGCCAAGAACCTTCGGGGCGGAAAAATGGAAGACGTGATCTTTAACGGCACCCGCGACCGCAAGCCCACCGGGATGGCCGAGGTTCTGCTCACGCTGGTCGCCATCGAAGACATCGCCGCACGAGACAGCGTTTCCGAAAAAGACGACGAACAGGAATACGAGGATGCGCTCACCAACGCGGAACACGCGGCCGAAGCCGCGCGATCGCTGGTTCAAGAGTTGGCCCCACCTGAACAGCCAAGCGAATCCCAGGAAT
>WNFR01005761.1_pt1 | contig 20344 bp, 23 predicted proteins | sample 5400221 | NCBI WGS metagenome assembly WNFR01 (sample SAMN13153357, study PRJNA577476) | soil metagenome | isolation source: 40 cm soil under Madrone tree | place: USA:California | collected 2016-06-14 | reverse complement strand
AGAAGACGCTACATTTTGCCGTCGTATGAGGGATATGGGAGAATCACTATGGTGCGATCCTAATATTTCGTTTGGCCATACTGGGATGAAAACATATACTGGAAACTATCACCAGTACCTACTCAAACCAATTGAGGAATTGGAAGCCATCGCCAGAGATCGCGAGGAACTGGCCAATTCAGTGACTGCGGTACGCGTTGAATCCGTTGAATCGGAGGACAAATGCGCTTATTGAACGTGGGAGGATGCAATAAACAAATCCCTATTCCGCCGCATTTCGCCGAATACGAGCATGTTTTGCTGGATATTGAACCAAATCCAGAGGTAGACGTAGTTTGCGACGCAAGGGATATGTTCGACTTGCCGGAAAGTGGATATGATGCGATTTATTGCAGCCATAATCTCGAACATTATCACCGGCACGAATTGCCGCGAGTATTAAAAGGGTTTCATCATGTTTTGAGTGACGAAGGATTTGTTCATATTCGCGTTCCAAATATGAAAGCTTTATTCGATGTACTGGTAAAATCAGGGGCGGATATCGAGGATGTGATGTATTCATCCGAAGCCGGCGATATCAAGGCAATAGATATGATTTACGGCTTGGGATCATTTATCGAAAGTAGCGGTAAAGATTTCATGTGTCATAAGAATGGATTCACGCCTAAATCATTGGGTCAATTGTTATTCGATTACGGATTTGAACACGTTTTCATTGGCACGAAAAGTTTTGATTTGACGGCATTCGCATTCAAGAAAGAGCCAACAGCCGAACAAATCAAGTTACTCAATCTGAAGCAATCGGAGAATCAGCATGAGCAAGCTGTCGGAAGCATTTAACGGGATCATCAGTCAATTGCATTGGGGTCCTGGCCATCGGCCATTCATGGAAGCAGTCATTGCCGAGCATGATGCGCTGGTCGCTCGCGTAGAAGATTTGGAGAAAAAACTTCTATCGATGATTACTCCCGTTGAATCCCCGCCAACTACAGAACAAGTGCCTCATCCCGCGATCACGAACGTTGATCCGATTGAGGTAGCACCGAATCCAGCGGGTCAGATGCAAACGCCAACTGCTGATCTCCCGGCTCAACCTGAGTCTGATCACGCTGGACCCGATAGCGCCTTGTAGAAGGTATTCATTGAAGTAAATAGGAGATTGAAATGTCCAAGTTCCAAGAATATCCGAAGCTGATGAAGCACCCTAGCCATCAAGATGCACAATGGAAAACGCTCGAAGGAAAGGGCGTCGGACTGTTCGCACCTGATACGATCATGACCAGTCCCGAGCGATTTCCTGATGTGACGGTTGTTGATCTGAAGCAGGAACAGTACTACGCATCACGCGGATACCGTCCGAACAACATCGCTGATTCGGTTCAGTACGAGCAAGCTATTCTCGAATCCGCGCCGGTCAATGGCTACGGTTTCAAGGAATATCCTAAGTACAAATATCACAATTTCTATATCCCGGTCATCGTGCAGAACAAGTCAGAGGAAATGGTGCTCGGTGATGGATGGGAAGATTCCCCGATCATCGCGACCGAGGATGATTTTATGGAGGAAGTTGAAATGGAAAGCAAGCCATTACCAGAGCGCGGCGAGCGCACTGAGACGCACAAGGAAAATCAGAAGGTGGACAAACGATCAAAAGAATACCGGGATTCCAAGCATCCGGCATAAAACGAGCCTGTAATGCAAAAATACTTTAATAACGTCGCGGATCAAAACGGCAACGCGATTTCTGGTGCTAACGTTGCAGTAGCCAAGAATCCTGGTCCCACTGTCATTTATTCTGACAATGGGATTACGCCTATTGCCGGGAATTTTTTAACTACCGACGCGAACGGGTATTTTGCATTTTACGGTCCCGATGGGAGATATAACCTATCAATTACTGCGACGGGAATAACGCCGTATTCGATCACTGATATTCTGCTGGAAGACAGTCCGAGCAGTTTTTCTCAGCCGACAGGATCTAGCCTTGTTGGATTCATTCAGTCGGGGACTGGTGCGGTGGCGCGCACGGTTCAGGACAAGGTGCGCGATTTCGTCAGCGCGAAAGATTACGGAGCGGTAGAGGATGGCGTTACCAATGACGCCGTAGCGGTACAGGCGGCATTAACCGCCAATCCTGGCCGCATAGTAAGGTTTAATAACAAAATTCATCTTGCGGCGTCAATTACTTTGCCTTCCGGTAGCACATTATCTGGGCCGTTAAGCAATGTCGGTGAAGTTTCAGGGAAAAATTATAACGTAACAGGAACAATTCTTCTCGACTCTGGAGCCACTATTAATGTGGGGGATTATGCAACTGTTACTAGCTGCTATGTTCTAAATAATGCCCTAGCATCCAGTCTTCCATTCGCCAGTGGCGCTGCTGCCACGGCAGCAGTTTCGGCTTTTGCGGGAACAGCCATCACGGCTACAGGACAGGATGCCCAGGTAAGGGATGTGTGGATTGGCGGATTTGCGCAGGCGTTTTCTTCGACAGGCCGCGAACGAACAAAGTTACAGCGAGTAGAAATCGATTGCACTAATGGAGTGTTGATCGACAATTCGACTGATATTGGACGATTGATGGATGTTCATTGCTGGCCCTTCATCACCACTCATCAAGGTTACACAACCAATACGATCAACGCGCGGTCTGGTTCGGCTTTCAAGCTGACCACCGAATCCGATACGTTTTTCTTCACTAATTGCTTTGATTACGGGTGGGCTATCGGTTTTGATATCCAGTCAAAAGAACAGGTTGATTTAGTCAATTGTTTTTCTGATGGAGGATCGCTCGGAATCGGGCAGATCGGTTTTAAATTCACTAATACCGCAGACTTAATACGTGTAGTCGGAGGGGGATCGTCTGGCAAGAGTCAAGGTGCTTATCTTAATACGCTGGTAGCTGCTGTTAATGGCGCGGTGCATTTCACCGGGACTACGTTTTGGGGAAACCCAAACCATATTACATCCGATCAACACAGAATTTTATCTATACAAGACTGTGAGTTTAGGGACAATAACGCATCTCCCAATACCGCAGTTACTATTAGTTCAACAGTTACCGGAAAAACAAAGATCAATGATAATACATTTGATACATGCGGAACCGCTCTTCTCATTGATCCATCATCATCTGGCGCTTTGATTGTAGGTAACTTATTTAACGCAGTTTCGACAACTATTTCCATAAGTGGAACAGCTTTTGAAAAATCGTATATCACAGACAATAATTACATTGCATGTACCGATTCTCTTGGTCCTCGTAGGTTATACGACGCGCAGGTAGCTTTAAATTACGAAACTACTTACGGCACCGTTACCTCAGGTTACACCCTCATATCCCGTCTATCACGTGGCTCGCCGGGTTCCCCAACTATTTCTCAATCAGGCGATCAGCCGTGGAGATTATTTGCTCGAATTTACGATGGAGCAGCATTTCAAAATGTCGGGTCAATGCGTTTCGAAACGGATGGAACTCCTGCGGCGGGATCAACCCCAGGGAAATTAGTTTTAGCCACGACCCCTAGTGCTAGCGGAAATCCAACAGATAGGACCGTGCTAGATTCATTGGGGAATATCACCAACACGGGTAATATAATTTCAAGCGTAGGTTTCTTGAAAGGTTCTCCTGCCAATGGAATTATAGCTAATCCTGGCGGTGGAATTGGTAGTGCAACTCCAATTACTGCTCAATTTACTGCCATTGGCACAGTAGCAAATGCAGGAGATAGCGTGATATTGCCGGCGGCCACTTCCGGTAATTTCTTGTGCATTGCAAATAGAGGGGCAAATGCTTGTCAGGTATTTGCGCCGGGAAGTGATCAAATCAATGGAACGGCTGGATCAACTGGTATTTCTTTGGCAAGTAATAAGCAAGCATTTTTCTTTAGTACTGTTGTTAATCGCTGGTGGTTTATTTTGACAGCATAAACTAGGAAAATTCATGAGCATTGTAACCAGTCTATCGAGTACTACAACGGCTTTGAGCATCATTCAGGATGCGTTCGAGCTACTCAAAGTCTATGCGCCGGGAGTGACGATTGTAGCGGCCGATAGCTCTCGTGCATTGCAACGCATGAATGACATGCTTGATGGATGGTCGAATGACGAATGGACATGCTACGCAAATCTGGAGCAGTCCTTTACGCTTCAGCCAGGGAAAAACTCCTACACAATCGGGAATTTGACTGGCGCGGATATTATATCAACACGTCCTCTTGCCATTGCAATCGGTGAGGGTGCTGCATACCTTCTGGATTCCAATAATAACCGTTACCCGGTTAATGTGATTGAGCAGGACAAATGGAACCTGATAGGACTATTGACCACGCAATCCCAATTGCCGGATACGCTTTTTTACGATCCGCAATTCCCATTGGCAAAGATCAACGTATTTCCGACTCCATCAAGTGCATTGCAAGTTTTCTTCGATTCGCGGTTGCAACTTGTCGATCTCAATTCTTTGAGTTCTCCATTCAGCTTGCCGCCAGGTTATCGCATTGCTGTCGTCAATAATCTTGCCGTCAATCTATGGCCGTATTACAAGCAAGGAGATCCAACTCAGATTCTCATTGGTTTGGCGCTGGACTCTCTTGCTAAAGTCAAACGCACCAATACCAAGATCAGCCCTAGCACGTACGATAGTGCGGTCGTATCGAGGGCCCAAAGTTCATACAATATCTATAATGATAATGGGTCTCGTGGAGGCCCGAGGTAATGGCTCAGTCGCCGATCTTTGAGTCATTCCTACAGGATCGCAGTCGCGGTGGAATGGCGGATCAATGCGTTAATCTGTATTGCGAAAAGATCGACGGACCGAATAGTCCTCCTATCGGCGCGATGTACGGAACGCCGGGATATACCGCGCCACTTGTAACGGTTGATGGAGGACCAATGCGCGGGTTCTTCACGTCGAATAATGGCCTGCTTTATGCGGTGAGCGGGAATGGTCTTTATTCTGTCAATGCCAATTATGTGGCAACACGATTGGGGACCATTGCAAGTTCTGCCGGACCGATTAGTATGGTCGAAAGCCCGACACAGATTCTTATCGTTGATGGCATAGGAGGGTGGGTTTGGGATTTTGTCGCGCATACTTTCACGCAGGTTATTCCGAATGCGACCACTGCCGATACTGGCCCTAACGTTGCGGTGTATCAAGACGGATTTGGGATAGTCAATTCTGCCGGATCAAATCAGATCTATCAGTCAAACTATAACGACCTGTCAACATTTGCTACATTGAACGGTGGCGGGCTTGGATCAACTGCAAACAATGCTTTCGTGCAAGGGAATCCTCAGAATGTCGTAACAATGTATGACTTCAAACGTGAAGTCTGGATTTTCAAACAGAAGGCGGTTGAAGTATGGATTAATCAGGGAACGGCCGGATTCTCATTCGCGCAATTGCAAGGCGTCTACATCCCTGTCGGATGTATTGCGGCGGCATCGGTATCTCGCCTAGGTGAAAGCCTTATCTGGCTGGGTTCTGATGATCAGGGTGGTAGTATGGTCTACGAGTCGTCTGGTTATCAGGCAAAGCCAATACTGACGACCGCACTAGCTGCACAAATACAGAATTTCCCGGTTCAGTCGGATGCTATCGGGAATGTTTATCAAACAGACGGGCATTATGTTTATGTCCTGACATTCCCAAGTCAAAATGTTAGTTTTGGATATGATGCAGTTACGGGGAAATGGCATCAACGCGCATCGTTTTCTAATGGCAATATGAATCGTGAATTGGGTAATTGTTACGGATTCTTTAATGACCAGAATATCGTCGGTGATTTCGTCAATGGGAATATCTACGCATTAAGCGACACAGCCTTCACTGATAATGGCGCTCCGCGTAAATGGGTGAGGTCATGGTCGGCATTCCCTTATGGCGCTGAAATGGTTCCCATGTCGTTTGACCAACTACAGATATTGATGGAGACAGGGGTGAGTGTGCCGAGTGGCACCAATCCACAAATCATGCTTCGATGGAGCGATGATGGCGGTTATACGTGGACAGATGGCGTATTCATGTCTGCCGGCAAAATCGGACAAACCGCATGGAGGGTTATCCAGAATAGGCTCGGATCGACAAAAATTGGAACTGGATTAGATCGAGTATTTGAAATATCTGGAGTTGATCCAATTCGAATTTCTATCACAGGGGCAAGTTGGGAAGGTGGTCCATCATGACATCCGTCTCATCGATCATCAATTCTCCCTTCGTCGGGAAAGACGGAAAACTGACACGAGAAGGATATTATTTTCTTCTTGGTCTAAATAACGCTACCGGCGGCACTTCACCTACTCCCGTAAATTCATCCGTAGCTGACGTTCAGTTGCTGGAGGAGATCAATGACGCTCTTGAGGATGTGGGATTCGCATCGGCTCAGGATTTAAATTCAACGACTATCCAAGCATTTTTCCAGGATGATCAAACGCCACAAAGAACCGCCGCAGTCGGCAATAGTGACAGCGTATTGACTTGGATGATTGATTGATATGGCATTCCAGAACATTACTCCCGTCAAACTAGGAACCGGTGCTATAGCGGCAGGACTGACCACGCTTTACACTGTTCCGGCCAACACGCGAACTTTTGTCAAGGACTTGGACATCTCCAACAATAATACGACGACGACCGCAGCAAGCGTATATCTAGTTCCCAATGGCGGATCAGCTGACTTGACCAATATCCTGATACCTGGGATCAGCGTTCCTGGTAAATCCATTCTTCAATGGACTGGTTCGCAAATTATGAATGCGGGCGACACCATCCAAACATCAGCGAGCGCAACCGGCATGACAATTATTGCCTCTGGCGGTGAGGCAGTATGACGATAAAAATCATTCCAACACCTCCGGTCGCAGTCAGGCCGTACGACATTCAGATTGATAAGTATCAGCGCATCAATCCGATTGGTACCATGATGGTAGACATGCCTACAAGGGAGGTAGGCGGCGGCTTTGCAGCGGCTGGATTTGATTCTGTGGCATTGACTGCTGCAAATGTGGGAGCCGGATCAGGGGTTGCTGTAGCCAATAGCATAGGCACGCTGACAAGTGGAACGGCAAATAATGGATATGCCACGTTAAACACAAATGCGATTGCTCGGTTCCAATTCACCACAGCAAATTTAATGCGGGGAAATTTTAGGTTGCCAGCATTAGGTGGGGCGAATACGACTCGATCATGGGGCGCGTTCAATTTCGGCACTAAGCCAGCAATTCAGGACGGATACTATTTTTCTTATGATGGGTCAACTAGCACCCTCTCTTTAAATACTTCGTCTGGCGGCGTAGTTTCCAATACAGTATCCAGTGGATCATTTAACGGTGAAGTATCGAGCTACACATTTGACACCAATGTACATACTTGCGAAATAATTTATCAAGTCCCGAATGTTTGGTTTTTTATTGATAGTGTTCTTTTGCACAAATTCCGAGCCACAACAGCGCCTTTGGTCGGTAATATCCACGTTGGATTGTCTGGATTAGTGAAAAATTCGGCAATTGGTACGGTAAGCGTACAATTGGAAGCATGGGCCGCTAATTTGTCGAAAATGTCAGCGACCGAGCCTGGCCCACAGTTTTTCCACATAAACACAATTTCAACCAATGTAATTAAACTTGGTCCCGGAACCATGCAAAGAATGTGTATTAACTTCCGCAGTAGAATTTGATTATAATGTGCCATTTTTCACTGGATTAACGGTAGTAAGTGCTACTGGCACATCGGCTGATGTTACAATCGTCTATGATTAATTTGGACAGATCATGACCGTCATTATTAAAAAAATAGTCCCGGCAACGCAATTAACAACGTCGAGTGTTGGTTATGGTGCGGTTGTCCCGAATGGAGTAAATCAGGTCGTAAAACGCGCGGTATTTTCAAATACCGCGACGTTACCAAGACAAATAACGGTGAATGTGGTTCCTGCTGGCGGGACCGCTACGATAGCAAACCAGATTATTAATGCACGGACGTTGCAGGCCTTAGAGACATATGTATCCCCAGAATTGGCTGGTTATGAATTGCTTCCCGGGGATCAAATTTTTGCCTCGGCAAGCGCCAATACGGACGTGAATATGACCATCAACGGGATTCAGGTTTCATAATGAATGAAATTTTGTCGATAGTGAATCCAGATATGCTACCGGGTAAATCCATGCTGGAAATGGTTTGCCGATTAGAAGTTGAACTCCTAAAAATGCCTCAATCGAACATAAAAACGGAGCATAAGTTTTCGCCTGGAACTTACGAAAGAACGATAATCATCCCGCCTTGGACGGTATTAACTGGCGCAGAACATAAGACCCCATATTCCGTCCGACTCGAAAAAGGTACAATCGCCGTAAATACAGATGATGGCGTAAAGGTATTAACGGCACCATGCGAATTTTTAGCGCCCGCTGGCGTTAAGCGAGTTGGGAGAGTTTTCCAGGATGAAGTAGTCTGGACTGATATTTACGAAAATAAAGATGATTGCAAGGATTTATCAATTATTGAAGGCCGTTTGTATGTAGTACCTGATTGCGGTCTAGGAGAAAACAGAGTGGCCTTGATGATTGAAAAGGATAGGAAAGATTTCCGACTTTTTTTAGACCAGATGGGAATGACTCAGGATCAAATGGATGCCGTGGTTCAAATGGATCATGATCTTATTCCTATGCCAGAAAGTTTTAACGTGGAATTAAGAGATTCAGCATTGCATGGGAAAGGTTTATTCGCGATTAAAGAATTTTCGGCGGGAGAGTTAATTTGCCCCGGTCGAATAAATGGGAAAAGAACGCCAGCGGGAAGATTCATCAATCATTCTTCAAATCCAAATGCCACAACGTCAAAAGTTGGAGATGATATCGAAGCAGTGGCAATCAGGAAAATTCAGGAAAATGAAGAAATAGTTATTGACTACAGAACATCGATGAAAGTCAATTTTGGCATTGCATTTCAAGAGGAGCCATCATGTCAGGGTGGGTAGCTGGAGCGACGGTAGTCGGCGGCCTTGTCGCGGCGGATGCGTCGCGCAGCGCGGCGAATAAGCAGGAGGATGCTGCTAAAGCCGCTACCGCTCAGCAACAACAGAAACTTGATCAAACTCGACAGGATGTTGCTCCGTGGCTTCAAGCTGGTCAAGGTGCTCTGTCTCAGCTTGTGGCCGGAACTCAGAGGCCGTCTAGCGGTCAATTGGGCGGCCTGTTGGGTAGCGTTTATACGGGAGCAGGCCAATCTCTAGGGAATGTAGGCGGGGCACCGGGATTGGGCGGTGGAGGTCAAGGTAGTTTGCTGCAACAGGACTATGTTCCATTTACTCAGCAGCAGTTCCAGCAAGATCCAGGATATCAATTCCAGCTTCAGCAGGGACTTAACACGCTGACAAACAAGGCCTCATTGGGCGGCGGACTCAACAGCAACAACCTGAAGGGATTGATCGGATTCTCACAGGGACTGGCAAATCAGGACTATCAGCAAGCACTCGGAAATTACATTCAGCAATACAGTCTTGGCAATCAATCAAGGCAGCAGAATTTCAACAATCTTGAGGTTCTGTCGCAAGGCGGACTGGGTGCGGGATTGCAGCAAGGCCAGATCAGCGCCAATGTTGGCAATCAGATCGGCTCTAACATCATCGGCGCGGGGAATGCGCAAGCAGCCGGACAAGTAGGTCAGACGAATGCAATCACAGGCGGACTATCAAACGCGTACAACAGCTACTTGCAAAACCAGTACATGAATCAAAACAATCAGAATTTTGACTTTGGCTCGTATGCTGGCGGTGGTGGTGATACTGGCGGCGGCATCATATTCTAACGGGGAAATGACATGGCTGTAGATGCATCGATCCCATTGCAGGTTAAACTCCCGCAATTTAACACGCCATTAGAGGCGCAGGCGCAAGCTGCATCATTGCGTGACCAAATCGCGCAGACACAATTACGTCAGCAGCAAGTACAGCAAGGATTCCAAACGATCAAGGACCAGCAAGAGGTATCACGGTTATGGGCTGACCGGTCGAACATCAATCCAGAAACAGGGCTGCTTGATCCTACAAAAGTTCAATCTCAAATATCGAATCCGAATGTGTATCAGCAAGTTGTAAAACTCAACACGGACGCGCTATATAACAAGCAGAAGGCGGAGAGAGAAAAAACACTTGCCACATCAGAAACAATTCAAACTCAACAAAAAGCAGCGCATGACTTGCGCGAAGAAGCCATTGCCGCATATCAGGATCAGCTAGATAAAAATCCAAACGATAAGCAACTCGCCACGGATGTATTCAATAAAGCCCTACGAGAGGGAGCCGACAAACTGAATGCAACGGGAATCATGGGTAAAAATTGGGCGCCTCCTGCCAATGTTACGCCGGAATTGGCGATTAAATCCTCAATGACCTACAAAGAACGTCTGGCACAGCAGGAAAAAGAGAAATCAGATGTTCGTGCAGAACAGAAACAGACCGAAATCGAGCGGGAAAATCGCGCTCGTGACATTCGATCAGAGCGATCCGAGCGACGTTTAGAAGTTTCTTTGGCAGCGAAGAATGCTCTGGCTGTTCCAGTATCAAAAGAAGACGCGGCCAAATCTGGCGATGAATTCCTGAAAACTTTGAGCGCATCCGAAGCCAATGAAGTGCGCGCAATCGGCGAAGGCCGCATGACGTTTCAGGATTTGGGCGTTCGCGGGAAGGCTCGTGAGCGAATGGCCTCATTGGTCAGTCAAGCATATCCTGGTTACGATTCTGGAGATGTTCGGGTTAATCGCGCCATTGAGCAGGATTTTGCCAAAGGGAAACCAGCACAGTCGTTGCAGTCCATCAACGCAGTAACGGAGCATCTGGGAACCTATCGGAAGTTGGCAAAGGCTCTCGATAACGGCGACATCCAGATGTACAACAAGTACAAAACGGAATTTGAGCGCGCAACTGGCAAGACATTGCCGAATGACCTGAAGGCTGCGGCACCGATTATCGGCAGCGAGATTGTCAAGGCTATCGTTCCCGGCGGCGGTGGCGTCGAGGAGCGTCGGCAAGCACAAGAGCAGTGGAATACGGCATTGTCGAATAAGCAGATTGAATCACAGATTGACAACGTATTTGTTCCACTAATGCAAGGCCAAGTAACCGGATTGCGGCAGCGTTATGAATCAAGCGGTAAGAAAGATTTCAATTCCCGGTTCCTGACGCCAGAGGCACGAAAATCACTAAAAATTGGCGAAGAAGAGAAAACTTCAGCAGCTAAAGCAGGCGGCGCATTGCCGACCGCCACAAATCCGCAGACTGGTGAAAAATTGGTATTCAAGGATGGATCATGGCAGCCGATCAAGTAACGCCACCTCCGCCACCGGGATTTACCATTGATCCGGCGCAATCGTTGCCGTCTGGCTTTGTCATGGATACGGGCGCACCGACCGCCAAAGCTCCAACTCCAGAGAAAGTAACATCCAGCAAAGCCGCATCATTCAAGCAGGGGCTATTTGACCCTGTTGCGGGTGCTTCTCAATTGTTGGCTCATGTACAGCCAGAAAGACTCACGCAAGCAGAATTAGAATTGTCTAACTGGATGTCCAAACACGGAATAGGGAAAGGCGTCAATGTCACATCGACAGAAGGCAAGCCATTAGCCGGATCGCAAGCCATCGATCAACTTATCAAGAACGAAGATGCCTCAGTTGAGCAACAAAGGCAAGAGGCTGGTCGTGCTGGCGGGGCAGACTGGTATCGATTGGCGGGCAATGTTGCCAGCCCTGTAAATTTGATTCCAGCCGCAGGAATAGCAGGGAAAGCCGCTAGCACCGGGAGGTTGGCGTCACTGGGAGGCCGTGCGGCCTTGGGCGCAACGCAAGGCGCTGTAGCTGGTGCAACGGCCCCTGTAACCTCTGGGGACTTCGCCGACGAAAAGGAAAAGCAGATTGCAGCGGGCGCGGCAACTGGGGGGCTATTGCCCGCGCTGACTGGTGCAGCGGCAAGAATTATCAAGCCCATCGGAAACGAAGTAGTAAAAAAACTGACTGACGCCGGTATATCGCTTACACCCGGTCAGATCCTCGGTGGATGGTGGCAACGGGCGGAGGATGCAGCGACAAGCCTGCCATTGGTCGGTGATGCCATTAAGGGTGCTCAACGTCGCGGGATTATGACGTTCAACCAATCAGCTATCAACGATTCTCTAAAGTCCATTGGCGACAAGCTGCCTAAAGGATTGGTTGGCAATGAGGCGTTGACTTATGCACGCAGATCATTAAGTGACGCCTACGATTCATTGCTGCCAAAATTGAAGGGCGATCTTCATGCCGGACCGCCAGCTAACGCATTACCGGGGCCGGGTGTTTCCGCTATTCCTAAGCCAACGTTTAATGATGAATTGAACACCATCCGGCAGATGGGCGCTAATCTTCCATCGCAGCAACGAAAAGACTTGAACCGAATCATCGATAAAGAAGTGATCGGTAAATTCACATCGGCAGGAAAAGCATCGGGTGACACGCTGAAACAGATTCAGGAAACCCTGAACAAAGAGGCGAATAACTTTGCCACTGGCGGGCCTTACGAGCGGACATTATCAGGTGGAATCAAGGAGGTCGGATCGGCACTGCGCCGGATGATCAATGATGTTAATCCAAATAATGCGGATGAATTGGGAAAAATTAACGCTGGATACGCCAGTTTCAAGCGCGCGCAACGTGCAGGATCTAGCGTAGCGGCGCAAGATGGTGTATTTACTCCTGCGCAATACCATAATGCTGTTAAGTCATTGGACAAAACCAAAGACAAGCGAGCATTCTCGGAAGGAACTGCACTAGGACAGGATTTGTCGGCAGCAGCAAAGTCGCGGCTATCGAAAACTGTTCCCGATTCCGGTACGCCATTACGTCAATTAGTGACGGGAGCGGGCGGGGTGGCCACTGGATCGGCTTTAGGTGGAATACCCGGAGTCGCGGCTGCATTAGCTGCGCCGGCACTGTACAGCGCACCCGGAACCAACCTAGCGCGTCTTATGCTTACCACTCGACCACAAGGAGCGCAGCAACTTTCCAATCTTGTACGCGGCAGCAGTCCAGCATTGACGGCTGGGGCAGTACCGCTTGCACAACTTATGCAAGGTACGCAGGATTAACGACCATAGTAAAACGCCAAGAGTTAATGCGATGGCTCGTAGGATATTATCGGAAATCATGAAAGTTATTGTACAATGGAATCATGAAAATTTGCAAAAAATGTTCTTCTGTGGAGTTTTATAAAGACGGAAACTGCAAGTCTTGTGCTAGAGAACGAGTTAAAAAAAGATGGGCTGAGAATCCAGATAAAATGCGAGAGCAAAAGGCAAATTGGCTATCCAAGAGGCCGGGGTATTTTACCGAATGGAATAAGAAAAATCCAGAAAAGAAGGCAGTTAAAGACGCTAAATGGAGATCGGAAAATAGGGAAAAAGCAAGGTATCTTACGGCCAGATGGGAATCTGAAAACAAAGAATCAAAGCGAATTCATTGTCAAAATAGAAGGGTAAGGAAATTAGATAACGGCGGAGCTTTATCCAAAGGGCTTTCTGAAAAACTTTTCGCCCTTCAAAGAGGAATGTGCGCTTGCGGATGCAAGCAACCGCTGGGCGACGACTATCACTTGGACCACATAATGCCATTGGCTCTTGGCGGCTCAAATACTGATGATAATATACAGTTATTAAAGCCGATCTGCAACAAGAAGAAACATGCAAAAGACCCCATTGATTTCATGCGAGAAAGAGGATTTTTACTGTGAGAGTGTTCGTTGCTGATTCTGACAGAGTAGGTCTAGACTTCGCTCTTAGATGCGCAGTTCAAGGGCATGATGTTCGCCTGTTCAGGCCGCCAGGGGTGGATGTTAAAGACGGATACGGATTCTCCGGAATAGTAATTACTAGGGACCTTAAGGATTCTCTAAAATGGGCTCGTGATGGACTTGTTGTAACTACTTGCAATGAAAAATATTTAGATGAAATAGACCGATGGCGTGATTTTGGTTGTCCGGTTTTCGGTCCAACAAAAGCAAGTGCAAAATTAGAAATTGATCGCGGGCATGGAATGCAGGTTATGAAAATGCATGATATGGATATGCCTAAATATCATGAATTCAAAAGTCTTGAAGATGCACTCATCTTTGCTAAAAAGGCAGATCAACCATATGTGCATAAACCTCTCGGATCGGAATCTGACAAGTCATTAACTTTTGTCCCAAAAGATCCCGCGCAATTAGTTGGATGGCTGGAAAGAAAAATTAAATCCGGCATGAAAATAAAAGGGTCATGCATGCTTCAGGAAAAGGTTCAAGACATGGTAGCCGAGGTGGGTATAGCTGCATGGATGGGAAAAGACGGATTCCTGAGAGAGAAAAACGAAATATCATTCGAATTCAAAAAATTGATGGCCGATGATTTCGGACCAAGCACTGGAGAGCAGGGAACTGTAACGCAATATGTCAAAGAATCTAAACTTGCTGATATTTTAATGCGGTTCGAATCACATTTTAGGGCTTTAGGCCACACTGGTGATGTCGCTATTAACGGGGCTATTGACGGGAAGGGTAATTATCTACCGTTTGAATTCACTTGTCGCGCCGGATGGCCTGATTTTTTTATCAGAACAAGCTTGACTAAGGGCGATCATGCTCAATGGATGAAAGACGCCTTAGAAGGGAAGGATACGCTAAAAGTATCGTATGACGTTGCCATAGGGGTTGTGGTGGCGCAGAAGCCATATCCGTATGAGGATGGATTGCCTGAAATTACGGAAGGAAATCCCATTTATGGAGTTGACGAAGTAGCAGAGCATATTCATTTCGCGCAGGTAATGATGGGGCGCGGACCTGTTTGGGACGGCAAGAAAACAGTCGAGGAAAAATTACCACTTACCTCGGGTAGTTATGTTTTAGTAGCAACAGGACATGGTAAAACCGTCTGTGACGCAAAAAGATCGGTTGATGATGTTATTGATCATATTTCATTGCCGGATATGCTAGTGCGTTGCGATATTGGCGACAAATTAGAGCGTCAATTACCGAAGTTACACGATTTAGGTTTTGATGAAATGCCGCAATGGGAGTAATATAGCCACAATTTACTGCCGGGATGGCAGCAATTGCCCTACAGCGCCGAAGAGCCAAAGGAAATCATGAGATACCTAGCTTTAATTCTGTGTTTCGTGTCGTCACTCGCATTTTCACAGGTTGCGAATACGACTTATCAGCCGCTTCCGTTGGCAACTCAAACGGCAACAACGGTCAATTCCCCAGTTCAGAACAATTTCAACTACCGTGGCGGACACTTCATTATCAACGTGGTGACGGCAACTAGCGGTAACTACACGCCTCACATTCAAGCTCAAGATCCCATTAGCGGGATTTGGTACGACATCCTTGTAGGATCGGCTATCAGCACTGTAGGAACGACTGTATTGAAAGTCTATCCTGGTATCGGCGCTTCCGCAAACGCATCTGCGTCTGACATTTTACCATTGACATGGCGCGTCCAACTTATCGGGGCATCCACTCCAAGCATGGTTATTTCTGTGAGCGCCTATTTGGAGCTATAGGCCATGAAAAAATTATTTATATTGATTTTTATTCTTCCGGCGCTGTCATTTGCCGGGAATAATTTCAATATTCTTGACATCGTATCGTCCACCATTACCGGCGGGTCAATAAATGGCGCGGCTATCGGTGCTACCACTCCATCGACTGGGGCATTTACTACTCTGTCAGCAACAACTGCACTGCCAATAACTAGCGGCGGCACTGGATCAACGACCGCATCGTCCGCATTAACGGCGCTTGGTGGCGCTGGTTTGGTCTCTCCATCGTTCACGACACCCAATATTGGCGCAGCTACAGGGACATCATTAGTCGCATCCGGCGGAATTTCTGCGACAACTTTAACTCATTCGCAACAAGAGGTAGACACAAGCTACACGTTCAATGCTCCGACTACAGGTCAAACAGTTACCTTATCGTCTGGAACGGGAAACGCCATTATTGCGCCAGCCGGAACGCTGGCCGCGCTGACAATAGTATTGCCAGGATGTACATCTGGATATGACGGGTCAATCGCTCGTTTTTCCAGTTCTCAACTTATCACATCACTGACAGTGAGTGCTACTAGCGGATCGGTGGCGGATGGCTCGACCACATTAGCTTTGGGCGGTGGAAATGGATATATCTGTCGTGGAAGCACTACTACTTGGTATCGAATGTATTAATCATAATATCTGGTTTCATTGACATCAGAAAGAAAATAAATGACAGTATCGCAATCGCCGTTCCTAAAATTCAGAGGATTTGACAATAACGGCAATCCTTTGTCGGGCGGACTTCTATTCACCTACGCGGCTGGAACGACAAACAAATTAGCGACCTTCACTGATTCGACCGGAGTCACGCCAAACACAAATCCCATAATTCTCGATGCGAGGGGCGAGTGCGATTTATTCCTCACGTCGAATCTTCTTTACAAATTCGTTTTATCACCATCTACCGATACAGATCCTCCTACTAATCCATTCTGGACGGAAGATAATGTTTCTGGGATATTAAGCTCAAATTCAAATGCTCTTGCAACATTTATTGCTAGTCTTGCGTCATCCATTGGATCAACCTTAATTGGATGGATACAATCGGGTGTTGGTGCTATAGCAAGACTGGTTCAAGACAAGTTGCGCGAATCGCTCAGCACTAAGGATTTCGGAGCAGTAGGCGATGGAGTAACGGACGATACGGCGGCGATTCAAGCTGCACTGACAGCAGCAATTTTAGCCGGAAAAGCATTATTTATTCCGGCTGGGACCTATCTATGTACGGCGGCTTTGACCGGTAGCGGTAATGCGGTGATCTTTGGCGAGGGTAGAGGCCTATCAATTCTGTCATGGCCAAATACGGCAGTTACTTCTGGTTTATCTATTACGTTGAGCGCAGCAGGCGGCTTCACACAGACATCAGATATCCATAACCTGACGCTGCTGACTGGCAGCACTACGGCGGCAGGCGTGGCGCTTACGATCACCGGTGCGACCAATACTGCATCAGACCGGGTAACGGCAAAGGTCGTTCTGCGAGATATCATCATCCGAGGGAAGACCAATCCTACAACGGACGGATGGGGCACTGGCATTAATCTGATTAATTGCAGCAATACTATTGTGGATAGCGTCGGCATCAGCGGCAAAGTCGGGGGCGCAGGCGAGCCTGTCTATGATACTGTCTACGGTATCCTTTACAACAATAGCAACAGTGCCAGTCCGCATCCAACCGGTCTGAGCATTATAAATTGCTTCGTATTTTATGCAAAAAACGGCATTTATTGCAGCGATTTCGAGGGCGCGTATATCACTGATTGTCAGATGTTTGGCGTAAATCTTGGCATAGCCGTGACGGGGACAAGTACATTCCCGCATGCGTCAATCATGAACAATCATATCAACGCCAGCAATACATGCGTCCAGATCGATAAAATGTATGAGGTATTTGTTCATGGCAATCTTCTGTACAAGCAGCTGGATAATGCTACGGCAGGCACCGGAGTATCCGTCATCAACGCCGCTGGATTCTTCTCGATCCAGGGAAATACGTTCGAAAACTTGAATGCGGTGATCAATATCAATGCAATCATTGTTTCATCCGGCTCAAATGGCCTCATTGACGGAAATATCTTTCGGCGTTGCGATAACACAGCACTCACTGTAGCTGGATTGGCGATATGGTTGACTGCCGGAGCATCAAATTGCACGGTAGGTCGCAATAACACATATGCATTGACGACCAATAAAACACTCAATTCCGGCACTGGAAATAATATTGCCTTGACGACATTGAGTGCCACTGGTAGTACTTCCAATGCCGAAGGACTCATTGAGAAATGGGGGTCCGCAGTAGTTACATTGGATGCTAGCGGTAACGGCACGATAACTCATGCAACAGCCTTCCCAACCGCTTATTTTTCAGGCGTAGTTTCGAGTGGTGATCCAGGGTTCGCAGCCAATGCCGCATTCAGCGTCAATAACGGCAGTTGCACGACAGCTATACTAGCATTTTCCGTACGACCTAATCCAGGGGCAGTCGCAGTTCGCGTCAATTACATAGTAAAAGGTGATTGATATCATCAATACTAACAAAATTGAAAGTCTTATCCACAACGCAATGAAAGGAAATATCATGCATAAAGTATTGCAAGCAGGGAACGGCGATCCTCCACCAAAGCCAATGGCACCGATTTACAAAAAGCCAAAGAAAAAGTGATTTCGTATGTCGTTTTATTGGCGTTGGCATTAATACTCAACGCCAAGAACAAGAAAATGTTCGTGCTGTCCTTAGTGGTCGGCGCGAACATTTTCATACCTATTCCAAATGAAAATTTTTACCTAATTTGCATTTTGTTCGAGATATTGACGGCGCTATTGGCGTACAAAATAGACGTTCCGGCATCTCGGGTAGTAATTAGAATATCGTCTTTGTTAGTAGTTTTTCACGCGTTAGGGTATTGGTTCGATGGTCATCCTCCAGAAAGCCCGTACCATATTCTAGTTAAAATCTGCGAGCATTCTAACCTGTTGGCGTGCATCATTTTCTCAAACAAGTTCATCGATAAAAAGGACAATAATGTCATCGGTTGAATATTCAATTCTGGCTTTTATTGCTACGATATTGGTTGGCGTCATCGGGTATTTTCTAACTGATGCGCACAATCAGCTAAAAATAAAAGCAGATAAAGAATCCCTAACGAATGCGGTTGATTCTCTTCGCCGAGAACAGCTTGCAGCGGAGGAACGCTACAGGCGCGAGGCGGACAAGATGGAAAAGCAATATGATGTCAAGTTCGCCGGAATGGTAAAGGACGTCTCGGACAGAATGAACACCATTGAAAACAATCTTTCAAGACAGATTGATATGGTGATTCAATTACTCAAGCGGGATAATCCATCATGAACAGAGACACGTTATCTGCGCAACTCGTCATTGACGAAGATTTGAAACTCAAGCCGTATCGCGATACGGTAGGGAAATTGACCATCGGCGTAGGTCGCAATCTAGATGATGTCGGAATTAGCAAGAATGAGGCTATGATGCTGCTAGAGTCCGATATTGATGTCGCATGCATGGATCTAGACAAGGATCTGCCATGGTGGCGAGAAATGACCGATTCCAGACAGCAGGTATTAGCGAATATGTGCTTTAACATGGGCATCAAAAAGCTACTAGGCTTTGTTAACACGCTTGCAAACATGAAATCGGGTGAATACGTTGTTGCGGCCAATGGCATGCGCAATTCATTGTGGGCAAAGCAAGTTGGGCAACGCGCTGAACGACTGGCGCAGATGATGGAAAAGGGGTAAGTCATGGACTGGAAATCATTGTTAGGTGGAATTGCGCCGGCCATAAGTAGCGTTTTGACGGTCGCAGGCGGCCCGGTAGGTGCTGTGGCAGGTGCCGCATTATCGGCGGTCAGCAATGCGGTCCTAGGTCATCCGAACGGCACTCCCGATCAGGTTGCGCAGGCCATACAAGCGGGATTGCCGCCTGAATCCGTGGTCAAGCTACAGCAAGCAGACAGCGAATTTAAACTGTCGATGGAGCAGCAAGTAACGGCTCAATTGGGGCAGCGCGTGCAGAATGCTTCCGACATCAATGCGACGATGCAAACCGAAGCCAAAGCCGACCATTGGCCGACGTACACTTGGCGTCCGGTATTAGGATTCTCGATGGCATTGGACTTGGTTCTGACGTCGGTGACGGTCATGGTCTGCTACATCGGCGTGATGTTCTTCGGCGTGAAGGCTGACGTCCTCGCCTACCTTCCAATGATGATCGGTGCTATGTCGGCACTTTTGGCGATACCTGCGCCTATTCTTGGCGTTGCGTCGTGGTTCAGGGGAAAGGCGCAAGCTGATCCTAATATATCTACGGATAATAGAGGATGAAATGACCACCTATATCGCACGTCTAGATGGGAATGATTCAAATTCTGGAACTGTTGATAGTGCTGCAGGCGCATTTCTGACGCCGACAAAACTGATAAGCTCATTGACACAGCCAGGAGATATAGGTCTATTTGGAGATGGTGATTGGGGCGGCGTTATTTACTCCGCTACCATTGCCAATGGCACGCAATCAAATCCGATTACGCTCAAATCCAAGAACAAGTGGGGTGCGAAGATTAAGGTTATCGGAACGCAAGGATCTGGTTCTAGCCATAATTCCCCCCTCACTTGCGCCTTAGAAATTCAAGCTGATTATTGGGTTATTGATGGGTTTGAAATCGATGGTTCTGCCGGATATAGCGGTAACAATTGGATAGGAAGCGGAATAGAGTGGGGCATTGGAATATA
>WNFR01002203.1_pt1 | contig 20347 bp, 18 predicted proteins | sample 5400221 | NCBI WGS metagenome assembly WNFR01 (sample SAMN13153357, study PRJNA577476) | soil metagenome | isolation source: 40 cm soil under Madrone tree | place: USA:California | collected 2016-06-14 | reverse complement strand
GATCATGCAGTATGTCGACGGAGCCAACGGCTGGCGCGGCTGGCAGTGGCTGTTCCTGCTCGAAGGCATTCCGTCGGTGATCATCGGGGCGCTGGTGTTCGTGCTGCTCGACAATGGCCCCAAGACCTCGAAATGGCTCACCGATGCGGAGAGGAACGTGCTCGCGCATCGGCTTGAGGAAGACGATGTCGGCAAGCAGGAGCTCGGCAGGCGCCACAGTTTCCTGGACGCGTTCCGCGACGGCCGGGTCTGGGCGCTGGCGGTGGTGTATTTCTGCGGCGTGGTGTGTTTCTATGCGGTGAACTTCTGGATGCCCACCATCATCCAGGAAGTGGGCATCGCCAAGACCGATTACCTCAAGGTCGGTCTGCTGAGCATGATTCCCTGGGGCCTTGCCGCGGTGGCGATGGTGATCTGGGGTGCCCATTCCGATCGCACCGGCGAACGGCGCTGGCATGCATCGGGGGGGCTTTTGCTCGCCATAGGTGGAATGATCGGCCTCGCGCTGATCGGCAAGGGCAATGTGGTGGTTTCCCTGACGGCGTTGAGCATGGTCACGGTCGGCATCCTGTCCTGGGTGGCTACGTTCTGGTCGCTGCCGACGAGCTTCCTCTCGGGTACGGCGGCAGCCGCTGGCATTGCCTGGATCAACTCGGTCGGCAACCTTGGCGGGCACTTCGGCCCCGACCTGATCGGACGCATCCGCACGGCGACCGGGGGATCGAGCGAAGCTGCCTTCTTCACCCTGGCTGCGGTTGCGTTCGTCGGCGTAGTGATCATTCTGCTTTTGCCTCGGACCCAGAAGGCAGTGGCGGCTTCTGCCATCGCCAAGTAGAACAGGGGCTCGCGCCAACCGGCAGATAATTTGCTGCAAAAACTAGAAAAGCCCGCCGCCTGGCGGGCTTTTGTTCTCTTGCACAATGCGTGTGCCGGGCATCATCGAGCAAGGCGTTCGGCCAGAGCGAGTGACCCACGTGTGCTCGCCGGTCCGGCGCAGCGGACGGCCATGCAAGCGCCTTGTAACCTCGCAGTAAACCGGATTCCTGGTAAAGCGTTTGCCAAAAGGTGATTGATCTTCAAGCCGAAATCGGTATAATTCCGGCCTTCCTTGCTTCACCGGGTCCGCATCCCGGGAGGCTTTCCGTCCGATCCGTCGGCCAAACCCACAAGGAGATATATTGATGCGGCATTACGAGATCGTTTTCATCGTCCATCCCGACCAGAGCGAGCAGGTGCCCGGGATGATCGAGCGCTACCGGCAGATGGTCACTTCCCGCGCCGGGCGCATCCATCGCCTTGAAGACTGGGGACGCAGGCAACTCGCCTTCCCGATCCAGAAAGTCCACAAGGCGCATTACGTGCTGATGAACATCGAATGCGATCAGGAAACCCTGACCGAACTCGAGCACGCCTACAAGTTCAACGACGCGGTGGTGCGCCACCTGATCGTGAACATGACCCGCGCCGTGACCGAGCCTTCACCGATGATGAAGGAAGAGAAGTCGCGTACCGTGGTGGGCGAGAGCGCCAAGCCGGAAGCCGCGGCGGAAAAACCGGCGCCGGCGCCGGCGGCGGCCCAGTGACGCAGTGAGTCGCAACCAAGTTGTCCTGACAGGCAAGCTGATCGAACGCAACGAACTGCGCCATACACCCGCCGGCCTGCCGGCGCTGAATTTCCGCATCGGCCATATTTCGGAACAGGTCGAAGCCGGCAGGTCCAGGAGCGTCAACCTCGAGATCGAAGGCGTGGCGCTCGGCGAAGTGGCGCAGAAATTGAGCAAAGCGGTGCAGGAAGCGGAATACAGGTTCGAAGGCTTCCTGGCGATGAGAAGCAAGCTGTCCCGACAACCGGTGTTGCACGTGAGCAGATTCGAATTGAATTGAGGATAGAGAGCCATGCCACGATTTGGAGGTAGCAAAGGTAAAGGCAAGGACAAGGGCAAGGAACGCAGCAATCGCCCGTTGTTCCGCCGCCGCAAGTTCTGCCGCTTCACTGCCGAAGGCATCAAGGAAGTGGATTACAAGGACGTCGAGATCCTGAAGGATTTCATCAACGAGAACGGCAGGATCATTCCGGCCCGCATCACCGGCACCAAGACGCACTTTCAGCGCCAGTTGTCGGTTGCCATCAAGCGCGCGCGTTTCCTTGCGCTGATGCCGTACACCGACCTGCACTGAGGAACCGTAGCCATGCAAGTCATTCTGATGGAAAAAGTGCACAACCTCGGCCAGCTCGGCGACATCGTCAAAGTGAAAGACGGCTTTGCGCGCAACTTCCTGATTCCGCAAGGCAAGGCCAAGCGCGCCACGGACCGTGCGATCACCGAGTTCCAAAGCCGCCGCGCCGAACTCGAGTTGCAGCAGGGCAAGGCGCTCGCGGAGTCGCAGGCGCGCGCGGCCAGGCTCGAAGGGCTGATGATCCAGATCACCCAGAACGCCGGCGTGGACGGGCGCCTGTTCGGCTCGGTGACCAACTACGACATTGCCGAGACGCTGAAGGCGCAGGGCCACGAGGTCACCAAGGCGATGGTGCGGATGCCGCAAGGGCCGCTGAAGCAGATAGGCGACTACCCGATTACACTCGATCTTCATGCCGATGTCACGGCGACCATCACCGTATCGGTGCTGGGAGAGACCGTCAGCTGAATCCGCAGGGCTTCGGCGCAAAAAAAAGGGCTGTGAAAACAGCCCTTTTTATTTTTCCGCTTGCGCGCCTCATCGCGTTACGAATAATAGTCGGCGACGGTTCTTGTTTGACGCCACATTTGTTCACCCACCCAAAACATCTCCGGCACAAATGGCGCAGTTCGCGACACAAAGAATAGCGGACACCCAGGTCGAGCTGATCAAGCTGCCGCCACATTCGGTCGAGGCCGAGCAATCCGTCCTGGGCGGCCTGCTGCTCGACAACTCGGCGTGGGACAAAATCGCCGACATGATCAGCGAGTCCGATTTCTACCGCGCCGACCACCGGCTCATCTATCGCAGCATCTCCAGACTGATCGAACACTCCCGGCCCGCGGACGTCATCACCGTTGCGGAAAGCCTGGAGAGCACCAAGGAACTGGAAACCGTCGGCGGCATCGCCTATGTGGGTGCGCTGGCGCAGAACACTCCCACCGCCGCCAACATCCGCCGCTACGCGGAGATCGTGCGGGAACGCGCGGTGATGCGCAAGCTTGCCGAGGTGGGCACCGAGATCGCCGACGCCGCGTACAACCCGATGGGCAAGGAGGCCGGACAGCTTCTCGACGAGGCCGAGTCGAAAGTATTCGCGATATCGGAGGAGGGCGCGCGCGGCCGACAGGGATTCGTGGAAATGCCGCCGCTGCTCACGCAAGTGGTCGAACGCATCGATCTCCTGTACAACCGCGACAACCCCTCGGACGTCACCGGCGTAGCGACCGGCTTCGCCGATCTCGACCGAATGACATCCGGGTTGCAGCCGGGCGATTTGGTGATCATTGCCGGAAGGCCGTCGATGGGCAAGACCTCACTGGCCTTGAATATCGCCGAGCACGTGGCGCTGGAGGCCGGACTGCCGGTGGGTATATTTTCCATGGAAATGTCGGGCACGCAGCTGGTGATGCGCATGCTTGGGAGCGTCGGCCGGCTCGACCAGCACAAAGTGCGTACCGGACGGCTGGCGGACGAGGACTGGCGCCGGCTCACCGATGCGGTTGGCAAGCTCAACGAAGCGCCTATACACATCGACGAAACCGCCGCGCTCAACGCGCTGGAACTGCGCGCGCGTGCGCGTCGCTTGCACCGCCAGTACGGCAGGCTCGGCCTGATCGTGGTGGACTACCTGCAATTGATGTCGGCGAGCGCGCAGGGCGAGAACCGCGCCACCGAAATTTCGGAGATCTCGCGCTCGCTCAAGGCGCTGGCCAAGGAGCTGAACGTGCCGGTGGTGGCGCTGTCGCAGCTCAATCGCAGTCTCGAGCAGCGGCCCAACAAGCGGCCGGTGATGTCTGATCTGCGCGAATCGGGAGCCATAGAACAGGACGCGGACGTGATCCTGTTCATCTACCGCGACGAAGTTTACAACCCCGACTCTCCGGAGAAGGGCAAGTCGGAAGTCATCATCGGCAAGCAGCGTAACGGTCCGATCGGCACCGTGACCCTGGTGTTCCAGGGCGAGTACACCCGCTTCGCCAATTTCGCCGATCCCGGGCGTTTCTGAAATCGTTAGCCCGCACTAGCCTGTCGACGCATCGTCGCCCGGGAAGTGCCTCTTGAATTCGCGCACCGCGGCGGCGAATTCCGCATCCATTTTTTCCTGGCGGTAAATCGCCATCAGCTTGATCCACGAATCGCGGTCTTTCGGATCCTTGTGGACCTGGAATTGCAGCAGGCTGATGGCGTTCTGCGTGCGTCCCAGCGCGATGAACCGGTCCACGTCGGTGAACATCGAGCGGGTGTTGTCCAGGGCCTGGTCCATTTCGAACAGGACTCTGCTCGATAGCCCAACCGACTGCGCAGCCGGGGCGCTTTCCAGTTTCACGTCCACGTTGGTGCCGGGCTTGATCGCCTGGCTGACCGGCGCCAAGTCAACGTTTGCCTTCTGGGGCCCGGCCTGCGCCAGCGGCTTGGTATCGGTGCGCGCCGGGCGTGCCGGCGCCGGTTCCGGTTTTGCTTTCGGTGGCGGCGGCTCGGGGCGCGCCACAACGCGTTTGGGCGTCAGCGTCGGCTCGGCATCCAGCTCGCGTATTGCGGTCGCGGCGGACGCCAGCATCTGATCCAGTCGTTCGTCGGCCTCGCCCAGCGTCGCGGTATACGCCTGCCGGCGACCGAAGGCAAAGCCGCCGACAGCGCAGGCCGCGACTATTGCGGCAAACCACGCCCAGTAATACCACGGCATCGGTTCGGTCTTGACCACGGTGCGGATTTCCGGCTTCGGCGTCGGTGCCGGCGGCGCTGGCTGCACTGGGGCCGTCTCCACGATTTTCCGCAGCGCCGCCAACGACTGTTCCAGCCGGGCGAGTTGGCTGTCTATGCTCTCCTGTTTCAAGCGCAGTTCCTGCACTCCGGACTCGATGCCGCGAGCTTTCTCCTCGAGTGCGGGCGGGACCAAGCCCAGCGCCTGTTCGACGCCGCACAACGGCATCAGGGCCCGGCATTCCTCCGGCCCCGGCCTCTCGCCAAGCTCGAGAGCCCGGCGCAGCGTGACCGGTTCTCCCGGCTTGGCGGCGACGGCCCGCCGTCTGACGGACCGTTTGACCGGGGTCGCGATTACGGTATCAGGTTGCGTTGCCGCGGGTATTTTCCGCGCCAGCGGCACCGCGGCGCGGCCGCTCGCCACAGGTCTGCCGGCGCGTTCGGGCAGACCGCGGAGCTCGGGGAAAAATAGCACCGTCCCCGGCGCGACCGGCCTAAGCGTCCTGCTCGGGAAAACCTGTGGATTGAGCTTGACGACTTCATCGACCAGCAGGCGTTGCAGATTGCGGCTGCGCGGAAAAACCGAGACGGCGAGGCTTTCGACCGATTCACCAGCACCGACCCTCAGCGTGAACCCCCGCGGCGGGCGTTGCGGCGCTGCCTGCGCTGCCTTCGGGGCAGGCGGGATCAACATCGTGAAATGGCGCGCGTAAAAAAAGGCCCCTGGACACTGGACCCGAAGGACCAGTGCCAGGGTGGGGGAGGAAACGGGGGAGTCGGTGGAAATTTCAACTGCGTCGCCCTTCGCGTTCAGCGTGAGGCGGGCATTGGTCAGGAAAGGGGCATCGGAACCCGGTGCATCGCTCTCCGGGCCCATGGACAGACATTTCTGGGTGATGTGTTCTTCCGGGAGCGCCTGCAGGGTGGCCACCGCTTTGAGCAGCTCACCTTGGTGCGAGTGGACGCTGATGCGCCACAGATCTACCGGGTCCGCGAGCGCGGAAACCAGGGTGAATAACCCAGCGAAGGCCGTTATCGCCTGCCACGCCCAAAGTGGTGGTGGGATCGGTCTATGCACTCGCTTTTGATCTATATCTTGTAGGGTTTCAGCGCATATGCACCATATATAGTGTCCGGGAGTTTAGTCGGTTAGCGGATGCCGTGCAATGCCTACGGCTACACGCAGGGCGTCAAAGAATTTCGGCAGCGTGGTCGGCCAGCCGCGATCTCTCGCCGCGCATGAGGGTCACGTGGCCGCTATGGGCCCAACCCTTGAAGCGATCGACGACGTAGGTCAGTCCGGAACTGCCCTCGGTGAGATAGGGCGTGTCGATCTGGGAAATGTTTCCGAGACATACGACCTTGGTGCCGGGCCCGGCGCGGGTGATCAGCGTCTTCATCTGCTTGGGGGTAAGGTTCTGTGCCTCATCGATGATCAGGAACTTATTGATGAAGGTGCGCCCGCGCATGAAATTGAGCGATTTGACCTTGATGCGGGAGCGGATCAGGTCGCGGGTGGCCGCGCGCCCCCATTCGCCCGCCTCGTCGTCGGTCTTGTTGAGCACGTCGAGGTTGTCCTCCAACGCTCCCATCCACGGCGTCATTTTTTCCTCCTCGGTGCCGGGCAGGAAGCCGATATCCTCGCCTACCGGGACGGTGACGCGAGTCATGATGATTTCCGAGTAGACCTTGTCCTCGAGCGTCTGCATCAGGCCGGCGGCGAGCGTCAGCAGTGTCTTGCCGGTGCCGGCCTGGCCGAGCAGGGTCACGAAATCGACCTCCGGATTCATCAGCAGGTTGAGCGCGAAGTTCTGCTCGCGATTGCGCGCGGTGATGCCCCACACGTTGTTCTTCTGATGGGCGTAGTCCCTGATGGTCTGCAGGATCGCGGTCTTGCCGCTCTGCTCTTTTACTTGCGCGAAGAACGGTTTGTCGGTTTCATGGTAGATGAATTCGTTCACCATCAAGCTTGCGCACAGCGGCCCGCGCACGCGATAGAAGGTGCGGCCTTCCTGCTGCCAGGACTCCATTTCCTTGCCGTGCTGGTCCCAGAAGTCGGCGGGCAACTCACGCACGCCGGTGTAGAGCAGGTCGGTATCCTCCAGCACCTTGTCGTTGAAGTAGTCCTCTGCCGCCAGGCCCAGCGCACGCGCCTTGATGCGCATGTTGATGTCCTTGCTGACCAGGATCACCTCGCGCTTGTCGTGTCCCTCCTGGAGGTGCTTGACCACGCCGATGATCTGGTTGTCGGCCTTGCCGGCGGCCAACCGCGCCGGCAACTCGCCGTTGATCGCCTCGGTCTGCAGAAACAGGCGTCCGGTCGCCTCCTTGGCACCGGCGTTTTCCAACGGAATGCCGGCGGAAATATCCTGCACCGCCTTGGAGACGATCTCGTCGAGAAAGCGGCTTGCTTGGCGGGCGTTGCGCGCAACCTCGGACATGCCTTTCTTGTTGGAGTCCAGTTCCTCCAGCGTGGCCATCGGCAGGTACACGTCGTGTTCCTGGAAGCGGAACAGGCTGGTGGGATCGTGCATCAGCACGTTGGTGTCGAGGACGAACAGCTTGGTGAGGGGCTGCAGCTTGGTGACTAACGTGGGACCGGGTTTGCGCTGGATCATCGGATTGCCCCGGCAAGGCGAGAGAGGAAAAGAAAGCGAAATTGAATGGAAGACCTACTCCATCGGGGGATCATCCGCGCTCCTATGGTTGACGGTTAAAGGGATTTTACGAATTCCAGAACCTCCCGGGCGTGGCCGGGCACCCTCAGCCCGCGCCATTCCCTACGAACCACGCCCTGCGGATCGATGACAAAAGTGCTGCGCTCCACGCCCCGCACCTTTTTGCCGTACATATTTTTCATTTTCATGACGCCGAACAGGTTGCAGGCCTTTTCGTCGGGGTCGGACAACAGTTCGAAGGGGAAACTCATCTTGGACTTGAAGTCCTCGTGCGACTTGATGCTGTCGCGCGAGACGCCGTAGACGGCGCAGCCGCGGCGGGTGAACTCGCCGTGCAGGTCGCGAAACTCCTGACCTTCGGTGGTGCAGCCGGGGGTGTTGTCCTTGGGATAGAAGTAGAGGACCAGCGGGCTTCCCAGCTCTTCCGAGAGCTTGAACGTCCGGTTCCCGGTCGAGGCAATCTCGAAATCCGGAACCTTGAGACCCACCAAGGTTGATTCCATTCCTGCGGACTATGTTTACCGAAACCTTGGCCGAATGCAATACCCAATTAGAGCCTCACCGCAGAGGCGCAAAGAAAAGCAAAAAATAGACGGGGGAAACGCGAAATGTGCAAAACCCCCTTTCGTCGAGTATCGGCTGCCCAGGTACCGAACGACATGGACCGTTCTCTTTTCGTTGCCTGGGTTTCCTTCGCGTTCTTTGCGTCTTCGCGGTGAAGGGTTGGAGGGGGGTGGGGTGTATAAAATCAGGCGCCGGCGAGGAACTCCCGGCCCTGCAGCGCCAACGCCCCGGCACGGCCGGGAACCGGTCCGGCGGCAATTTCATGGCGCGGCAGATTCCGGGTCGCCAGCGATTCCAGGTAGTCGTGCAGCGAAGTCAGTTCGTAGCCCTGGGCGCGCCACCCCTCCATCAGCTTCTCGAAAACCGGGGCAAGTTTCATTCCCTCGAGTTCGGCGTGTAGCGTAAAAACGTGGCCGGTGACAGGCGGATGCCGTGACAATTCGAGCAGCCGTTCAGCGACGTTAGCGCCGGTCACGCCATCCACTCCGATCATCTCGTCCAGCGTGGGCAGGGTGGTTGGCAGCTGCGGGCAGGCGATGATTTCCGCCTGATAGATCGGGATAAAAGGTCCGCTCCCCCGGGTATCGGAACAGTAGTTGAAGCCCAGGCGCTGGGTCAGTCGATAGGCGTAGCGGTTCATCTGCCAGCCCGCGGCGCCGTGCACCCGGGCCGGCTCGCCAAAAATCTCCTCAAAGCGGGCACAGGCCCGTTCCATCTGCCCTCGCGTCCACTGCGCGTCGGCAGCAGCGACCTCGTCCTGCCAGAGCACATGGTCCCAGGTATGGATCCCAACCTCGAACCCGGCGTCGCGGACATTGCGCATGGCGTCGGCGCACTCCCGGCCGATATCCGGAGCGGGAAGAAGGGTGCCGTAGAGCAGCGTCTTGAGTCCGTAGTGCTTGAGCACCGAGGTTCGGCGCACTTTGCCAAAGAATCCTGGACGGAACACCCGCTTGATCGCGCGGCCCGTGTGATCAGGGCCAAGGCTGAAAAGAAAGGTAGCCCCGGCGCCGTGCGCCGTGAGGATTTTCACCAGCCTTGGCACGCCTTGGCGTGTGCCGCGGTAGGTATCGACGTCTATCTTGAGTGCCAGTTTCATGGATCAATTGACCAGATTGCGGGCATCGGCCACGTGGCTGCGATAAGCATCGAAGATATTCCTTAGCGCAGTCTGCATATCGACTTTCGGTTGCCAGTCAAGATCCTTGCGGATGTTTTCGATCTTCGGAACCCGGTTCTGCACGTCCTGGTAACCGTTGCCGTAATAGGCGTCGGAGGTGGTTTCGACCGTTTTTACCAGCTTCGCCGCCGCCTGGTACTCGGGATAGGTGAGGGCGAGATCGACCATCATCTTCGCCAGATCGCGAACCGAATAGTTGTTTTTCGGGTTGCCGACATTGTAGATTTTGGCGCTGGCGATGCCGTCCCTGTTTTCGATGATCTTCATCAGCGCATCGATGCCGTCGTCGATATAGGTGAAGGCGCGTTTCTGGGTGCCGCCGTCCACCAGCTTGATGGTCTCACCGCGCACGATGTGGCCGAAGAATTGCGTGATCACCCGCGAGCTGCCTTCCTTCGGCGTGTGGATGTTGTCCAGCCCGGCGCCGATCCAGTTGAAGGGACGGAACAAAGTGTAGTCGAGCCCTTCCTGCTGGCCATAGGCGGCGATGACGCGGTCCATCAACTGCTTGGCGCAGGCGTAGATCCAGCGCGGCTTGTTGATCGGCCCGTAGATCAACTCGGAACTTTCCGGATCAAATTCGCCATCCCGGCACATTCCATAGACTTCGGACGTGGAAGGAAAGATCACCCGTTTGCCGTACTTTACCGCGTGGCGCACGATTGGCAGATTGGCCTCGAAATCCAGTTCGAACACCCGCAGCGGCTCCTTGACGTACGTGGCCGGCGTTGCGATTGCCACTAACGGCAGTACCGTGTCGCACTTGCGTATGTGATACTCGATCCACTCCCTGTTGATGGTGATGTCGCCTTCAAAGAAGCGGAAGCGCTTGTTCGCGAGCAGCTCGGTGACCCGGTCGGTCTGCATGTCCATTCCGTACACCTCCCAGTCGGTGGTGTCGATGATTCGCCTGGACAAATGGTGGCCGATGAAGCCGTTCACGCCGAGGATCAGAATTCTTTTCATGTTCCAATCAGACTCCCTGAAAGTAATGGCAGCGGTGCGGGACCGAACAGCCGGACGAAAGCCGGGGCGTCCAGCGTTACCCCGTTCGCTTGCAGGTGCACCAGTCGCAACACGCCGCCGTCGCCGCACTGCGCCAGGCAGCGTCCGTCTTCGACAAACAGCGTCGGCTGTGGGAAGCGCCTGCGCAGTCCGGTCTGCCTCGCGGTCCTGAATACGAAAATGGTTTGGCCCGCGACGGTCGTGAACGCGCCGGGGTAGGGCGGCGCGACGCCGCGCACTAGGTTGTGCACCGCTTCGACGTTTTGACGCCAATCGATTCGCCCGTCCTCCGGTTTGCGGCCGCCGAAGTAAGAACCCTTCGACAAGTCCTGCATATGGCGGGGAGCGGTGCCGGCGAGCAGCGCCGGCAGGCTCCGGTGCAGCACGAGCTCGGCCGCAACCGTCACTTTGCGAAACACGTCGAGTGCGGTGTCGTTGGGAAGGATAGGCACCGGATGCTGATCGACGATGTCCCCGGCGTCGGGTTTTTCGACCATGTAATGCAAGCTCGCCCCGGTTTCGGTTTCACCGTTGATGACCGCCCAGTTGATCGGTACTCGGCCGCGATATTTCGGCAGCAGCGAGCCGTGGATGTTGAGTGCGCCCCGTGCCGCGGTGGCGAGCAGTGCCGCGCCGAGCATGTGGCGGTAGTAATAGGAGAAAATGAAGTCCGGCCGGGCAGTGGCGACGCGTTCCACCGTTTCAGGCAGGTTCGGGTCATCGGGGGCGATCGTCGGGATGTCGTTTTCCTGCGCGATTCCAGCGACGCTTTCGAACCAGATGTTCTCTGCCGGGTTGTCCCGATGTGTCACCACCAGCGGGACTTCGAGCCCGCGTGCGAGCGTGGCCTGCAGGCAGCGTGAGCCCACATTGTGGTAGGCGAAGATGACTGCGCGAGCCATGGAAGTCAACGCAGCATCGACTGCCTGCGCGCTTCCGCAGATTGGACTGCCGTTGCGCCGGCAGATTGTTCGTCGGACAGGTCTTCGAGCACCGCGCTGATCAGGAAGCGCGGACGGCGCAGCACCTCCTGGTATATGCGGCCGATGTACTCCCCGAGCAGCCCGATTCCAAACAGCATGACGCCGAACAAGAAGAATTGGATGCCGTCGAGGACCGAGCTGAACACCCCCTCCGCCGCCTCTCCGAGCAACAGGCGATGCACGGAGTGAAACACCACGAACCCGCTCGCGCAGACGGCGATCGCGAAACCGGCCATGGAGAACGCCTGCAGCGGCGCAAGCGAAAAGCCGGTAACCAGATCAAAATTCAGGCGCATGAGGTTGTACAGCGAGTACTTGGTCGTCCCCGCAGCCCTTTCCTCGTGCAAGACCTCGACTTCGGTCGGATTGCTGGCGAAGGTGTAGGCGAGCGCAGGTATGAAGGTATTCAGCTCCTCGCACTGATTGATCGCGTTAACGATCTGGCGGGAGTAGGCGCGAAGCATGCAACCCTGGTCGGTCATGTGGATGCGGGTGGTGCGCTCCCGCATCCGGTTCATCAATTGCGAAGCGTTGCGCCGAAACCATGTGTCCTGGCGCTCGGCGCGCACTCCGCCGACGTAGTCGTAACCCTCATCCATCTTGGCCAGCAGCTTGCCGATTTCCTCGGGCGGGTTCTGCAGATCGGCATCCAGCGTGACGATCACCTCGCCGCGCGTGCGTTGGAAACCGGCCATGATCGCCAGGTGCTGGCCGTAGTTGGCGTTGAACAGGATCACGCGGGTGACGTCCGGGCGGCGTTCGAACTGCTGGCGCAGGGCGGCGGCGGAGCGATCCTTGCTGCCGTCGTTGACGAAAATAATTTCGTAGCGGATGCCGAGCGAATCGAGCGCGGGATACAGCCGTGCAAAAAGAGCCGGCAGCCCCGCCTCTTCGTTATAGACCGGAATCACCACCGAAAGCGCCGGATTTTCCATTTTATTCCGTGCGTTCGCTCGGTTAGCGTTTTGCGTTGCGCAGGACATCGGCAACCGCTTCGCAGACTCGATCCACATCGCCGGCGGTCATCGCCGGGAACAACGGTAGCGTCACCGTTTCGCGCCCGATACGTTCGGCGTTGGGAAAGTCGCCCTCGCGATGCCCGAAGCCGCGGCACAGCGTGGTCAGATGCAGAGCCTCGTAGGAAATACCGATGCCGATTCCGCGCGCGTGCATGGCGTCGATGAATTGTTTGCGCGTGATGTCGAGCTGCTCAAGCGGCAGCAGCACGCAGAACATGTTCCAGCTGTGGCCTTCTTCCTCGCCGGCGTGCGCATGCGCCGGCAGAAGGCATTGCGGATCGGTGCGCAGATTTGCGAAATAGCGGGCGGCCAGCATGCGCCGTGCCGCATTGAATTCGTCGAGCCGGGCGAGCTGTGCCAGGCCGATGCGGGCGTTGACGTCCGGCAGGTTGAATTTCCCGCTGGCGACGTCCACGTCGCGGGTGCCGTCCGCCAGGCGCACGATGCCGTGAAAGCGCAGCTTCTCGAACAACTTTACCTCGGCTTCAGTGCCCATCAACAGCGCGCCGCCCTCGATGGTGGTCATATTCTTGTTCGGGTGGAAGCTGAACACCACCAAGTCCCCGAATGCGCCGATGCGGCGACCCTGCCAGCGCGAGCCGATCGCCAGTGCGGCGTCTTCGATCACCCGCAGCCCGTACTTTTGGGCGATGGCGTACAGGCGCTCGATGTCCACCGGCAGTCCGGCGAAATGGGTCGGCATGATCGCCGTGGTGCGCGCTGTGATTGCAGCTTCCACCTGGTCGAAATTGATGTTGCGCGTGATCAGATCGCAGTCCACGAACACCGGCTTTGCACCGACTTTTACGATCATGTTGGGCGCCGCGAAGAAACTCATTGCCGACGTGATCACCTCAGCGCGAGGGCCGACACCGGCAACCTGCAGGGCCAGTTCGAGGGCTGCGGTGGCGGAAGCCACTACCCGCGTTGGCCGCCCCCCGTGATATTCAGAAAGGGCCTGCTCGAACTTGAGCACGTTCGGCCCGCTGGTAATCCAGCCGGAGCGCAAAACCTCCGCCACGCCCGCGATGGTTTCCTCGTCTATGGTCGGCCGCGCGAAAGGCAGGTAAGACCGCGCCCCGCTATTTGAAGGGCCGGAATTCACGGTGTGGAGAGGCGCGTTGGCGATCATGAGCGTGCGACCAGGAATACTCCGACGATGATGGTGCCGATGCCGACCATCCGCTGAGCGGTCACTGCCTCCCCGAACAGGTACCAGGCGGCCAGCGCGTTGACCACGTAGCCGATGGACAACATCGGGTACGCAATACTCACTTCGACGCGGGACAAGGCCATGATCCAGATCAAAACACTGATGACATAACAGCCGAGCCCGCCGAGCACGAACGGTTCGGTGGCAATGCGCAGGCCGATCGGCAGGATGCTTTCCGGAGCAAAGGCGAAGGTGCCGATGCGATTTGTGCCGGCCTTGAGCAGAAGCTGCGCCGCGGCGTTCAGCAGCACCCCGGCGAGCACGAGGGAAAAGCTGACCAGGTTCATTTTTTCCTTACCACAATTCGACGCGGATCGGAAGCGACGATCTGCATGGGCAGGCCGTGGCCATCGAGCTCGCCGTAGGTGTCGGGAGACATGACCGCGAAGGCGTCGTCATGCTCCTTCCAGCGCTTCTCGAACTCGGCCAGCGTCGGTACCCAGAGCTGGGGCTCCTGCTTCAGGCCGAAATCGAGCTCGTCAGCAAACTCGACCAGAGTCAGCGTCCGCCCTATGTAGAACGGCAAGGTCTGCTCGTAGGTTCGCACGCTGTAGAAGGGCACGCCGGGCCTGAGGATGGGATTGATCCTCTGCGCCAAATGATACGCCGAAGTCACGTAATTCAGGTTATCGTGTCCGAGGCCGGCGACTTGCACCGAGAGCAATGCGCACGCTGCGGCAGCGGCGATCGCGGGAAGCAGGCGTTTGCGCAGGAGGAACGCTATGGCGGCCATGCTGCCTGCGACGCTGATCGCCCCGGCCACCTGCAGCCACACCGCGAAGTGGTCGTAGAGCTCCGCCGGCACCTCGCTCTTGCGGCCGAAGTTCACGAACGGCGTGACCGCCAGCAGTGCCAGCCCGAGCAGCGCCATCGGTACGAGCTGCCAGGCGACGGCGCGCGGGCTGGCCTGTGTCAGGTAGCGGCCGATGAACAGGGCTGCTGCCGGGAACATTGGCAGGATGTACGAGGGCAGCTTCGATCCCGACGCGCTGAAGAACACGAACACCACGGCAAACCAGACGACCAGGAAATGCCCGGGGTCGAATCCGCTGGTCTGCGCGCCCGCTCGCCAGCTCCGCCATGCGGCGGCAAATGCGGTTGCGGTCCAGGGCATCAGCCCGAGCACAAGAATGGGAATGAAGAACCACCATGGTTCCACCCGCCTATGAACGGTGGTCAGGAAACGCGCGAAATGCTCGTGGACGAAGAAGAAGCCGGGAAACTCGGGGTTGACGATCGATACCCAGACGAACCAGGGCGCCGCGATCGCCGCCAACAGCAACATCCCCAGCAGTGCGTCGAGCCGCAGCCATATGCGCCAGTCGCGACGCAGCAGCGAATAAACGAAAATCGCCAGCCCCGGCAGGATCAGCGCAACCAGGCCTTTGCTCAGGATCGCCGCCGCGGTCGCAGCCCATGACAACGCCATCCACAGCCTGTGCTCCTTCGCGTTCGTGCCTTCGCGTTGCGCCAGCAGGAACGCGCACAGCGACGAGCCCATGAAAAACGTGAGCCCCATGTCGAGCGTGTTGATGTGGGCGATGACGGCGTAGAGCAGACTGCTGCCCGCCACCATCGCGGCAAGCGTGCCAGCCGGCTCGCCAAACAGCTGCCGGCCGGTGAACCAGATCACGAACAGGCCGAGAAACCCGGTAAGCGCGCTCCACAGGCGCGCGGTCCAGTGATGTTGCCCGAATGTTGAGTACGCGACGGCTGTGGCCCAGTATTGCAGGGGGGGCTTTTCAAAATACTTGATTCCGTTGAGACGAGGCGTGAGCCAGTCGCCGGTAGCGACCATCTCGCGAGGAACCTCGGCGTATCGGCCTTCGTCTGGCTTGACCAGCTTTCGGTACTCGATGACTCCGAACCAGACGACGGCGAGGAGCGACAGCGCGGCGGCGAAAACGGCGCGGCGGAACGTGTTGGGATCAGACATCGGTTCCATTGTGCCGGGCATCGGGAGGCCCGACAAGGAGTAGCCGCGAAATTACGGCAAACTTGTCACCGCAAAGACGCAAAGAACTCAAAGAAAAGCAGAAAAAATAGCCGAGGAAAACCTGCAATGTGCAGTACCTGCTTTCGTCGCGAGTATCGGCTATCCAGATATAGAACGACATGAACCGTTTTTTTATTGCCTGGGTTTCCTTTGCGCTCTTTGCGTCTTTGCAGTGAAAATTCCTTAGGTCGTTTCCGCAAGGGCGGGTTCGAGCAGCGAGCAGGCGGCGCGCTCGAAGTCGCCGTCGCTGCTGTCGGACAGCCGCACGTAAGTGGCGCGGCCGAGCTTGGGATAGTTGCGGGCAATGGACTTGACGTACGCGGGATCGTAGTGTTCCTGAAGAATCTGCGTCACGAATTCCGGCCACTGGGCGCTGGCGACCTTGTTCTTCCAGCCGTTGATCTTCTCCTGTCCATGCAGCCGCACCAGGCACTCGAGTCTGGCGCAAAGCGCCTGTATGTCTTCGGTGAAGTGTCGGTAGTCGCGCAACAGCAGCGCCACGCGCACCGGCGTGACCGTCTCCAGCCAGACGCATTCGCTCTGCCACATGCGCGCAATCAGCGGCTCAGGCACCCGGAGGTTGCCGACCTTGCGGCTTTCCGACTCGACGAACACCGGCCGGCGCGGATCCAGGCTCGTGAGTTTCTGCCACAGCCGGCTTTCCAGCATTTTCTGCGAGGGCTGCGGCTCGCCGGGCAGTTCGCCCAGCACGGAACCGCGGTGCGCGGCAAGCTGCTCGAGATCCAGGGTCTGCGCACCAAGCCGCCCAAGGTGCTGCAGCAAAATACTCTTGCCGGTGCCGGTGAGGCCGCAGACTACCCGATAATCGAATTTTCCGGCCAGGGTTTCGATTCCGGCGACCACCGCGTGGCGGTAGGCCTTGTATCCGCCGGCCAGCCGCTTCGCGTCCCAGCCGATCTGGCGCATCACGTGGCCCATGGCCAGGCTTCTTTGCCCGCCGCGCCAGCAGTAGATCAGCGGCCGCCACGTCTTCGGCTTGCCGGCGAAACTCGATTCGACGTGCCGCGCAATGTTGCGAGCGACCAGAGCCGCGCCGACTTTCCTGGCGGTGAAAGGCGAAACCTGAACGTAGAGCGTGCCGACCCGTGCGCGCTCGTCGTCGTCGAGCACAGGGCAATTGATCGCCCCGGGGATATGGTCGAGAGCGAATTCGGCGGGAGAGCGTACGTCGACGACCTCGTCGAATTCGGACAGCTGTGCTAACGTGACCGTGTCCTGGTTCATTCGACGCAGCGCGCTCGCCTGGTTGGAAACGTCATGAGTTTACACGCGCGGGCACCGGCACTATCCTCCGCGCGTCAAGCCCGTTGCGTCGTAAGCAAGGCACGCAGGCGCCGGTAGATGTTGTCGAGGATGCGGGGTTGGGCCTCGGCGGTGGGATGGATGCCGTCAGACTGGAACCATTCGCGCTTGTCGGCGAAGCCCTGCAGCATGAACGGAACCAGCGATGCGTTCTGCTGTCTAGCCACCTCGGCGAACAGCGCTTCGAAGCGCCGCGTATAGACCTGGCCGTAGTTGGGCGGAATGCGCATTCCCACCAACAGCACTTTGGCGCCGGCATTGCGTGAGGCCCCTACGATGGCGATCAGGTTGCGGCGCGTTTCTTCGATAGAGTTTCCGCGCAGGCCGTCGTTGCCCCCGAGTTGGACGATGACCACCGCCGGCTGGTGCTCCGCCAGCGCAGCCGCGATGCGATTGCGGCCGCCGAGCGTGGTTTCGCCGCTGATGCTGGCGTTGACGACCGTATAGTCGAGCTTGTCGCGCTTGAGCCGATGTTCCAGCAAGCTCGCCCAGCCGCTGCCGGTCGCTAGCCCGTAGCCCGCGGACAGGCTGTCGCCGAACACCAGTATCGTGCGGGCGGCATGCGCGGGCGCAACCGCAGTCAAGACCAACAGCAGAAGATATCGCAGCCACATGTCTCAGGAACCTTTCCCGCCAATTGTGAAGGCGGTCGGATTGACGAAGCAAGTCTCCACCGGCGCCACCACGCTCACCATCCTCCAGGACATATCGCTGGAAATCGCGCCCGGGGAAGCCTGCGCCATCCTCGGCGCGTCCGGCTCGGGCAAGACTACACTGCTTGCGCTGCTTGCGGGGCTGGACGTACCCACCGCCGGGGAGGTGCACATCAACGGCGCCAACCTGTTCGCGCTTGACGAGGACGGCCGCGCGCGCCTGCGCCGCAACCAGGTCGGGTTCGTGTTCCAGTCGTTCCAGCTTCTTCCGGCGCTGACCGCGCTGGAAAACGTCATGCTGCCACTCGAGCTTGCCGGCAACGACGGCGCGCGCGAGAAGGCTGCGGGCTGGCTGGCGCGTGTGGGCCTGGCCGAGAGGCTCGAACATTATCCGCGGCAACTGTCCGGCGGGGAGCAGCAGCGCGTGGCGGTGGCGCGCGCCTTCGCCGCCGAACCGCGGTTGCTGTTCGCCGACGAGCCCACCGGCAACCTCGACTCCGCCACCGGCGAGGAGATCATCTCGCTCATGTTCGCGCTCAACCGGGAAAGCCGCACCACGTTGCTGCTGGTGACCCACGACGAGGCGATTGCCCGGCGCTGTCCGCGCCAGCTCAAGCTTGCCGCCGGCAGGCTGACCAGCGATGAGCGCCGCTGATCGCTTGAACGCCGGTGCGGTGCTGCGACTGGCGTCGCGCATGCTCGGTCGCGACTGGCGTGCGGGCGAGCAGCGCGTGCTGGCAGTGGCGCTGATCGTAGCGGTGGCAAGTCTGACCACGGTGGCCTTCTTTGCCGACCGCGTGGGGCGCACTCTCACGCGCGAAGCCAACCAGTTGCTCGGCGCCGACCTGGTCGTGGTCTCCGACGCACCGATCGCCGAATCGTTCCGCGGCGAGGCGTTCCTCCTCGGGCTTGCCGTCACAGAAGCCGTGCGCTTTCCCAGCATGACGCAGGCGAAAGATCGTGCGCTGCTGACCGAAGTGAAGGCGGTGGCGGCGGGATACCCGCTGCGGGGCAAACTGCGCATCCGCCAGAGGGCAGCCGGGCCGGACTTCGAGCCCGCGCGCATTCCGGCGCCGGGCAGCGTCTGGGTGGACGATCGCCTGTTGCGCCGGCTCGATGTAAGTATCGGCGACCGCATTGCTCTCGGAAAGCGTGAGTTCACGGTGGCGGCTATTGTGAGCGAGGAGCCGGAATCGAGCGCCGGATTTCTCAATCTTGGCCCGCGGTTGATGCTCAACGTGGACGATCTCGCCTCCACTGCCCTGGTGCAGGTCGGCAGCCGGGTGTCGTACCGCCTGTTCGTAGCGGGCGACACGCAACGCGTGGCGGTGTTTCGCGATTACGCCGCACAGACGATCCGGCCGGGCCAGCGGGTCGAGGACATCCGCGAAGCGCGTCCGGAAATCAACTCGGCGCTGACCCGCGCCGAACGATTTCTCGGCCTGTCGGCGCTGTTGACGGTCATTCTCGCCGGGGTTGCGGTGGCGCTGGCGGCACGCCGCTATCTGCAGCGGCATCTGGATGCCTGCGCAATCATGCGCTGCCTGGGCGCGAGCCAGACGCTGATCCTGATGTTGCACGTGCTGCAGTTCGTCATCATCGGATTGATCGCCAGCGCGATCGGCTGCGCCATCGGTTTCCTGTGCCAGTACCTGCTCGCGGCGCTGCTCGCGCCCATCGTCTCGGTAACCTTGCCTGCGCCGGGCTGGTTGCCGGTACTGCAAGGGCTGATCGCGGGGTTCGTCCTGCTGCTCGGCTTTGCGCTGCCGCCGCTGATCGCGCTCAAGAAAGTGCCGACTCTGCGGGTGCTGCGCCGGGATCTGGGCGCGCCGGACTCGTTCGGGTTGTCGGCTTATCTGATCGGTGGCGCCGCCATGTCGGGACTGATCCTGTGGCAGGCGCAGGATCCCAAGCTCGGGATGTATGTGCTTGGCGGGGTGGTTGGCACCATGATGGCGTCGGCTGTCCTGACACTGCTGGTACTGCGCCTGCTGTCGTCTTTCAGCCGCGGCGCGGGACTCAACTGGCGCTTCGGGCTCGCCAACCTGCGCCGCCGCACCATGGGCACGGTGATCCAGGTGATCGCGCTGGGACTGGGCATGATGGCGTTGATCCTGCTCACGCTGGTGCGTTCGGACCTGCTGGAAAGTTGGCAGAGAAGCCTGCCGCCGGATGCGCCGAATCGATTTCTGGTGAACATCCAGCCCGACCAGGTCGGCGAAATCGCGGATTTTTTTGCCGTCCGGCAGTTGCACCGGCCGGCGCTGTTCCCGATGATTCGCGGCCGCCTCGTGGAGATTAACGGCAAGCCGGCATCCTCGAAGGACTACGTCGAGGACCAGGCGCGTCGACTCATCGACCGCGAGTTCAACCTGTCGTGGGCGGAAAAAATGCAGCCGGGTAACGTGATCGTCGCCGGCCGCTGGTTTGGCGCCTCGGATGCCGGCAAGCCGTTGCTGTCGGTTGAAGAAGGCATCGCCAAAACGCTTGGCCTGAAGCTAGGGGATGACCTGACCTACGACATCGGCGGGTCGCGCCTGACGGCGAGGATCAGCTCGCTGCGCACGGTGGACTGGGACTCGTTCCGGGTGAACTTCTTCGTGATTGCCCCCCCGGGCGTGCTGGAGCGCTATCCCGGCAGCTTCGTGACCAGCCTGTACCTTCCAGCCTCGCGATCGGTCGTGATGGACGAGATCGTGAAGCGCTTCCCGAATCTACTGGTGATCGACGTGGCGGCGATCCTGGCACAGGTGCAACGCATGATGGATCAGGTGGTGCGGGCGATCGAGTTCGTGTTCCTGTTCAGCCTTGCGGCCGGACTGCTGGTGCTGTTTGCCGCGGTCAGCAGCACT